>Ga0209089_10000211_pt1 | contig 55053 bp, 67 predicted proteins | sample ArcticOcean_MG_C_FD_187431 | JGI IMG/M metagenome (GOLD analysis project Ga0209089, IMG submission 187431) | Marine microbial communities from western Arctic Ocean - ArcticOcean_MG_CB2_150 (SPAdes) (version 2) | ecosystem: Environmental > Aquatic > Marine > Oceanic | place: Arctic Ocean: Canada...
TGAGGCTACCGTAAGGGTGGAACAATGAAGAAAGTAGTAGTAATGATTATGGTCCTGCTCGTTGCCGGAATCGTGCACGCAGGCGTTAGGTCAGATACGGTTGCGATCATCAAAGATCTCCCGGCTGGCTCGACTAATGCGCACACCGACACTGGGTGGGTGGATATTTCGGAGTTGCTAAGTGAACCGACGCCTGTTAATTATTTCCCTGTGTTTTGGATTCCGTTGGGTGATGCGGGGCACGAGTGGACTGATTTTGAGCTGAAAGCTACAACCAATAATTTTGATAGCGGCGGGACTAATATTGCGCCAGACCTGGTTTATATGTATTCTAGCAGCTCGACAAGTTCATTTTTAGATGATAGGAATTGTGTTGTGTATTTTACAGATTCAGGCGCTACGGATAATCGGGAGTGGATTAAGTCTCCTGCGAATACGTCAATTGCTAGTCAGTTGACCGATGCAAACTCTGCTGTGCGTTGGTGCATGGTTTATCCTTCTACCAATCTTATTAGGAATAATGCTGTAGCCGAAGATGCGACTACGGCTATTCACCCTAATAATACGAATCTATTTTTTGTGTTTACCCGATACGACGGAGTGAACTTTGAAAAGGATGATGGTGATCGCCAGATTTGGAGTCCAATCAAGCCGTTGCGTTGGCTTCCAGAGCATAGAGTTAATAGATACGACGGCGCGGACTGATTAAGATAAGCTGCCCGTTAGGGCAAAAGGAGTAAAGATGCGAAAATTAGGATTAAGTATTATGTTAGCGTTTGCCGCGGCCGTGTTGCCGTTGGTGGCTGGACCGTTGGAAAGCGCCTACGAGAGTGGTGGCTATACGAATGCAGTCAGACTAGCTAATCAAGTGGCGGGTGCGGATCTAGGGTTTCCGGCTACTGGTACTGTCGAGACGGTCAGCGCAAACTTTGTGGTTGCCCTTACACTTTCTCTAACTAACGAAGTAGTTTTGGATGCTACGGTACCGAGAATCGTGACCTACGTTGTGCCGTATTCAGCTACTCCGCTAACTCAAACTAATTTGCAGGGGGTAATAGCTTCGCTAGACAGGAGCATAGTTATCGTTTCATCGGTCGGCGATGCCCAGCGGATTTTAATGACCCTTCAGTATATCCGTCCGTATATAGATATTATACCTACGTATAACCTAAATCCCGGAGTGGTGGATACGGCGTACTACAGCCCCGCTGGTCGGCACGCATGGAGGATGGCGAACCGGATAACGTCATATCATTCATTGCCGGAGGCGCCTGTGGAAGTTCTTCTTGGTCTTATTTTTGATCCAGAGAATATTCCGTCAGAGGGCAATTGGAGCGGAGTTGGGCGAGCATATTATGATAGTGTTCGCCAGGCGATTCTAACTAAGGCTAAAGATCATATTATTCCTTGGCGCCGGGCACAGGGCTTGCCTACGGTGATGAAAGAGAACGGCGATAACCCGCTAGAAGGTGTATTGGATCCGTTGATTGCGGCAGTGAATACCAATGGCTTAATCGGGGTTGAGGTCGCAGTAACTAATATCGGGCTGGCGTGTCCCGATGTCACCGCGCAACGCGTTGCATGCAAGGCTACTATAGTCGCTCACGGATCTAACTGCATGTTGAGAGTATACGCCCCCACGCAAGGGTTTATTGATATTAAGACGTTAATGGACGGAGTCCCGGAGACGCAGACTTGGATCGACGCGTACAACTTCTAAGCGCGTCGGTTTTACTTCTTTGGTTATCTGCTGGGATCTGCGAAGCGCGTAGGTTCTTCTGGCAGAAGAAAAAGACCCCGATCAGCGTAGTTGCCCCGACGCCCACATACCGGTGGGCCGGGACAATGTGGACGACGAACCCTATACCGGAACCGGGTATAGGGTTGTTGTCTGTAACTAACATAACCGTATCGTGGCCGACGCTGGTTTCGCCGACACTGACGGTAAGTAGGTTTGGGGCCTTGCCGCCTGACTACGCGCCGATCACAGTCATCCCGGCAGTAGCACGCAACACAATAACTGCCCATTACACGCTATTCCTTGCCGTGCCGACTATATACCTAAGCCGTTCGGGAGCGTTGGTGACGAACACCGCCCTTGCCCTTAGCGCACCTCAAGTACCGCGGAAAACTTATGCTACGATCAGCCAAGCGATTGCTGTTTCTGTGCCTACGCTTACGCGGCGTGTTTTTCCGCCAGTGACTAATGCACCTGTCTTCGCCGTAATGCCGGAGGTGCCGAGATTCGTTTTGGCTTCTAGGCACCACACTATTGCTGTGGCGCCGTCCGTTGTTGGCAGGGCAGCAATTAGCCCACGCGCCTCTCATTTGCTGTCGTATAAGCCAACCGTAGCTCGAAATAAACTATATGCGATATTACGTCCAGTGAAGGCGGATACGTTATTTCTGGCGCGGGCTGCGTGTGAGGCACAATTTTTAGCGCTACCCAACCCTATCAGGAATAGATGGGTAGATATGGAAACAGCGGATGTATACTTTTTGTCGTACGCCGGGAGAGAGCTTCGTGCGATACAGCGAGATTACGAGCGCACGGATCCCGCTCGACCCACAAATAGTGAATTGTGGATCCGTGCGCGGAAACTGGATCCCTGGATTGACCGGTACAAGCGGAATACCGCGAAGGCCGAAGAAGTAAGGGCGCGACACGATACGCGATATAAGCCTGTGGTAAGATGAGTAAGAAACAATGGATATTGACGGGAGTGCTCACGCCGATCTTAGTTGCGCTTGTGCCGTGCACATTAGTCTGGGCTGAAAGCCGGGCTGCCGTGTCGAAGGCCAATGAGAAAGTAACCCGGGAACAGCTGGATACGACGATCAAAAACATCACCGAGAAGTTCGACAGGTCAGAGCTCGAACACACGAAACTACGCGACGAATACCGGGTAGAACAGCGCGTAATGCGCAAAGATTTTCAGTTTGAACAGCGCGAATTACGCCGAGACTTTCAAGCGGCGCAGACACAGAACCTGGAGTTAATCAGGGCGTTGCTGGTGAATATTCAGAGCAACCAGACAAACAAGCCTGTTCCCGTTCAGCCGGCAGTTCCGGCGGCCCCTTAATTACGCGACGTACGCCGTTATAAAGTAATGCAAGGAGGCGCTTTGCATGGCGCTTTCGTGTCTTCTTCTTGGCTGCCTTCTTCTGGGCGGCCGCGCCCCGGGAGGGTTAAACCTTCCGGGGCTTTTTTCTTTAACAAAGTGGCTTCTTTTTAGCTCTTCCGTAGTGCTTAATTTGCTAGTGAATACGGGTATAACAAGGTGTGAAAAGTGTTGCCATAACTCATTCGGGGAAGGCACACAGGGACGAGTTTCTCGCCCTCTGTGTATTTGCTTCTCTGGATCCAGGTTTAACAATACTTCGTAGAGACCCTACGGCCGAGGAACTCTCGGATTCTGAGATCTGGTGTATTGACGTAGGATTGCGCTTCGAACCGGAGCTGCATAACTTCGATCATCACCAGATGGACCCTAAGGAATCGCAGACTTGTGCGTTGACCTTGGTGCTTCAGCACCTTGGCATGTACGACGATGCATCCAACGTGTTCACGTGGATCGGTTTTACCGAGAAGCTTGATACACAGGGTCCGTTTAAGTTGGCGGCGGAAATGGGGGTGGAGCCAGATGTGTTCATGACTACGATCAGCCCGATCGAGTCATCCATGTTGGAGCTCTTCTCTCAGTACACGCAGCTGACAGCTCAGGATCCAATCCTTGGTATCATGCGGGAGATCGGCGAGAGGCTCACGAACACGGTCCGGGACTTTACCGAACGGTACCAGTATCTGCAGTCACATGCGGAGACCTGGAACATCGGGAAGTTTCAGGCACTGTTTGTACCTCGAAACGATATCACGGTTGAGTCTCCGGCGCTGGCAGTTGATGCCCTGCGTCGCGACACAGACCAAGATATCGCTTGTTCGATCGTGCCCGACGACCGTGGCGACGGATATGCGCTTTTCCGCTTCGACGACGATCCCAGGATCGACTTCGCGAAGTTGGAAGGTGCTGACCAGGTCATCTTTGCCCATAAGGGCGGCTTCATTGCGAAAGTCGCTTCTGCCGGGCAACAGACACTGACCGGGTTGATCCAAGCCGCGACCGTCGAGTAGCCCGTGTTAAGGGTCGATTCGGATTCACGCTGACGTGGTCAGCTGGTATCGCTATATGCGGTACAAACTCTTGGCGGTCGGACGCCACAAAGTAGGCAGGAAGTCCGGAAGTGGTCTAAGCCCCAGATAATTGGCAAACCAGCTGTTATCTGAACAATTTGAGTATGAAGGAACTGCTTGACGAGGAGGCCCCCGCCGATCGGCGGGGATAACTTTCACGGCCTTGCTTCTTCTTTTTACGCTACACGTTGAGCGCAGCCAGGATCTCTGCTGGATCCACGTCCACCATGTCGGGGGCGCTGTCACCTTTGGCCATAGCCATCACGCCACTCGGTACGAGGTCCACAATGCTGTTGTTCATCAGGCGCATTGCCACAAGGCTAGCGAAGCACAGGGCGTGGCAAAAATCGTCTGGCCAGTTCGGGTTACGCAGGAATCGACGATTTGTCATTCCACCGGATTCCACGATCTCTTCGTAGGGGCTGAGCAGGTCTTTGGTGAAGTTGTCAAACTGCTCTTTTGGCGGAAAGCGGATACGTTCATACTTGATAGCCAGGAACATAAGCTCCAGTGCGGTGGTTTTATCGACCGTCCAGCGGTGATGTCCCTGGAATGGGTTGTACCCCAGCAGCCGGTTCTGTCGGACGTACATGATCTGCACGACCGCAAGCCCGTACTCCTTCTCTAACAGAATATTCTTATCGAAGCCCATTCCGAAATCGCCGGCTAGGATCTTACAGTTGTAGTACCTATGGGACTTTGCGATCTCCATGAGCAACTCATCCGGATCAAAACCGATAAAGCGACGTGCCCAAAGCGTATCGATTTTCCCATCAGCCCTAACCCCTATGATGGTATGTACAGTGAACGAGTCATGCTCTGCCACGCCCCAATCCACGCCGCCGACTGTAAACATATAGTCGGGCCGCTTTTCCTGTAATGCCTTCACGCCCGGCAGTATGGAGACTTTATCGATATCGGCCTGGGTTATGATACGGGCGCCGAGGGAGCAACTGATGCCGAGAATTTCCTGGAGAATAATAGGAAGCGGCAGGCGTAACACTTTTCGAATGAGCGCGCTCCAGCGCTCTGGGCTTTCCGTGATGTACGGTACAACAATTTGCGGGATATGAAACCCTCGGAATGTATCGTAACGATCTCTGTACGTGGAGACCCATTCACCCTTTCGGACATCGATTTTGGTGCCGCAGTTCACACAGTGGACTCCGTCAACTTGAATCATGTCTAGCACCTTTCCATCGAGTGTAGGAATGTTCCAGTAACGCCCGGCCTCGCCGGATATGCAGTCACAGGGCATAACCCACTCGCACATTGATGAGTCCTGCCAAAGGGCCTCAATAGTATTATCGGTAGTCTTCGCCGTTCCGGTGAAGCGCCGAAAGCCCCAGTCAGACGCCGTGAGCGATTCCGATATAATCGGAATGTTGTCCACGAGCTGGTCTTGGATCTCGTCAAAGTCGATACGGTCCGCAAAAATACCGCGGGCCCTGTCGGACGAGGTCTTAGCATAAGTCAACTGGATACCTGAACCGTGTGAGAAGCTTTGGTGATGTACGGCCTTCACGATCGTGGAGTCCGATAATCCCTCCGTCTCTGGTGATTGCAGTGCAACTGCGAGCGCACAGGACGAGATAGCTTCCCGCAAGTACAAGGTACTATACCGCATCGTTTGCGATTGCAGTGGCGCTACAAACAGTAGCTGGAGATGAGGAACAGTGAGAAGGTCCAATATCTCGGACCGGGAAAGATTGATGGACTTGCCAAGCTGGCGCCCGCACATGAAAATGGTGTCGGGAGCTGAATCGGCAGAGTACATCTCCCGGAATTGGATATGATCTTGCAGTGAGTAAGGTTTACCGCGAAGACGGAAAAGCAGTGGTAATAGGTCGGCCTTGTGCGTGTTCTGCATAGCAGATAGCGCATGGGGGTTATTGACTATTCGCCTAAATGTTTCGATTTCGGAGGTTGCCATATATGGTTACTCTCTTTGCCTTGTGGTCGCAAACGCTGGACGCGGCCATAAACGGCGTAGTACACTTCTTTGAACGGACATCTTGGTATTTGCAGATAGACTATACTTATCCGCTGAGAGATGTCAATCCAGAGTTCAGACGTAAGGAGTGATGTATAATGCCTATGAACAAATCAGCCATCGGATACCGTCGGCTAAAAAATGTACGTGTAGGACGTTCCGCCGCTAGCGGCGGCCGCGGACTGCCCGACCTTCCGGAGACCGCCCACCCCCGGTTTCAGAGGGGAATACTATTATCGAATGAACGGGGTCAACACAGAATGTCAACCTGGACTAAGCTATATGATTGAGTTGGTTTTGTCAGTTGTCTGGTGCGTGCTACTGTTTAAAGTTGGCGCGCTTCAGCAAAGGATAATAGCCTTAACCCAAGACGCCTGCTCGGATGACGAAGCAGACGACTAAGGTTAAGCCTTAAACGAAGCTGCGGACACGTAGCGTAATACGAAAGGACGGACACTATGCTGGGCCTCGTAATACTGGGTGTGGGCGTGTGGTTCGCCACGAAGAAGCTAGGGGCATATGTACAATATGCTGAGACAGTGAAGCGCGTTGAAGCGCTGTATGCCATTTCTGTGATGGCAAATGAGACAGAGACTGCTTCAAGCAAGCAGGTATCGACCGAAGGACTGCAAACGGCAAGCGCTGAAACAGTCACGGAAGTCACGGAAGTTACGGAAGTTACGGACTTTGTGTGTCCGTAAAGGCCGTTGATTCGTTGATTCGTTGATTGCCCGGGCGCCGCTGACTATCAGAGCGCTCGGGCAATCTAATCCTAAACAATACGGAGGTAGCTATGGACTTAGGAAAACTGGGCGGTTACGTGTTCATCGGAGGCACGCTATTATTAGCCGCTGCAGACGGTGTGTTACTCGCTTTGATTGTTGCGGGCGGTGCCGGATTTGTGATCTGTGCCGTTACCTCAAGCAGCTACAATGCCGCCGAGGAGGCGCTGTGCGATGACGCGGTGAGTCGGCTTGAAAAATACGGGGCGGCGATTAAGGACGAAGACGGTAATAACCTTGTCCCCGCGCAGATCAAAGCCCGGGAATATATTGCGAAGCAGCGAAGCGCAGAGGTAGTGGAGACCTACGAAAAGAGTAAAAACAGCACTTCGGATCTTGCAAAGATTTGGGGGTTGGGCACTTTTGTGTTTCCTGTAGCTGGCATCGCCACTGCGCTCGGCGGTGTATGGGCCGCGCACAGAACGAAGAAAAAAGTCAAGGGTAGTGATGGGTAGAAAAAGTAAGGTAACCCCGCCGGGGTTGCCTTATCCACCTAGAGAGGCACAGTGTGCCTCTCTTTTACGTACTAGAAAAGAGGAGAAATAAAATGGTGATGCTGAAGGAAGATAAAAGAACGACCCTGTCGCGGGTAAACGAGGACCCGTTTGCGCCGGTGCGCCTTGATAACATCAAACATGACAACAAAGTCACCGACAAGTTTATGGTGACAATTCAGTCCCCCGATTCCGAGAACTTTGTCGAGATCCCGGGTGTTAACGTGGTCCACAGCGAGGGCTACAAGTTGGTGTCTAACCAGGAAGTTGCCGACATGGCGGAGCGCGTTATGTCCGCTACTGGTATGAACTTTGCCCCCGTTCCTACTTTTGGAGGCGGTCACAGCGCCCCGATCTTTTGGAATGGACGCAGGTTTTGTCAACGCTGGTACACTGAGGACGTCAAAGTCAAGGTGCCCAGTCGTCAGGTTGGCCAAGGAAGCCATGAAGCGTTTGCGCTGGGGTTGCAGATTGATAACTCGTATGACGGCAGCGCCAAGATCGGATTCACGTTCTTCGGGATGTTCATGCTGTGCAGCAACCAGTTCCACGCAGCAACGATGCTCGGTGAGCCGTATACCTGCCCGCATGTAAACCGCGGCGAGTCGCTGGATGCCGACTTCGACGAAGCCCAGACACAGCTCGTTGAGCGTGCTGCAAGTTTCGCTGGGGTATTGCCGGTGATTGAGGGACTTCAGCAGACACGGGTTGACGGTCTAAGCGGATTCCTTGATCTACGACAAAAGCTCAAGGCGGCGACCGGGGTTGATACCCGGGATCGATCCTGGCTTGATGAGCTATCCGGCACCGGCATAAGCCGAAAGCTGGAGCTTCCGCAGCACACGTACACGGACTACCCAGACACGTACTGGGCCCTGGCTAATGCCTATACGGCAATCACGACTCACGGAGTCGGAGGAACCCGCGGTGCGGGACAGAGCGCACGTGTGCTCGATTTCATGATCAAGGACGCCGGGGTAGCAATCTCAGCGTGATATTTCTGGTATGCCTTGCCCCCTGGAGTAATTTATTACTCCCGGTGGGTGGGGTATATTGGTTTGTATAATACGCATCCCCTTAGCTATTGGAGAAACTATGCGAGCACTATTACATTTACAACTACAAGACGGCGACATCGACCTCACACAGACGTTGGTGGACCTATCAATGAACCTACCAGCGGATAAGTTTAAGGCGATGCTGACACGTGTTGCCGCACAACAGCTGCCAGATTGTGTAGCCGGCGTATTCAATGCGCATGAAGCAGCTGTCGCCGGGGCTAAAACGAATGAGGAAAAACCGAATGCTAAAGCCCCAAAAAACAAGAAGGCGGCTGCGCAAACTGATTAAGTGCTATGCCTGCGGCGAACAGCGACCAAGACAAGAATACTTACCTGACCGCAAAGGTAGTTGCACAACTAAATACTGCGTAACCTGTCGCAGACTGCGGGAGTCCACTGACGGCACACAAAAAGATTGGGCATATGCTGTACTGACCTGGCTACGGCGCACTATTAATGATCCTACGGCATTGTCTGCTGAATTGACGCCATACGCTTTGCGTGTTATTGCGGCAGAACAAGATCACCGGTGTGCGTTGACACGTGTGCCGCTGGTTATACCTGAGGGCCTGGCGCCGCCCAAGGCGACGATTGTAACTTGGGCTGAGCGGGCGCAGTTTACCCCGGAACAGCAACAGCGCATACCTGTGCTGATGCGTGTCTCCAAGCGGTCCCCGTGGGCAATCAATAATGTAGTTTTAGTGGCGCGCAACGTGCAAGAACAGTGTCGTGGATTCCAGGACGTGTGGGAGCTGCAGCGGTTCTGTTCCGCATTACAGCGTCAACTATTAGTTACGGTATCGGCAGATACGGTTTATAACCATATGAAGGAGTTTGATGCTTCTGCTCCGATTGAAGTGGACAATTACAAGCAAATAGTCGAAAACATAGGAGGAAACGAATTCGAATGACTGACAAACCTATAACACTTGTGCATTCCGCGGACTGGCATTACGGCTACCGGCAGTACGGGATTCCCGCACGAGAGCAGGATATGTACGACGTGGGCTGGTTCATCACGAACTCAGCCATTGAACTACAGGCGGACGCTGTCATTTTGGCAGGTGATACGTTTGATATGCAGAAACCGCCAGCGCAGGCGGTCAGGACGCTATGTGACCAAATCCGTACGCTTAAAGAGCACGGTATCCCGGTGTTGGGTATTGACGGAAATCACGACAGCACGAATGGCGCATGGCTTGAAGTTTGCGGCGCAATTAATATCAACAAGACACTCCATGTCTGTAATGGCGCATCCGTGATCGGCCTACACTTCTACCGTCCAGCTGTCTTTTTACAAGAGCTAAAACAATTGGCGGACGCGGGCACGAAAGCTGACATACTTGTGATTCATCAGCCGCTCGCTGAGTTCGCTGACTTCAATGAGGGCGGTGTTTCTGCAGCAGACATGACCGAGCACCTGCGGACCATGGGGGTTAAACATGTCGCTATGGGCGATATTCATGCATATAAGGAAACGGTGATTGGCGGCATACGTTGGGTATACCCCGGCTCGCCGGAGGTCACTGCGTCCGACGAGCGGCCGGATAAAACGTTCAGCGTGATTCGCTACGACGGGGATTGGCGTACAGCTGTCTACCCCATTACAGCGGTTCGTCCATTGCTGGAGATCACATTGGATGTGGACTCTGAGCTGGATGCCGTGACGCAACAAATATTCGACTGTGTCCCGGAAACAGCCGAAGGGGTCAAAGCCCCGGTTATTCATCTGTGGTATGAGAAAGAGGCAGCACCTCTTGCTCGTCAGGTTGAAGGCATGTTGCGGAAGCATGATGCTTTATACCGGTCGCGTCCGATTGCACGTACAGCGTCCGGGGAATTGCTGAAACAGATGTCTGGAGAAACGTTTGACCGGAGCGGTGCGCTAGGGCAGTTACACGCGGCGGTTGAAATGTACTTTCCAAAGCCTGAGCCGCCAGAGACTGCGGGCGCGCAATACGAGTTAGTGTTTCAATGTCTCGATAGGCCAGATGATGTGGATGGTGTTATTGGTGAATATCTTAAAAATAAAGGAGTAGAAGTCGATGGAATCACAACTGTTTAATGACCTGCAAAAGTCACTAAAGGCAGCGAACGAAACATGGCGCCCGGGCGATCAAACAGTGAAAACCCTGGCACGGACGCTGAGTAAACACGTAAACAAGAAACAGGGCGATATCCTGCACGAAACGTTTCCGGAAGTATTCGGAAAGCGCGGGGGAAAGTTAATCGTGTGCACAGCAAAGATAGAGAAGCGTCCGCAACCCAGTCTTTCGCCGACTTGTGAGGGCGTATCTGGGACCTGGAACGTAGGTGCACATGGTTCCGAACCGCAGGCCGAACTTGCGGCGCAGCAGTTTCTGCTTCCAGATGCCGTGTCCTATAACAGTGCGGTGTTCCCGTCCCCGCATGACTACAGGGTCAAGATAGATATACCGAAGGCGGACGCCATCAAAAAGCACGATACAGATTCAGCTAAGGGTGCGCCCACACTCAGTAACACGATGTACCCATGGACTGTGTGCATCCAGGTGAATGTGACTGGCGATCCGTCTTCGGTCTTTTCTTGGATTGACGCGTTCGATAATAAACTCAGGATGCAGGTATAAGATGCTACTTACTGAGCTTAACCTCAAAAATTATAAGTTACACGCTAACCGTAAAATCGAATTCATAGGGAATTTGATCGGTATCGTCGGCCCGAATGGCTCGGGAAAGTCGAACTTGTTAGGTGGTATCCATTATTGCCTTGCCGGGGAGCATCCGGGCTTCAAGAAGGAAGACCTGTTACGTTGGGGTGCGGACGAGGGACACGCTAAACTGTCACTCACCAATCACGGCGAAACTTGTACGATTAGTCGGGGCGTGGGTACATCGTCTGCGGCTATGACTTACGGTTCCGAAGAGTATCGTGGAATTACCAAGGTTGCTGGTGGTATCACCACACACCTTGGTCTTGACCGGGACCTGCTGCGTCAAACGATCTTTGCCCGCCAAGCCGAAATTGACGCTGTGCTGTTCACCGACCCACGGGATAGGGAGCTGGCATTTCAGCGGCTATGCGGTCTCGCCGAGGCCACGAAAATTCACAAGAAGCTAGGTGAAATCCTGGGCGTCATCAATGCAGTGCCGGATTATGCCCAGGAGATTGTAGAAGCTAAGACTCAGTATGCCGACATCTCGGCTAGACTTAAGCAGCTGGAAAGCTCTGCGGCGCAATCGCAGACACTCCGCGCTAAGATTGCAAACACCACAATACTTCAGGCACAACTGCAGGCGTACGCAGCCATACTTCCGGTGCTTGAGCGTATGGGTGCAAACTTAGTTGAGAATGCTGATTACAGCGAACAGATTAACGACGCCAAAACACAGCTGGCTTTGTACTCAACCGGCACTACGAATCTGCAGCAATTAGATGCAGAGGTTCAGGCATTGCGTAAAGCGTTGTCTGATGCGCAGGACTATGCTCGGTTAGAGCAGGCTTGGAAGGCTGCTGGGTTGGCCCTGGTGAACCATGGAGAGGCCCCAACGGCCTCGGAGCCGCCATTTACCGCTGAGGCGGTTCAAAAGCTCGCAGATGACCTTAGGGCCGCCCAAGTGGTCGTTAGTGGCTCTACGGCTAATCTGGGGCTATATACGGGCCTTCAAGATGCAGTAAAGGCATTAGAGGACAGCGCGGAATGCCCAGTATGTGGAAATACGCTGGAAGATACCAGTTTCGTGGATACGAGTGTAGAGCGTATTTCTAAGAAGTTGGAGGAGCAACATACCACAGCTGACAAGCTGCATAAGACGCACACAGCAACAGAACAGGCTATGGCGGAACACGTTCGGCAGTACGAGCAGGCTGTAACCGAGTGGCGTACACAGCACATTAGCTTATTAGCGCAGTATAATGTGGCAGACGTAGCCATGAAAGACCATCCCTCGGTCGGGGCCCCGAACGACGATTCGGCGGACATACTGACCGAACAACTGCGTATTAGCGAGGCACGTTATCAAGAGGCCGTATCTGGTGTCGCAGAGGTTGCAAAGTTAAATGCGCAGCTAAAGTCCGCGGAAGAGCATCTAGCTCGACTAAACACAGAGTTGGCCGACCTCAGTGCACGTATAAGTGACCTGTCGGATGTGTCAGAAGCTTTGGCAAATGACGGCTATGCCGGTGCGCAAGAGTATGTGGTTGATCGCCAAACGCAGCAGCAAAAGGCGGTTGAGTATGCGCAGGCGTTGGATCAGCAGTTGGCAGAACTCAATGGCATGATCACGGAGCTCACGAACACTGGTAACCAGATTAATAAAACGATTGGCGAGCTGGAATTCAAACAGGCTCAGCAGTCAGATCTGCGCGCAGCGGTTGTTGTGATCGGCGAGGTACGCGATTGGTTTCACTACAATAATGGACCAAAGACACTAAGCTCTAGCGTGCTGCAGGATATGACAGCTACCGTGAACGACTTCCTGGGTCAACTGGGTGCGCCATTCACGGCCGTCAATAACGACAGCGCGTTGGGCTTTAACTGCGTGTTTCACGACGGCAGGGTCATGCCCGAAGAGGGTATGATGGATGCACATCATCTTTCTGGTGGACAGCGTATGCAATTAGCCATAGCCTTCCGGTTGGCGAGCTATTGCATGTTCGCCGGGCGTTTGGGCCTGTTAAGTTTGGATGAGCCAACTACTTATTTGGATGATGCGAATATTGGGCATTTCTGTTCATTGCTCCCGAAACTCAAGGAAGTGGCTAAATCCATGGATTTGCAGATCCTGATCGCTACCCACGCAAAAGAGGTGCTCCCACATATGGACACCGTTGTTAACCTGTATCCTCAGGATGAGTAGGAAATTAGTTGCACGGGGCTTCGGCCCCGTGCTACATTTCTTGCGTAACTGGCATACAATTGGAGGCCACCGTGAAAGATGCGAACTTTACTCTCGAATTTTCGAAACATGTACTAGCTAACTCTGTAGGCCCAGACGGACAGAACGACCGGTTTGAGCGAGATAGCGATAATAACCTTATCTGGCAACAGAGCTGGTGGTACTCGGCGTTCGCTAAAGCTATGCAGATGTCCAAGCTCCGCGGCTTCAAGCCCGGCGATATCTGTATGAACTTGACGGTTACCGCGCCAACGGAGCTGTTTGCGCGACGCTGGGGCGATAACAAAGTGCGTACGCATGAGGCCATTATGCCCGGAACACGGGTTATGTTTGAGGCCGTTGTAGCGGATCACGTTACAGATTCTAACTTGCAAGTAATTCTCACACGTATGGGGCAGTATGTCGGACTATCGCCATACGGCTTTCGCCTTGGCTATGGTCGTTTTTCAGTTGTAAACGTGGAGGTAGAACCCAGTGACAGTGCAGAAGAAGAAGGCGCAGTGGATTCGGAGACTGAGGGATCTTCGGATCAGTGACACGGATAAGCAAGCGGCGGATGTGGAGTATGCCGCCGGCTTTGCGATTACGTGTGAGCGAAAGCAGGTCGACCCGCTTGACCTGGTTAAATTAGCGAATACGCTAGAGCTCAAACTCTAGCCTCGGGCAATCTTAAAAGGTAATCGCATTGCGCATAATCTGCGCGGTGCTTAGGCGAATTATGTCTACGACCATCAATCTTAGGTGGGGCGACGGCTATCTAATAGTCGAACCGATTGTCCCTGATGAGCTTACAAAACAACTTCGTTATTGGCACCGCCAAATGGAGTGGCAATACGGCAAGCGTACTGCTACCGGCGAGTACCGAGAGCTTTATAACCTGGAAGAGCGGGTAGATAAGGCCTCCGGGCTTTGGCTACAAAGGCTAACGACTATGCCCGGTTTCGTGCATCGGGTTAAGGGCGTACTCCAGGGGCAAGGCATGGCCTTCCAGCTTATCGACGAGCGCACACCAATGCCCCAGCCGGATATGTTGGCGGCAATGCAGGGGCTACGAGAGTATCAGTTGGAATGTGCATACGTCGCATTGAAGTCAGGCGGCGGCATGGTTGCCTGTCCGACAGGTTGGGGCAAGACCCACATTATGGCAGCTATCTGCCGCGCATATACACACGACGAGCTTTGCTTGCGCAACACCCCCACAATCGTGATTGCAGCCCCGGACAAGGAAATCGTCCGGAAGAACTATATGGACATCTGCGAGATAATGCCTGACAGGGAAGTAGGCATCGTCATGTCCGGACAGAAGAAGGTATGGGCTACGGACATTCAGCTTATTACGCTGGACAGTTTACACCTTATGGATATGGAAGACGTGGGCGTGCTGATTACTGATGAAGTACATAACGCTGCGTCCGAGACACGCGCAGAGAGCCTAGCCACGGCCACTAAGGCAGCTAAGTGGGGCATGAGCGCAACGCCGACTGGGCGATTCGACGGGCGCGACCTGGTAACTGAAGGGCTGTTCGGCCCAGTGGTGTACACCCGGACATATAAAGAGGGCGTAGATGACGGCGCACTTGTGCCAATTCGCGTACTTTGGGTTAAGCTGCCCGAGCCATCTCGTGGCCTTGATCGCTACTTGAGTTACAAGCAGCGGGAAAGCAGATACCGGCATGGAATGTATCGGGACCCGGAAGTCGTCAAGACCATTTCGGATCTGATGCACCGGATACCTAACGAGATGCAAACGCTGTGCATTATGCGTCACATCGAGCAATTGAATGAACTGGTGCCTAGGTGTATGGATATTCCCTACGTTCATGGCACCACAAGCGCCACCGATCTGCAACGGCAACGCCGAGATAACGTGTCACCTATCGCAAAGAAGGAACGGGATGCGCGGTATGACGATGTAGCGGATGGTACGATTCGTAAGATCTTTAGTACCTGGGTGTATAAGCAAGGCGTAAACTTCCCTGAACTCAATGTGATTGTGAACGCCGGAGGCGGTGGCAGTGATATTGTAGCACGACAGATTCCGGGTCGCGAAAGCCGGAGTGTAGAGGGTAAGTACGAATCCTATCTTGTTGACTTTTGGCACGATTGGGACAGCGCAAAAGATAAAAAAGGGCGTACGCGCTCAGGCCCGTTGCTCTCTGACGACAAATCACGGGAGAAGGCCTATACAGACCTAGGGTTCGATCAGGTCTGGTTAAACAGCATTGACGAGATACCATTTCTGACAGCCGGAGTATGAATGCCTTTAAGCGATAAGGAAGTGGCGGCTCTGCGTATCTTCAACGCATACCGCGACGAGATGAACCAACGACAGACGCTGCCTCGTAATTTTCCAGCACAGATGTGGCAGTTGGGGCCCCGGGTTCAGAAGTACTTCCTTACAGCCGGCGCATCCTGTGTTCAGTACAAGATGGACCCCGAGGAATACGTGCGTATTGCGTTTAGCAAGGCGCTGATGAACCAGAATTACATTACCCCGAAAGACATAGTTTCTTCGGACCAGGTAGTGAAAGCGATGCTGTATCAGCAACAAGCTGGACTGCGTGTCCCGGCTGAATGGACGAATATGGTGAAGGGTTTGAAAACACGCGCAATGCGCATGGTGCCAGCTCAGTATGAAGATGAGCTAGCGATCCTTATGGACCCAATGCAACCGTTCACCGGATGGTTCCGTGTACTTTATCCAGACGAGATTTACGAATGTTTGTTTGAAGCATTCTCCAAACTAGCTCACTCCGAACTTTCAGCAGACCGTAATCTGCGAGCATTTTTACGGAAAGAGCGAACGGATAACCTGGAGAAATTCGAACGCATCACCGTTAGTTTTGGAGACGCGCTATTGGAAGGGGCATACAATGAATAGAACAACACAGGTTACGCTTGCAGGCGCAGCTAACCCTGAATTTAGTTCAGAGTTTCAGTACCAGTTAATCACGCACATGGCTCGTGATCCTGCGTTTTTTCGTACCAACTGTGGTTGGTTGCGTGTTGATCATTTTAGTTTGCTTGAGTGTCAGCTAGTGCTCTCCGCGTTGTACGATTTCTATGGTCGTTTCAACAAGACCCCGTCGTTGACAACTATGAGGTTGCACTTGTTAGATGAGGTGCTTCCGATGGGTGGTATTACTTGGACCCAAGAAGATATGCCAGCGTTGTGTAAGCTGTTAGAGCATGTACACCGCCTGCCGTCATTGGAGTCCGATTATTATCAGCACAAGTTACAGACATTTGTTAAAGAGGTAGAGATAAATGACCTGATGAAGGAAGCCCAACTGCAGGGCTTCGGCAACCAGTCAGAGCTAGTGATGAACGGGCTGGAGCGCATTCGTCAAGAGAACGCCGAGCGCGGCGGTATCGACATGGACAGCGCAACCGTAGATGACCCGGAATTAATCATCTCTGTTCAGGATCAGGTGCGCATCCCTACCGGTATCCGAAAGCTGGACGCGCACTTGTCTGGCGGGCTGGCACCGACAGAAGTCGGAATGGTTACAGCGTGTACTGGTGTCGGTAAGTCAAATGCAATGACCAACTTTCTATTGAGTGGAATCATTTCCGGATATAGGGGTTTACTTATCACGACAGAGTTGCCCAAGGCTAAGATGAAGCGGCGATTCCAGGCGATGTCTACCGGTATAGTCGCGGACTATTTCAAGTTGGCGGTTGAGACTTGGCCAGAAGCCGTACTGAATCAGTATCAGTCCTTCCTGAATTCCGGTTACGCGTTTCGCGGCTATGACACATTTGTGGACTACTCTAAACGAGAGCACACGATGGCCGAGATCGAACAAGCAATTATACAGTGGCAAGAACGCACGAAACAATGCTACGGCGCAGAAGAAGCCGCTAAGTGTCGCCTGGTTTGTATTGACTGGCTGGATCATGTGTCTACCGCCGGTCTCGGATTAGCCGCAAATGTTAGAACGGATGAGAAGCTTACAGCGTTGCCCAAGCATTTCGGATTCATTGCTCGACGTACGAACACAGGAATCTGGACTGCTACGCAGGGTACACGTGAAGCTGACGGGAAACAGGTACTTCAGCTGAATCACACATCTGGCGCATATCATAAGAACGATGCACTTGACGTAAGTATTGGGCTGGGGCGCGCTAATGACGATGGTACATATCAGGACGTTGAAGAATATAATAACGTTGAAAATGATGATAGTGATAAGAGCCCACCCTGTGATCGAGACCTGGTCATATCGTTAATGAAGGGTCGAGAAAGCGCGAAGGCTGGATCGGTGTCATTCAAAATATATCAAGGCGCGTCGCTTAAGTTTTGGGATCACAGGGCGCACGCAGAGCAATGTCTATCAGGCACAGGATTACCTGCAGGTATGGCTTACATTCAACGGATGGTCAATATACATGAACGTGGTTCGAGGAGAAAGGTAGTGCAAGGATGAGCAACGACCAAGAGCTCGTCCGAAAGCTCCGACAAAAATTCGGACGAATTAGAACGTCACAAGGCAAGAACGGCAAAGAATACATTGTGGATTGTCTTGCGTGCGGCGGTAAAAGTAAGTGCTATGTTAACCCCAAACTCGGGGTATATGTCTGCTTCAAATGCGGAGATACCGGGCCGATTAGTTCCCTGGTTGATTTCACGTCGGAATCCGGCGGGGCGCATGTGTACAAGCCGCAAGAGCTGCCGTCAGATATCAATCTTCCAGGGCTTGTGAGCCGTATCGTTCATTTGGAAGATGACCACCCGGCAAGCATGTATCTTAAACAGCGAAACTGCGACAAGAAGGAGCTGGATGAGGTATATGGGGTGCGCTATTGCTATGAGGGGCGCAGTTACTCCCGCGGTTTGTTTAACACAACCAACACACTGGTGTTTCCAATCTGGCAGGACGGTAAGCTGGTAGGCTGGCAAGCCCGGCTGTTGTATAACCCGGACGATATGACTGAGGCCGAGATGCAGGTGATGGGGTTCATACAGGATGAGGATGGCGATTTTGTAAAGCCGCCGAAGTATTGGACGAATCCGGGCTTACCGAAAGGTCGCGTCTTCTTCAATCATGATTGGGCGAAACAAACCCAGGTAGTCGTTGTCACCGAAGGTGTGTTTGATGCGATTGCCGTAGGCCGGTCTGGTGTTGCCACACTAGGCAAGGGCGTAACTCCGGCACAGGTAAATCGCCTGAAAGCCTGGCCGCTTGTAGTGCTACTCCTGGATCCAGGGAGCGCGGACAAAGAGATGATCGAATTGACGTACAGTCTCGGCAGAGACACACGGGTATTACCTGTTGTACTTCAAGGTTACAAAGATGCGGGCGAGGCGCCTCGGTATGAGATTTGGGAGCAGATCGCAGATCACGCTATCTCCGCCAACATCGATCTTAATCACTACCACATATTAGTGTAATGAGAGCATATAAACTTATGAAAACAATTATTCATGTCAATCAGCATATAATTAAACGGAATGCAAAAACGGGCGAGCGTGAGCCGCCACTTACCGTTAAGACTTACAAGACCAACACGCGCTGTCATCAAGTTGACTTTAGTAACGGACGCGTCATCTACAGTCCGGACAAACCACTACCTTGCGGAGCTAGAGTTTGGATTGAAACAAACGAACCCGTGGTCACAGTATAAAAATGAAAGTAATACGTGAAATACCCTAAAAACATTGGTGTTTTCGCACAAGTTTGAGATTGCAATGAACGCTTAAAATGATACGATTTCGATGCTCACGTAACAGTGAACAACCACAGTGTAAAGACAACAAGAGGAGTGAAAATGAAGGTAACTACTGACCGCAGTGTGCTTGATAAAATCCCAGCACAACGAAAAGCAAAATATCACATGGCCAAGGATGCAGAGGTTCACATTAGTCGGATCCTGCGTAATATGTACCAAGACCCGGTACGTGCCGTCGTCCGAGAATACCTCGCTAACGCGATTGACGTTCATCGAGAGCACGGCGTCACCACGCCGATTGAAGTCGGCACCCCCAACCGTTTTACCCAGACGTTCTCTGTCCGGGATTTCGGCCCGGGGCTGTCGGTTGCCGACGTGGAAACGTATATCCTGGGCTTTGGCGCCAGCAGTGAATATAAGCGTGAATCCGAGGAGCAGATCGGCGGCTTCGGAATCGGGTGCAAGTGCGCATTCGCTGTAGCTGACACGTTCACCTGCATATCCTGGTATGCGGGCAAGAAGCAGACATGGATCTGTCAGTTGGACGACAAGGACATGGGCGAAGCCAAGCTCATTTCCCACGAGCCATCGACTGAGCCAACAGGGCTTAGAATTGAAATTCCAGCACGCGACCAGCAACTGGACTCGTTCGCAAGGCAGGTTGCGCTTGCAACTACGTTCGTTAATTTGCCGGTTAAGGTAGATTCGAAAGTCCGACGCCCGAAAGCGGGTTACGATGTACGGCTATCCGGGCCGCTCAACGGGAACTTCAAGGGGAGCGAATGGCTGTTCGTGAAGTATAAGAATGAAGAGATTGAGTCAGAAGGCTTAATCGCAATCATGGGCGACATGTGGTATCCGATAGATCCCGATCAGGTGAAGGGACTGGATGCTAGTAAGCTCCAGAAAGTGCTTGCCGGGCCTGATCACGAGAATGATCCGTTACAGTGTGCGTTTCGTGTGCCAATTAGTTCGTTATCTCTCGCTCCGACACGTGAGGGGCTGCAGTATGACGCGCATACGTGCACCAGCTTAAAGCACCTGGTCAATGACGTTGACCGCGTGCTGCAAGAACAGGCTGAAGCTAAGATCGTCCAGGCACCCACACAGTTCGAAGCGCTGGATATGGCGCGGGAGCTGGCTGGGCGCAAGGTTTACACTTTCGGGTCTGATAAGTCTAAAGGCCCGTATATTAACTGGAAAGACACGAAGTTGTTTCTGGCTGAGCGTTTCGCGATTCCTGCCGAGCCGCATAAGAGTGGGGCTAATATCATTCTAGCGACACGGGATACGTGGGATAGTAGTGGTTCGAGGCGTAGGTATGGCAGTAGAACTAACTCCCCAGCTACTAGTAATTTGAGTACGCGCAACATAGTATTGACGCAAAAACACGAAGGCCATAGCAATTGGCCAGCTGCATCGATCAAGGAGATAAACCAGCACTCTGATATGCTGACAGTAAGTACGCCATATTATACTTCAGGGTATATGGGCGGGCACTATCAACAAACGCGGGGTGCAGCTATCCCCCTTCTTGCATTCAGGCAAAAATCGACGGCTGGCCCCACCGGCCATGTAGCCTCTGCTGCTACAGTGAAGAGATTCATAGTTCTGCGCCCCCTAAAGGTGTATCACATTATCCCGGGCCTGCCGCTCTTGCACTATACAAGGCAGATGCTAAAAGCCAAAGATAGCCATGCGCCCAAGGACGATGGAATGTTCTTAATTGTCGAGGGAACAGATGAACAGCGGGCAGAACTGTTAAAGGACTACCCGTGGCTTATCCCTACTGACAGCGAGCAATTGCCGGTGAAGGCGTCGGCGTTACTTAATGCGCAGAAAACCAAGAAGGCCGTCCGAAGTGGTGCGCCTGCCAGGCAACCTAACTATGAGCTGTTTAAGTTTGAAAAGGTAAACAGCCACGACACCCCGTCTAAGAACTGGACCCGCGTGCCGAGGAAGGAATTGCCTACGAATGAGTATCTCGGTATGTTCATGTGCCGGATGCTTCCGACAGTAGCGCGTAGCTGGCCGAAAGAGGATGGCGCCATCCATGGTGGTGCAACGAGGCAGTTCACTTGGTTGAAGGAAGCGCAGGCGGTAATGCAGTTGTTAACTGGCAATACCCCTGATGTGTTTGGGATACGGTTGTACCAAGCGCGTGACCCCAAGGTGCCGGCGGAATTCAAGGCTTACCATGAGCAACTACAGCAGCACTTGGATGCCTGGTTTGATCCGGCGACTATCGGAAACTATCCGGTGCACGGTTCGGAGTTACTATTGCGTTTTGGATTTCCAGGGCATATTGCCGTGGACTCAGATTCGCCGTATGGATTCGGACGAAGTACAGGTCTATACAAAGGCTTATATCATATGTTTCAGTTCGATGGGGATAGTAAGTTGCCGTTAATGCTCAGCGATAATATGGCTACGCTGGACAAGATCGACGCTTCAGGCAATCGACACGGTCGCCTGGACGATGAGGCAGCACCGCACAAAGTTCATATGCTGGACAGCGTACGTAGCCCGAGTAGTTGGCAGTACATTAAGAAGAACTGTAATGCTGCTAGCCAGTTGCGCCAGTTTGGCGAAGTAGTGGCCACGTTTCTCGGAGAGCCCACAAGTAAAAGGGAAACTGAATTGCATATGTGGCAGACAGCATTCCATGCGTTTTTGGAGGCCACATTCCGTGTGGACCCTGGAGATGTACATGCGGATGCAGTAAAGCCCTCTCCGGAGCGGATTAAACAACTCACTCAGCACTTTGCGCCGTTGCAGGCTGCATTACGCAAGACGTGGGAGCATTATACATGTTTTCGGCTATTTGAAGATGTGCCAGTCGAAGGCAAAGAGTTCATTAACATGATGAAGTATGTGCACATCGTAGACGCAAAATAAATAAGGAGAAAAAACAGTGAAAACAACAGTACCGTGTTCAATTAATGAGCAAACGATTACTTGTGTAATCAATGGACAAGTGCATACAGTGCAACGAAGTAACGCGCAGGCAAATACGATTCTTCGTGGTTTGCGAGAGGGCGCAGACCCTCAGCAACTGGCGGAGATGTATGACCAGGCGAAGGCAGTTGAGCACTTCATGCACGGGCATATTACCATCGAAAGTAATAGTGTGGTGTATAAGGGCGAACCTGTGCATAACGTAGTGGCCGACCGTATCCTGCAGTTTATGCGGGACGGCTTGCCATATATGAGCCTTGTCAACTTCCTGGAGAAGCTGATGGCTAACCCAAGCAACCGGTCAGTGGAACAGCTCTACGCGTTCTTGGAGCACGAGAGTCTGCCCATCACACCGGACGGTACATTCCTGGCGTACAAGGCCATAACGAATGACTGGATGGACAAGTGGAGTGGCGGGATCAGTAACCGTATTGGTAACGTTATACGGATGAACCGTAACAAGGTGGACGACGATCCACAGTCAGGGTGCTCAAGTGGTCTCCACGTTGGCGCAATTGGCTATGTGCAGTCGTATTCCTGCGGCTACGGCGCAGATGGCGGTGACCGAATTGTTATCGTGGAGGTTAACCCGGCCAACGTGGTTTCGGTTCCCCACTGTAGCAGTTACCAGAAGGTGCGCTGCTGTGAGTACCGTGTCGTGGAAGAGTTCAAGGACGTGCTTCCTAACACGTATGTTTCCAGCGCTGATCATCCTTATGACGAGGACGAACAGGGCGCGGAAGGCGACGACTGGGCGTCATTCGACGAGAGCGATGTATCTGACGCGCACTCAGAGGGCTACGACGAGGGCTATACAGCCGGAATCGAAGCAGCACGTGCCAGAGCGGTTGACGCAGTCAATCGTACCATCGACGACGACTAAAACAGGTATAACTGTCTGGGCCTTCGGGCCCAGGCAGGTTACCCTCTAAGGTTAATATGCAGTTATCAGAAGATCAGATGTTGCGCATTGGGCCGCTTTTGGACCCGCAAACGTATCGTTCAGATGCGCCGCTTACACTACTGGTTGCTCGAATGCGTAACGCCATAGGCGATTGGGTTTTGACGCTCTCGATGATTAAAATAGTGAACCAACAATTTCCGAATATTCGTGTGGATGTCGACATGGCTAACGCCCCGTCCGGCTGGGCCGATATGCTTGCCACTTGGGATGTGGTCGCAGCGCCAGTGACTAATCCCGATCCGTATGATTACGATTATTACACGGGCCACCTGCTCTACCCCATATTGGACGATGGTGCCCTTCACGTAGAGGATGTGGAATACGGCGGCGCGCACTTAATTACAGGTATGTGCAGGACGCTTAAGCTGCGTACAGGTTTACCTCTTAAGTATCCCGGAGAGACACGCGCTAGATATATTGGACCCGGCATAGAAGAATTGTTGCCGGAGTTAGCGTTGCCGGATGAGTTTATCGCCATGGTGTCTGTAGGCAGGCCAAATAACCGCGATTCTGTGCATAAGGAGTGGCCGATTGCGTATCTTCACGCTATTTCAAACGCCGCACGGCAGCGATATTCGCTTGTGCAGCTAGCATTACCGGGGCACCCCAAGCTTCAGAGCGCTGACCGGGTATTGGATAAGCTGACGCTAATTCAACTATGTGCCGTGTTGGGGCAAGCGAAACTGGTAATAGCATTGGAGAATGGTATCAGTCACATCGCCGGGCACACCGGTGCACACTGTATTACACTGTATCGTGAAGGCGCCCGCGCCCAACCTATGCATGTAGGTTATCCGAAGCAATACCAGATTATACTATCAGAGTGTGACGCGCTCACCGTAAGCCCTGAGGCTAAAAGCGACTGTGTGAACAAGGCAAAGCATTTAATATCTAATGTTATCGCGCCCCGCCGTGGACCTAAGATTTGGGAAGTGGGGCATAACGCGATTTAGGAGTGTAATGGCTAAAGAAAAGAAAGAAGGCCCAGAGTGGCTTGACCGCGTATCCGTCATAGACGGCGATAAGTGGCTTACAGGTTACGGGCCCATGCCCGCGCAGTACATGATCATTACTGATCGGCCTACACCCGAGGATGTGCGTACGGGTAAAGTGCTTGCTGGCCCTGCCGGCGACAAGCTGTTCAGCTTACTTACTCGCCTGGGGTTCAACAAAGCTGAAACGTATTTCACCTCAGCGGTCAAATATGCGCCGGCCGGAAATAGGGCGGTGAATGCTGGCGACCTAAAGTTATGTCGCCCGTTTCTGGAGAACGAGATCAAACGGTGCGCGCCAGAAGTGATCGTGTGCATGGGAGCAAATGCAGTGAAGGCAGTACTTGGGCGTAAGGCTAAGCTCAGCACTACTCGTGGCGTATTCGTAGACCACCCCGAGCTTGAGGGCGTTAAGGTATTCCCTGTCTACAACCCATCGTACATCCTATGTAACCCGGAGGCTGAGGGCGATTACTGCAGAGACTGGAAGACCCTCACAGACTATCAGCAGGGGTTAGTTAAGCCAGTTGACAAAACAGAGTACATAACATTGCGTAGTGTGAAAGAGCTGCGGGCGTTCCAGGAATTTCTGTACGCCGAGATAGCGCGTGACGGTTCTGTATTGATCTGCATTGACTGTGAGTGGAGCGGCGCGACATGGATGAGCGAGGATCGGTACATACGCACCGTCCAAATCGGCTATCGCATAGGCGCCGCCGCGGTGATTGAGTTCTGGGATGAGGGTGAGTGCCCGCTAGACCCGGACGCAAGCGGAACCTCTGAACGCCTAGTATGGGTACCGGAGTTTAAGCGGAGCGTGATGGACGACCACGATGCGGCTTGGAAGCTCGTTAAGGACATTTTCACGCATCCTAAGGTTATGATCATGGGACATAACGTCATCGCTGATGGTGAATGGCTTGCGTCGTATGGTGTAGACATCCGTAACAACGTGGTATACGACACCATGTTAGCGGAGCACACACTTAATGAGGCTGGGCCGTTCTCACTCACAGAGTTGACATGCAAGTACACCAATCTTGGTCGTTACGACTATGCAATGAGTGAATGGACAAGCGGTAACAAAGCTGCGATTCAACACGGCTATGGCGGCGTACCCCGCGATTTGTTGTTGCCGTACTGCGCGACTGATGTTGATGCGCCTTTGCGCATTGCTCAACAGCAAAGTGCAGCCTTGGAAGAGTTCATGCAACCACGTGGGAAATACCCGAGTTTGTGGGATATCGTGATGTACACCCAACGCATGCTATATGAGTTGGAGAGTGTGGGTATGGGCGTTGACACCGAACGGTTACAACAACTTGGCAAGGTCTACGACACGCGGCTTACAGAGATCCAGAATCGCCTAGTAGCGATGGCCGGTTCGCCTGAGATTAACTTCCCGAACTTCAATCACCGGTCAGCCGCACAAGTACGCCAGTTGTTGTTTAGTAATCTGGGTTTGCTACCTGTTAAGACGACAAAAGGCAGACCGTGGAAGGAGATGTTCGCGCAACCAGGCTCTCAGCAAGACGTGGTTGCTACGGCATCAACAGACAAAAACACGCTGGATATTCTACAGGATGGTCACCCGATTGTTAAGCTCCTGCGCCACGTGCGTAAGTTGGATACAGTCGTCAAGATGTTCCTGAAGACAGATGAAGAAGCAGACGAGTCTACGACGGGCGGCGGGATTGGGTCCAAGATTTGGGCTGATGGGCGCATACATGCCCACTTCTCGCAACTCGCAGAAACTGGCCGCTTTCGACATAGTAAGCCAAACGTGGCTAACTGGCCGAAACGAGCGGAAGGGGATATGGTAGAGATCTTTGGTGGCAAGGAAGCAGTACCACCTTTGATTCGTACAGTTGTTATCCCGACACCGGGCTGCCTCATGATGGAGGCCGATTTCTGTCAGGCCGAGTTGTTCGTACTCGCCGGGTTATCGGGCGACGCTACAATGCTGGAAGCGCTTACAACGCCCGGCAAAGACTTACATGATATGACCGCTATCAGTGCGTTCCAGTTACAGGTTCTAGGGCCTGACGATAATCCAGTGAATGAAGACTATCTGCTTGAGTTAGCAGCAAAGGACTTCGATGAATTTGAAACATACCAGGCCAAGTTGAAATATTTGGACTTACGGGGAAATATCATGTCGCGTAGCGACTTTAAGAGTGGTATTCGCGTTAGTGCAAAAAATCTTAATTTCGGAATTCCTTATGGGCGCGGCGCACTCGACATCGCCCGGCAAGTGAAAGGGGAAACCGGAGTCAATACCGATATCGAGATACTCGAAAACGAAATCTCACGCATGATGAAAGCGTGGAAGAACACCACGTACCCTGACGCGTGGCGTTATATGGAAGAATGTGCAGAGCAGGTTACTGACCAAGGATTCGTAGTGAATCCTTGGGGCCGCCGGCGGCGGTTCCCCAAACAGATTCCCGGTAAACTATTACCGGGATACCAGCGCCAGGCCCAGAATTTTCCAATTCAGAGCACAGTGGCTGATACTTGCATGATCGCTATGTGGTTGATGGACAAATACCGGTCTGAGCATGGTCTCGGATTTCGTATTATCAATCAGATTCACGACGCTATCATTGTTGAAGCGCCAATACACGAACTCGAACAAACGAAACAAATGTTTTACGATACAATGGGAAGCATTGATATCCCAATTAGTAGTGATAATTCCTTGCGTTTAGACATTGATATTGAAGTCATGTCACGCTGGGGCAAAAAGGAGAAATAAGTTATGGGACTGAATGATCAAATACAAAACAGACAATCCGGTGGTGGCGGACGGTGGTTCGTCTTTCAGGAGAACATTCCGTTTAAGCACATGACCGGAGACGGAGCACATGTATTCAGAATTCAGCCGGCGTTTGATCCGAATAACGCGGATCCGGCGACGTCTTGTATTCCGTACATTGCCACAGATAACAAGCTAACTGACTGGGCTCGGTTGCTGTACATAGGTCGGTTCATCGGACACGGTAAGGGTGGCTTCGGTACACGGCAGGATCTCTTGTCGCTCAAGTCATTCGACTCAAATGCGAGTTGCCCGCTGTTCGAGTTGCAGAGAGCAATACAAGCGATGAGCAGTGATTGGGGTTACCTCATGGAAGAGGACCGGGAGCAGGGCGGCGAACGTAAACCGTTTAGCCGGCCAATTGAGCATCTGATCTGTAACATCTATGACCTCAACGAGCGTTCGAAGGGCAACCAGATTGCCTGCTTCTCGAAGAGTGCCACGGATGCGTTGATCGACAGCGATAAAGGCTTGGCGTTTCAACGCGTAGCCCGGCCGCAGGCGGAGTTGGAAGCTAATTACCTAGCCGGTTATGCGGTGGGTGATCTAACCGACCCGACAAACGGACCAGCGCTGGTGTCGCAGAAAGAAGCAAAGGTAGGAAAGGGTAGTTACGCTGGATACGGTGTTAATATCGCATGTGATGCGCAGAATAACATCATCTTCGAGGCGTTGACAACAGAGTTGCTCGCAGGGCGGTACAACATGGTTCTGCCGGAGACGTTCTTGAACGTACCCACGGAGGAATCCCTTGTTCTGGCGCTGGTTCACCTGCTCAATACGCGATCTCCGAAGGGCTATCATGAGCACGCGTTGTTGCGTGAAGTGTTCCCTACGCAGAACGTTCCCGAACCGCCGGCAGCTCCGGCAGGTACAAGCACCGCACCCACCGGTTTCGGCGGGTCCCCGGCTGCTCCAGCACCTGCTCCAGCGGCTGCTCCAGCGGCTGCTCCAGTGAGTGCGGTACCTGGTGCGGTGACGTCAGCGGCTGCTTCGGCACCTGCTCCGGCACCTGCTCCGGCACCTGCTCCGGCACCCACGGCAGCCGTACCAGCTGGTACCCCGCCTACGGCGCCTGGAGATGTAAGTGCCGAGGAGTTCGACAAGGACGGGTTCATGGATCGCCTGAAAGGCATGGGCCAAAACGGGTAACAAGTACATAACGAATACGTAATGAATACATAACGAATACGTAACGAATACATATATAGACGTAAACAAGGAAAAGCGTATGAATAAACTGCAAATCGCAGTAACTACAGTCATGGCCTGTTTTGTGCTGGCCGGCTGTTCCGGGTGCAACGTAGATTCGACTGACGAGGCGCAGATTAAGGCTATTGCCCAACAGGCTGGCCTCTTTTCTGCGGTCGGCTGGATCGCATTGGATAACCCGGCCCCAGCGGCAATCGCTGTGGTTCGTGGCCTGATGTCTCAGGTTAAAAGCGCATCAACAAACATGGTCGCAGGCAAGACGTACACAGAGGTGGTTTATCCACTTATTATACAGTATGTCAACGCTGAAGTTGAGCTGCAGTACAAGCCGCTGGCCAAAGCCGGCGTATTGGCTGCCCTGAACAGCCTGGACCTGTTGTTCGTTACAAATCCCGATTGGCGCAAGAATGAGCAACTCGCTCATTCTGTTGTGCAAGCGTTTATCCTGGGTGCTGGCAGCGGACTGAGTCTGACGGAAAGTAATCCGATCATGGTGCAAGCACGCGCTAGCGGACGCCTACGTGTTCAGCTATTGATGGCCCATCCATTCTACCCCAGGTAATGGGTAATGGCTAAAACGCGCAAGAAGAAAGTTGAGTTGCAGCCCTCGGCCCCTGTGTCGAGGGCTGCTTCCCTTGTTGGGGCACTAGGGGAAAATGTTGACGCATATACCGCGGGTTATGACCCGACACGGTGGCGTTATATTGACTTCTACAACCCACAGTATAAATCCCCCTCCATTGCACTGGAGTGGCTGTTTGGTGGACGCGGCCTGTTGGCTGGGCGCGTGATTCAGTTACGCGCTAAATACAGCAAAGGCAAGAGCTCGTTCATGTACTTGATGTATGCGTCAGCGCAGTTGTTATCAGATGCATTTTGCTTTCATGTAGAAACTGAAGGCGCTATTGCTCCTGCTGATTACATTAACTCGTTCGGATGCGACCCGGATAATCTAGCTGTAGCCGAGCACAATTCGCTTGAAGAGTGCTTTGAGAACCTAGACGAGGTGATAGCCCGGATTCGTGGCGGCTTCGGCGGTATGAAAGGTGAAAGCGGACAGTGGAAGAAAACACAATTCACTGATCCGCTGGACGAAGATATGGCCGTGCCGATTATTATCGGTGTCGATTCATTCAGTGCGTTGGGACTTGATGATCAGGTCCGTGAAGACGTGGCTGATATGACCAAGACACCCGCCATCTCCTCTCACGCAAGGAAACTACGAGACTACCTGAGACGCCGTACGCAGCGATTCAAGCGCGCACAGGCGTTGGTTATGATGACGTCTCACGAGACTGCGTCTATTCAGACGGGCCCGGCTGCTTATGGCGGCGGTGGTTCAAAGAAGTCAGCGCTGGCTCAAGAGGCTATGGGCATCCACGCTACATACATCGTGGATGTAAACTCAAAACCGTGGAAAGATAAAAACACAGGCAACAGGATAGGTGATATCATTACCCTGATTACCGAGAAGAACAAGTTGTCTCCTCGTGGTCGTGTCATACAGCTGTATTTGCGTTGGAATCACGGGTTTGACCTGATCACTACAGACACGGAGTTCTTACTAAAGCACAATGAGTCTCCGCTAGCCAGCGTAAGCAAACGCCACAGTCACGGCATTTCATGCCCGCCGCTGAGCGATAAGTCTATTAAGACAGACGAAGAGTTCATTACAAAACTATACGCTAACACTGATATGCTTCAGTCGCTGCGTGAAGGACTACGAATTCGCGGCCTCGGATTTGATTTTGAGGTCAACTACCGGCCAAGTGTAGTAGAAGTTCTGGACAATAAAGCATCAGAGGAGAGCGATATCGATGGGGTGGAAGGAAGCACAGGCGACGCGGAAAGCGAATAACCTGACTCCGCCAAAGGATGAAGACTTGATAGGGAGACGAGTGCTCAACGGGTTAGGGCTCGTTGAGCACCAACTCCTCCCCATTTGTCGCCGCATCTTTGGCTCGGTCGACCACGAGGAAGGTACGTGGTCTTTGACGAAGCGACTGCTGGAATACGCATGGCAGGCAGCCCGTCACGGCGAGTTGAATCGCATGTTCAGACTTGAGGCACACACCATATCGAATAACAACGATGTGAAAGAGCGCCTGGAGATGTTTGATCCTGGTGAAGATCACGATGACGGGGACCGCCTGATCAAGGTAGGCCCGGTAATCATGACCCGGATTAGAAACTCAAAGCAGTCGTTGACGTACACTACGTGGCACGAGGAGGACATTGCTGTCTACCTTACGCCACCATACAACGTGCTTTGGCACCTAGATACGGATGCGCGGTACCATACTGCTGTGCAGGATACAGTTCATTTTGTTAAACAGTTTGGGCCGTATGACTGGAGTGAGTGGGTGGTAACGGAATGATTAGATTAGATAAAGCTATGACCCTGCTGTATTTATCAACAGGTAATACGGGAATATTCACCTCTGATACATTTCTGACAACAGGGCGGGAAGTTGTGTTAGCAGAAAACTATGTGCCGATGGCACAGATGCCGCTTGCCGAGATGCGATGCGGCGAGCATCCGGTTCAGCTCGTTGAAGAGGTTATAGCGATGACAGCGAGTACCAATTGGCGCCGACAAAGTCGTCGCCCCCTACACTGCGGCGACATTGTGTGTCGTGGCACTGACCCCTGGGTCCTACTAAATCGTAAAGAGATAACGATACCGTGTGACGATAGGGCCATCATACCCCTTAATATATGGCCCAATTATGCAATCTATTTTCTCGACAGTGTAACAGAAGAGTTGAAAGAGCTCATATGGGAGTAACAGTGACAAATATAGATCCATCTCAATTGTTAATGGTGTACGCGACCACAGACACGGTTAGCGAACGCATTGAAGAAGACCCACCTCAGATCGTCATTGATACAGACGACGAGGAGTTTCGAAAGAATATGCTAGAGTCAGCGAAGCGCGGGGCCTATGCCTATGACGCATATCGCGACTTGCGGCAGATTAGCTTTGCCGAGTTCCCGGGGCCGGAAGACGTGAGGTTTACCCACTTCATGTTTTGCGACGATCCCGGTGTTGACATTGAATACACCTCCGTGCTGGGCGAAGAGCGATCGATTTACGTCTTTGACGTAGAGTTTGAGCTGCTGTCTGCGATAGGTGATTTCCTTAGCAGTAAGTATGTAACCTGTCAGGGTACAGATATTCAGTGGCGTACGCTTTCAGGCTGGAAGGTGCACACGGACATATGGCCCTTGGTTTTGAACAAGATGCTGAAGCATAACATACACATTCCGGAGGCGCTGCAGACGGACGCAAGCCGGAGATTTTCTACGGTCAAGCACTTGTTCGATGTTAGCAATATTTATGCACAAGGCGTAAGTATGAATATGCGTAAGCTCCCGTCGTGCGGGGACACGCTTAAGTACTGGGGCTACCAACGAGACGGTAAGCCACATGCGACGCCCGATTTGATTCGGAAACTCGTGTGTGACGCTCCAGATAAAGCGCCTGTGTTGATTGAACCATATCTAGAAGATATGTTTGATATCACCTTAAGATATAACAATATAGGTGAGCCGTGGCGGACTGTATAGTGCCAATGCGAGACAAGACTGTAATAGGTTTTGGACACAAGATGGGCACAGGTAAAGATACAGCTGCAGAGACGCTTGTCCAAAACCACGGATATGCCAATGTTAAATACGCGGACAAACTTAAGGAACTATGCGCGTCGTTATTTGGCTGGAACCGTGATCTGTTAGAAGACCCGCAGTTCAAAGATATGAAAGACGACTTCTGGAACATTACCCCTCGGCGAGCACTGCAGATAGTCGGCACCGAAGCAATGCGAAACAACGTTCGGGACGACATCTGGGTAAAGTCATTGGAGTTACAAATCAGAACAGGCAGCTACCACAGTCGCTACGTCGTCACGGATGTTCGGTTTCCAAACGAAGCTGACGCTATCCGCCAATGGGGCGGACATGTATTCCGCATTGACCGACCTGGTTATTGCGGAGGAACCCACGCTAGTGAAACAGCGTTGGATGATTATACGAAATGGGACGGAGTTATTGATAACACCGGTACAGTCGCCGAGCTACACGTCGCAGTAGTTGATATGCTTACAACGCATAACATTAAACTACGTGAACCAGCAGGCGGTCCCACATACTGGCTAGGCCCGTAATATAATCCTATGGAAATAAAACAAGCAACAGAGCATTTAAACAGTGTGGACACGTATGACGTAAGTCGCTACCTGAACTACTTCGAACACATCACGCCGCATAATGAGGTCGAGGTGTTTCAACGGTGGTTGTTCTCGTACGCAAGCGTACATACAACATGGAAGCTAAACTGTAAAATGTATACCGCATTAGCTGATCTGCAGTGGATGGGTGACAATACAGAATTAGCGCGCCGAATCAAGGACTCTGGTGCAGGAATGCACAACAAGCGGTTCGAATACATTAAAACATTCACGGACTACTATTGGAAACACCCGTTGTGGTTTCGCCGCAGCGGTCATGAACCGTGGGAGACGTACAGGCGTCGGTTAGAGGCTGTAGCCCCCGGGATTGGGTTCGCGAAGAGCGCCTTCGGTATTGAGATGATGTATCCAGGGTCGGCTAAAGTGGTGTGCACTGATACACATATCTTGCAGCTGTATGGTTACTCGACAACCGATATAAAGGACGGTAAGATCCCTCGAAAAATACAGTCTGACATCCAGACGCATTGGGTAGACACATGTGTCAGCCGTGAGGTTCCTCCTGTAGCCGCACGCTGGATATACTGGGACCGCAAACAGAATCAATCCGGTTGCCGGTACTGGACATGCGTATTCGAAGAGGAGAACTATAATGAGCGACTGGAACAACTTGCCGGAGCTGCGCAATGACGAGCTGATATTCCAGGATACGTCGATAACTCCCCTCCCGGGAAAGATAGTACCGTGCCTGCTGTGCACAAAGCCGTTTCTTATGCGGCACTACACGGGTGAACCTGATCAAATATGTGGATCCTGCTGGGATGAATACCAGGATACTGCGCGTTTAATCTGTGCGAAATGTAGGGTGACAGTGTGTCGAGTAAAGCCCACGGTATTAGACAATGGTTATTATATTCGACCGAAATCTGTACTGCACTTGAATGCTTGTAATATATGTGAACCAGGAATACCAAAATCAACAGTTATTGAGATATCCGAATGGGAACGAACAACACGACAACACAAGCCGACCATCATAGTCCCCCCGGGGTACAACCACTAACCGACCACAACATGATTGCGCAATGGGCGGTGTGCCAGCTTAAAACCGGTGCGGCGGATCATTGTTATGGCCGACTACAAACACTAATAGGGCCTAAACACTTAGGCTTACAGGACCGGTTAGACCCAGACGCATATGCGAATATCCTAAAGGGACTGCAGCGGTTCTACGCGAACCGACACGCTTGGGGCGGTTCTTATCATAGCCTTATCGCAAAGCACCTAGCGTTTACGCTATTTGTGCCAGGCGGACGGGCAGATCGAGCGCGGGAGGCAGTAAACCTCATGGACTCGGCGGGTTACTTTATAGCCCCGTACGACCAACCAGAGGACGAGGCTAGAGAAATTATTGGTACGCGGGTTCGCTTCCCTAATCAAAAGGCAGATCGGTTCTTTGGAGCTGTACGTCAATTGGACCGTATCGATGCTGAACTACCGCAGGTTGACGGCTACATTAATCGCCGAAAATGGCTTGAGCGAAACATCCAGGGCTTCGGCCCAAAGGCAGCAACGCATTTTATGCGCAACACCGGATTGATGCATTATTCGGATGGGCTTCCCATTATCGACGTGCACATTAATAAAGCGTTAAAGGCATTCAACTTCCGACATGAGACATATGACATAGCAGCAGAGTCGTTTCAACGACTTTCAGAACTGCTCGATGTTCCGGTCCTACTAGCAGACGCAATCCTGTGGTGCGCGTATGCCAATAACTGGAACACGTCCGGCGCAGACTTTGATAATTTTGGGATACATTTACACAACAACAAGCAACAGTAATAAATAAGGAACAGTGACATGACAGATAAAGACGCAATAGTAGATCAAACACCAGTGACACCCCCGCCGATCGGTAACAAATTACCCCGCTTTGGGGAACAGGTAGACGCGCATCGCACTGCACAAACCGCAAACATGGACGGTGACAAAGCAAAGATTGCCGGTAAGGTGGGTGTGGACCTGGCTGCCGCAAACAATGAAGCAATGCTACGTGCTGCACAAAAAGTAGCCATAACGCTCGGGGCGGATGGCGTCGTGACTATTGACGATGTTACCCGGGATATGGCAAACAAGAGTTACAATGTGCTGCCAAAAAAGAACAGTAGCAAGCGCCATAACTGGAAGGGAAAAGTATTCCCGATCAGCAAGTGGGTTAAGGTCGGCGAGATCGCATCAACCCTGGAAAGCTCACACGGGCGACCTGTGGGTCAGTGGGTGACCAAGGCCTGGTTGCGGGAGAACAGCATGAATGGCCGGGTTAGCTCGGCGTCCGGATACGCGCTGATTCGTGTGTTTAAGGACTTCGAGCGCTTGCATAAGGCTGCCATTGCTGCTGAGATCGTTAAGCTGGAGGACTGTAACTGGTTCATCGGAGACGAGCGTATAGATAACAGTATCCGCAAGGACATCCAGGCGGACGGTAATAAGATGTACGGTGTTCCCGTCAGCTTTATCCCGGGCGCTATTGGTGCAATGCTACTGCCGCCAGATCCCAGTAAGTTCATCAACCCGCCGCCATCCGGGAAGAATGCAAATAACTAAGCAACCCAGTTGCAAAGAGCGGATCACTGAGCAGCTCAAAAGCAGGATAGACACGCTTACGACGCTGTGGGACGCCTATCAGAGTGGAAGAGAGCCGGTGGATGATCTCGGTTACTTCCATGAGTATGGCCTCAGCTTCGACTACGTAACTCCGGGTACATTCGGAGAAAAACAACGAGAGGGTTACTTCCGCTATCAGCTAAGCTATGGCGGGCCCTCTGACGAGTTCCGGTTCTATACAGGCCCGGAGATGAACCCGCATAGGATTGAATACTGGTTCCTGGATTGGTACGACGGGGCCCATCGTGAGCTGCGTGGGGAGAGAGAAAAGTTGCTGTTGGAGATCTTCGAGTTCTTCAAGGAGTGCGGCACTGTCGAACATCAATATGAGGAGGCCTTAGCGTGACGGAACAAAACGAATGGTTCACAGTAGATAGGGCGGGGCTAGCGGAGCAATTCGCTACCTTCCCTAACGAACGAATGGTGGCGGAGCTGGTACAAAACTGCTTTGACACTGATGCGGGCAAGTGTAACGTGACAATCACACAGCTACCTGAAATGGAGCAGACCGCGGTACAGGTGGTAGATGATCATCCCGAGGGCTTTGCGGATCTCCGTGATGCCTATACGCTGTTTCGTAGTACGCCGAAACGGGAAGACCCAGAAAAGCGAGGGCGCTTCAACCTGGGTGAAAAGATTGTGCTGTCACGTGCGGTTAGAGGGCAGATCAGTACGACTAAGGGTACGATTGAGTTCGGCCCTGACGGACGCGTTGCGGGCCGAACTCGTCGGCACACGGGTTCCTCGGTGTCGGTTTACTTCCCGCAGTGGTCTGATGCCGATTATGCCCAGACCATTACGTTCCTTGAACGGCTATACACACCCGACGCTATCACCCTTACAGTTAATGGTAAGCGTGTGAAGCGACCACGGGCGTTGAAGACGATTAAGACGAAGCTGGCTACTGAGTTTCTGAAGCCTACGGCAGATGGCAATAAGGTATTGACCCGCACACAACGCAAGACTGATGTGTGTTTCTACAAGAAACGCGGGGACGCCGGGCAATTGTGTGAGCTAGGGCTACCAGTATGTGACATCGAAGGTCCGTTCGACGTCGACGTACAGCAGAAGATCCCTATGAGTCAGGACCGAATGCTTGTGTCCCCCGCCTATATGCAAGACATATACGCGGAGATGCTACTGCATATGTCTGATGACATGGACATTGATGAGCTAGGTAAGTCCCATGTACGAGCTGCAATTGAGGATGATCGTATTCCGAATGATGTGGCGGCAGCGCTGTTCCATCAACAATTCGGGGACGACGCCGTACTGAATAACCCATTCGACTCGGATGCGAACCAGGAGGCAACCCGCGCAGGGGTGCCGCTAATCGACTCCAGGACGTTCGGAGGCGCGGTGAACAGCAAACTACGGGCTGGAGGTATTCAGACGGCTACACAGGCGTATAGTCGCGATAGAGACGAACTGGAGTTACACGGCATCATGCCCGTGGACTTCCGGGATCTCCAGACCGAACGCCCTGAGCATAAGATGCTCCGGGAGTATGCCCAGTTCTTGGCCCGCGTTTGTCATGGCAAGACAGCTTTGGATGTCAGTTTCGGTAATTGGGCCGGCAACATAATGGCGCTTTATCGCCATGGTGGTTCGATCACGTTCAACGTGCGTCTTATGACCAATGCCCGCATCACGAAGCCGGTAAGTAAGTGTACTAGCGTGATTCTTCACGAGCTGGCACACGCTTACGGTGAAGGTCATGATGGCGTATATGACCATGTGTTCGAAGAGTCAGTAGATATGCACACACAACACCTGGCACAAAAACCGGAGGATTATAAAGCCTTCGAGCCAAAACTGTTTGACTAATGACTAAATTTGAGCACTACACGGCACAATGGACCGACGAGCGACTCCAAGTTGAGTTCCTGGATTACCGACGGGACCTAATGACCCAGGCGCCTGGGAACTTATGTTCTCCGTGCGAGGATAAGTTGGTGTACCCACATATGCCATTCAGTGGTTCGAATTATCCGTATCGCGATAAAATAGGCGCGTTTCAGCAAGCTCCGTGGTCAGACATTATGGCCTGCACACCGGAGCAGCTGGTTGAGCCGAACCCCCACGCACCGAGCCGATTCCGGCCCGGTGGTTACGGGTGTTGGGATGCGGCAGTAGGTATTCCAGCTACAAACTTACGGACCGCCAAAGTGACCGAGATGCGCGACACTCCCATTGTACGGAACTGTAATACGTACTGGACACAAGGTGTAATTCCCGCATTGCAGGATGTAGGCCCGACAGCTGAACCCGGGGTATACCGCCGAGTCACTGGCGAATATGTACTGGACCTCACGCAGATAGAAGATGGCTGGTTTTGGTTGGAAGTAGCACACGCACTGGCTCACTTTGGGGCTGACGATAAAACGGCATGCACACGCTGGTCTAAAGGTGCTGTTGATAGTAAGACAGTTGGCTGGATGCAGGCTACAGTTGCGAAAATGGCAGTGTCTTGGTTCTTTGACCTACCGCTGGACACAAACCCGGTAAGCGAGGGCAAATACGCAGAACCTGATTTCCCGATGGTGGGGTTGGAGGTAAAGTCATCCAGCTTCTATGACACGCCGTTTCTACGTGTGCCGTGGGATAATAATGAAGCGCTACGCTTCGACGAAACGCTGGCCGTGATGTCGGTGGGCGTGTTTGTAGAGCCGCATCCGTTTGGATTTATTACGGGCACCTTGCAGTCGGAGAGCCATGATCGTTGGGCCTGCGCGCCCACCGTTGCAGTGATCGCCGGATGGGAATCTCCGGATGTGATATGCCATCAGCCCCTGGTTTCCAGGAGGCCGTATAGTAAGCGGGAGCCGATCTGTTACGGGGTGCACCCGCGTGATTTGTTACCGCCCGACCTATTTTGGGGTTATTTGCGGCTATGGAGCAAGCGCCAACAAGATCTTGGTCGGAGCCCGGTACCGCGTTCTGACAGTAGGCGTATGCGGATGCAGGAGTTATTGTTCAGCCCCACGTTTGAGCGGCTTATAGCGAACAGCCCACCGCGGTCATGCCAAGCGTGTATGATGTGGAACCCAAAGACGGATAATGTACCCTTGCGGCCGTGGGGCGTTCCACCGGCTAATGCGAATGAGCTGGCGCGCCATGAGAATGGGCCGTGGCGGCTATATTTCAGTGAGGTAGCGGCTGTTCACGGTATGATTGACCGAGCAGTGTTAGAGTACGAATATAAGCTCTGGGAACCAGATCACGCTAAGCGGATTCGAAGAGTGCGCACGCGCAACTGGAAAGCGCGATTACAGGCGTTAAAGCAACAAGGGTATGTAGATACTGCACGGCATAAGATACGTGACGGGAAGAACTTAACCAAATGGGAAGAGAGGGCATTCAGAGCATGGCAACGAACAAGATGAAGCGCTATATCCTGGGAATCGACCCTGGTACGGTCGAGTCGGCTTGGGTGCTATATGACACCGTGGATAGGTTGCCACTGAAAATGGGCTTGGAGTCGAATGACCAAGTGCTATTCCGGGTAGCTGAGTATGCTGAAGACAAGGACACATCGTTGCTTGCAATCGAAATGATCGCCAGCTATGGTATGCCCGTCGGCCAGACAACCTTTGAAACGGTGTTGTGGTTGGGTCGGTTTATCCAATTGTGGGTGCAGCCCGGTGGGAGGAAGAACAGGCGCGGTAACCTAGCTAGGAAGATATTCCGTAAAGCTGATACGTGTATGCATTTGTGTCATAGCCCGCGGGCAAAGGACGCTAACATTACTGCAGCCATATGTGACCGCTACGGCGGGGATCAGAAGGCCGCAAAAGGTACGAAAAAAGAGCCTGGACCGTTGTTCGGGATCAAGAAAGATATCTGGCAGGCGCTCGGCGTCGCCATAACCGCAGCAGAAACTAAGCCGAATGAAGACAACCTTATTAGATGACTATATCGAAATTTGCCTGCAATCACGAGAGCGGGTACCGGCATTCGCACGAATGTTGGAGGTAATTCAAGAAACTAAGCCAAACGCCTACATATGGCGTGAGGACCCGTATGAGCCGACAGTTCGCTTGCCGGCGGACGAGATCGTGTGGCCTGAATCGGCGCTGTGCCTATGGACGCCTCAGGGCCTATCCAAATTCCGCCACAGCTTTGTGGTTGATGTGGATAGTCAATTCGATAACCCGGATTTCGCGACGTGGTTTAATCACCGTTGGGATCTTATGGGGGCGCTGATATTTGAACGTGACCCTACACGGTTCGACGTAATACCAATCGCCACACAGGCGGAGCATCGCATGCTGTTAGCTGACGCGCAACTCAGCTATGAGTTAACGGATACAGGGTGGGCCTGGCAGTACGCTGCCGTAGGTCCGTATAACGCCTACTTCCATAACTGGTTCAAACACCAGCTCGACGAGCAGGACATTGAACAAGTAGAGGAGAACGTGAACAGCCTTGGGAACCAATTGGATTGGTACCTGGGCGGATACTGGCAGCATCTGCAGCAGCCCGGCGGCTGGCGGAAAGTTGAAATGAAACCACCGAAGTTGAAGGTCGGAAAGGACGGCAATGTGCGTAAGTTAATCAAGCCCGGCACTTTGGGCTATAAGGAGTACATACTAGATGTCACCGACGAATGAAGCACGAAAAACACCGTGTACAGTCATGCGTATTTGCATGCCTAGTGCCGGCGACATGGAGTTAATACAGCAAGATGGCGGTATAATTGATTTAGGCGCTATATTCTATGGCACCGAGTCTATGGGCCCGCACGTACACATTATTGAGGGACACAAGGATGAGCACGGTGTGTTCATCTCTGAAACCGTAGTAGCACGATACAAATTACGCCTACGAGGCGATGGAAAAGTGGAGTTAAAGAAAGCACATGAAAGCACGAGTTAACGTATATCAACCACAAGGTGACGCCGAAGGGCAAATCCAAATACCTAACGCATTAAAGAATATGCGCCAGTACTACCTTTCGCATGCCACGAGCGTTATGCGTTTGTTCGGCGTAGCGCATGTTACCGTAAAGCCTGTTACTGCGGGCTTACGCAGTGTCCCGCAGATCAACTTTCGCCCGCTTGACCCCGCGCCGGATGGTGTACAGGCGGACTCCCGCAATGACGTGGTGCGGCGCTTGGCAGAAGAGATGCTGATGGTTGGCGTATTGGAAGTCGAGATTACACCCGACGAGGGCGAGCTACGTATGTTGAGCGACTCTTGGGAAAAGCTTGATACTGATCAGGGCGCGCCTGAACTGTTCTCAGGCACGGGGAGAACAGGTGAGCCGGGCGCTGTGCAGTTAAACATCGAAAAAGATCCCACGGCTAGCGTTGTGATATCTGACGACCCAACACCCACGGTTGAAACTGACGAAACGAATGACAGTGAAACTGAGGGAAGTACCGACGCGTGAAATGACAACGCCGGAACAACATCAAAACGAGCCAACGTTACCGGAGCTGGCGATACCGCAAGTGGCGGTACTTCAGAGTGTCCAGAACAATATATTTTGTGATGCTGCACTGCAATCCATAGGGCTGGTAATTATTGGCCAGGCAATCACAACTCACCCTGATCTGATGGATGAGAAAACGTGGGTGAACTATAGTATTACGCCCGAAGATAATGCTAATTGGCAGCAATTCAATTTGCGATCTGAGCCAGTCGGCCATATCCCAGTGTCTGGCGTTATGGGGAACTTGGATTTTCTTATTGAGACAGTACAAGGTGCGCTATTGACGCTTGTTCAACAGGAACCTAATACAGTTTTGGCTGGTAGTATGCGATTAAATATCACTATAACCGGCGGCGATGCTATGGATGAAGAACCTAAATTACAAATTTGGCTCCTATGGATCAGTACGCAATTACACCCGCTAGGGGAAAAGGATGGACAAAATGACAAAAGATGAGACACCGGAAAACGATAATGCGGACGAGGGGCTTACGCTAATACCTTTTCCGCCGATGGAACCAGGGCGAGAAGCAACAGCTGAAGAGGCCGCTGAAGTCACCGACGTCCCTGCCGAATCCACGGGAGGACCTACCAACGTTCGCCAGGCAGAGGTGGACGACCAGCCTATTCACATCGCGACAAAGGCCAAAATTGAATGGCTTGACGCGGAAGGTGCGGTAGAGACTACCGAGGAGTGTTGGCGCTCGCTTGCTAACGTATTCATTACACTAGCTACGCATGAGCAAGAGAAAACACGTAATCTGGACCAGGCTGTACGGGTTACGCTGACCATCACCGATGCGGACGGTAAGCCATCGGCAATGACAACGTCGGAGGGCGAAGAGCGAAGTGAAGTGGTGTTGTTCGAAGACGGGACACTTGAGGACGCACTGAATCATTTCGCAACGCAGGCTATGCCGCCGGCGGTGGCGTACACCAAGTTGCAGGGAGCTGTCGCTCAGATCTCAGAGATGTCGAATCTGAAAGCAGCAATGATCACCCTGATATTCGATGATGGCAAACCAGCCGGGATGGTGTTCATGTCTGACGCGGCCCCGGTCGAAGACCAGGATATCGTTATGCTTGGTACGTCGTCTGAGGCGTTTCTTGACCAATATAAGGCCGCTATGCGGAAACAGCGTAACGTCAGCTTTCCGGAGGATAGTCCGATCATTATGCCTGGCGGCGCGATGCCGCCCAGAGGGCCAGTGATGGGCTCGAATCATCGGGGGTGAGGTGCGATACCTGTTTGCGGTACCCCCAGAAGTAAGCTCAGACGGGGCGGATTGGGCCGAGGGGGGCGACCCTGTCGTTCCCCAGTTTCCACACGTCAGCCAGAACTATTGGCTAAGCGTAGTGTCGTTTAAGCTCGCCCCGTACGCAGAGGTGCGAGAATCACCTAATGTGGGCGTCGACCAGTATGCGAACGCGTTGGTACAACAGTACCCTGGACTTCCGCGGTCGATTCACGAGACGTATGTTTTGACGACAGCCAAGCTTGCGCGATTAGTACCTGTAGGCTCAAAGTTACAGGTTTACATAACTCAGAATACTGCAAAAGTACTTGTGATTAACACAGAGGAATGGATTGAGCTATGGAACAAGCAACCCACACCGTAAATTCGGAAACTGAAACAGACCTAGCAGGGATGCTACCGACAGACCTTACAGTCGTGGAGGACTGCCTACACCAACTACGTTTGGCAGCCCAGAGACACCCAGACGATACCGATACACCAAAGGCAGCTTGTGCCGTGGATCTTACTGTGACCCTGAAACGCGCTGAAGCGTTTTTGGAAGCAGCCCGCATCAAACTTCGCGGGGTGGCTAATAGCGAGTTCACCAAACTTCAAGCGGATAACCCAAACAAGAAGCAGTGGGCGGTTTGCGGAGGGCTCGGTGTATTAAAGAGTACGACACCCCGTGCAAATTGGAAGTACCCGTTGTTCGTCGAAAAGCTGGAGATGGATCTCCGAGTGCAAAAGAAAACAGCACAGGAAAACGGCACAGCGACGAAGGCAATACCGACCGTAGACCCGCAGTCATCCACCATGTTTACGGTGACGTTGTCCGATAGTTTCGGGGTTTAATGTGCGCATTAATGCGTTGAATACAAGGGCGGCCGAGGCACCCAGAGCCCATTTGGCACATGTACTGCCAACACTTGAGGTCTCTGGGTGCCTATCTATGGCTACGACCCTGATGCACGATTTGAAAAATCAGTACGCGCATACGTTATTGTTTGATAGTGATCTGACATCAACGGACAAATACTGTCTACTCTATGCACAATCTTGTGGCGCCCAAGTATTGCACGCAGATCATATTACGCCCGAGGTCATGGATTCTTGTGGGTTCACCGGGGCCGTGCTATACAATGTGACAGAGCGACAAGGCATCGGGGCGGTTCTTCCGTCCATATATTATTCGCACGGCATATACGATGCGAATATAGTACCAGACTTGGTAGTTACGTCGTCTGATTACGCGACACGGCATGACCGTTTCGGTAACGAGTTAAATTTAGACCCTGCATGGGTTATTCCGCCGTTCATGCAAACGCGGTCTATGCGACGCGTACGCGGGCCGCGCAGGCCATTTACCGTAGGCATCTTTACCAGCGGGTACATGGGGAAGTATCCAGCTGAGTTTGTGATGCAGATGATGCATCTGCTCCCTGATGATGTTGGGCTAATGATTAACACCATGTCCGAGTACCGCCATCCGGGTGCTGAATTGGCGATAAAAGATCGAAACGACCGAGTGGGTAAACGTATGCTGCCTGTGCCTATAATGCCAAGTATGGCTATACGTTACCTGATCGGGGTAGACGCATTAGTTTATGCCTGTGCTCCTGGACATTATGACCCGTATGCCCGATTAGTGGTCGAGGCCATGGCTTTCGGTAAAGCAGTAATATGCGAACGGCGGGGTGCACCCGCAGAACTCCTAGAGCATGGCGTGAACGCATTGCTGTTCGATACGCCAGAAGAAGCTGTAGATCACGTACAACGGATACAGACGGATACCAAAGCCCGTGAAATGTTGGGCGTTAATGCTCAACTGTGGGCCTCGTGGCAGGATTCCTCCGCACACATAGGCCAGTTTAAGCGGGCGCTTAGGATGATAGGTGCATGAGTAAACAGACACGTAAGATGATAATGACAATAGAGCGTACAGGTGACGGTCCCACCGGCGACATAACGGTTACTGATTTTCGTCCCATGGGGCGAATAGAGGCACTATATGATTGGGTCAAGCATAGGCGGCGAAAGCGAGATATCAACCATGCAGATTTACGAGACCTGAATTTTGAACCAGGGTCTCCGGTAAGCGTGGGCATTGAACTATCGCCTGAAATATACGCAAAGCTGATAAACGGAAACAGTCAGGCGGTACAAGCTGCGAATTTGCTGCGGGAGCAACCCATAAGCATGTCCCTGATACCGTCAGCTGGGCGGCATCAACCGCCGTCTATGGCTGAAATTCAAGAGACTGTGGTATGACCACGGATCTGTTAAAGCCCAGCTGCGATAGTAAGACCCGATTCCGGAAGTCTCAGAAAAACACATATGGGTTGCTCCCAGGTAAAGAGCACTCCTGCCCCGGCGCAACATACGGCACGGGAGGGTGTTGCCATATACCCGAAGGACGCAAGAACCGCATCTGCTATGTAGACAACCTCATGAAGGTTTACAAAGCAGTCGGTCCGTTGCTCCAACACAATACCGAACTGATGAAAGCAGCTAACTTCGACCAAAAGGTGGAGTTACTAAATACAGAGTTTTCTCGTTTTCGTAGAATCGAAAACCGACAAAGCTCGCCCATGCTCTACTACCGCATACACTGGTCCGGCGACATCTACGACAAGGAGTACGCAGATGCCCTGGCCAAAACAATGACCGACAACAGTGATATCCGATTCTGGTGCTACACTAGATCCTTCTTTACCACCCCAATTCTTTGTGACATTCCAAACCTCAGTTTATACTTGTCCCTCGACCCAGTTAATTATGCCGAAGGCATGTCTGTGTATACGCAGTACAACCGGTCCGATCGACATCTTGCAGTGTGCTATATGGCCAAGGAGAACGACTTTGATAAATTCGAAACAACAGTTAGAGATGTGCTCACCGAACAACAACTCACGGATGCCGTGCAGGTATCCCACGCAATCAATCCACGATATACGGCGTGCCCCGTCGATACGGGTAAGCTAAAAACAGAGGGCGGCTGTATGGCTTGCGGAAAATGCATTAGGCCGGGACCTGTAAATGTTTGGTTTAAAACGTGATTATCATAGCCCGGCTACGCTTAACCGCGTGCTGCAGCTTATGCATGCACATCAACCCGTAACCGGGACAGAACTCGGAAAACGAGCGAGAGTAAGCGGGCTGTATACACCACGGGCCAACCCGACCACCCGAAAAGACCAGGCATGGGCGGCAAGGGTCGCCGGAGAGTTACTGGAAATAGGGCTTGTCAAACGGACGTACCATCACGTAGGATACAGACACGAATTGCGATATTCCCTTACAAGTCGGGGTCTTTCGCATTTGGAGTTAACACGGGCAAACCCGGCACAAGGCTAAAATATGCTCCTAGTACACTTCGCAAAGAATGGGCTAAAGCATCTCACCGATTTGGACGGGTTGTATGCCGGGCAAACGGCGATGCTGGTCGGAGGCGCACCGAGTTTGCGTGAACAGCCCATAGAACTGTTCACGCAGCGGGGCGTTATAACGATGGCGATGAATAACGCCGCTGTGCATTTCAGGCCCACCATGTGGGTTAGCGGCGATAGGCCACAATGTTACGATCCACAGATAATAATGGACCCCACAATCCTCAAGTTCGCCCCGGCGGCTCAGGCGAAGGTTGACATTGAAGATATCAAACGTAAGTACTACAATGTGCCGAATATACTGTTCTATATGCAACAGGATAACGTAACGTGGGATGAATACCTGGCACAGCGTAATACTGTGCCGTGGTACAACAATACGCTATTTGTCGGTATACATATTCTTTATCAGTTAGGCGTTCGCCGTATCATATTAGCCGGATCAGATTTCGGATTTGGCGATAATGGTAGGATGTACGCGCATGAGACGGCATTGGGCAGTATGGAGCAAAAGTGGAACCTGGACCTATACAACAGCCAGGTACGCGAACTTCGCCTTCTTAAACCCGTATTTGAACGTGCCGGGTTAACGCTGATGGACAGCTCAAAGAACAGTCGTGTAGCGCAGGTTTATGAACATATTTCGCTAGAGAAAGCAGTAGAGTTGTGCCTTGATAAGTTTCCACCGAAACCCAAGGATCCCCTGGAGCTACCACATTGCTCCAAATTTGCCCCAGAGTCCATCCAAGATCGCATTGCGAAATGGCCAGGACATCAGGTTATCGGCGCACCAATACCCGTAGTACAGGCGCCAGAAGGAGATATGCAATCGGTATTATAATGGACCCAGGAGATCACTACTAATGATTACGCTTACTGATATTAGAAAACTAAACATCGATCGAGAACGGTTGACAGCGCATTACGCGATGCCGCCACCGAGATTCTCGAAGAAGGCGCTGACAACACAAATTGCGGCGATTGGTGACGCCGTACTGTCACGCCTGTTACAGGTAGATCCCGACATATTTCAGATGCAGCTGGACGCTGCCCGGGACTTCGGGGCATCATACCTGATTGAAGACCATAACCGAAACCTCGTCGGCCTCAGCGCTGCTACGTCGGTAATCGGGGACGGGGACATCATGAAGAAGAATTTGATTCTTCCACGTGAGTTTGCCGGACCCAATCCTAACCTGGCAAAGCATTATGTGGTCGGCGTATTCCTACGAAGTCCTGTGATTAATCAGGCAATCGCCATCGAAGATGCGGCCGCTAATGTAGAGGTCGCAGGGTGGGTTGACACGAAAGACATAAGTCGTATCAAAAGTGCACGTACGCCGCCGTCGTTTAAGAGTAAGTTACCGATTGTAATGGTCCCATGCAATAAGCTGGAACCTATCGGGGTGCTCGAACAGCGATTAGTCGGGTACGATGCATCCGTATAAATTGAGGCGTATACACGGTTATAATTAGTGAGAAGTTTAGGCGACAGATCGCCACTTTATTTATTAGCTTCTCAACAGGATTAAATCCTGAACCACACCGCGGTATACCCTTTACAAAAAGGAGCCACGATGAAAATAGTCGAACACAAATTCCAAGTTAAATCTCGCAAAGACGAGTTTCGATTCTACGTATTAGGTGACGTGCATATTGGGGCCTTGAATTGTGCCGAAGATGAATTTCGACGCTTCGTCAGTTACATCAAGAATACCCCCAACTCGTACTGGGTGGGAGGTGGCGATTATTGTGACGCGGTTATCTTAAAAGATGCGATGCGGTTTGATGTGAATACGTTACCAAACTGGATGTTGTCCGGTGACGCAACTGCTACGCGGCGTAACATGGGCGATATGTTGGTAGCTCAACGGTCTAGGTTCTTGAATATGGTTGCCCCAATCAAGGACAAATGTTTAGGACTGATCGAAGGTAATCACGAGTATTCTATTTTCAAGCACCACAATTCGGATCATCTACAGATGCTCTGTGATTCGCTTGACGTTCAGAATTTATCAGATTGCGCCTTTTTACGGTGGAATTTCGGCTACGCTAAGACGGCAACCAATACAACCACGCGTGGGTCCATCGTTAATGTATTTATCTGTCACGGACGCGGCGGGGGCCGTAGTTCAGGTGCCGAACCCAACAAACTGTACCAGTTGGCCGCGGACAAGGACACAGACATTGTGCTCACAGGACATACGCACAGCTTTTGTATCCACCCCCCGATACCGATGCTAACGATCCCGCGAAGGGGTGCCTTACCTGAGAACCCGATCATTACGGAGAAGCACGCAATCAACTGGGGGTCGTTCGTTCACGGTTACAGCGATGGCCCCAGCACATACGCAAGCCGGGCGCTGTATCCGCTCCGTCCCATGTACACGGTAGAGATCGCGATCCAACCCCATAGGTTCTCGCAGACAGGCAAAAAAGACGGCAAGGCAGACACAAAGACCCGCCAGCTTGCCTCGATCGACGTGCGACCACATCGACTGTAGGGTACATGTCCGAAATACGGTAATACGGTAGTGAGTCTGGTATTCGTAGCCCCGGAGGGGTATCTACACGCTTTGTCGTTTCCGGATATTGTAATGTTAGCCGCGTACGTACAGGATCTCCAATTGAGCCGGGAAGATTACGCGATAACAGAGGGCGAACTATTGCTCAGCCCGTTACATACAAACCCCGATGCCGCAGCGCGTGATTCAACATACCAAATGCACGACAACGCCGAATCCCAAATCAGAGAGGCGCTTCCGGAAGACCTGCCCCTGTTTGTTGACCGGGGTTAGGCTAACGAGATTAGGCGGGCTGCTTCGTGCGTGCGGAGCTGCAGGACAACAGGATATGAGTATGTCGGTGAGTGATGCTATTCCCCCCAAACAAGACCCTACGCGGCGCCGGACGATAAGTAGGTCTGCGTTCTGCCCGAGATGTGTTGGCTACGCCGGTAAATTTTTAGTCCCATTGGACTATACTAAACTTAGATGCCCGGACTGTGGGCTTTTGCACTACACGCAACCCGCCGTTGTTGGCGATGCACGTGCGTGTACCCAATGCTTACGCGTATTTGATAGCGCATGGGGGCGAATTGAATTTGATGACTGGGAGGCAATACCCGCCTCCACGCTATGTGCTGCCTGCGATATAGAAGTAGCGGCGATGAATGAGGAAGTAGAAAAAGGCGGGGTTAACTGGACGTGTGAAACCTGCGGACTGTCCGGTATCTTTACTGCTGGATCAGAACCAGCAGTCGCCGTACGCGAAAGCTCCGGCGTACCCGCTCCGGATAAGGTGAGCGTCAATTTAACGGTTGATTGCCCCGTATGTTCGGGTGTTATAGATCCGCCCGGATTGGACGACATATTATCGTCCAATGACGAAAACACAGATAACGAAAGCCCGAAATAGGAGAAACTGATATGTCTGATGATGATTTACAAAAAATGTTAGATGAAATTTTGGATCATAGCACCGAGCCCTGCATGGCGTTTGATAAGGATGTTGGTAACGCATTCAATACGCAAACGCCGATGACTGATAACGATACTGTGCGGTTTGGAATCCAAACGATCGGGCTCAGTACCGAGAAACTGCTCAGCCTGATAGGTCACCTATACCCGCTGACCATGTCACTTATGGACGATAATCGGGACGGGTACACTGATGAGGTTCGTGACCTGATACTCAAACAGATAAAGGCAAGTTGGGATATCGCGACTACCGCAGAATCTCAGATTCGTGAACGTGCTTTGTCAGGGCAAGCAGACGGGAATGACCCTACAGCTGAGGCCATGGAGGCTGTTATCGCCGTCACTGATAATCTTTTGCCCTACCGGCGTACTGCTGCTGCCGCGGTGGTGATTGTTATACTTAACCGCGTACTTCCTCAGGAGTTAGATGAGCATCAGCAGGCGTTTAGCGGAGTGATTCAGGAACTGCATAACGTGAAGCGGGATAACGCGACGCTCTATGCGTGCTTTGTGGCCACGCTCTCCGAAATAATGGGGATGACGGACGACGTGTTAACGCGTTTCCGCACGCATACAACCGGAGATAAGTCCCCGCAGATCAAGCAGCAGGCGAAGGAGTATAACGCGTCTTTCCTAGCTAGCTGTAATGCGGGTATAACGCCCGAAGACGCAGCAACGCAACTCACAAGCGCCCCAACCGGAACGATGCGGTATCTCACCGGGCTGGGCCACATGGGTTACGCCCTGCGCGATCCCGGGTGTAACAGGGTACTCGGTTACTGGTTTATTCGCCGGGGTGCCACCGCACTTATACTGGATCAGGTGCAATATCGCTTGAACTCCGGGTTGCATCAGCTCGTTAACCTATATGCCCTCGCAACAGCGCATTCAAAGGAGACAGGGGCGCAGGTATTGGATGCGCTTGAACGCATCACTGGGACGTGTATGGCCCCGCTTAGCCACCGTTTGTTGGTTAACGTGAAGGGCGCCTGCGCGCCGCACTCGAAGCCCCCTGAGGGGTATACCGTGCTTAGTCCGGCCTCTGATTACCAGGAAGCAGTACAGTCCGCACTTAAGCGCTGGGAAGTGTTTGCGCAGACGTTGCCGGAGGATTCATTGACGCGCAGGGTCGGAGGTACGGGTTTCCACACGTTCTTGAACATGTTCAGTGCCATTGACCGTGACGCGCAAGCGCTCTATGGAATGCTTGAAACAGTGTTTGTAAACCAAGAGGACGCCATGGCGTTCATGCTTAAGCCGTACACAGGTATCCTGGCGGGTATTCCGTTTACCGTGCAGACGGGGATAGCGCGTTTCGCAGCGATCACAGAATGTAAACCGACGCGTGTACAGCAGCAGTTGCAGGCCCAGTACGCATCTGGTATAGCCGCTGGTATAAACATACCTGTGTTGCTGGATAATTTGGCCAGTCTAGGTGTTCGGCTTCATGACGATGCGCATACCGGCGGTGATGTCGAGGCTGCTGTTAATCAGATCCTTGGCGACTGGCCCGGAGAGACTGGCTTGGACGGCGACCGATGAGCACCAATAGCGAATGCCTATTCTTTCGCTGGTCCACAGGGTGGTTCTATACACTTGAGGACTGGAACAGTCCGGCGGGTTCTTTTGACTGGTGTGAGGAAGCAAATTCATTCGGCCCCTTCAAGAGATTAGCCGAAGCAGAGGAACATCTGAGGCGCAATCATGCAAACCCCGGTAGCTCCTACCACACGGAAGACCCGGATGAGGGCGACCCCGTCCTCGTTAAGCTTGTCGCAAATGCGATGAGTGGTTGACCCGACGGCCTAGCCAGGTTAGACTCTTCTTATGGGTCTAGTTCTGGCTTGATACAGGCACTGCCGTGATCTGTTACAGAATCACCACGCGTGCAAGGGGGACCACCCGTCCGGGACCAAGACCCCAGTTCATATGAACAATCGGTCTGGTCCCCCTTTTTTTATACCCCAAGCACAAGAGGATAGAACTATGCATAGTAAAGAATTAACTAGACAACAAATTATAGATAGTGAATTCACTATTGAGTGTCCAATTTGTAACGACATTTTAATAGGTAATGAACCACGATCTTTGATTGTTTGTAATAAATGCAGAAAAGAAATAATTGATTTGCCCGATGGGTGGACTTGTATTGAGTGTGGTGACGAATATTTAGAAGACACAGAAGGTCAACTTGTAGCTGACTACACAGAAGGTACACTTTGTAGAAAATGTAATCAACAACGCGTTCCCGGTCTTCTATACGTACGCCCGGAGCAGACCCCAAAACTGGAGTCGGTTGATGATAGCTGAGTTCGTAGCAGGACTGGGAGTGGGCCTCGGGGTGTTCTACATTACGTGGACGCTCCTTGAGGCTGACGGCTGGCTCACAGTCAACAAGGTTTTGCGGTTCGCGCCGCAGGAGCTTCAGACCACTGACGATCTATTATGTCACGTGGGTGTCCAGCGCCCTGTGTTGGGTGCCTGGATGGGATGCGTGTACTGCATGGTGCCGTGGTTCTCCGCATTGATGGTGTGGATTGTTTCCGCAAGCATGTTGACGTGGTTTACGGCGATTGGTGTGGCAGGTGTACTGCACGCTTTGATCGGCGTGTTGAGGGAACACCAGGAATTGGACCCGGACGACCTGCCATTTTAGCGGGCTCTGCAGGGGTAAATACGCGCCTTATCCTCGTTATAAGTATATGTGAGGCTTTTCATGCGCAAGTACCAACTGCGGGCGCTCACTATACTTTAGCTAATAGCTAAATAGAATAGGCAGAAGAACGAACAACGAAAAACGAAGGAGAAGACAAAATGGGAAAGACGGCCAAAAATACCCCTACTTCGGGGTTGGTGACGCTAGGCACAGCCCTAGATGAGGCAATGCAGTTAGGCGACATCAAAGTTCCGAAGTCGACTAACGCCTCAACCATGCACCTGTGCGGTATACGTATGGACGATATTAAGCCCGGTCCGGTTACAGCTCCGGCGTATCTGGATAAGGAGCGGAAGCAGGGGATCCTGATAGTGGGTCCGCAGCTGGATCAGCGCAGTGATATTAAGAGCCGCTTCGAGCTCACGGATGCGGCCATAGCGCTTCGTTGGGTTATGGCTCCTGCAAAGAACAGGGGAGGGGTACTGACACGCCCTTCGATTGGGCCAGTTCACCAAACGCGCCTGATATGTCATGCCTGCGACCACAGGGAAGATATCTGGTGGGATGCGTTGTTCAAGAAATACAACGGGCAGAGAAAGGACTATAACGTGACGAACAGTCAGTTCAATGCGTATGGTACTTACGTGAAGGGCAACAGGAAATCCGGCGCTCCGCCGATTTTGTGTGACCGGTGTGCACGGAGGAATAAGGAGGAGCTGATGGAGCTGAAACATATCTCCACCACGCTGCTCCCGGCTGGCTTACGTCGACGCGAAGTGGATCCCCTGTGTACCGGGCTGGATGACGAGCTCCTGGCGGATATGGAGAAAGCATGGAACGCGCCGGCGCCTAGTCAGCCGGATGATACGTTTCTGCCGCGCATATGGGCTGTGTACCGACGAGGCAACGCTCCGACTGACTTTCCGCCGCAAGACGCGAAAGGCATAGAGATAGACCGGAGGCTGGCGAGTCAGAACAAGGCTACGACCTATACGATCCGCCCGGCGAGAGTGGCTTTCGCTGACGCGACGAAGCTACCGCCCCCAGAGACCTTCTTGATTGAAGCCAATCCCACGATGGTGTGGGGCTGGGTGTCTACCGGGGACCTGCTAGGTCGACGGGATCTGGGTTACAAGCGTAGGTTCATGACGGAGCAAACAGCCGAGCATGGAGCACGCTCGGCAGGCCGGACAGGTCTAGCGGTATGACGCAAATGTTGTTGCAAGTTTGCGAAAACTTGTAGTGGCAATCTACAAAAGTAATCAAAAATCTAAGTCCCCTCCATAGTGCCATGTGCGGCGCTATGGAGGCCGGGCCTAGATTTTGAAATAGGCTTTCTCTTACGTAGTGCACTATAACCAGGGTACTTATGGCTAATTGGCAATCTGGAGAAGTAATCAAAATTTTGATTGGGCCGTAAAGTTTCAATCTTACACCCCATTTCCTTCGGCTGGACTATGCCAACGTACTCCCCTACGTAGTAGGGGAGTAGACGCTCACACACTCCGCGGTACGAACGAAGCGGGTTGTAAACTTCAAGCGCCTGCGGCGCATTGTATTTCAAAACCGGTTAAACGAAATTATTTGACATACGCAGTCGGTATGTCTAAAAAATTAGACAGTTAGGCGAATACAGTTTTCTATCACGGAAAAAACCTACAGTGCACTTTCATGAATTAATGAAGCAGTTTCGGGAAGCTGCAGCAACCACGCAACGCGAATTGGCTACGATTAGCGGATTTAGCTACGACACGATTCGGTCGTTTGAGTACGGCCGACGGCGTCCCCGCGGCTATCCACAGCTTTTTCGTTTAGCTGAGGCCCTCGGTTTAGACACCGACGAGGGTACCAGGTTAGTAGCAGCTTACATGTTTGGGAACAGTGATACGGCTGTTCAATCTACAATCTCGTCGGCCTACCGTAACCGGGATGCCGACACATACAACAGTGACAGAACATAAACATACGAGGAGGGCAGGGACATGGGTAAAATGACAAACACAGCTCAATTGGGCGATATCATTAAGGTCCCGGGTAAACCGGGGCTTTATGTTGTGGAGCGCGCTGAAGAGCAGGGCGCAGGTATAGGTCACCATCCGGGTGATCAGTATCCGAATGGGCATCACATCACAGCGCGATTGTTGGGTGACAAGTTGAGTTACGATGCGCAGCGCGAATCGATTTCGTTCTATCAGAGCGGTGTATTCGATCTGGCGCAAACGCAGCTCATTGAACAGGTTGAAGTCGTTGGCACAATGCAGCGCACATTTGGCGAACCGACGGGTGAGGCCGTAGCGCCAGCCCCGGTAGTGGTCCCCACCAGTGAGCCGGAAGCGGTAGCAGCCCCGGTAGTGGTCCCCACCAGTGAGCCGGAAGCGGTAGCAGCCCCGGAAGCGCGGGTGTCTACCGAGAAAGCGGTTACCCCAAAGAAGGCCGCCAAAAAGAAAGCGGTTAAAAAGAAAGCGGTTAAAAAGAAAGCGGTTAAGCCTACTGCCGTCGAATACCCCGGCGTGCCGGCCGAGGCCGAACCTGTGGACAAGATGGCCGAGGGCCTGCGTGATATGGCTGCTCGTGCGTTAGTGGCCGATCACGGACCCCATACGGCTGAGGAAAGCAAGGACGCGTAGTTCTATTTGCTGCCGTGCTCCGGAATGCCGGCTACCCCCGCAAGGGTCGGTTGGCCGGTACCCATGAGTGCTTAGGCGGTCGAGCCTGGTCCATCCATTGCGGGTGGATCAGCGCTCGATTTTTCTTTTAGCATAAGTATAGTGCCCGGTGCCACTTACGTTTTTATGCTTCGTTTTGCGCTGATTATTCTTGCTCAGCCAGCCCGGCTGTCATATGCTATTTTTCTGATCCCCACCGGGGTTTCGGGCAAGCAAGAAGGCGATAATCACGCAACTACAGTGTGTGATTTTATATAGTAATACCAGGAGAGTATAATGCAAATTACAATTCAAGATCCCCAGTTAATTCAAGCGATTCGCTATCAGGCGCGTGGTCTCGGCGTTGGTGAGGACAACATTGCCGAGAGTGCGATAGCTTCACATTTTGGCTTTCAAGATATAGCGAAATCAGCCACTGGTGTTCCGGTTGACGATACGGATCAGATGCAGCTTCATTTACCTGCGTTGGCTACTGTGCCGCGTAGCGCTGTATAGCAACAGAAGACGAAAACGAAATACAAACGAAAGGGCGATGTGTGAAAAAGTATGACGAACAGACGAGGAAAATCAGTACGGCGTGGAAGCGTCACCTGAAGAAGTACAAGCGACTCCATTGTCGCTTGCCTGCCTATTGTGCGGTCCCTGACTTCGAGCAGAGCATTCAGCCTGCGCAGAAACGCAGGGCAAGGCGGTGATGGCCGGGTAGTAAGGTTGGACTAATTGTTATGAGGCGCGGACAGTGTGAATGCCAATTATGAGCTGATTATTGTAGGCGCAGTCATTGCGTTAGCTGGAAAGATTATATGGGACTGGCTGAGCAAGACGCGCCATGTAACTAACGACCATAGCTACATCGAGGAACATTACAAACTCATGGGTGAAGCACGGGCCGATTTGCGTAAACTGAATCATTCTGTTGCGAACTTACGTAGCATTGTTGATGTGCTTGTTTTACAGGTACAGGAGTTGCGTAACGACCTAAGAGAAGCCCGACGTAGACAAGATGGAGATTGAGATCATATCTCGCTTGCCCGCACACTGTGTCGTGCCTGACTTCGAGCAGAGCATTCAGCCTGCGCAGGAACCACCATCTGTGCCGATAGTAAGCATTGCATTACGTATACAATAATATACATTACAGTACTTTATGCCTGTTATTGTATACGTAAGCTTTGATACGAAGCCTCTGGAGACGGGAAGAGAAGCCCGACGTAGATAAGATGGAGATTGAGATCATACTGTTTGTTATCGCCTTGCTGCTGTGTATGTCTGGCTGGACGATACTGGCCGTCGCACTGTGGCTATCGGCCATATTTG
>Ga0209089_10000212_pt1 | contig 54891 bp, 42 predicted proteins | sample ArcticOcean_MG_C_FD_187431 | JGI IMG/M metagenome (GOLD analysis project Ga0209089, IMG submission 187431) | Marine microbial communities from western Arctic Ocean - ArcticOcean_MG_CB2_150 (SPAdes) (version 2) | ecosystem: Environmental > Aquatic > Marine > Oceanic | place: Arctic Ocean: Canada...
ACCCAGAGGCGGGTGATGATCCAGAGGCGGGTGATGATCCAGAGGCAGCGTTGGAGAATCCGCTGGCCCAGGAAGTCCAGGAATTGGCTGACCGCCAGCAAGACGTCGCTGAGCAACTGGAAGCCCTGTCTGAGGGCAACCTGGAAGAGGCGATCGAGTTACTGCAAGAAGCGATTGCCGAGCAGGCAGAAGAGCTTGCTGAGGAGGTTGCCAACCTGGACCAGCAGTCGGAAGCGATGGCCCAGACGCAACCTGCCAAAGAAGCGGTTGACATGGCTACGGAACAATCTGCCGAGGCATCCGATCAAGCTGCTGAAGCCGAGGAACAGCTGGCTCAGCTGACGCCGGAAGCTCCGATGCCTGCCGACGGTGACATGCCGGAAGCCGGAGACATGCCGGAAGCCGGAGACACGCCGGAGCCTGGCGATACGCCCGAACCTGGCGACACGCCGGAGCCTGGCGACACGCCCGAGCCTGGCGACACGCCCGAGCCTGGCGACATGCCTGAGGCTGGCGCAGGGGAGCCGATGCCCTTGAGTCCGGCAGAGGTGCAGGAGGCCTTGAGTGAGGCTCAGCAAGCCCAGGAACAGGCCGCCGAAGAATTGGAGAATACAGCAGATTCGCTGACCCAATTCAGCCTGCAGCTGAGTCAACAACTTGCCAACATGGAGGCTTTGCCCGAGGGCCAGCAGCTACCGGCGGAAGCGGATCCGTTGTTGGAGGCATTCAATGAGGCAGCTGAAGCAGCTGAAGAACTCTCGAATGCGGAAAACCCGATGGGCGAGCCGATTGATGCGGAGGCGGCGGCGGAGGCGGCAGCTGCAGCGGCCGAAGCGTTGGCCGATGCCGCACTGCAGGCTGCCCAGGAGGCAGGTGTGCCGAGCGAAGCAGTCCAGCCAGGCAACCAGCCGCCGAGTAATCAGCAGGCGAACCAACCTTCTCAGCCTTCCCAGCAGCCATCCAATGCACCTGCTCAGGAAGCGGCCTTGGGCCAGGGAGAGCAGGGACGGCAGGGTGGAACGCTCGACAACAAGACGCAGCAGTTGTTGAGGAAGTACCAGATTTCACGCAGTGACTGGTTGCGACTTCCAGGCCGGCTGAAGAATCAGATCATGCAGGCGGATGCCCGCAGTGTGCCGGAAGAGTACCGGGATCTCGTCCGTCGATATTTCAGTGAACTTGCTCGTAAAGGAGCATCAACTGCGACGGAGAAGTAAAGCCGTGATCAGTTGATTCCAGGTTACCATGCGAATCCTTGTTGTCCTTGTCTGCTGCGGCATGATACTCGCGCCGGCGCATCGCGTTTCAGCTGACGACGAATCCGAGGCCTTGTTGAAGTACAAGGAGCCGATCGACGTGTCCGTCGACAAGGCACTTGATTACCTTTCTCAGCAACAGGCGGAGAACGGTTCTTTTCCTGGCCAGTACGGGCAGACAACAGCCATGGCCGCACTGGCTGGCATGGCGTTTCTTTCCAAGGGGTACACGCCCGGGCTGGGTCCTTACGGGGAGAATATCGACCTCAGTATCGACTTTGTGCTCGCCAACGAGAAGATCAAGGATGGCAAGAAAACCGGTTACCTGTTGCATTCCGCCCAGGGCAAGATGTATGCCCATTGTATTTCCACCTTGTTCCTGTCCGAGGTGTCGGGGATGGTCGATCCTGAGCGGCAGGAGAAGATTGATGACATCTTGCCGCGAGCACTGGCGCTGATTCTGACCGCCCAGGATGTTGCCAAGGAGACGCGTTTCCAGGGTGGCTGGCGATACGAGCCACACAGCCGGGATGCTGACCTCTCACTGACTGGTTGGGCAGTGATGGCTTTGCGATCGAGCCGATTGAACGGAGCAGCTATACCGAACGATGCGATCGGCAAGGCGGTCGACTTTATTATGCGTTGCCAACCCAGCGGCTCACGCGGTGAGGGTGGATTCAGTTACCAGCCAGGCCAGGGTGGCAAGCCAGCTATGACTGGAGTCGGCATTCTCTGCTTGATGCTCTGTGGCCGGCACAACGATCCAATTCTTCCCCGAGCGGGCGACTATCTGATTCAGCAGAATGTCAATCGCACCTGGGGCGGCAGTCATTTCTTCTATGGCATCTACTATTGCAGCCAGGCGAATTTCCAGTTGGGTGGCAAGTACTGGGACACCTGGGCCGTCGGCATGTACGAGAATGCGCTGCAGCATCAGCAGCCGAACGGTTCCTGGGGCGATCCCTACAAGTCCGCCATGACCGTCCTGGCATTGACTGTCTCTTACCGGCAACTGCCGGTCTACCAGCGTTAATCACCCGCTCGCCAGCTTATGTCACCCGGCAAGAACCCGATGGTTATTCGCCGCAGGCGAAAACCGCGGGGCCCTGAATCCCGCCGGTCCCTGAACGCCTACTTCATGCCGGGTCTGCGGACCCTGGGGCTCAACCTGGCGGCCAGCTGAGTGTCCGTCCGCCGAGCAGGTGGTAATGCAGGTGGTCGACGGACTGTCCGCCGTCGCTGCCGCAATTGACGACCACACGGAAGCCGTTATCCAGTCCCAACTCTGCGGCCAGCTTTCGTATGACCAGTTGCATGTGGCCCATCAGCTGTTGATCTTCGTCGTCCAGATCTGCCAGCGAGGAGATTTCCTTCCTGGGAATCACCAGCAGATGAACCGGGGCCTGGGCATTGATGTCGTGGAATGCCAGGCAGAGGTCATCCTCGTAGACGATGTCTGCCGGTATGTCCCCGTCAATAATCTTCTTGAAGATGGTGGTGTCGGTCACAAGGCTACTCCTTTACAGGCGATGGATGTGAATGTCCCTCGTCGAGCTGGGCAGTATCCAGTGCCAGTCCTTTGAGACTGAGCGCGGCGTCTGGATTCAGATTGGGAATGTCATCGTGGATCGCGAGGGCCCAGCTGTGGTCACTGTTGAGCAGAGCAGCTTGGAGTGGCTGTTCCTGGATGCGGTGCAGACGCGTGGTCACCTGCCTGGCCTCGATTGATGCGTTCAGCAGCTTCAGTTGAGCAGCTGAGGCGAGCGCAAGAGGCGAGTGGGTGAATGGGCACCGGAGAAATTTGACCAGCTGCGACTGAAACATGGTCGCTATGATAACGTTGTTGGCGGCGCCGGCTAACCACCGGGGCGAAGCAGGGACGGACTAGCTTGCCGCTCGCGACCGTCGTCGAGGTGTTGGAGCCTGGGCCCATTCCTTGGTCAGGGTCTCAAAAATGTCTGGTGTTTCGTAACGCGCCACGTTGCCGCTATCGGTCATTGGCCCGACCAGGGTAGCCAGCACGGGTTCGCCACGCAGTGTCAGGTCGGTGCTACAGTCATCGACACCGGCCTGCGAGTAATCGGCCAGCAGTGATTTACGAGAGGTGTAGTCCTTGATGCGAATGCTGCCATCTGGAGCTCGGCTGACAACGCGGTATTTTCTTTTGCTGGCCATGAAATGCGCCCATCAGGGAGAGAATGTGAAAACAGAGGCGGTAAAGAACGGTATCGTCTGCCGCTCAGCGAACTCACGAGAATTCCTTTACTGGCGGGCGCAGCAGACCAATGCGCTATAACCGGTACATCGTGTACCTGTGCTTCGACTTGCCTGACCGGGGCCGGCTGGCGCGGTTGTAGGGATCAACTGAAGGCCCGCCGGTGCTACTTGCCCTTTCCCGGTCCGGCAGGTAAATATTGATGAGCGACCGGGAGGGTACGCGAATTGGCTAGCAGCCTGATTCGAAATCAGGTGCCCCGCAAGGGGTTGAGGGTTCGAGTCCCTTGCCCTCCGCTAGAACGGAAATAGCTGGCTGGGGAGATAGCGTCTGCGCAGCTGGTCGAAGGTTGAGGCCGGGTTCGCTGGCGGTTCGCTGGCCTCTTCAGCTGGTAGGCGCGCGACACGAGTTGATCCGGGTGTGGCGAATTCACGCAGGTACTGTACCCAGTAGCTATCGAGGAACTGCTCACAATCCGCCACGCGCCCCTCGTTGCAATGCGCGTAGGCGAGTGCGATGTTCCGCAGCAGTTCCCGCTGCTCCGACTGCTGGAACCAGATGTCATAGATTTTGACGTTGTCGATCCAAACATCCCCGCTCGACATCAGGTCGAATCCAACTCGCATCTCGCTCAAGCCGACGCTCGGCAGGTCGTCCACGAGCAACAGGAATGGTGTCCAGCGGCTTCCAATCGGCTTGACCGATTGGGGATCCTGGCCCGCTTCCGGCTTACCAATAGTCCGTGGCCGGTAATAGACGGAGCCACTCTGCTTGGCCTCGATCGCCAGCCGCAGCGATGGCTGCGGTCCACCTTCCGGAATGCGCAGCCAGACGGAGATTGCCATTCTGCCAGAACGCGGCGGCGGAAACGGTTCACTGCGAACCCACAAGGGGCGGTTAAAAGTTGCTGGTCGATGCAGCTTGAGCGCCGCTTTTCCCTGCTGAGGTTTGACTCGGTCCAGTTGAACTGTGGCGTCGTCCGCGGCACTGTGAATCCAGTTGCGTGGCTGGATGCCAAGGCCAGTACGTTCAAAGTCGGTATTGCTGAGTAGATCGACAGATTGTGGCTTCGCCAGGCTGGCAGCCTGCTGATTCACCTGGTGTATCTCAGCCAGCAACTGCTGCTTGATGGTCGGCGGCATGCTGACAGACAAGTCAGTGATCACAGCCTGGTCATTATCAAGCCAGGCTGCCCGGACATCGAATGCTTCAAGTTCGATTGTCCATCGCAGCTGGTTCTGTTCCCAGCTTGAGCGGGTGCCGCTGTCATCATCGTACAGTTGCAGCTGGGAGCCGCGTGCGGTACGAATCGTGATGTCTGCAGTGACTGGCCAGGGAGCGGTGTTGACAACATAGAAGTGGGTATCGTTGTCCTGCTCGTCAGCGACCCGTGCCTGGCGAATGATCACCGGTTGTTTTTGCAGGACCTGCTTGAAAGGCTGGGCCGGTAGCTTTTGCAGGGTCTGGCGGACTCGGCGGGTGGCCGCTTCCTGTCCCATCGGCAATAACCATCCCCCCTCGGCTACCAGCTGCAGATCGCGTTCTGCCAGGGCACGGACCAGGGGTTGCCGGGCTCGAAAGCCGGCAGCCACGACGCTGGCAATATGGGCGGAGTGCGTGTTCTGCTGGCCGAATGGACTGGCTGCAGGAAAGTCTGGTAGCTGAAACGTCTGCGGCCGGTGGTGAATCAGCAGCGCCGGGCTGCTGGGTGACTCAAACGCCGTACCGCTGCCATCGAACCACTGCCCTGAGATCTGGCTTGATTGTCCGGGAAGATCACGTGGCGGGCCCGATATCATCGGACTTAACCAGATCAGCTGCTTTTCATCTGCCAGCAGGGAACTGTCCAGGCCGATCGTTCGCAAGCCTGCAGACAGGTCGCCCGACGATGGCAGAGCAGGTTGCAAGTGGGGACTGACGAGTGGATGGGAGAGGAGTGTGCTGCCGCAGAGCACGAGCCGACCGTTGGCAGTCGCCTGCCGCATGTCGGCCGCCATGCCACGGTACAGCTCGGCCAGCTGATTGCAACGCCAGCGGCTCCAGTCATCTCGCCAGCGATCAGCAAGTGGATCGATCTGCTCGCCTTCTTCACTTTCGACCGCCATCCGGAGTCTGAAACGGTCGACTGTCCTGGCATCGGCACCGGCGGACAGGTCAGGCAACTGGGTATAGCTGTTGGGAGTCAACTGGATAGCAATCCCAGCGAAACTCGGGTGATGCTTGTAGCGGGCAGTGATTTCGCGGACCAGCGATCGCATCGCGTCCTGTACACGTGAATCAAGCGGATTGTAGTAGGGAGCCAGGCCCTCCTTGGACGGCGACTGGCCCGTCCACGGTGCGCCGTTGGGTCCTGCCAGCAGGATGCCCTCGGAGGCGGTTGGATCTTCGCGCAGCAGTTGCTCCAGTTGAGGAAGCGGCGCGTTGAATTGTATCGCCGGGATCAGCAGCAGCCCCTCACGATCGAACTGGCGAAATAACATCTCCAGCACATCTTTGCGAACCGGATCCTGTCCGGATTCAAAGAATACGCCACTGTCATAGCGGGGTGTGGCGGGCGCCAGCCGGCTGGGATAGAGGAAACTGCCATCACAGCCAATCGCCACGATGGCCGCGTTGTAGCCGGCATACGGAAGGTACTGGACCAGCCGTTCGCCGCCCTGGTAGAAGGTCTGCCAATCATCGAGACTGGTTTGCGAGACCGGGTCCAGTGTCTCGCTGCTGCCAAAATTCTCGGGGAACAGCGGTTTGTCGTAGTAGGCGGAGACCAGCCGGGAAGCTGTCGCTGGTTTTGGGCGAGTCAGCCCAGCACTGTTTTGCCGCATCCGGATTGTTCCGAACAACGCAGCCTGGCTCTTGTGGCTGTTGTGGATTAACAAAAAGGGAGTGCTGCTGCGGGGCCAGAAAAGTAATTGCTGCCGCTCCACTCGTGGCACTGTTGACCAGCGAGTTGTGGTCAACTGGACCGAAGCGTTTGGACCAAACGGTCCAACCTTGCCAGTCCGGTCGGGTTCCAGGATGCTGATCGAGAGCGACTGTTGCAGATCAGCAGGAAACTCAATAGTCAGCTGATGGACAGTCCCCGGCTTGTCGATCGGCAGCGGGATCGCTTGCCAGCCACCAGCTGCCAGTTTTGACCAGCTACGGTCGAAGTGAACGACGGTCGATGTCTTGCCATTGTCCACCGGTTCCTGGCTCCAGCCAGTGATGGCAGACAGGTTGGTCAGTTGCTGCAGCCAGTGCCACCAGTCGGGGTTGGCAGGATCCAACTCCAGTACATCGGTCCAGGACTGCTCGCTGGCATCTGCCTGCTGCATCCCAACCACCACCAGTTGCACGGTCCGTTGGATCACCACCTTGCTGCGTATCAAGCGGTCTGTGAAACGGCGCGGACGAACGGCCACGGTGACGTCATACACGCCGGGCTGTTGCGGTAAAGTCAGCTCGATTGGGGCAATGGTTGCCGGCCGGTTCGGCCCGGGACTGGTCATGGCCGGTTCGAGTTCCCGGATCACGTTGCCCGTGAGTGTTTCCAGCAACTGGACATCGCAGCGATAGCTGCCGGCGGTGACCAGGCCAGCCAGGTGAGGGACAGCGGTCAGCTTGAATACCTCGCCCGGCGTGAATACCAGCGAGGGCCGCTGGAACCGGACACGTAACATGTCGCCAGGCACGCGGCGGACCAACAACCGGTTGCCATTCAGGTCGAGTGTCTTTTCGATCGGTCCTCTCAGCAGGTCCGACAGGGATAGCTCGATGATCGGACCCGGCCCAGACTCATCAGCGGTGGCTGTTTGCGGTCCCAGCTGGATCGTCAGCGTGCTGTCGCGTGTCGCTTTGACCGACACATCGACCGCATCGTAAACGCGGGCTGAGGGATGTCGAATTGTGAGTCTGCCGTCCTCGAGGAAACAGGATTGTGCCGAGTCCGCTTGCAGGCCCAGTGGATTCAGCTCCGCCAGTGATCCCTTGTCGACCTCAATCGTTCCCCGCCACTGCTGCCGTTGGCCACCGCCCCAGGCAATTCGCAGCCGGATAGCACATTGTCCCAGTTGTTGCTGCCTGGCCCGCTCCATGTCGGCTGGCGAACGTGATGGTGGGTCGGCCAGTTGCTCGCCAGCAGGGTTGGCCGCGTCTTGCAGAGGCTGTGCCGAAAGGGGATCAGATGCTAACAGTGCGCAGACCAGTAGACAGACCAGCGCTCCTGGCCAGCATGGTTGCCGCGGACGTCCCTGTCCGGTCATCTGCTGTTCTATTTGGTGAGTTATTCGATGGGCGCATCGATGCGCCCAGCTTGAAAAAAGCAGCAGATTATAGGTGCCGGAGCAGGGTCAGAGCCAGAGGAATTGCTCTTGGCCAGTGATTTGCTCCCTGATCCTCGATCTCGAACCAGTCACCTGTTAGCTAGTGCCAGGCATCCGCTAGCAGTTCTGGCAGCGGCGGAGGAGTGGAATCGGGCGACTGGTAATAGGCCTGCAGCTGATCGTCGAAGAGCGTCAGCTGCTCCACGACATCCAGTCGCAGATCGGCAACTTCATTGAGTTCCCAGGCGTCGTCAGGCTTGGCAAACAGTTCCACCTGGTCCTGGCCGAGGCGTCGATAGTACCAGGCGGGTGTGCGAATAGCCGACTGGTCGGGACCGATCGAGTAGGTGTAGGGTTGTTCATCGGGGATGTTGTTTGGGGTCGGCGTGGCTGTCAGACGGGCCGGCTGCCCATTTTCCACGCCAAACCACTCGGCCAGCAGGTGATGAATATCAAGCGGCTGAAAGAAGCGGTAATCGCGCTGCGCGTCATGGCGATGCTGGGGAAAGCGAATCAGCATGGGGACATGCAGCAGGTCTGCATAGAGTTGTCCCTGCTGGAGGCCAACATCCCCATGGATACCGAGCGGAAATCCGCGCGGTGCCATCACGACTAGCAGCGAATCTGCCAGGCTGGCGTTCTGATCCAATTGGTCCAGTAGCCAGTCGAGTCCCTGGTCGAGCGACTGGATTTCACCGCCATAAGCCTGGCTGTATCCCAGCACCGTGTCAGGGTCCAACGGAGTGGGTGAGCTCAAGGAGGGAGCATCGGTGATCGTGGGGACGTCGGGATCGTCCTCGTCAGCAAGCTGTTGCCTGAGTTCCAGTGGCGCATCCCAGCCATGAGCCAGTGTGCCGGCGTGCAACCAGAAAAGCTGTCGGCTCTTCTCTGACGACAGTTCCTGCTCAATCCACTGGACCGCGGAGGCCAGCATCTCAGCCAGCCGAGTCTCTGCAACTGTCTTCGCCTGGCTGCTAGTGGCGGGCCGCGGCAGCAGCTGCAGCTGGCTAAAACCAAGCTGGTCTGCCAGTTCCACAACCTGCTGGTCGTCCGACATCAGTCCGGTTGGCACCCCCAGCTTGGCCAACTGGGCTGGCAGCCCGCTTGCCGAGGGTGGGGACGCGGCATGAGAGCCGGTCCAGAGTGACTGGTAGATGAGCGACAGGTCGGCGCTGTCAGCCAGCGCGTTTTGAATCAAGAGAGATTCCGCAGCCAGTCGGTTGAATCCTGGCGTTTCCAGCCAGGTATTGCCGTACGGTCCCAGGTAGGCTGCGGAGAGGCCATCGAGGGCGACGATAATGGCGTTCTTTTCAGGCATTTTCTGCAATCGGAGTCCACTCACGGTAGTAAAACAGGTCTGTATTGGGCCTCGGTTGATTCTATAGGATTCGATTGATCAGTCGGGGGAGTGCTGTTTTCGTCGCCTGCCATGTAAAATGGATGGACTGTCTAGAGTGGTCAGTCGCGGGCGACTGACTGCCGGAGTTTGTTCGGCTGGCAGCGGATTTCCGGAAACCAGGGAGACCACGAGGGCGGGTTCTATCGGCAGGAGTTTTCTTGCCAGCGTTTTTTCCTCTCGAGTTGTGGCTTGTGCGAATGAATGTCGCGTCGCATGTGTTAACCGGAGCAGCCAGGCTGGTCAGTGGGGCGAGGGTGCGCTGGCTGGATTGTGAGCCAGAGGCCTGCCAGCGAATCTACTTTGCCAATCATACAAGTCACCTCGATGCGCTGGTCTTATGGTCATCCTTGCCTCGACATATTCGCGCACTGACACGGCCTGTCGCTGCCCGTGATTACTGGGATAAGAGCCGGGTCCGTCGCTATGTTGCCTCGCTGGTGAATGCCCTGTTGATTGACCGTAAAGATATCAAGGTGCATCGCAGTCCGGTTGAGTTAATGATCAATTCGATTGGGGACACGCATTCGCTGATTGTTTTTCCGGAAGGGGGGCGAAGTACGAATGGCGAGCTTGGGTCCTTCAAGAGCGGTTTGTACTATCTTGCCAAGAAGCGTCCGGACCTGGAACTGGTGCCTGTTTACATGGAAAACCTGAATCGCGTTCTGCCGCGTGGCGAGTACTTGCCTGTACCGCTGCTCAGTTCCATCACGATCGGGCCACCGATCTGGCTGGAGAACGATGAAAACAAGTTCGCCTTTCTCGAGCGCGCTCGTGAGGCCATATTGAGGCTCAAGGAATCCTAGGCTGAGGGCCTGGCTATCGCCGTATGAATGATCTCCTCCAGTCATTGACCGCGCCCGCGCTGTTGCTTCAGGCAGACAGCCAACGGATGCAACTGGATGAACCAACTCGCTGGCTTGTGATTGCCGTCCTGTTGGGCCTGTTCCTCTCCACGTTGGTAGTCCGGCTGATTCGCGGGCAGGCGGACGGCACGGTCAACGTGGCGGTGGCGCGTACGTTTCACCATCGAGTCCGTGCCTGGTGGATGATGTTCGCGATCCTGATCGCCAGCATTATCGTGGGGCGGTATGGAGCCGTGGTGCTGTTCTTCATGGTCTCTTTCTGGGCCCTGCGGGAATTCATCACGATGACCCCGACGCGGCGGGGCGATCACCGAACCCTGTTCTGGGTCTTCTTTGTCTTCACGCCAGCCCAGTATGTGCTGGTGGCGATGAACGAGTATCAGCTCTATAGCATCATGATCCCGGTTTACGCGTCACTCTTCATCCCTGCCCGTATCGCCATGTCTGGTGACGAGAAGCGTTTCCTGGAGCGCTCAGCCAAGATTCAGGTCGGCCTGCTGATCTGTGTTTATGCGCTCAGCTACACTCCGGCCATTTTGTCGCTGCAGCTGGGGGACTGGCAGGAAGACACGTTCGTACCCTGGGACGGAAGTTATGTCGGGCTGCTGGCATTCTTCGTGCTGATTACGCAGGCCAGTGAAGTCTTGCAGTTTGGCTGGGGTAAGCTGGTAGGCCGCCGGATTATCGCACCCAAGATTCATGCCAATCGCAGCTGGGAAGGCCTGATCGGTGGCGTCTGTTCAACAGCCGTGCTGGGTGGCTCGCTCTGGTGGGTGACCCCCTTCCAGTATTGGGAAGCTGCCCTGATGTCGATGGTGGTTGCCATCATGGGTTTTGCCGGTGCGATGACGATGTCAGCGATCAAGCGTGATCGCGGGGTGAAGGATTATGGCACGCTGGTGGTCGGCCATGCCGGAGTACTCGATCGCATCGACTCGATCTGCTTCGCCGCACCGGTCTTCTACCACCTGACTCGCCTGCTGTTCACCTAGCGGGCTGGTCGGCAGCGAGGCGTTTACCGTCGCTGCCAGCCACTGGCGCTGGCGGGAGCCGGAATGCGGGCGGTGGTCTGACGGACAGCCGAGCTGGCTGGCCGTGGCCGTGGGCAGCCCTGCTGGACCCAGTTGACCCAGTTGGTCTGCAGCGCAGCAAGATCGCGGATACCGTAATGACGCCAGGTCGCGGCATCCCAGTTGTCGTCTGCCAGGCCGGTTTCCAGGTAGCCGACAAATCGCTGCTGACCACCAAGTGCCAGCAGATAGCGGGCCAGTGAATGGCCCTGGGCATACAGCGGTAAGACGTCCTGGGGATATTCCTGCATGCGGAACATGCGGTTGAAAGGAATCCCCTTGCCGGATGTCAGGTAGTGAATCAACAGGCGGTTCTGCTTGCGCCGTTCACTGATGTGTTCAACTGTTGTCGAAGCGCCCTCGTCGGCCCAGCGGGGCAGGGGGCGTCCGAAGTGAGTTGCCATGACCATGTGCGTGATCTCGTGCGGCAGGACACTGTCCAGAATCCGCTCAGCAGACCCCTGGACCGTCATTTGCCAGTACCGCGGTTGGCCGCGTTCAAAGGAGAAAGTTGTCCGGCCGCCGGCCGCCAGTCGCGAATCGGCCTGCACGCGGATCGGACAGGCATCCAGCCAGGCTGGCAGGTCGTGACCGAGCCACTCCTGCGCCAGCTGGTGCCGGTAGAGCTCAGCCCGTTCGGCAATCTGCTGGGCCAGCCTGCTGTCATTGCAGCTGATAAGAAAATTCCGGCTGCGGTGGCTGGCTGCCAGACAGCTGCAGGCAGTCAGCATGAGTGCGATTCGTATACGGGCATCCATGCCGTGGGTCACTCCCTTGACCTTTGGCTGGCTGCTCGAGATCACCTCCTGTGATCTGCTTGCCTTGCTGCGTGCAGTCAGCCAATTCGCTTGATTGAGGCGTCAATCTAGCACGACGGGGTGAAAATCACCTAGCCCAGTTTGTGCCGGAACTCAGCAGGAGAGGAGCCAGCCGAGGAGCTCCTGGTTGGCGGCTGGAAACGTCAGTTCAGCGAGCTGCTGGCGGCTGACCCAGCGGAAGGGAGCGGCTGGTTGCTGGTCCGGCTGGCGGGGCCGGCACTGGAAGAAATAGAGTTCCAGCAGACCGTGCTCGTAGAGCTGCAGGCAGGTTGGGAACTGGCCGATCACGTCGACTTCCAGGCCTGTCTCTTCGAGGCACTCACGGACAGCAGTCTGGCAGGGGTCCTCGCCCGCCTCGACCTTGCCGCCGGGGAATTCAGCAAGTCCAGGCAGCTCGCTCTGCTTGTCACGCTCTCCGACCAGGAACTGGCCGTCATGCTCCACCACGCTGATTCCAATTAATGTCGGGTCGGCCATCGCTGCCTGCTCTCGCAATGATCATTTTTCGCTGTCGGACATCTTGTCCAGCAGGCGACCGGGTGAGCCCATCATGTTGTAGCCGGCGTCGACATGCAGTACCTCGCCAGTGATGCCGTCCGAACAGCTCGACAGCAGGAAAGCACCGCTGCGTCCAACTTCCTCGTGAGTAACATTGCGAGCCATCGGGGCGATGTCCTTGTACATTTTCAGCATTTCGCCGACGCCGGCGGCAGAGCCCGCCAGTGTCTTGAGTGGGCCGGCGCTGATCGCATTGACGCGGGTACCCTCGGGGCCCAGGTCATAAGCCAGGTAACGCACGCTGGCCTCCAGGGCTGCCTTGCAAATCCCCATCACGTTGTAGCCCGGTACGCACTTTTCGCCGCCGAAGTAGGTCATCGTCAGGATCGAACCCTGCGGGGCCATATGCGGGCGAACAGCGTTGCTGACAGCAATCAGGCTGTAGGCACTGATCTCCATTGCCATCTTGAATCCGTCGCGGCTGGTCTCCACCGTGTCGCGATTGAGGTCGTCGCGGTCGGCAAAGGCGATTGAGTGCAGCACAAAGTCCAGCTGGCCCAACTCGGCCACCACCGCATCCACCACCTGCTGAATCTGCTCATCACTACGCACGTCCAGCGGGACCAGGATCGGGGCACTCTCTTCATATCCCTTCAGGCAACGCTCAACCCGCCGGCGGTTGCGATTCTTGTCGTCGTCCGGCCGGTCTGGCAGGTGACTAAAGCCGCAGCGGCCGCCCTCATCCATCACCTGCTTGGCAATCGCCCAGGCAATCGAACGCTCATTCGCCACGCCCAGGATCAATCCCTTTTTTCCCTCGAACATCCCCATTCGACGCCCCCCGCCTGCCAGTGTTACGGTCTTCTTCGCTCAGCTTACACAAAAGCCCCCAGATCGAAAACGTGTCACATCCAGCTGCTCACCAATCTAGACTGCATTGTCATCGACAAGATTCATGATAGAATCAAAATGACGACATCGATAGGATATTCCGACTCGATTGGACAACAGGCTTTTTGGACAGGAAACACAGTCTGTGGGCAAGAAGAAGCGGCAAGGCGTGGCGGTAGAGCTGCTGGCAATGGCGGGGCGCGGAGAGTCCGCCGGCCGGCTGATTACCCATCTGCTTGCCAGCCTGACTGACCAAACGTCGGTTGCTGGTGCTGCCGTGTTGCTGGCCCATGAGGGTGACTGGGAGACGATTGACCAGCAGGGAAAGCTGGGCACATTGCCCTGGTCGCTGTTGGGGAACGTGTTGGAAGCGGACCAGTCGCAGAGCGAGGGCAACTGGGCCGCAGCACCCGCTCCAACCGACCAGTACCCTGGGCGGTTGTTAGCCAGTTGCTATCACGAATCTGCCAGCCGACAGGACCTGGACGGGCTGACCGAGCTCGCTGACCAGCTGAAATCCTCACTCGCCCTGCTGGAAAACCAGCTGCGTGCAACTCGCCGGATCGAGCGCCTCGAAGCGATCCTGCAGATCGCCGTCCAGTGGCATGGCCAGCGACAGGCGGACGAGCTGTTTGCGCAAATGGCCGAGGCTGCCACCCGGCTGCTGGATGCGGAACGAGCCAGCGTGTTCCTCTGGGACCGTTCCAATCATCAGCTGGTAGCACGTCCCGCCCTCGGCGTAGAAGGAGGCGAGCTTCGTATACCCGACGATGCCGGCGTGGTCGGCCACGTTGTGCAGACAGGTGAGGTCCTGCGCGTGGACGCCAATCATCAGCCCGAGCTGATTGATCACAGCGTTGACGAGGAGATCGGTTTCCAGACTCGGTCACTGCTCTGCTGCCCGCTGATAGGCCATCGCGGCCGGCGGCTGGGGGCTTTTGAGATGATCAACAAACGCACGGGGGACTTCACCAGCGAGGATATGGATGCGCTGGTGGAACTGGCAGCTCACGCGGCAGTTGCACTCGAAGATACGCGTCAACTGGAGCAGCTCACTCGCACCCGTGACGTGATGACGCGCGAAGCGGCGGATCAGGTTCAGTTGATTGGAGCCAGCTCGGTGATCGAGGCCATGCGTTCCACCGTCGAGCGGGTCGCCGACACCGACCTGGCGGTCTTGATTACCGGTGAAAACGGTACCGGTAAAGAAGTTGTCAGTCGCATGATTCACTTCCATAGCCGGCGCCGCAAGGAACCACTGGTGGCAGTCAACTGCGCGGCACTCACAGAGACACTGCTTGAGAGCGAGTTGTTTGGTCATGTAAAGGGAGCCTTCACCGACGCCCATGAGGACCGCGAGGGCAAGTTTGAGTTGGCCAGTGGGGGTACGCTGCTGCTGGATGAAATTGGCGACATGAGTCCCGGAGGCCAGTCCAAGCTGCTGCGTGTGCTGGAAGAAAAAATCGTCGTCCGGGTCGGCGGCTCGACGCCGATCCGAACGGATGCCCGGGTGATAGCCGCCACCAACCAGGACCTGGCCGGCATGGTCCGTGACAAGCTGTTTCGCGAGGATCTCTTCTACCGCCTGAACGTGGTGACCATCGAGCTCCCGCCGCTGCGTCAGCGCGGCGACGATGTGTTGCTGCTGGCCAAGTTCTTTCTCGAGCAGTTCTCGGCCCAGGCTGGCCGCACATTGCCACGGCTGATGAAATCGGCCTGCCAGCGACTGCAGCGACACAACTGGCCCGGCAACATTCGCGAGCTGCGGAACTTGATGGAACGGCTGGTCTATCTATTTCAGGGGGACAAGGTAGAGGCCGAAGATCTCGATTTTGTTCTCTCGCCCGATGCCGATACGACTGCAGTGTCGATGGACCTGGCACTTAACGAGGCGACGCAGCAATTTCAGATTCAGTACATTCAGAAACAGATTGAGCGATCGGGTAACAACGTCTCAGAGGCGGCTCGCCAGATGGGTATGCACCGTTCGAATCTCTACCGCAAAATGCGGCAGCTTGGGATGGAGGAGTCCGTATGAACCTGCCTGCCCGCTTGGTCAGCGATAAGCGTTTCAAACTGCTGCTCTTTTTTGCCACCGGGCTGATTCTTGATGGGGCACTGTTGAGCCAGTTGATCATGCAGGTCTCCGGCGGACCGCGCAATGAGGCGATGGACTTTTCTGAGCAGGTTCCAGAGGAAGTTGCTGAGCTGGCTATTTTCCCGGATGGGTTACCTCCCTTTATCTCCTCGGGCGGCATTTTCGTGCCCGAGAAGATCTTCTTCAACATCGGGATCGGGCTTGGTGGGCTGTTGTTCTGTCTTTGCGGGATTGAGTTGTTTCTCAGAACCCATCACGTCTTACGACAAGGCAGGTCGCTGGTGCTGCCGATGTTCTGTAATCTTGGCCAGTGCCTTATGGCGATACTGGTGGGTGGCTGCCTGTTCATGCTGACGCGTCATCCTTTTGATGTCAGTTTCAAGATGCATGTCCTTTATGCGAACTCGATTTTCTATGGCAGCCTTGCCTGGGGGCTGCTGCTGATACTCTCCCGTATGGGGCTGGATCGGGAGTTGTCCTGTTGCGGCTGGCCGCTCAATCGTCTTCGCTGGCTCCTGCTGGCGGTCGGAATTATCTGCTTTGCCCTGATGCTGACACTTGTCACGCGGCTGCAATTCAATGCCGCGGCACTGTTCGAGTGGCTGATGACGTTTTCCACTCTGGGGCTGGCCCTCACACTGCTGCCAATTGTCAGGACCGATGAGTCCCAGACGAGTGATTAATGGTCGGCTGTACCCGACTGCGATCCGCAGTCGGTAGCACTTGAGTAAAGCATGCTGTCAGCTGTAGCCGAGTCGGAGTTGGCAGGGTCGATCGCTCGAGCTGTTTTCCCGCTGCCAACCGGTACGGTACACTGCTGGTGTTAGCTAAATATTCCCTGAGGTCCCCTCCATGCAGAAGTTCCCCTGCTATCCCTGCGCGGTCCTTGCTGCCTTGATCATTACCCTGGCCCCGATTTCAACGTTGCTCAAGGCGGCTGAGCCGGGAGAGATTACCGGCCTGTCGATTGAGCAGGCAAGAATCTGCGTCACCGGTTTCGATCACAACCGCCCTGATCCATTCCCCGGACTCGGTGATTTTATTGGCTGGGTAGGAGGCGTGAAGCGGCTTGCAAACGGAGAGTTGCTGTTCGTTCACTCGGCCGGCTACTGGCACGTCTCGTTTGCCATGCCGATCGTGCTCAAGCAGGATCTGGTTGAGCCCTACACGAAGGCTGGTTTTGACATGAAACACGAGGCGCCAACCGGTGGCCGGATCATGGCCTGCCGATCCAGCGATAATGGTAGGACATGGTCCAAGCCGGTTACTGTCTACGACGGCCCTCGCGATACCCGCCCCAGCGCCGCATTTGTGACCAGCAAGGGGACGGTGATTGTGGTCGCCAACATGCAGGCCTCCTGGTATGGATTTCCGGAAGCACCCAGAGGGCACCAGAAGCTCAATACCCGACAGCTGATTCTCCGGTCGACTGATCATGGTCAGACCTGGAGCAAGCCATCGCCGCTAAAAAGTTCGGGCAGCTACTACACCCGTGGCCGATCACGAATCCTGCAGCTTCCCGACGGCGGACTGCTCTGGATGTCCTACGACATGAACAAGGGAAGCGGGGTTCTGAACGGCACGATTCATCGCTCGGATAATGATGGAAAGTCGTGGCGAGTCATCTCGATTATCCGTCGGCTTAAGCCTGCTGGTGACGGCGCTGCTACGGCGGACCTGGTCACCTCCGGCGACGTGGATGCTTTTTTGAAACTGGAGAAACCAGGGGATGAGAAGCTCATCGATACTGACGAGGGGGATCTGGGCCGACTCTCCAGCGGACGACTGGTTCTGGTGCTGCGTCCGGACGGCGGTACGCTCATCTCGGACGACGAGGGGGTCACGTGGCGACAAATCAGCCGTGTCGGGCCGGAGTATATTTATGCCCCACAATTTGTTGTGCTGGCCGACGACACGCTTGTCCTGACTGCCGGTGGCAGTGGCGGACAGGCTGTCTTTATTAGCACCGACGGTGGTGTCCACTGGTCAAAACCGATGAATGTCGACCCCGGCGTTTACGGCTACGGCAGGCTGACGTTGCTTAAGGATGAGTCGATCCTGATGCCCTATGTGCACCGGCACGGTGTACCGCAGCGCTGTTACATGGTCCGCTTCAAGGTCAACGAAGCACGTGATGGCATCGAACTGTTGCCAATTGGCAAGTAAATAGCAGTGGCTGTGGCCGACTGTGATCCGCAGTCGGAATTCTCACGCATGTTCGATCGCTCGAGCTGGCTTCCCGCTGCCGACCACATCCGCTGGCAGCCGTCAGCTGTGGCCGACGCGCGTTGGCGGATCGATATGAAATGCCCCGCAAGGACTCGAACCTGTGCCCTCTTCCCTGCCTGCCACGCAAGGAAGGCAGATTGCTGTTTTGTCCGTGTCAATCGGTTATCTTGTTGTGGTCGAGAAACTCACAGAACATAAACCTGACACGAGAGGTCATCCTGATGATGTGCAGAGTGGTTCACCCGGTTTATTTTTTCGTTTCCATGCTCGTGGCATGGGGCATCTGGGTCGGCTTGGGAGCAGCCCACAAGTCGGCAGAAAAGCCTTCGCAGGGGGCGACCATTGGTATGCAGGTCGCCGATTTTGGGGCGGTCCCCAACGACGGAAAAGACGACACAAAAGCGGTCAACGCGGCCATCGCCGCCTGCCAGGGGAGCGACACCAGGACACTGTATTTTTCGGGCGGTACGTTCGACCTCTCCAACATCACCTTTCCACCGACCGTCAGCGTGGTGATCCCCAACGGGGCGGTGCTGAAGGTCAGCGACGGAGCCATCGCCAGGTTCGACGGACCATTTTCAGCCGGTTTGCACCAGGTCTTCTCGGGTCCGGGGCAGGCACAGTTCGGTGCCGGCGCCGTCGTCGAGGTGTACCCCCAGTGGTGGGGCGCCTCACCCGCGTCGTCGGACAGTAGTCCAGCCATCAACAAGGCGATCAATTCCTCTCCGTCTCTGCCCGGTGTCAACGTCCGGCTCTCAGGTACGTTCAACTGCCAGACGACCATCCACGTCAATCGGCATCGGGTAAAGCTCATCGGAGACGGCATGTATGCCACACAGATTACCTTCAATCCGTCCAGCCCGATGGTGTTGATTGAGTTCTCTCATCCGGACAAGAGCGTGATTGCCCAATGTGCGATCCGGGATATTGGCCTGCTTGCCGCGGGGGACTACAAGGACCGGGAGCGAGTCCAGAAGACTGGCATCCGGATCGTCGACGCAGACATCATCGAAGTGCGGAATGTCGCCATCCACAACTGGGGGGGCAATCACAGCATTGGACTCCAGGTCCAAGGACGACAGTTGGTCTTTGTCGAAAACATTACCATTCTTGCCGATCTTCCGATCCTCATCGACAAGAACCCGGACATCGAGTGGATCTCGATCGATCATTCCACCTTTCGGAACACCTACCTGCTTCCGATGGATCCCAACGGCGCGTCAGTGAAGATCGCCTCCGGAGTCGCCCTGCACAACGTCGTCTTTGACGGGACCAATGCCTGGGTCGGAGGCAAGTACGGCCTCTACTGGGACGACACCGAGACCAAGGGGGTCAGCATGAACCTCTCGATCAAGAACGTGCGGATGGAAAACGGCACCGCCCATGGTGGCGCGATGATCCACATTGACCACAACTACAACCTGATGAACCTGGTGCTGGAGAACATTTACGGGTGTGGCGGCGGGGTCGGCGGGATTTACCTCCGCAAGTGCACCAGCGCCACGCTGCAAAACATCTTCTACACGCCCGTTAGAGGAAATGCCCCGGCCGGCTACGTGCCGACCGCCCTGGACATCGACGACTCATCCTCCAACATCGTCCTGATCAATGCCTTTTGGAACGGCGGGCTGGTCAAAACCGGAAACTTGATCAAGACATTCGGGACCAATTCCAACCCCGCCAAATACGACAATCGCCTGATCGAGGTTTACGATCGTCCCAACAACGGACAGGGGGAAGGCCTGGTCCTTTATGGAACCAAGACCTGGTGCCACAGCGGCACACTCGAAGACGGGGCGAGCCTGCCACTGCCGGTCGGTGCCGGCCCGAAGACGAAGGTGGCCACCGTCACCGTCTCGGCCTCCGACGGGGAGGACATCAACCAGTCCGCACAGTTCCTGGTCGGCGGCCAGGGCCGGACCATCAAGGTGGTTGGTACCGACGGTACCAGCACGGCGGACATGGCCGGCAAGCTCTGCCTGGTCCCTGGGAAACGGGTCCGCGTTCTCAACCGACTGGGCGGCTCGGTCGATATCGTGGTTACCGTCTTCTGGCGTTGAGACCTGGGCCGAGCTACCCGAGAGCGTGAAGGACGCCGTGCTAGAGGTGGTGGGGGGTTGCAGGGGTTAATGTGGTTCGTAAGCGAGTGCCTTGGCCTTGCCCCGGCCTTCGACTCATTGCTTACGAATAGCCCGGTTCCTAGCGTCATGGATTTTTTTGAGTAGTTCCTTTTCGTCCTCGTCCGGTTCCTTATGAAGCTTAATGGCTCAATCTAGCGGAGACTGACGCAGTTGATTTTGCGCATCCTCAATGAAGGCAGTTGGATTGAGCAGCACCTGGTCTCCTTCCTGCAAACCCGACTCGACAACGATGAACTCATCGTTGCTGTGGCTTAGCTGCAAAGAACGCCGTTGTGCTTTCTCGACGGTCCCAACCCAGCAGCAGTAGCCCTGCTCAGTTTTCATCACTGCTGCCACCGGGATCAGTAGGACGTTCTTGTGCTGATCCATGGTCACTTCAACCTCGGCGTTCATGCCGGGCTTGAGTCCTTCCACCGAGGGAAGCTGAATGATCACGTCGTACTTCACGATGTTGCCCGTCCACCATACTGCCGGCGGTGCAACCGAAGCTACAGAGGAAACTTCGCCGTTCAGCGTCCTGTCTGGCAATGTAACTCTGGCAGACATCCCCAGCCTGACATGGTCAATCATCGAATCGTGAATGCCGACCTTGACTTGCATCTTCGACGTGTCAGGCATCAGCAGCAGCACTTGATCATTGTGCACCGTTGCACCCTCTGCGATATCGGGCGCCCTCTTCCAGTTTTCGACCCCTGGGTAAATTACCAGGCCGCTTCTCTCGGCCCTGATGACACAGCGATCGATCTCCTTCCTTGCAAGAGCTATCCGAGCCTCATCCATGACGAGGACTTCCTCGTGCCCGGCTGCAGCTGCTTTTGCTGACTCCCAATTGCCCCTCAGCGTTACCAGTTCCTGCATCTTGGTGAATTTCTTCAGTATCTCGATTTCGGTCAATAGGACCTCTACGTTCAACTCCGCATTCCTGATCACGGACGTTTTCTGTTCGACATCCAGTTGACTTCGGTAGCCACGCTCAAGCATCCGTACCGAATGATCGAGCATGTCCTTCGCGGTAAACAAGTTCGACTCGGCAATGACCAGGTTCTTTTCCAGAATCAGCAACTGGATGGGAAACCTGCCTTCCTCGTACTCTGAGATGGCGAGCCCCTCTCTCGTGGCCTGGGCCCTGAATCCTATGGCTGCGTCCCTCGACAAATGAGCATACTTCGTGCGTTCGTGGACGAAGTCTTCGACTTGCTTGTTTTCAAGTCTGACCAATTCATCTCCTCGCTTGACCTGCGTCCCGTTCTCGATCACCCAGTTAATGGTGCTATTACCTCGGACGTCGCATTTAATTTCTGTATTGTCGGAGCTCTCCAGCGTCCCCTGCTCGGTTAACGTGACATTCATATCACCACGCATGATTGTGTGAACCAGCGGCGTACCCACCAACGTCCGTGCTTCCTCAATGAAGGCAGTCGGATCGAGCACCACCTGGTCTCCTTCCTGCAAACCCGACTCGACAACGATGAACTCGTCGTTGCTGTCGCTTAGCTGTAAAGAACGCCGTTCTGTTTTTTCGACGGTCCCAACCCAGCAGCAGTAACCCTGGTCAGTCTCTACCACTGCTTCTACAGGCACCGACAGCACATCCTTGTGTTTTGCCACGATCACTTCTACCTCGGCGCTCATACCGGGCTTTGGCCCCTGCACCGAGGGAAGCTTAATGATCATGCCGTATTTCACCTCGTTTCCAGTCCGCCAGCCTGCGGGACTTGCAACTGAAGCCACCGAGAATACCGTGGTGTCAAGCGTCCTATCTGACAGCGTGACTCTAGCAGCCAGCCCCGGCGTGATGCGGTGAATGATGGATTCGTGAATTTCAACTCTGACTTGCAATTGTTCCATGTCGGGCATCAGCAGCAGCACTTGATCCTTGCGAACACTCGCACCTTCCGTGATGTCGGGCGTATCCTTCCACTTTGCGGTCGAGGGATAAATCACCAAGCCGCCCCTTTCGGCCCTGATGACACAGTTCTCGAGTTCCTCCATCGCGAGATCACGGCGACGCTCCTCGAGTGCGAGCCCCGCCTTTCGCCCTTCCAACCTTTCTTGGGTTGCGTTCAATTGACCGTTCAGTGTTTCAAGCTGCATGGCCCTGACAATTCGCCTCAGAATATCCATTTGGGCCTCCGTGACCCTCAATTCCAGTTCCGCCTGGGTGACAGTAAAGGTGTTTCCCTTGAGTTCCAGGTTCGTGACGTAGCCCCGTTTGAAGAGCAACTGGGAATGGGCAAGCATCTTTTCGGCAGACTGCAGGTTCGCCTTGCCGGTTACCAACTGCCTCTCCAACGACTTCATCTGCGAGCGATACCTGCCTTCCAGGTACCCGTCGATGGCGACCTCCGCCGTCGCCAAGTCCACTTCGGCTCCTGCGAGTGCGGCCGTCGCGATATGAACATCCGTCTTTCCCAGACTGACAGTCTCTTCGAGAATCTTCGTATCCAGCCTGACCAAATCTTCTCCTGCCTGCACGACCGTACCCGACGGGATTACCCAGGTGACGGTGCTGGCGCCACCACGACCGCCATACCCGCCTCGAATGTTGCATTTAATTTCCGTGTTCTTGGAGCTCTCCAGAGTGCCCTGGACGGTCTCCGTGACAACCAGTTCACCGCGCGTGATCGTATAAGTCTTCCTGGGGCCGATCTCGCTCAACGAATTGCCACCCCGAATCAGTGCGATAGCAGGCACCGACACCGCGACCAGACAGATGGCAAGCAGCAAATAAACAAGCAGTCGTTTCATGGCAGCAGTTGGCAATCCTACAGAGAAGGGCGATACCTCCATCATAACCACTCACCACCGCTGCTGCTGAAGACCCTGCCCCGAGTACTATTATGTCCCGCCCGGAGATTTTTTAGCGGGCCTGGGCCGGGGGCCTGGAATTACACGCAAATACTTGTGGAGCACCGGGAATACTGACAACGCTTGATTTCCGACAAGTCGTTCTAGCTAGAGGCGTTCCTATTGAGTCGGCGAGAAGGGGGCGGTTGGATCCCGAATCAAGGCGGGTTCCAGCACTATGCGTCCCTCCTCGCAACGTGCGAGAAACCCATCCACGTAAATAACGTCACCCACCGTACAGCCGTTTGCCATCGCTGTGAAACCGCCAAGATTACACTGGATGCTATTCTCGAGATAAATCAAAGCTGCTTCTGGATTGCTGGTATCGACTTTTACGACCCTTCCTTTCACCGTTATTTTCTTCCCGATAAACGGTGCACCTTTTACCGCGATGCTCTTGGAGACAAACTGTGCCGAGGGTTTGCCGTAATCGAGTTGCCAACCTTTGGAACACCCCAATGTCGCACACGCTAAAACGCAACTTAACGTGAAAATACTTTGTCGAACCCCCATTGCGGCGATACCTATAGCTGTTCTGTCGTTAACTTGACTCTATCTTTAAGTGACGCACAAAGTGATTGAACTAACACATGATTCAGAGTTTTGGTTTCCACTGAATTGCCGTTAGAGAATTGAAAATGAATTCTCGTGTGCTGGGTCTTTGAGCTGAAATGCATTCCCTTTTTCTTCGAATGCGACACATGAATCCCGTCCAGGTCTGCGTAATTGACAACGCCGTCGATTTTTGCAAACCACCACAGGGATTTGCGAACCGTAACAATGCGTTTGTCGGTTGCAATTAGGTAGGACCTAACCCAGTCGAACCAAATACCCCAAAACTGAATGTCCCTTTGATAGTATCCAGCAGTAAGAACGACCTCATTGCTGGTGATGAAATTGCGAATGAAGCGTTCAGGAATCTTAAACCTTGTTCCTTCCTCCGGTCGATCATGGCTGCCATGAGAATCGGTCGCGGGGGACTGATCTGGAAACCCTGGCCCAGATTTGGGGTTTGCTGGACTCATTGCGTCGTTGGCTGTGCCCTCAGAGGTTTTTACGACCAACTCTTCGACACGATTGTCTTCGGGCGCAACCTCCTCAGCGGTCACAGCCGACGCCTTACCGCACATCGGACACATCCAGATCCGGATGGCTTCGTGAATCTGCATCTGGTGGCTACAGTGTGGGCATGTGAACTGAATCTTGTCATTCATGGCAGCACCGGTCAGCAGTTAGTTAAGAAAATCCTCGTGGCTCAATCATAACGACTCGCCACCGCTGCTGCCCCGCCGGGAGAACCCCCATTGCCGCCCCCAGTACTATTATCTCCCGCCCAGAGATTTTTAGCGGGCCGGGGCCGGATGGCCGGGGAGGCATCACGTCACCCTGAAGTCTCTTAGCTGAAGCGGTACAACAATGGGGAGTAGGTCATCACTATCAAGAAAAGCCAAGTTAATCGAATGCGGAGTACATTCTCATGGACAAGCAAACGGGACAATTCATTGGTGCCGTGGTGGGCGCCACGGTCGGTGTTGCCCTCAAATTCATAGTCTTTCCAGAAAACACTGGTTCCTATTGGTGGATATGCATGCCAATTCTGTTTGGTCGACTTGGGATGTCTATTGCAAACCCGGAAAACTGGAAGCCGGACAGAAAGTGACCGACGAGGATTTTGAGCGGGCGATTCACGGCTCGTCAAAAGCGGCGCATAATCCGGCGCAGTACCTGCATGTTTCGGCTCGCACCGACTCGCAGACCCCACCCACCGCGCATAAAAAAAGCCCGCTCTTGCCAGTCTCTGCACTCTCATGCGAGACCATGCCAAGAGCGGGGATGCCCCCGCAAGGACTCGAACCTTGAACCCTCTGATTAAGAGTCAGATGCTCTGCCAGTTGAGCTACAGGGGCGTTGCCATTCAGGCTGAATTCACCATCGTAACGCACCCCACTGGCAGTGGGGAGGGGGCCACTTCCCCACCGCATACTACCTCCAGCAGGGCGCATCGAGTCTACTAGGGACGTACCTCTCGGCACCCGGATGTGAACAGCAATGATCTCGGTCGACCACCATATCACCGCTGCCACGCTGGCAGATTCGATCTCCCAGATGTGGCAGATCTCCGCAGACAAGATCGACCTGCTCGATCAGCAGTGGGATCCGCTCGACGGCTCACCCGTCTTCACCGTGGAAGGCCGCTATGTCTCCCAGGGCTGGACGGAATGGACTCAGGGGTTCCAGTTCGGCTCACAAATCCTGCAATTCGATGCCAGCGATGACGAACGCTACCTCGAGCTAGCCCGACGAAACACGCTCGAACAAATGGCCTCACACGTCACCCACACCGGCGTGCACGATCATGGCTTCAATAACGTCAGCACCTACGGCGGACTCCGCCGGCTGATGCTCGAGGGCCGCATTGACGACGATCCCTGGCAGCTGGCCTTCTACGAGTTGGCCCTCAAGGCCAGCGGTGCTGTGCAAGCCAGCCGCTGGACAGTGACCAGCGACGGAACCGGCTTCATCCACTCCTTCAACGGCCCCCATTCACTCTTCTCCGATACGATCCGCTCCTTGCGCAGCCTCTCGCTGGCCCACCAGCTGGGCCATTCACTGATGGCTGAGAATGACCGTAGTATCTCGCTGCTGGAACGACTGGTTCAGCACGCAGGTACCACCGCTCGCTACAACGTCTACTACGGTGAGGACCGCGACCGCTACGACGAGTCGGGACGCGTGGTCCATGAGAGTATCTTCAATACAAACGACGGCCAGTATCGCTGCCCCAGCACCCAGCAGGGCTATTCGCCCTTCTCGACCTGGACTCGTGGCCTGGCCTGGGTGATGCTCGGCTTTGCCGAACAGCTCGAGTGGCTGCCCACGCTCAGCGATCAGCAGCTCGAGACGGTCGGAGGCCGCGAGCAGATTGAAAGCATGATGCTGCGCGCCGCGCGGGCCAGCTCGGACTATTTCATCCATTCCACACCCGCCAACGGCATCCCCTACTGGGATACCGGAGCTCCCGGACTTGCCCAGTTGGGAGAGGATCGTGACGCTGCCGCCGACCCCGCCAACTGTCCCGAACCGGTCGACAGCTCGGCCGCCGCAATCGCAGCCCAGGGCCTGCTGCGACTTGGCCGCTACCTCCAGTCCCAGGGGGAGGCGGAAGCGGAGGCCAGCCAGCAGTACTGGCAGGCGGGACTGACCGTCGCCCGCAGCCTGCTCTCTGAACCCTATCTCTGCAGTGACCCCGACCACCAGGGACTGCTGCTGCATGCCATCTATCATCACCCCCGTGGCTGGGATCACCTCCCCGCAGGTGCCGAACTGCCTCATGGTGAGTCCTGCCAGTGGGGCGATTACCACCTGCGTGAACTGGCACTCTACCTGGGCCGCGAAGCCAGCCAGCAGGCGTACTACACATTTTTCGGCCCGGCCAACGAACAGCCAAACTGACCAGGAGATTCACTGCCATGCGCCTCTGGACCGTGCTCACCGTGCTGCTTTCAGTCATTACCATCCAGGCGGATATCCAGGCCGAGGTGGAGCGATTTGAGATTACCGAGCGAGTTCCGTTTGCCGGCGGCACGGAGTTTGGCGAGGTCGGTTCCTATGAGCGGATCGTGGGCAGAGTGACGTTTGCCATCGACCCCGACGCCAGACAGAATTCGGCGATCGTCGACCTGGACAAGGCGGCACGGGGAGAAGATGGCCGCGTTCGCTTTTCCATGGACCTCTTCATGCTGGCGCCCAGTGATCTGTCGCGTGGCAACGGAGCCATGCTTTACGACGTCAATAACCGTGGCAGGAAACTCGCCCTGCGGTTCTTCAACTTTGCCGCCGGAAACAATGATCCTGCCACCGTAGCGGATGCCGGCGACGGCTTCCTGATGCGAAAGGGTTTTGTGGTTGTCTGGAGCGGCTGGGATGGCGAGCTTTTGCCAGGCGGCGGATTGATGCAATTGCGTGCCCCGGTCGCCGAGGGATCAATCCAGGGTCTGCTGCGCTGCGAATTCGAAACCACGTCCAAGGCGACTCGCCTGACCGTCTCCCGCGCCAGCCATGGCAGCTATCGCCCGCTGACCGACCAGCTGCCGGATGCTTCACTCAGCTGGCGGGACAATCCGCGAGAACCGCGACATATGGTGCCGCGAGACCAGTGGACGTTGCACGTCACCGAGCAGCCGAATGCGTCCCCATCCCAGTTGCCGCTTGTCGAGGTGGAGTTAGTGGATGGAGAGTTCCTGCCCGGCAAGCTCTACGAGGTGATCTACCAGGCTCACAGTCCGCTCGTCCACGGCGTCTGTTTTGCCGGAGTGCGGGACCTGATGTCGGCCTTCAAACATGGCGAGGGAGAAGATAATCCACTTGCTGGCACGGTCGCCCGTGCACATGGTTTTGGAGTCTCCCAGAGTGGCCGGTTCCTGCGTGAGTTGTTGTTCTGGGGCTTGAATGAGGATGAGCAGGGGCGGGCCGCCTTCGATGGCCTGATCCCGCACGTGGCAGGCGGCGGGCTGGGATCCTTCAATCATCGCTTTGCACAGCCCACGCGGTTTTCCACCCAGCGAAGCAACCATGACTATCCGGTGGATCGTTTTCCTTTTGCCTACTCGACACAGCGAGACCCCTGGACAGGTTCCCGCACGAGCGTACTGGCCCGGACCCCGCGGTCCGTCATGCCGAAGGTCATGCATACCCAGTCGACGGCGGAATACTGGACGCGAGCTGGCTCGCTGCCGCACACCGATCCGCTCGGTCAGCGGGACGCCCGTGTACCTCGCAATGTTCGCTTTTACACGTTTGGTGGGACGCAGCACGCACCGAGTGGTTATCCACCCAGCAAGGGAACGGAGCAGGCGCTCGGCAATCCCGGTGACTATCGCGTCTTTCTCCGTGCGCTACTGCTGCATCTTGATAAATGGGCTGAGGGTGCGTCGCCACCCGCCAGCGTCTACCCGACCATTCGAGCTGGCACGCTGGTCGACTGGCGCCAGGCCAGCTCTGGCTTTCCCAATCTGCCCGGCGTCCGTTATCCCCAGATTATTCACTTTCCCTCCAGCTGGGACCGTGGCGATCGCTGGGGTAGCTGGATCGTCGATCGTCAGCCGCCCGTCTCACGCGGCGATTTTGTCGTCCGCGTGCCTCGATTCAATCGTGACGGAAACGAGCTGGGTTGTCTCTCGCCGCCCGAGGTGATGGTGCCGGTGGCAACCTATACAGGCTGGAACCTGTTTGCGGCAGACCATCCTTCGCGAGACAGCCTGGTCGGCTTGCGTGGCTCCTACATCCCTTTCCCGCTGACCGAAACGAGCGTTGACCCGCGAGCGACCGTTCGCCAGCGGTACGGTGACCTGGAGGGATACCTGGTTCGCTTGCAGCGAGTCTGTGGCCAGTTACAGGCAGACGGTTACCTGTTGGCGGAGGATGTTGATCGCACGATGCAATTGCAGCGTGAACGGGTCGCTCCGCTTTTCAAGATCGAGCAGGAGTGATCGCTGCCAGTTGTCGGATGGCAGTGTCTCGGTGGCGGCCAGAGCAGTCCCTGTTTTCCCTAGTAGCGGGGGTTCGCCGTACCTGGACGCACCCTAAAATCAAGTTCTTCGTTCCACTTGTCCTTTATCTGAGCCTGCCACCGATGAACAGCGCACCACTGACTGGCCTGATTGCCGCCACCCACACGCCCACTACCGCCAATGGCGATTTGAACCTGGATGTTGTCGAGCCACTGGCCGAACACCTCCTGGCAGATGGCGTGGGGGGTGTTTTCGTGGCAGGGACGACCGGCGAAAGCCATTCCTTCACCTGTCAGGAACGACTCGACCTGGCAGCTCGCTGGTGCGATGTGGCCCGCGGGACTGGCTTGAAGGTGATTGTCCACGTCGGTGCAAATGCCCTGCCGGACGCCTGCCAGATGTCTGCTCATGCCGAGCAGATCGGCGCGGATGCAATTGCCGCCATGTCGCCCTTCTTTTTTAAACCCGCCAATGCTGACGCGCTGCTGGATTTTCTCCAGCCGCTGGCAGCTGCGGCCAGCCAGACGCCGCTCTACCTCTACGATATCCCCTCCATGACCGGCGTCCACTTGCCGATGGTCGAGGTGCTGGAAAAGGGGCGCCAGCGGATCCCCTCGCTGCGCGGGATGAAATACACCAACGCAGACCTGATGCAAATGCAGCGATGTATGGCTGTGGACGATGGCTATTTTGATGTCCTGTTCGGTCACGATCCGGCCCTGGCGGCAGGCTGGCGACTGGGAGTCCGCGGTGCCGTGGGGACAACCTATAACTACGCCGCGCCCCTTTACCTGCGACTGATCGAGGCTATCGAAAATGGAGATGATCAGCTGGTCCGGCAGTTGCAGCTTGAATCATGCAAGCTGACGGCACGCCTGTTCGAAATCAACTTCCATGCGGCCACTCGCAAGGTGGTGGAACGACTGGGTGTGGAGATCGGCCCGCCACGCCCGCCGCTGGTACCGCTCAATGCAGCCCAGCAGGCGGAACTGGACGAATCCCTGACCGAGCTGGAATTCGAGCGCTGGCATAGAGGTTAGAGGTTCCTGCTACCGAAGTTGGACTGGACTGGCCCGACCTGGCAGAGCGCTGTCATACCGGGCAGAAGTGATCAGGTGGTGTCGCTGAACGTTCACAGAACGGGTGTAAATCGTCACGCCTTGCTCAGCGATATCGTCACAGCTGCCCCTGTTTTCGAGGACAGCATGGCAGCCTAGAATGCAGCGGGGTCATCAAATTATATCACCTAGCTGCGAGAATCGACTGTACAGTTCAGCTGGCAGCGGTCGGGAAGATTGGACATGCGACGAAGTAGCCTGCCCGTGCTCGGGTTCCTGCTGACAACCCTGCTTTCGCTGCCGCTTGCCGGACAGGAGCAGGACGAGAAGCGAAAATTCACTCTCCAGGAGCTGGATTTCTTTCGTCAGCAAGTTCAGCCGATACTCAAGGCTCACTGTTTGAAGTGTCACAGTGCCAGGGCCAATGCCAAGGGCAAGCTGCACCTGGTCAGTCGTGCGGCGGTTTTGGCCGGCGGTGAATCGGGCCCCGCGGTTTCCCTGCAGGAGCCGGCAGAGAGCCTGATCTGGCAGGCGGTTCATTACGATGGTCTGGAGATGCCACCCGACGGCAAGCTGCCGGCCGACAAGCTGGCCATTCTGGAACAGTGGATTCAGCTCGGCGTTCCCTTTGCGCCAGAGCTGGAAGAGGAGATTGAGCAGGAGAGTGGCACGCCGCAGGTGACCGAGCAGGCCAAGCAATTCTGGGCCTTTCGAAGGCTTGAGCGCCCGGCGGTTCCGCGTGTCAAGAACAAGTCCTGGGTATCGAATCCGCTGGACGCCTTTATCCTCTCGCGCCTGGAAGATGCTCGCTTACGGCCAGCCGCAGCGATTGGCAAAGCGGCGCTATTACGCCGCGCTTACTACGACCTGATTGGCCTGCCACCGTCGCCGCAGGTTGTACAGGATTTTCTGGCCGACGACACGCCAGGTGCATTTGCCAGGCTGGTCGACGACCTGCTCGACTCACCCCAGTATGGCGAGCGATGGGCGAGGCACTGGCTGGATCTGGTCCGGTATGGCGAATCGAACAGTTACGAGCGTGATGGTCCCAAGCCATTTGTCTGGCGTTACCGCGATTACGTGATCCGCTCGTTGAACGAGGACAAGCCGTACAACCAGTTCGTGCGCGAGCAGATTGCCGGCGATGAGCTGGCATCAGTTACGCGGGACTCGATGATTGCCACCGGCTACTACCGACTCGGGATCTGGCAGGATGAGCCGGTCGACCGAGTACAGGAGTTGTACGAGGACCTCGACGACATTGTCTCGACCACTTCGCAGGTGTTCCTCGGACTGACGCTGAATTGCTGTCGCTGCCATGACCACAAGCTGGATCCTTTACCGCAGCGCGATTACTACCGCTTCATGGCGTTCTTTCACGGCATCAACCGTTACGGTATCCGCGGCGGGGACACGGTGGCTCGATTCTCACTGCGCGACCTGGCCACCGAGGATGTAAAGCAGAAGAACCAGCAGTTAATCGAGAGTCATCGGCAGCAGGTGGCTGCGATCGACAAGCAGCTTGCCGAGATCGAGAAGATCGTCATGCTCGATTTCCAGGACGTTGAAAAGCAGGATTTCCAGGATGAGCGGAACAAGATCCCGCTGGTCAAGAAACGAGTCGGTTCGCTGATTGATGAGAAAAAGTTCCAGCAGTACGTGGCCTTGAAGGCAGAACAGAAGAAGCTACGTGACTTCAAGCCACCGGCCATGGAACAGGCGCTGGTGATTACCGAGATTGGACCCCAGCCCCGCGAGACGTTTGTGCTTGCGCGTGGCAACGCCCACGCTCCGGGAGACCGGGTGGAACCGGGCTTCCCCGAGGTGCTCTCCTTTCCCGATCCAGAGTTGAAGGCTGCGCCCGAGGGGGCAGTCACGTCGCACCGCCGACTGGTGCTGGCAGACTGGCTGGCTGATTCTGAAAACCCCTTGCCGGCGCGGGTCATGATGAATCGCGTCTGGCAATTCCACTTTGGCCGTGGCATCGTCCGTTCAGCAAACAACTTTGGCTACCAGGGGACACCACCCACGCATCCCGAGTTACTGGACTGGCTGGCTGCTGAGTTCATTGCCGGTGACTGGAAGCTGAAGCGGATGCATCGGCTGATCATGCTCTCGAGTACATACCAGATGTCCTCGCGAGCTGACCCCAAAGGGCTCAAGCTGGATCCGACCAATGAACTGTTCTGGCGATTTGACATGCGTCGCCTGGAAGCGGAAGAGATACGCGACTCCGTGCTGGCTGTCATCGGGTCGTTGAATCCAGAGATGTATGGGCCCAGCATGTATCCCTTGATTCCCACTGAAGTGCTTCAGGGCCAGTCGCGACCGGGAGCGGACTGGGGTAATTCATCGCCTGAGCAACGGCGGCGACGGAGCATCTACATTCACACCAAGCGATCCTTAATTGTCCCCCTGATCGCTGCTTTTGACGGTGCCGACGCGGATGCCACCTGTCCGACGCGATTTGTAACGACTCAGCCGACACAGGCACTGGGGATGCTCAATGGAAAGTTCTTCAATGACCAGGCAACCGTGTTTGCAGATTACTTGCGAGGCCAGGCTGAAACTCGCCAGCAGCAAGTCGAACTTGCGCTCTGGCGTGCCCTGCAGCGTGAGCCGACAAGCCAGCAGGTTGAACAGGGGGTGGCGCTGATCAAGGCGCTCGAAGCGGACGAGGGGCTGGATGCCAAGCGCAGCCTCGACATCTTCTGCCTGCTGGTGTTGAACCTGAATGAGTTTGTATACCTGGACTAAGTGCCGATAACGTGGCCGGATCGAATGACGGAGCGAGAGCATGATGGAAAGACCAAGCCAACCGAAACGGACGGGATTCTGTGGGCGCACACGGCGAGAATTCCTCTGGCAGACCGGCGGTGGATTTACCGGTGTGGCCCTGGCCGGGCTGCTCGGCAATGACGGCTTCCTGGGCCAGCAGGCCGTGGCGGCCGATGGCGTAACACCCTTCGTGAATCCACTGGCTCCCAAGGCACCTCACTTCCTGCCCAAGGCCAAGCGTGTAATCTTCCTGTTCATGTATGGTGGCCCCAGCCATATCGACACCTTTGATTACAAGCCGAAGATGAAGGGCATGGATAACAAGACGGTCGACGTCAAGACGTTTGGCCGCGGCGGGCACAAGAACCAGGGTCGGATTGTCGAGCCGCGCTGGAGTTTCAAACAGTACGGTGAATGTGGCCAGTGGGTATCAGAGCTGTTCCCACACCTGGCCACCTGTGTCGACGACATCGCCTTTCTTCATTCCATGACAGCTGATTCGCCCATCCATGGATCTGCCATGTTGATGATGAACTCCGGCAAGATTCTCAGCGGCAGTCCCTGCCTTGGTTCCTGGACGAATTATGGCCTGGGCAGTGAGAACGAGAATCTGCCTGGCTTTGTCGTCATGCTGGATCCGCGTGGCGGCCCGATCAGTGGCGCCAAGAACTGGAGCAGCGGGTATATGTCGGCTGCCTACCAGGCAACGGTGATGCGCAGCCAGGGGCGGCCAATCCTCGACCTGGCGCCTCCGCCAGGAGTGTCGGGCGCGACGCAGCGGCGGCTGCTTGACACATTGCGTGCCTATAACGAGCAGCACCAGCAGCTGCGGATCGACAATTCCAACCTGGCAGCGAGGATCGCCAGCTACGAGCTGGCTTACAAGATGCAGCAGCACGCGCCCGAGGCGGTCGACCTGACCCAGGAAACAGAAGGCATCCACAAGTTGTATGGCCTGGATGACAAGAAGACCGAGAAGTTTGGTCGGCAATGCCTGCTGGCCCGCCGGCTGGTGGAACGCGGCGTGAGGTTCGTGCAGATCTACTCGGGTGGCAATCACAATGATGCCAACTGGGATGCTCACGGGGACCTGAAACACAATCATGACTTGCATGCCGGTGAAACCGACAAGCCGATTGCCGGCCTGCTCAAAGACCTGAAGCAGCGCGGCATGCTCAAGGATACCTTGATCGTCTGGGGTGGTGAATTCGGTCGACAGCCAACGGCGGAGTACGCCAAGGGTACGGGCCGGGATCATAATGCCTACGGCTTCACCATGTGGATGGCCGGCGGTGGTATCAAGGGTGGAGTCAGTGTGGGTAAGACGGATGAGCTAGGGAGTGCGGCGATCGAAGACCGGCTGCATGTTCGCAACCTGCATGCCACCATCTTGCAGCAGATGGGACTGGATCCGAATCGACTCTCCTACTTTTACCAGGGTCTCGATCAAAGACTGGTTGGCGTCGAAGGGGCCGAACCGATCCACCAGGTGATGTAGCCGCATCTATGGAAAGCTAGTGCAATTCTGAGCGAATGGTGATACTCTTCAAAGATCATCAACTAGGTGCAGAATCAGCTAATTCGGTTTCCTTATTCCCTCATTAGTCAGTCCTTATCCAGGGAGTTGTTATGACGACCAGGCAGAGACGGGCCTTCACACTGGTGGAGTTACTCGTTGTTATCGCAATCATTGGAATTCTTGTGGCGCTCCTGCTGCCAGCCGTTGCTGCAGCTCGTGAAGCTGCCCGCAAGATGTCGTGCGGGAACAATCTTAAGCAGATTGGATTGTCCCTGCGGAATTACCACAACACTTACGGCCGATTTCCGACCAACGGTGCCTTTTTCTGGACGCGACAGTCCAAGAATCAGTACACCTGGTGGCGGACCAGTCGTGGTAGCCCGTTTGTCAAGTTGTTGCCGTTCCTTGAGCAGGATCCGATTTTCAACCAGTTGAACTTCGACTGGACCACGACCCAGCACGTCACAAGGTTCTGGCGACTGGATGGTAGGGTGCCTTATCCGGGCCCCGGCCTCAAAGAGAATCGTGCCAATATCATTCCCTCCTTCATCTGTCCATCAGCCAACATTGACCCGATGTTGTCGGATAGTAATCCGCAGCGAGGTCGTGCTATCGCCTGTTATGGATGGAGCCTTGGGAATCAGCGGATGAATTCACGCGGTGGTTGGTGCGTGGACTATCCTGGCAATATCTTTGGGAGCGGACCATCGAACCACGGCAACGATGCCCGTGGTTACCGATTGTCCGGTGTCTTTGGACGTGGCAGCTGGGCTGCCAAGTTCCGTGATATCTCGGATGGTGAATCCCAGGTGATTGCCATGGGTGAGGTGTTGCCTAACAAGATGGACCATGGTCGTAACGGCTGGTTTTATCACAATGCTTTGTGGACAGCGACCACGGCGCCCATCAACTACCCAGTCGTGGGGATTGGTGATCCAGGCTTTGCCTGGGCACAAGCGCGCCAGCCGCGGAATCCCCATAGTTGCACCCACTGGAAGAACTGGCAAACATCCCAGGGCTTCAAGTCGGCGCACAAGGGTGGTGCCCAGTTCGTGCTCTGTGACGGATCTGTTCAGTTCCTGTCAGAGAATATTGACTATATCACCTTCCAGCGATTGGGAGATCGCCGAGACGGTGAACCAGTTCCCGATGAGTGGAACAATAACTAGCAGCCAATTCGCCTGTCCCTGCCTCTCCGGACAAATGCGTCGGGGAGGCAGGCGGCGTATGGCTTGAGTTGTTGATCGCCGCTGGCGATTTCACTCGGCTGCTTCTGCTTCTTCCGGGTTTCCGGCTGCGATGCCGCTGCGCTCTTCAAGCAGCGCCAGCAGGCCGGGCATGTCATTGGTGCCGATCCAGGTGGACTTTTCGCCCTGCTGGATCTGTACGCAGCCATACCCCCAGATGTTGTAGATCCAACTGCCACTCTTGAGATGAATTCCCCAGCCGTCGAGGAAGCTGGAGCGGTCGGTGGCAAAACCGGTGATCTGCTCGTAGTGAATCGTCGTGCCAAACAGTCGGATCGGTCCGAATCGCACGACCATCCGGTTATCCAGGTCTTGCACGTTCAAGTGGACAAAGCAGAAACCAAAGAACGCTGTCGGCACGAACAGGCCCAACCACATGAAGATTCCCCAGCTCTCGGGAATCACCTGTTGGACAGCAAAGATCAAGAACATCGCGGCCGCACCGTGAATCAGCAGAAACCAGGGGCCGGTTTGCGTATTGTCATATCGCATCGGTTCGATCACTCCCTCGTTTGTTGGATGCCGCTCATTGTAACAGTATCCTGTCAGCGTGATCCCGACCGTGCACCTCTGCAGCGCTCGCACAGGACTCCGGCACCGCTAATCACTGGCTACTAACCCATCCGCCTGCCAGCGAGTTACAATCAGGGACCATCAGGGGCTCAATAATTCCCACGAGGATCTATTCACCATGATTCGACACACACTCGTCTGCTGTATTGCGGGAATGATGTTACTCAGCACCGCTACGGCCGAAGCCCAGCGTGGTCAGCAACTGGCCAGGCGGAACCGTGTTATCCCCCTGTTCGATGGTCAAACCTTCAACGGCTGGGTCACTCCGGACGGCAGTCCTGTGACGGCGGGCTGGGAAGTTGTCGACGGCACGCTGCACCTGATTGGCAAAGGCGCAGGCATGATCCTCACCGATCGCGAGTACAAGGACTTTGATCTGCAGTTTGAGTGGAAGATCACCGAGGGTGGCAACAGCGGTATCAAGTACAGGGTGAAGAGTTATGGTGGATCGATGCTCGGTATCGAGTACCAGCTGCTGGATGACCCCAAGTACTTTGACAACGTGCTTGGCAAGGGCAGCACCGGATCACTCTATGCCCTCTATGCTCCAGTCGGCGACGGCGATCAACTGCCGACTAATCCCCCCGGCGAGTTCAATTCCAGTCGCATTGTCGTCCGTGGAAACCAGATCACCCACTGGCTCAATGGAGAGAAACTGGTGAGTGCCACGGTTGGCAGCTCCCAGTGGCACGAGCGAGTTGCGGCCAGCAAGTTCAATAATCGCGAGGGCTTTGGCGAGAACCGGTCCGGCTTGATCATGTTACAGGAACATGGCAGCGAAGTCTGGTTTCGCAATGTCAGCTTGCGGGAACTCGGCCGCACGGCAGACCGTCGGCGTCGACCACTTATACCAGTGGTAGGACACGCCCGTCGCTAACCGCAAAGGGCCGGCCCAGTACATCGTGAATTTCTGTCCGCGGTGAGATACCCAGGCAATCGTAAATGGTGGCGTGGATGTCCTCCGGCCGGCAGGGTCGATCCTGTGGCACAGCTCCTTTGCTGTCGCTGCTGCCATACACCTGCCCGCCCCGAATACCTCCGCCCGCCATCACCAGTGAATAGACACTGGGATAATGGTCGCGGCCCGCATTGCCGTTGATCTTGGGAGTTCGGCCAAAATCGGTCAGCATCACAACCAACGTCTCGTCGAGCATTCCGCGGTCTTCCAGGTCGTCGAGCAGAGCTGAAAATCCCTGGTCAAAGACAGGCAGCAAGTTGTTCTTGAGTCGATTGAAGTTATCGCCGTGAGTGTCCCACATGTCGCCCGATCCGCCATTCAGATCGCCGGCAGAACAGCACACCTGCACGATCGGCACTCCGGCCTCGATCATGCGTCGTGCCAACAGCAGACTCTGGCCACCAATATGATCGCCATACGTCGCCCGAACTTTCTTGTCTTCCCGGTCCAGGTCATAGGCGTGCTTGACCCTGGTGCTGAGCAGCATGTCGGTGGCCAGCTGGCGGAAGTGAGCGAAGCCGGTGTAGTCTTTGTCCGTACTTACCGGGTTCTCCAGCGCTTTGCGCAGTGAGGTGCGTGAGCGGATGCGGTCAAAGTCGATATCCGCGTTCAGGTCGAGGACCTCCGAACCAAGCGTTCGTGAAACCCCACCCCAGGCCTTGCCGGCCGGGGTCCGCAGCACGATTGGGTCATATTTGAGCCCCAGCCAGCCACCGTATTCACCCGCCTGCAATGTACCGTTGTCGACCAGCGGGTAGGGCAGTCGAACCGCCCCAGGGACGCCGCGTGGCGCGTGACGTAACTTGGAAACCACCGCCGCCAGGCTGGGCCAGTGATCGGCAGTTGGCGACAAGTTGACCGCGGCGGTCGGGGAGGGGGGTGCATGACCGGTCAGGTTGTAGTACATCCCCTTGCCATGCGCCGAACTCTCGTGGTGCACCGAGCGGATCACCGCCAGCTTGTCCAGCTGGCGCGACAGGAGCGGGATGTGCTCACCCACCTGGATGCCCGGGACATTGGTCGAAATTGGCGAGAAGCTGCCGCGGATTTCTATCGGCGCGCCAGGCTTGGTATCAAAAGTCTCGTGGTGGCTGATACCGCCCCAGCAATAAATCACAATGCAGGAACGTGCCTTGCCGGTTGAGCGAACCTGCTCGTTCCCCGTGGCACGTTGCTGGACCTCAAGCCAGGCTGGCAGAGATAATCCCAGCGCCCCGGCACTGGCCTGCAAAAGCTGGCGTCGCTGAAGTTGGTTGGAAATGTGCATGCTGCCGTAATATCTCAAGCAGAAGTCAACTGCTGCAATCCGTGTGCTTCCATTATAGCGGCTCGTCTCCAACCTGCTTATCGCAATTCAGTAACTGTTGGCTTGAGACTGACTGGCCCAACGGGCCTCTTTCGGGGCTTACTGCAGTAATTCGACCACTTTTCCCGTGCGAGAGGATTCATCCAGCGCATCCACAATTCGCTGGTTAGCGATCGTGATCTGAGGCCAGTGGTCATCCAGCTGACCACTGCGGACGATCTGGCAAAAGTTGTCGACCATGCATTCTTCCTGGATTAACGGTTCAGCAGTCTGCTCGCAGGACGTTCCTTCGGCGTCATGAGTCCAGTAGCGCGGGCGGCTGGGGTCCCAGGGAGCCAGGAAGTCATCGCAGACCAGTGTGCCTGTGGTTCCTGTGATTTCGAACCACTTGCGGCGTGTGAGGTTAAAGCCACAGTCGAAGCTGGCTACTCGGTCGTGCGGATACCAAAGCGTCGCACTGAACCGCATGTCGACATCGTTTTCGTACTGGCCACTCCCCAGAACCCGCTCGGGCAGCGATCCGAAGGCCCACAGCGTGGCCCGGATGTTGTACCAGCCCAGATCCATCAGTGACCCGCCGCCGCGCTGGCGGTCAAATCGCAACTCGTCTTCGATCGGATCGAGCAGGATTGTGAAGGCCGAGGTGACTCGCGAAAGGTCACCCAGTTGCCCGGAATCGAGAATCCCTTTCATCTCCCGCGCCCGCGGGCTGTGGACCCACATGGTGGAGTCCATCAGCTGAACTCCATGCTCTCGACAGGCCGCTGCCATTTCTTCCGCCTGGCTGGCATTCATGGCAATAGGCTTTTCACAGAGAACATGCTTGCCCTGTTCGGCCGCCCGGATCGTCCACTCGTGGTGCATGGATGGGGGCAGCGGAATGTAGACGGCGTCCAGCGTCTCATCGTCGAGCAGGGCCTGGTAGCCTTCGATGCTGCTGGGAATATTGTGTTCCGCTGCCCACGCAGCGGCACGCTCACCATTGCGGCTGGCAATCACGCTTGGCTCGGCACCCGCTACTGCATGTATGGCACGCGAAACTCGTGTTGCGATACGGGCCGTTCCCATGATGCCCCAGCGGATCGTCTGTTGCTGTTCGTTCATCTGGGCTTGGATCTCCTCTGAAGTGCACGTCAGCGCCATTCCCCGATACGGTTCAGGGGTGCGACTTAATCTAACCAGAATTCGGCTGGGATTCACCTGCCGTCGACTTTTCATTTGCCAGATCGTTCATCGTTCGTGCTCTCTGATTAGAATAAGATCAGGTCTCGAATAGTGAATCCCTCGAAGGAGAGAAATGGAAATGGTCAGGCGACGAATCAATTCCCTTTTAACCTTGCTCGCTGGCATTGTTATCGCCTTGTCGGCTCAACCACTTTTTTCCCAGGCAAAACAAGCTGACTTGCTGCGTGTGGCTGTCTACTCAGGCGATGGTACAGGCAAGAGCATCAACAATTTGTTAATGGCACTGAACAGCTTTCCCGACCTCGACGTCCACAAGATCACGGCCAGGGAGATTCGCAGTGGAAAGCTGGCGGAATTCGACGTTGTCTGCCATCCCGGCGGGAGTGGCAGCGGACAGGCCAAGGCCCTCGAAGAGACCGGCTGCCAGGCGGTACGTGAGTTTGTCCAGGAGGGCGGTGGCTTTGTCGGATTTTGTGCCGGGGCTTACCTGGCGACCAATGACTACAGCTGGTCGTTAGGTATCCTGGATGCCAAGGTGGTCGACAAAAAACACTGGGCTCGCGGTACTGGTCGAGTACTGCTGGATATAACAGCTGACGGCCAGCGGTTGCTGAATGTCAAACAGTCGACGCTGGAAATCTCTTACGGACAGGGTCCCCTGCTGATGCCCAACGAGGATCCCGATCTGCCTGATTATCTGACACTGGCAACCTATAAGACCGAGATCGCCCGCAATGGTGCCCCCGAGGGCGTCATGCCCGGGACAACCGCCATTGCCATAGGCCAGTTTGGCAAGGGCCGTGTTTTCTGTTTCAGCCCGCACCCCGAAAAAACTGGGGGCCTCGATCGCTGGGTAAGGCAGGCGGTTCTCTACAGCAGCGGTCGGCTGGATCCGCCGCGAAAACGCCATGATTGAAACTCGAACCTAAGTAGCAGGTGTGAATTCGATGCGACCACAAGTCTTGCTGATCGGCCTATTGTTGTCCTCAACAGTGATGGCACAGCAACAAGAACCGACAGAGCCGGAAAATAACCAGATTTCTCCACAGAAAGTGCTGCGGTTGCTCGGTGCCGATGGTCGGACAGCCAGTGATGCGGCCTACCGAAACGCCTTTCGGTTTCTAGACCAGAATCGGGATAACTATCTCAGCTGGCAGGAATACGTGACGAACGGACGTTATGGATCTGAGACCGTTCGAGCCGCAATCTTTCGGGTCACCGACAAGGACCAGAACTGGTATATCACCGTCGACGAATACTGTCTGAACCGCCACGTGACCGATGAGGCGAAGGAATTGCTTGAGCTGGCGGATAGCAACAAGGATGGCTATATTTCCCGCGATGAGTTTCTTCAGCATCCCCGCTTGAAAAAAACAAAGATCGCCGGACGCATCTTTGACTCGCTGGATCGTAACAGGGACGGCTGGATCTACGCGGCCGAGTACCTGGCCACCTGGCAATCCTGGGTACGTTCGCTACCCGCTGGCTGGGACGCCAGGCCCGACTCCGGGACGCCTGCTGGCGGTGACAGGCGCCCGCAGAGACGTCGAGACCAGTGACCCTTTAGCCGCAGCTTTCCCTCGAACCAGTGAGACACTCGATAGCGTGCTCGATGTTCAAACGACGACGGTGGCGGGCCAACAGAGTTGCCGGACGATGGACTTTCCACTCGTTGTCCAGCCAACGACAGATGTCGCCATGCAGGATCTGCTTGACTGGCTGGCGAAGCAATCCCGGGACCTGGTGAGCCGTGCCAGAAGCCATGGTGCTGTCCTGTTTCGCGACTTCCCACTTCGTACGGCTGAAGACTTCGATAGTTTCATCGCGGCCTTCCAGTTGGAGAACTTTCCTTATGCCGAGTCTCTCTCCAATGCGGTGCGGATCAACAGGACGGAGCGAGTTTTTACGGCGAATGAGTCGCCGCCCGAAGTAAAGATCTACCTGCACCACGAAATGGCCCAGACGCCGATCTATCCCAGTCACCTGTTTTTCTTCTGTGAACAGCCGGCTGCGAGCGGTGGGGCTACACCGATCTGTCGCTCGGATGAACTATGGCAACGGCTGGAACTGGCAGAGCCGGGATTCGCGGCTGATTGCCGCCACAAGGGCCTGTTGTATTCGCACACCATGCCGGCAAAGGACGAACCAAAATCGGGCATGGGTCGTAGCTGGCAAGAGACGCTGCGGGCCGACAGTCGTGAAGCTGCGGAGCGGCGGATGGACCAGCTGGGCTATAGCTGGAACTGGCAGGAGGACGGCAGCCTGCGAGCTACCACGCCGGTCCTGCCCGCTGTGCGAGAAGTTGAATCTGGGCGGTTCACGTTTTTCAACCAGTTGATCGCTGCCTACGAGGGATGGAGCGCCGCTGGCGTGTCAGCAGACAAGTCGATCACGTTCGGGGACGGTATGCCGTTGCCTGCCGAGTCGGTCCAGTCCGCTGTGGAGATTGCAGCGGAGTTAACGTTCGACGTTCCCTGGCAGCAGGGCGATGTCGTCTTGCTGGATAACTTTGTCTGCATGCATGGCCGGCGTACCTTTTCAGGTGAACGACGGATCCTGGCCTCACTGATTCATAACGCTGGAAATTAGAGATCCGCAATCCCTAGTTCGAGATCGTCTTTCTCATCGCCGCCTGGATTCTGGGGACGCGGGCATGCTCGTCCTGGTGCTCGCGGGCGTACTGGACCAGCTGTCGCGTCATGCTGCGAGCAACGTCCTGGAGGCCGGGCTTGCTGAACAGGTTTGTCAGTTCGCCGGGATCCTGCTGGATGTCGATCAACCAGGGATCATCCTGTACCGAGTAGACCAGCTTGTAACGGCCGCTCACGGCGCAGAGCCAGGGTTGCCCGGGCGTGCTGCGGAGGAAAGAAATGTCGTTCCAGGTCTCCTCTTCGATGCCTGCCAGCAGCAGCGATGTATCCCGGCCGTCAACCTTCTTGTCGTAGGGAACGTCGAGTAACTTCAGCACGGTAGGGAAGAAGTCGACGGTGCCAATCGCCTCGTTGACACTGGTCCCTGCCGGGAGCTTGCCGGGACAGTAAACCAGGAAGGGAATGCGTGCCGACCCCTCGTAAGGGACTCCCTTGTTCAGCCGCCCATGCTCCCCACAGAGATCCCCGTGGTCGGACGTGAAGACGATCATGGTGTGATCCAGCAGGTCAAGTGACTTGAGGGTTTCCAGGATCCGGCCGACGTTGTCATCGATACACTTGACCATCCCGTAGTAGCTAGGCATGATCCGCCTCAGGGTGGCAGCATTGACATTGGCCGATTTGCCCCAGCCGGGGATCTGGTCTGGCTGCCGCACCAGCGTGGCAGGAATCGGTACTTTGACGTTGGCGTACATCGTGTCGTACGGCGCGCGAACCGTGTTGGGGCCGTGTGGGTCCGGCAGACTGAGGTAATAGCAGAATGGCTTGTCCTTGTTCGTGTTGATGAATTCGACCGCCTTACTCGCGAGCCAGTCGGTGGAAAAGGTCTTCTCGTCGGCACCGTCGACCGCGTAAGTGGCCTGGCCCTTTTCATTGCGGGCACCAATCCGTGGGCCCTTGGGGGTATCGACGAGCTTCTTCCAGTGGCCCCGGTTGAACATGAAGCGGTTGTCGGAAAAACCAAACTGGCGATCCGGCGCCCATTGCGGCTTGCCCGCTCCGTCAAGGTGCCATTTGCCAGCGAACCCGGTTGCGTAGCCACGGCGGCGAAGAACCTCAGCAAACGTTACCACCGAGTTAGCCAGCGGGATATTGTTGGTCACCACCGGGGTCTTCTGTGGATAAAGTCCCGAGATAAACGACGCCCGGGAAGGTGAACAGACAGGCGTGGTGGCATAGAAGCTCTTGCAGAGGACTCCCTGCTCGGCAATCCAGTCGATATTTGGTGTGCCGACAATTTCCCCGCCGTAGCAGCCCAGTGTTCCGAAGTGATGTTCGTCAGTCTGAATGATGACCAGGTTATAAGCCGGGCTGTCGGCTGGCGCCGTCGAGAAGGCCAACAGCAGGCTGGTGAGGGCTATCGAGAGGGTCTTTTTGTTCATCGAAACTCCACATCCCGAGGGGTAGAACAGGTCCTGTTTCAGTCCCCATGGTCGTCTTTCGAGTCAGCTATGAAAAGGGTTTTGCCGGCAGTCAGTCTGAATTCAGCGGCTTGACGCTGAATCGGTCGCTGGGGGTTCTTGGATTCTGTGCTGTGGCATGTGATATTGTCTGCAGTACCCGCCGCTTATCCATCACCAGGACAGGACTGCCGATGCCAGGCGCAACCGACGTTGATCACGAGTTCTTTGCCCGGGAAATCGATTCGTTTTTACCGGACCGGATCTTTGATGCCCACACGCATCTCTGGAGGCCGGAGTTTATCAACTGGAGTGTCGACGGCAGGGATGGGGACGTGGGGCTGGCTGAGTATCGGGAGTGCATGCGGGATATTCACCCGGGGCGTCCCACCTCGGCTCTCTTCATTCCCTTTGTAACGGCAGAGAATCGCGACAAGTCGCTGGCGGCCAACGAGTGGGTATCGGAGCAGATGGCCGGCGATGCCAGCTGTCGCGGCCTGTTCTTCGTACGGCCGGAGGATGACCCGGAGTGGGTGCGGGACAACGTCAGGCGACTTGGGCTGCATGGCCTGAAGTGTTACCACACGATGGCGGCGGTCGAGCGGACCTGGGACGCCGATGTGGAAGCTTTCCTGCCGGAAGCGCTGGTCAAGGTGGCTGATGACGAGGGGCTGGCGATCACGCTGCACATGGTCAAGGCCCGCGCGGTGGCGGATCCAGCCAATATCGAATGGATTCGGCGCAGTTGTGAACGCTATCCGAACATGAAGCTGATCCTGGCTCACTCGGCACGTGGTTTCCAGCCCGCCCATAACCTCGAAGGGCTGCCCCAACTGGTGGGGCTGGACAACCTCTATTTCGATACCAGTGTCAACTGCGAACCAATTGCCCACCAGGCGATCATCCGGCTGATGGGACACGACCGCCTGATGTATGGAACCGATCTGCCGGTCAGTCACATGCGCGGCCGCAGCCTGTCGGCCGCCGACAGCTTTCTCTGGATCGACGAAAAAAAACCGGTCTGGGGTGAGAATCACATGCAGGTCGATCCGGTCATGGTGGGCCTGGAACATCTCCGTTCGCTCAAGTGGGCCTGCTGGTCCGAGGGGCTGACGGACACGCAAGTCGAGGATATCTTCTACAACAATGCGGCAAGGCTTTTTGACGTCGAGAGCAACTGATGGCAACCGGTGGGGAGTAAACGAAGATGAAGAAAATTGCATACCTTGTAGCGGGCTTGATTGTTTGGGCGGGAATCACCGCTCCGGCCCCGGGAGAAGAACAATTGCTGTACCTTGCAAGCCAACAGGACAAGACGATCGTTGTTTCCAGCTTGAATCCTGACACCGGCGCGCTGGTGGAAAAACACAAGCTGACTCTGCCGGGAACTCCTGGGCCGATGGCCTTCTCGCCGGATAACAAGTTGATCTATGCCGCCATGACCAGCGTGGGGGACGTGCCGGCCGCCGTGGCCACACTGCGGCGCGAAGAAGATGGCAGCCTGTCGCTGCTCCAGACCGCCACAATCCGCACGCGGGCTCCCTATATTCGTACCGACCGCTCGGGCAAGTTCCTGCTGGCGGCGCATTACGGGGCAGGGGATGTGACGATGTACCGAATCACCGATGGCCTGGCGACTGACGAGATGCTGGACCACCATGTGACTGAAAAGACTGCTCACTGCATTGAGATCGATCGCTCCGGCACGTTTGTTTTCGTCCCTCATACCGGTCCCAACAAGGTTTACCAGTTTCGACTGGATGCCGCCGCCGGAAAGCTGGTTGCCAACGATCCTCCCTTCGTGGCGGGCCCCGATACTGAGCACCGCTACCATGAACCGCGGCATTTTGCCTTGCACCCGGAACTCGATATGGCTTTTACTTCCAACGAGAATGGCGGCGGGATCACATCCTGGAAGCTGGATCCGAAGAGTGGCAGGTTGACACTTTTAGAAACGCTCAACACGCTGCCGCCGGGTTACGAGGATAGCAGTCATGCGGCCGATATCAAGATCTCGCCGAATGGCCGGTTTGCCTATGTCTCCAACCGGGACACGACCGAGCGAGCCGAAGGGGAGAAGATGCAGGATACGCTTGCCGCGGTCCAGATATCCTTGCGGACCGGCAAGATGAAAGTGGTCGGGCATTATGCCACAGCCCATTTCCCGCGATCGATCTGTATCGATGTCTCCGGCCAGTACCTCTACGCCGCCGGTCAGAAGACGACCGAGCTTTACGCTTACCGGATTAACCAGAGAAGTGGAGCGTTACAGCACCTCAAGACCTACCAGGTCGGAGGCGCCCCGATCTGGGTGATGTCTGCCAGCCAATAGAGCTGGGTCAGGGTGTCTTCACATGCCGGTTGAGCACGACCCCTTTTTCATCACGGTGCTCAAATACCAACTGGGCTGGCTCGGCCAGCGTGGCTGGCTCGGAGATCACATGCAGGAATCCACCCGAGGGGGGATTCTGCAGGTAGGGCTGCTGGATCAAGCCATCCGGGTCGGTTGAGAGTGGATCTCCGGCCTTGCGCCCGGGACGCGAATTGGCATCGACCAGGGCACCAGTCGAGAATTCCTCGATTCCGCTGGGGTGTATCGCGTGGTACTGCCAGTGACGATCACCACAGACCAGGTAGAGGTTGCTGATCTTTTCACCTTTGACGAAAGCAAAGAACTCGTCGCCCTCGTGGCGAAAGCCGCCATGGTTGGTGTGGTTGTCGGTCTTGCGGATGTCATCCGGTCCCACCATCGGGGTCGCAGAGATCAGCAGCTTGAAGGTGGCGTCACTCTCTTTGAGTGTCCGCTTGAGCCAGGCTTTCTGCTCCATGCCCCAGATCGACTTGTCCGGCCCATCCTCCGAGAGGTTGGGACTGCGATAGATGCGGCCCTCGACAAACCAGACCTGCAGGTCCTTGCTTATCCGGTGCGTGCGGTAAGTGAGCGGTTTCGGCTCGTTGGCGGCCGTGTAGGGGAAGTGCGAGTAGGGGAGCTGCTCGAGCATCACCCGCTGCGCCTCGGCCGGCGAGGGACGGTGGTCCCCGGTGTTGTCGCCATCGTCGATGCGATAATCATGGTCATCCACTTCCCAGTAGGTGGGGACCGCGGCGAATAGGTCCTGGTACCGCTGCTGCACGAATTGCTCGTGCCACTTCTGCCGCATCTCGGCAATTGTTTCGGCACGGGGCTCCTTGGGAGTATCGTAATAGACGTTGTCGCCGGTTCCGACGAAGAAGTCGGGTTTTAACCTGAGGATCGACTCGAGTGCCGGGTAGCCGAGCTTCTTGTCTGACCCTGTATAAGGTTCAGGAAGTTCGGTGTTGTTGTGGGCCAGGTGGATTTTTCGGTCGATGCGATTGTCGCCATGAAACTTGGCGTAGTTCATCCCGGTTACCACCACGAAGTGGATGCGGCTGGCTGCATTCGGTCCGGGCAGGGTACGAAAGCTGGCGGTCGGACCTGCTCGCAGGTTATTGTGCTTGGTGCCAATCCGGGTCTGGCAAACGTAGCGGGTGCCCGGTGTGAGTAGCTGGTACTTGACCCGGACAATGAAATCTCGCCTGTCACTGGCATGAGCCAGCTGGACGATCGGCGCAGCATCGGGGCTATCAGCCGGCCGCAGTATGAACTCCGCTACTCCGTCGGTACCCGGCACGTCGCCCCTGACTGGCCCCCTGGTACGTGTCAGGCGGACCTGGATCAGGGCGCTGGTGGGCGTGACTTCTCCAACCATGATTCCCTGGGCTGCCCGCGGAGTCCGGAGCGTAAAGTCGAAGCTGAAACGTCGGCTGGGATAGTAAGTGCCGGCAGCGTCCTGAGCGATCACGGTGGTCGGCAGCAGCAGGCAGGAGAGCAGGCACGCGGTTAACAGAATTCTCATCGTCTCTTTCTTTCACTAGCGTCTGCGAGGCTCTTCGGGAGTCTTTCCGATTACGATATCGAAGGTGGCTGTCAGCTCGTTGGTCTTGGAGCCCTTGAGCGGTTTGAAGTCGGCCATCAGCATGGCGGCCAGCTTGGGATCCTGTAGCCGGTTAATGACCGGGTCCTTCTTGTTTCGAGGTTCGCCTTTCACATAGCACTCGGTCGTCAACATCCGTTTACCTGCTTGCATCACGGCGATGTGGATGTGCGGTGTTCGAGGGCCGTAGCGGATCGGCTTGATGGTGCGGAAGTAGTACTGGCCGGTCGAACCGGTTAGGAAGCGACCAAAGCCCTGAAAGTTGGCGTCCAGCTTGTCGCGGCCCTGACTTTGCGAGTGGATATAGACGCCGTTTACATCCGCTTCCCAGATCTCGATTGTGGCGTTCCGGACCGGTTCGCCAGATTCGCTGAGGATACGACCACCGAGATGCACGACCTGGCCGACGGCCGGCGTGATCTTGTCGTTCAGCAGCAGCAGGTCGTTATCGGTATCAAGTGGCAGCTTGTCGGGATAGAACGGCCCCTCGGTCTGTCGCGGTGTGCGAGCCAGTTCCTCGGCGTACAGGCCAGGGACGGTGAACAAGGCGGCCCCTGCGGCCATCGTCTGGAGAAAGTGTCGACGCTTGTGGCTGGGTTGATTACTGAGCATCGCTGCGCTCCTGGGACGAGAGAATGGTGCCAGCATTATAGGCTCTGAATATCGCTGCGCGACCTCCGTCAAACGACATCCCACTCGCTATCGACCCTAACGACCGAATCTCGCCTGCGGTACCTATCCAGCGGGTCACTTCAGCCCCACGGCCTGGCCGTCCAGTTTCCAGGCCGGGTCAATCTTCACACCAAGGTGCACCAGTGCGGTATAGGACAAGTCGACCAGCGAGGTTGGTCCCTCGAGTGGACCCTTGCGGGCTGGACTGCCGCTGACAATCATAAACACGTTGCGAATCTCCGGCACGTTTTGACCATCGCCATGCCCTGTGCCGAGACCTCCGTGATCGGTCGTGACCAGGATCAGCCAGTCCTCGCGGGCACGACCAGGACGCTGCTGGATGGCAGCCATCAGCCTGCCGACATGACCATCCACCACCTCGATCGCCGACACGTACTCCTTGACCGTGGGGTGAAACCCATGGCGATGCCCCGTTTCATCTATCGCGCCGAGATAGACAAAGGTGGCTGTTGGATCGCCCTTGGCGAGATGCTGGCTGGCGTCGCGGGCAATCTCGGCGTCAGTACGAACGTAGTCCGGACCGTCCTTCGGTGCATACCGCTTCCTCATGTCTGCCGAGCTGACTATGTGCTCGTCGATCGGGACCCAGTCGACAAAGGAGGCTGTTTGGGCCTGGGGATACTGGGACTTGAGTCGATCAAAGAAGTGCGGAAAGTGCTCGTAATTCTTGCCCGTGAACTTGTTGTCGTGCACACCATGCTTGTCCGCCCAGACACCGGTCAGGATGCTGGACCAGCCAGGGCCGCTGATCGTGTTGCTCTTCGTATATCGCTGGCTGAGTATCTGCGTGTTGGTTGTGTAGGCACCGCGGCGGATCAACTTGTCCAGGTTCGGTGTCCTGGCCACAGCCAGAGCGTCAGGTCGAACTCCGTCCAGCCCGATCGCCAGTACACGCTGGGTCCTGGGTGCTTCCGCACTGACCGATAAGGAGGCAGCTAGTAGCAGGGCAGCAAGTAGGCAATAGAAGTAACTTCGGCTGCAAATCATGGCACGTACCCGACAGGATGCAGAGGAGATTCCATCAGCTGGCTGCCATCGTCGCACGGACCGGCCCTCAAGGCAATCAAGCGGAGATCGGGGCAGAGTGCCGGCTTGGCTGCTGTTCGAGCTGAGGAGCTGGGGGAAGGAGACAGTCCGGTTACAATGGCTGGTCTTCCACATTCCTGGCAGCGATTGCAATCAGGCTTTTTCTCGAGCGGCACTCTCGACCGACAAACGCTTCTTCGGCACTCTAATTCCCGCAGCCGGTTTTAGAAATCGACCATGAAGCGGGCGCCAACAATGTCGTAACGTCCAATCTCGTTCGCCGCTGTGGTAATGTCACCGTTGCTCCAGTTGAACTGCATCCTGGCATTTGGATTCCAGTACCAGTTCAGCCCGATGGTCAGGGCATCGCCCTGGAGTCCAAATGCGGTAGGGTCGGTCTGCGTGGCAATCTGCGAGGACTCACTGAAGTCGGCCCAGGACCAGCGGACGGCGATTTGCCAGGCACCCATTCCCGCTTCGGCATCGCTATCTGCGGTGGGAAGGAATTCCGTCAGCGGCTTGATCCGGTCGAGCGTACCACTGCTTCGTTTCCAGGGCATGTGATCCCCGGTCAGGAAGAACGATGCATAGACATATCCGCCATGGTAATTGACGGTCTCTTCTGCATCGGTGGTCATCCAGAGGTTCAGCACTTCTGCCGTGAATTGCCAGGGGCCCTTGTTCCTCAGGTATTCAAGGCCGAGGAGCTCGTAATGATCGGCATCGGGAACCCTGCCGGTGTTCAACCAGCGGTTTACCGATCGCGCCTCTGCACGGTGGCGAAACCGCGTCTCATTCGAACCCCCATCAACCGTTGCTGCTGTCGCCGAGACCGCCCAGTGCCCATAATCTCGGCCCTCATCCTCGTAGCGATAGGTCTTTGCGAGTCGGCCCGCGAACTCGAGCTGGACGTGGTCGTTGATGTGCTGGCCGTCGTTCTGCATCAACTCGGTGTTGTAGAGGCCGTATCTCCAGTTATAAACCTGGTCGTCGGAGACGTTATAGGCGGCGAGCCCGAAGCGTCGGCAGTCTTGATTGAAAGATTCAATCACAAACGGCCTCTCCAGGAAAACGTTGTAGCGACTGCTGTTGAGGTGATCGAGGCCGTAGGGCCGTTTCTGGTTGCCGAGCAGCAGTGTCCCTAGGACCGGCAGGTCGGTCCAGCCGAGATAGACATCGCGGAACTCGGAGTTGTTGCCGAGGGCGAACTCCATTTCGATTTTGTAGTTCATGTTGGGAGCGATATTACCAGCCACCCCGAATCGGATGCGCCGGAAGCCGATGCGATCCTGTGGATTGCCTCCTTCGAGGCCCTCGATGACAGCATCATGATTAGGAAAGCCCCAGTAATCCGCATGGATCCGGCCGGAGATTTTAACGGAGTTATTCGAGGTTCCGTTATCCACTTTTCCATCAAGCAGTTTTTGCAGTTCAGCAATCCGCTCCGCTTGCTGGTTCAGCTGGGTTTGAAGATCTGGCACTGCAGCCGTCTCATTCTCCTGAGCAAGGCTGGCGGTGGCCGCGATCAACAACAGGAACGGCACCAATGTCGATCTGACAAGCCCTGGGCGAATCATATTCATCCAATTATCTCGCTCACGTGAACGCTCGGCGGGCTCTCGCGCGAAATCCACGGGGGGGACTTTTGCAATGACCTTGAATACGACTTTTGCAAACCCGCCGGGAAGCATCTATCTACGGCTACGACAATATCGGTTCTTCCGGTTATCGAAATAAAGCAAAGTTTGCGGATAAAAGCGATAAAACGAGCTCCTTCCGCTGCGAGCCAATAGAACCCCCCAGCTTCTCATTGGCTGCGGCTGTTCATCCATTTTTCGCAGATATCGATACGCTCAGAAGCGATCCCGCTGGCTTACTTCGCCTTGCGTTGTGCTGCCTGGGGATGTTCGGACAGCGACTGGTGGTCCACGAGCCCTTCGATTATCAAGGCTCGCCCGTGCTGTTCGAACTCTTTCTGCAACTCATCCAGTTTCTCCATCACCGTATGATCCACCAGTATGGTGTCTGAGAAATCCAGCGTCAGGGAGGTGATCTGCTCGTCCTTGCAGACACTCTCGATCTTCTTCTTCAGGGGGATCCAGTTACTAAAGACCGCGGACTGCCGGGCGGTGATCAGGTAGGACTCCTCGCTTACCTGCGTGACATCAAGATTCGATCTGAAAAGCGATCTGATCGGTGCGCCGTTGATGATATGGATACCGAACTTGACCATAATTCCGATAGCGATTCCAATCAGAAGATCCGTAGCCAGCACGGCGACCAGGGTTGAAACAAAGATCACGAGTTGCTCGCGACCGACCTTGAGCACGTGCCGGAATTCCTTGGGAGAGGCGAGTCGGTAGCCGGTAAAGACGAGCATGGCGCCGAGTGCGGCCAGTGGAATGAGGTGCAGCACGGTCGGGATTAAGGCGACGCAGAGGAGGAGAAAGAGGGCGTGGAACAGATCGGCGAAGCGGGTCTTGGCTCCATTGTCGATGTTGGCTTTGCTCCGCACAATCTCCGAAATCATCGGCAGGCCACCCACGAAGGAGCAGAGTGTGTTACCCAGGCCGACGGCCAGATTGTCCCGGTCGAGATTTGTCTTTCTCCGATAGGGGTCGAGCGTGTCGACCGCCTTGGCACTGAGCATCGACTCGAGTGTGCCGATCAGGGCGAACATCATCACCCATTTCCAGGCGATGCCGGTTGCTAACCCGGAGAAGTCCGGAAAGGTGATCTCATCGAACATGCCGAACACCCGTTCCGGCATTTGCACCAGGAACTGCTCCCCAAGCTCATGCGTTTGACCGTTAAACTGGTAGCTATGGTCGGTAGTCAACTGGAAGAACATTCCAAGTGGGATTGCCAGGCCCAGCACGACCATTGGCGCCGGGATCATCTTGAGATGCTTGTTCTTGACCAGCGGCCACAAGAACATGATCAGCAGACAGGAGATGCCGATCAGACCGATCACCGGGTTCATGTTGAGGATGTTTTCCGGTATTTTCCAGAGCAGTTCCAGCGGTCCACCTTCCGCTGAGACTCCCAGTACGACTGGAAGCTGCTTGGCGATGATGATCACACCGATTGCCGCTAGCATTCCATGTACAACCGAGGTCGGAAAGAACTCGCCGACGATCCCCGTCCGGAAGAGGCCGAACAGGATCTGGATGATTCCCGCCGCGACCCCCACACCAAGGGCCAGTTGATAGGCCTGGATGTCCGCCGCCGGGTCCTTGCCGAAGGTGAAGCCGAAATCCTGGACGCAACCAATGGCTATCACGATCAGGCCGGCAGCCGGACCCTTGATCGTCAACTCCGAATCGCTGATAAACGTTGCCAGGATACCACCGATGATCGCAGTGAAGATGCCAGCGATCGCCGGGTAGCCGCATGCCAGGGCAATTCCCAGGCAGAGTGGCAGTGCGATCAGGAACACCAGGAACCCTGAGACCAGATCGGATTTCCAGTGTTTTGCAAGGCCAGCGAGGTTCCCGCGCGGGATGGGCGGAACTTGAGGGTTGGTTTCTGCCATGATTGTGTTCCCTTTGCTGGGTTCTGTCTGAGTCAATCTGCCGGCCTGGTGTTTCCTTTCGCTCCGACCCGGCAATCGCAGCAAGCGATCCGCTGTCAGCAGAGCATCAGCTGAAAGGTATTCACAAGTTCATTTTCCAGGAAAGTCACCTGTCGATTATTCATAGAACTGCACGAGTTGGGCTACGCAGCTGTCCATCATCTCCATCAGGGGTGCTGGATAGACGCCAACCACAATGGTCACAATGGCCAGCGGCACAAGCGTCATTGCTTCGCGCGTTGTGAGGTCAGAAAGGCCAGCGGCGGCGGGCGTAGCAGCCTCTCCCAGCACCACACGTTGCAACATCCAGAGCATGTAAGATGCCGCCAGCACGATTCCGCCCATGGCGAGTATGACCATGACCATGTTCTGCTCAGAGGTACCAAGAAGTACCAGGAATTCGCCAATAAAACTGCCGGTACCGGGCAGACCAAATGAAGCTACAGAAAACAGACATAACAGAGCGACAAACCGTGGCATCTGCTTGTGCAGCCCGCCGTAGTCTCCGATCAATCGACTGTGTGTTCGATCGTATAACTGGCCGACGCCGAGGAACATCGCCCCGGTCACAATGCCATGATTGAACATCTGCAGAATCGCACCCTGGATTCCCTGGCGAGTGAAGCTAAAAATACCAAGCGTGACAAACCCCATGTGAGAAATGGAGGAGTAGGCCACGAGTTTCTTGAGGTCATCCTGGGCCAGGGCCATGAAACCTCCATACAGAATAGCGAACACCGACAACCAGAGAATGACTGGAGCAAAGGTGACTGCGGCCTCCGGGAACATCGGCAGACAGATCCGCAGAAACCCGTAGCCTCCCATCTTCAGAAGGACCCCTGCCAAAAGGACGCTGCCAGCCGTGGGAGCTTCGCCGTGGGCATCTGGCAGCCAGGTGTGAAAGGGGAACATTGGCAACTTGATGGCGAAGGCCAGGAAGAAGGCCAGGAACATCCACCATTGCGCCGAGGCCGAGTAGTCCAATTGGGAGAGGGCAATAATGTCAAACGTATACCCTCCCTCCACGTGTAATGCCAGTATCCCGACCAACAGCAGCAGACTTCCTGCCAGGCTGTAGAGGATAAACTTCAGCCCGGCATTGATTCGGCCCGGGCCTCCCCAGAGTGTGATCATGAAGTACATGGGAATCATCGTGACTTCCCACATCATGAAAAACAGGAATAGATCCAGGGCTGTAAAGATAACCAGCATGGCACCCTCGACCAGCAGGATGAGCATCATGAAAGCCCGTACATGGCTGGTCACGGAAGTCCAGGAACAAAGTACACAGAGCGGAGACAGGAGGGTCAACAGAAGTATCAGCAGAATGCTAATTCCATCGACACCGACGGCATACTGGATCTTGAAAGTCGGCATCCATTGCATTCGCTCCACGAACTGCATGCCCTCTTCGCCGGCTTTGAAACCAGACAACAGGTACAGGAAGAGTCCGAAAGTGAGAAGCGTCACTGCGAGTGCAATGCGTCGAATCGAGTTCTCGTTGCGAACGAATGCCAGGATAGCAATCCCAAGAAATGGGATGGCGATAATGCAGCTGAGAAGATGATCGGTAAGGATGGAGTTCATGGTAGCTACGCTCGGAAATGCAGTTTTATAGAACGATCCAGTAAAAGAACACGGTCGCTATCACTAGCCAGAGGATCAATACGATCAGGTGCTGCTGGAGCGTCCGTGGTTCGACCTCTTGCAACTTGTGACTCGTCTTGTTGGCAGCCAGGCCAATTCGCTCGACGTTCCTGTCGACCCAACGAATGTCAATCGCCTCCCACAGCCAACGCGCCAGGCCAACGCTCTGTCGTCCAGTTGCAACCACCGCACCATCAATCCCGCGCACGTCGACAACCTGCCAAAGCCAACGCGCCAGGCCAACGCTCTGTCGTCCAGTTGCAACCACCGCACCATCAATCCCGCGCACGTCGACAACCTGCCAAAGCCAGTTGGCCAATCGAAGCGTCGGTCGAACAATGAAGGTGCTGTAGATTTCATCAAAATAGAACTTGTTCAAAACGAACACGTAGAGGGTCTTTGCCCAGTTCGAGCGAGCAACAAGAGATGGCCCGGATTTCGTCTGCAGCAGGAAGGCCAGGGCCCAGCCCGCGGCTGCTACAAGCAGCGGCACCGCGAGCAATGGGAAGAGACTTCCTGGTTGCCCGGCGCTGGCAGCAATCGGGAGTTGTTCTCCCAATGCAGGAGCCAGGAATGGAACAAACCAATTCCATAACACGATCAGAATGCCGGTCAGCCCCAGCGCGCCAAGGGAGACGCCAAGGATGTGAGAGGGCGAAAAGAAACGAGGTTGAAAGACCGCCGAAGAACTTTGTTGGAACAGCGAGGTGACTCCGCGAAAGAGATACATTGCTGTAAAGAAGACGGTCAGTAAACCAATCACCCAAAAGGCGATCTTCGCTGCCGGTACATTGTGCACCGTCCAGAGATGCTCATAAGAACCGGAGAAGATCACAAAAGGTGGAACGCAGGACAGGATCAAGGCACCGAAATAGAGCAGCCATGTCGGCCTCGACGGGCTTGATCCAGACTCTTTGTGCTCATGGGCAGCGGCCGATTGGAGCTGACTCCCTGTCGACAAGAACAAGAATCCCTTCAAACAACCATGGGCCAGCATGTGGAAAATTGCCGCCGCAAATGCTCCCACACCGCAGGCCATGATCATGAATCCTATCTGGCTGATCGTCGAATAGGCGAGAATCTTCTTGATATCAGTCTGTGCCAGGGAAACGATCGCCGCACCGAGAGCTGTTATGGCACCAACCAATGCAATCACCGTCATGGTAACTGGAGAGAGCATGATT
>Ga0209089_10000221_pt1 | contig 53433 bp, 69 predicted proteins | sample ArcticOcean_MG_C_FD_187431 | JGI IMG/M metagenome (GOLD analysis project Ga0209089, IMG submission 187431) | Marine microbial communities from western Arctic Ocean - ArcticOcean_MG_CB2_150 (SPAdes) (version 2) | ecosystem: Environmental > Aquatic > Marine > Oceanic | place: Arctic Ocean: Canada...
TAATGCGTTTGCTAAATAAGGATAAATCTTATCTGAGAACATTATCATATAAGTTGAACCTGCAATTGTGAATAATGCTATTACTGTAAGTAATGAGACTATTTCTGATGAAATATCGCCAACTTTTACACCTAGTGCAATAAGAATTAGTGAAAATTCTGAAATTTGGGCTACTGTTAATCCAGACATGAACCCAATGTGTCTAGAATATCCAAATCTGCCCATTAAGAAGATTACTATTAGTGGATTTCCTATTAATACTAAGCATGAGAATACTATAGCTGGCCATATCATTGAACTTACTGCCCCGAAAGCCATTTGAGATCCAAGAAGGATGAAGAAAGAAATAATGAAAAAGTCTCTAAGGGGCCTTAATTTAGAGGAAATTTCATAGCTGTAAGGAGTAAGTGAAAGAATTACTCCTGCTATTAATGCTCCGACCTCTAGGGAGAATCCTGCGTATTTGAATAATGCCGCAAGTCCTAATCCCCATGCAATTGCGAATACAAATAGGAATTCTTGCGATTTGGCAAAGAAGGTACCGAATTTTGGCAATACATAAAGTGCGAATGGGACTAAGATTATGAATAATCCTGCCCCCTTTAGTAAGGTGGTTGTTAGGATTGTTGAGATGCTATCGCCCCCAGCTAAAGATGAGACAACTAAAAGAATGGCTATTGCAATTAAATCTTGCACCAATAAGAATCCGATTGAGATTTTACCATATAGTTTTTCTAGAGCATCTTTGTCTGAAAGTAATTTCATAATTATTATTGTTGAAGAAAAAGATAATGCTATTGCAATATAGATTGAAGTTGTTTTAGTAAATCCAAAAGCTAGTGCTAAAACAAATCCAATAGATACAGTGAATAAAACTTGCCCTATTGCAGTTACTAAAGAAATAGCTCCAACTTCCTTGACTACCTTGGGAGATAAATGCAGTCCAACTATAAATAATAGGAATGCGATTCCCATTTCTGCAAAAGTGGTCATTGTTTCGCCCTCTGGTAAAATGTTTAAAAGTAATGGTCCAACAACGATTCCTGAAATAATATACCCAATAATTAGGGGCTGTTTAAGAAGGCGCATTGCAAAAGATATTATTAAAACTACGAATATTACTAAACTGATTCCTAGGAAGATATCTTGCATTGTTCACCTCAAGTAGAATAGATATGGGATGTTTATAAATTTAAGTTATGAATAAGTTATTATTCTCTTCTCATGTTTCTTGAAGAAAGTTTTAGCGTGTTTCATCTTTTCTTTGGAGGTTGTTTGAATAGTTATTACTGGTTGGTTTTTTTCCAAAATTTGCCCCTTCTTTTTGTGGATGTAGATTCCTGCAGCCTTGTCTTCAGGACATCCTGCACGCCTTGCCAATCTATTGATTAGCTTGTTGTCCATGTGTTTTATCTTTCTTGTTTTCTTTAATTTTACATTGTAAGTAAATTTAGGTTTGAGTTTCTTTAATCTTTTAATATCTCCCTTCTGTGCCTTAATTATCTCTAAGAATTTTTCATAGGCCTTACCTGAATCTAGAAGTTTCTTTGCCAAGGTTGGCTTTTTTCCGCCTAGCCTTAGAAGTTCTGCTGCTAGTTTTAGGGATTTTTCTTCAAGATCCTTAATATGTTTTTTTCGAGACAATACATCTATAATGTCTTGCATTTCTAATACTGGACCTACTCCATCACCAATAGGCTCTGAACCATCTGTTAATAATACTTTTAAGTTAAGATTAAACATCTTTGAAATTTTTAGGAATGCTTTTTTTAGTTTTTTAGCTTCTTTCTTAGAAACTTTAGCAGATTTTCCATAGGGAATGTCGATTAAAATATATTTACTACCTACAGAAATCTTTTTTGAAAGAATGCTCGCTAGAAGTTGTGATTGGGAATCTATATTAACAATACGCTCTATTTTTATTATTTTATCATCAGTTGGTGCTAGTCCTAATGAGCCCCCCCAAACAAAACATCCTCCTGTTTTTTGAACTATCTTTTTTATATCTAAAATCGAGAAATCTACTCTAGAAATTGTTTCTATCACATCAGCAGTGCCTGCAGCGCTTGTAATAGCACGTGACGAAGTTTTAGGCATTTTCAATCCAGCAGCTGCACAAATTGAAGTCACTATTGGAGTTGTTCTATTTCCAGCTACGCCCCCGATACAATGTTTATCAAAAATCTTTCCTTTTAATTTTAATTCATTTCCATGGTAGACCATAGCTTCAGTAAGATTTTTAGTTTCAGTCATATTCATTCCTTCGGAATAAACTGCAGAAACGAAAAAAGCTATTTCAACTTCAGTTAGAGAATTATTTGCTATATTTTCTATTATTTCATAGATTTCTTTTTTTTCTAACCTGTGGCCTTCAAGTTTTTTCTTTATTAATTTTATTGATAATGGCCTTTTGACAACTTCTACATCTACAGAATCATTAGTTTTTAGCCGCAGTTTTCTTCTTATCGCATCTGAAACTGCTATTTGGTTTTTATGAACAAATCCATCAACAGTGTCAACAATTGAGATAATTTTCTTCTTACCTTTTTCAATTAAGACTCTGTTTCCAACATGCAGACTAAGTTCTTTAGCAGTATCTTCATGAATCATGCAAACGGGTCTTCCTGCTGCAAATTCTAATTTTTTTATTTTAAGTTTAATTTTATTTACCTCTTCTTGATGATATGTAAAAGTTAAGTGTGTATAAAAACATTTTTAATAACATAAGACTAATAAAATTAATGGATTGTTGTAAGTTTGATAGTTTGGCAAGGTACTATAAGCCACTTAGAAAATATTTTGGGAATGGCAAGATGCATGCAGAAATTATTAGATCAACTATTAAATTAAATAAGAATATGAAACTACTGGATATTGGTGGAGGTACTGGAGAAATATCTAATTATTTTGTTAATGATGTGAAAGAAATATCTATTCTAGACCCCTCTAAAGAAATGTTATCTAAAATAGATTCAAATAAGATAAAGAGATTTTGTGGATCTGCTGAGAAGATTCCATTTAAAAATAATAGTTTTGACATTATATATTGTGTTGACTCTCTTCATCATTTTACTAATAGCAAAGATATAAAAGAATGGAGGAAAGTCATTAGAACATCCATCAATGAGATGTCAAGAGTCTTAAATAAAAAAGGTACTATAATTATTATAGAATTTAATCCGCAAAAGATTGGTGGAAAGATTATTAAATTTATTGAAAACTCATTATATAATTTTGGTAGCTCTTTTTATGATCCAAATTCTCTTGGAGATTTATTTAAGACTGAAGGAATGTCCTCTAAATTGGAATATGAGCGAGGGCATACCTATGTATTGAAAATTACTAAAAATATATAATCTTAAAATCACTATAAGAATCTCTATATAAATAACCCTAAGTATTGAGTTTTAGGACTTCTCAAAGGAAAATTATCCAAATGGATTGATAACTTCAATCCATGGAATCTTTGAAAAATCACTCTCATTTTCTGTTATTATCTCAGTTATCATGTTTTCTTTCATAACTGCTGCTATTAAAGCATCCCAATAGTGGATTTTATATTTTTCGGAAATTTCAGTTGCTAAAATAATTGTCTTAGTGCCTATATTTAATATCTTCAGATTAGGTAACTCTGATAATCTTTCTATGATCTCTCTTGCTTGCGATAGTGAAATAGGGTTAGAAATCTTTTTTGTAGATACTGATATAAATTCGGAGAGGTTTTGGATTGATAGTGCAAAGCATTTATCTGTATCTATAATTTCTAAGAGGATCTTCTTAGACAATTCATGCTTAGTTTTTTCAATATTATCTACTGCATACACGAGAATATTAGAGTCTACTATTTTCGTATCTGTCATATAATTCTTCTCTATGTTTATATTGGATTTTGCCCATATTGTACCCTTTTTCTAAAATTTCTAATAATCTTTTTTTTGCATCTTCTTGTTCTTTTTCTTTAAGATATTTCTTAGTAGCTTTGCTTATGGTTTTTCCTAAAAATCCCTTTTTATTATCTGATTGGCTTCTAAGTTTATCTATAACTTCTTTTTCCATGTTAATTGTTATTGTTTGCGTTTCCATTTTATATTTAGATCTTTTGCATATTTAAATATTTGTATTTTGTAAATATTTACTTAAATGGATTGTAGTCCTTTATTTTCTTGAAAATAATGTCATCTCCAAAAGATTGTTTTCTATATAGTTCTAAGATTAGAATAACATATGCTAAGATTAATGGGCCAATAATTAGTCCTAAAAGTCCAAAGACGTAGAGTCCTCCAATCATCCCTATTAAGATTATAGCTGGATTGATTTGTGTACGCCTTGAAACAATCATTGGCCTAATTATTGTATCTACCCAGTTAATAAGAAAAAGGCCGTATACGAATAATCCTAGCCCGGCCCCAGTTCTTTCAGCAGTGAATAAATAGATATCTATAGGGATCCAGACTAACCAAGGGCCAATAATTGGAACAACCCCTATAATCATTGTAAGTGCTGTCATCAATAATGCATTTGGGACTCCAAAAATGAAGTAACCTACTCCTGCAACAATTCCCTGGATTATCCCCACCACTATCTGGCCTATCAATACTGATTTAGTGATATCTTTAAAATGCTGAGAAAATTTAGCTTGTACATCTTTTTTCATGGGAGATAACCCTTTGAGGTATTTTGTAGCTTTTTCTCCATCCCTAAGTGCATAGAATAAAATTAAGAATACTACTAGTAATTGCAATAATAAATTTGGTAGATTAAAAATTACGTCTCCAATTTTACTAGCATAACTTGTTAATAAATTAGAGAAAGATATCTCTATAGAATTAGCTAAATTTGCTGAAATTTCTGAAGAAAGAGGGAGCATAGTCTCAAAAACTTTAGTAAGATTTATTTTTTGTGCAGCAAAATAAATATCAATAATTTGGTTGAACATTGAACCAAGAACTACTCCAAAGATAACAGCTACTAAAACAAAAATACTCAAACATACAACTAATGCTGCTAAATTATCATTTCCTAACTTTCTAAGTGCTAATCGATATATTGGAGATAAAATATAAGCAAATAATAATCCATAAATGATTGCAAAGAAAATTGGCCTTATGACTAAGATTGCTAGTATGAAGATCCCTATGACTAACAAATAATTTAGAATATCTCTAAAATTCTCCCCTTTTATCATGTTACCTATAGATAATTTATGTTTAATAATGTTTAGCATTGAAGAATTAAATCGTATTCTTCCATAGCATATAAATCCTTAAATATCAAAACTAGGTAAATGTAAAATGGAGTTGCATCAAAAACTGGTGAAAGCAAAAGAAGAAGATAAATTGCCTCAAATAACTGTTTTCTTGAGGATTGATGGGCCTGGAAGTACACTTGACATGAGAGCATGGCAGCATATTTATTTTCAAAATAGAGAAATTAATAATGAGGATTCAAAGATGGAATGGTCTAAAGAAATACCTAGGACTGTTGGTATTGGGATTGATATAGGTACAGATATAGTTGCTAGTCCAATTGAGAAAGGTATGTTATGTGTAGAATCTTGGGATTATGATTATGTTAGATTAGCTAATAAGAATGAAGTGACTCATAACAAAGAAAATTATTTATTAGTATTAATGAATATTTTTGGCCTAGACGGGGTTAAATTCACCATAAGAAATCATGATCCGAAATTGAAGAATGCAGGGATGGGAGGGAGTGCTGCAGTGAGTACTGCTGTTGCATTGTTAGCAAATAAACTAACAGGAAATAAATATAATCATGATCAAATAATAGGAATGGCCTCAATGATTGAAGAGGATTTTGGAGTAAGTTTAACAGGAACCCAAGAACAAAGTTGTGCAGTTTATGGAGGGGTAAAAGATTATGTATGGTTTCCCTATGGAGTTCCAGGAAAAGGAAATTTTTATGGAAGCTCGATAAGACAGACGATCTTAGATAAAGAAGATTATCCAGAACTAAGAAAGAGACTTGATGTATACTTTTGTCAAGAACGGTTTAGTACTGACGTGAATAAAGTTTGGAGAGATGCGTTAAGAAATATTGAGGGAATAAGAATGCAAAGAAAATTTATGGATTTGGCATATGAATATCGCGAGGCAATTAGGAATAAAAATTGGGAGGGAATAGAAAAACCTATTGAAGAGTATCGAGTGATAAGAGAAAAATTGTGTGAGCATTATATGAGTCCAGGAGCACATGAAATAAATGAAGTATGTAAAAATCATGGTGCAGTGTGTTTTCCATTAGGTGGCGGAGGAGGATCAGTAATGGTTTATTCAAATAATCCTGAAATACTATTAAAAATAAGGAAAATATTAGAAGGAAAATTTAAGTTGATTAATTATAATATTAGTGATGAAGGGCACAAATTTGTTAATATGGAAAACTTCTGAAGAATTTCCATCCTTTAAAAAATGTAATTTTTCAAGTTATGGAAAACTTCTGAAGATTAGGAAAAAGTTTTGGTATCTCCTAAATTTAATAATCTTGAGTCATCTTAAGTTAATATTTTAGCATAGGTTATTTCTTAAGAGAAATCAGATCGTAGATAGCAACAATTATGAAAACTATTTGTAGAGTTATAAAAATATAATCTTGGATGTAGTAGCTGTACGCTGTAAGGCATAATCCTCCAACTATGTAAATTTGGTCTCTAAGTTTTCTATTTTTCTTTTTTACTAAGACTCCTGAAATAATTAAAATTAGTCCGAGGATTCCAATTAGTTTGAATATAGATATCATGATGTTATAAGTTGAAATGTGTATATAAAATATTGGTAATCCATAAACTCATCTAGAGGATAATCTCTGGAAGTATTAGGAGATAATAATGATCCATAAATAGGTAAGGTTTATAAGTTAAATTTAAGATCTTATTATATGAAATTTTTTATTAGAAAAATATTTGAAGATTCAATTGATGAGTTGGCACATATACAATTTATTAAATATAGTCGAGGAGAATTTAAGTATAAGGCTATGGTGGCTATTAAGGCTCAGGCTAAGGGGATTTTTAAAATAGGTACAACTGCAGAATATGGTAATGAATTAGTTCGATATATGGCTGAGAAAGTGGGAGATGATGAGGTGAAAGTAAGCGGGGCATTATTGACTACTCAAAATTTAGATGGCGAGTTTGAGTATGATGAGAAGAAGAATGCATTAGGGGTTAAGAAATACTTTTTAGATCGTGAGATGACTGGAAGTAAGATTATAGAGTTACTTGATAAATTTCCTAAATGTTTTTTTGGTTTAAGTATGAAGTTCGAGAATACTGATTTAAAAATTAAGCCTAAATCTCCTAAATCACCAAAGCCAGGTAATAAGGCAGATAGTGAAATTAAAATTGATTTTTGTAAAATAAAGACAGATGATAAAGAATTAGTTAAGAGCTTAGTTTTTGATGAGGATAACTATAAGGAAGTTAGAATTAGTCATACATTAATGATTGATGAAATCATTGTTAGTGATGAGTTGAAAAAGGAAGCAGATGGAGATTATGCTAAAATAAAAGAAATGGCTAAGAGGAAAGGTAAGGTAGTTCGCGAAATTACTGTAGATGGTGTGGAGAAGAAGAAAGAAAAGGAATTTAGTGCTTAATTGATCTTGTTAATTGTTTTTGGCAGTTCATCTAGGGGCATTCTCATGATTAAGAGATTTATTATGAATATATAAAGTTTTCTATTGTTACTATTATAAAAGGGTCCTTAAATATTTTAGATAGGTTTTTAAAGGCTTTTTTTCTATCTAGTTTAGTTTAATACTAAGATAGACGTATCTTAGCTAAGGTTTTTGATAGTGTTTCGTTTTAACGAAATGGCTCAGAGCAATAAGTTCTGGAGTAAATTATCATGTACCTGAGGGTGACTACAATGAAAAATAGAAATTTTTCAAGCATGTCAAATAACAAAGTTATTTGCCATAAATTCGTAAAGGGATTTAATATAACAACGAGAGTGAATAAAGAATATGGGACATCGTGGACATATGAGACATGGAAGTTTGCAGTTCTGGCCGAGGAGTCGAGCTAGCAGAGTAATACCTAGTGCGAGCTTCAAAACACTCTCGAGAAATGATATTGGTTTTTTAGGTTTTATTGGATATAAGGTGGGGATGATGAGTGCGTACGTGAGAGACAATGGCGCTAACTCTTTGACTAAGGGTCAAAGAATTACTGTTCCGGTTACGATTATCGAGTTTCCGACGGTAAAGATTTTTTCTACAAGATTTTATAAAAATAATAAGGTGGTTGGTGAGGTTCTAAATTCTATAATTGATAAGGAAGTTAAAAGAAAGGTTAAGCTTCCAAAACAAGCTAAAAATGATATTGATGGTTTCAAGGAAGATTATGATGATGTGAGAGTTATAATTTATAGCCAAGTTAAAAAGACTGGTATTAAGAAAAAGGTTGACATGATTGAAGTTGCATTAAGTGGAACAAAAGAAGAGAAAATTAATTTTATTAAAGAAAATACAGCTAAGGAAATTAATGTTATGGATTTTATGAATGATGAATTTTTGAAAGCAGGATTAATTGATATAAGAGGAGTTACGGTAGGAAAGGGGTTACAAGGTCCAACTAAGAGATTTGGTTTGAAATTAAGATCACATAAGTCAGAGAAGGGAGTTCGTGGTCCGGGTTCTGGAGGTCCATGGCATCCAGCAAGAGTAGAATATACTCAACCCATGGCTGGTCAAATGGGATATTTTACAAGAGTTATTACTAATAGTAAAGTTTTGAAAGTTGGATCGATTGAAGAAGATGATATTAATTCGGGTAAAGGATTTAAGAAATATGGAGTGATAAAAAATAATTATGCTCTTGTTCATGGATCTGTGACTGGCCCATCAAAGAGACCATTATTCTTTACGATGCCTGCAAGAGGAAGTAAAAATCAATCTAAGAAAAATATGGAGTTTATTGAATTAAGATGAAGGTACAAGTATTGAATCAAGAAGGTAAGAAAGTAAAGGAAATGGATACAAAGTTATTCGAAGAACCTATAAGAATTGACTTAATTAGTAAAATTGTTGAAGCTGAGAAATTAACTCAACCTTATTCAAATACATATAGGGCAGGGATGGATAGATCTGCAAGTGGAAATGTTAGACATTTGAGACATGCATGGAAATCCCACTACGGTAGAGGAATGTCTAGAATTCCAAGAAAGGCTATGAGTAGACGTGGAACTCAATTTAGTTGGGTTGGAGCAATTGTTCCATTTGCCCGTGGAGGTCGTCGCGCGCATCCACCTAAGGGAAGTACTGGTCTAGTTAAAATTAATCGTAAGGAAGCTATTAAGGCCCTATTGAGTAGTTTGAGTTATATAGCTGACCCTAAACAGATTGAGAAGAAGTATGCTAGAATTGATAAGGCTGAAGGAAATTTCCCACTTGTTGTTGAGGATAAAGTTCTTGGATTAAAAACTAAAGATTTCCTGGCTAGTTTGAAGAAAATTTTAGGAGATATGTACCAAGTTGCTATTCAAGAGAAATCAGTTCGAGCTGGAAAGGGTAAAATGAGAGGAAGAAAGTATAAGCAAAATGCAGGATTATTAATGATAGTTTCTGATAAGGAAGATAAAAATGTTAATGGGATTGAAGTTCTTAAGGTAAGTGAATTGAGTGTAAGTGACTTAGCTAGTGGTGGAGCTAGGTTGACAATATTTACTGAAAATGCTATTAAGGAATTAGAAGCAATATTTGATGATAAAACTGAATCAAAATCTATTGATGAAAAGGAAAAGAAAGTTGATCGAAGAAGAGTAAAAAGAGATAATAGATTGAAGAAAGGGACTAAAGATAAAGCATCTAAGGACGCTACAGCTCCAAAGACAAAGAAAGTTGAAAATAAATCAGAGGCTAAGAAATAAAAATGTTAAGACCAGTAACTTCAGAAAAGGCAGTTAGATTAATTGAAATAAATAACACACTAGTATTTATTGTCGATAGAAGAATGAAGAAGGATCAAGTTAAGAAGGATATTGAAGAAGGATTTAAAGTGAAAGTTGATAATATTAATAGCCTAATTAGAGGAAATAAAAAATATGTTTATGCTAAATTAAATGCCAAGGATTTGGCTGTTGACGTTGCTACAACGTTGGGAATGATATAAAAACAATGAAAATTAAAAATTTTCAAGTATTTAAATTTCCTTTAAATAAGGAGAAAATTTAAACATGGCAAAAAGAATTACATCACAGGCTCGTGGAAAAGGAAGTTTGACTTTTAGAGTTAAACCTCGTGCTTATCGTCATAAGATTACATATCCTAGTATAAATGCTCAAGGACCAGCTAAGATAATCGCGCTAATAAACAGTGCAGGACATTCAAGTCCATTAGCTGAAATTGAAGTTAAAATGGATGTAAGTAAAGGATCTAAAGATGCCTCAGGTATTAAGGAAAAACAAAGATTCATTGTCCCTGCAGCAGATGGAGTTTATGAAGGTCAAGAAATATATTTAGGGAAGAGGCCTGAAAATGCCGCTCCAATAAATGGAGATATTTTGAATTTGAAAGATATTGTTATTGGAACAAAGATTTTCAATATTGAAAGTATTCCTGGAATGGGCGGGAAGTTACTTCGAGCAGGTGGGGCTTCAGCAAGTATTGCAAGTAATGAAAATGGCAAGACTGAAATACTAATTAGGCGAAGAAGAATTAAGTTAAATGAGGATTGTCGTGCAGTTATTGGAATCGGTGCTGGAGATGGGCGACTCATTAAGCCACTAGTTAAGGCAGGTAAGAGCCATCATATTAATAAATCCAAAGGTCGAAAGTGGCATAGAACAAGTGCAGTTAAAACAAATGCTATAGATCATCCATTTGGTGGTGGACGTGGAAAGAGAATTAAGAGTAAGATTGCAAAGAGAAATGCACCTCCAGGACGTAGAGTTGGACACATTAGACCTAAACAAACAGGAAGGAAGAAAAGATAAATAAAATGGCAGAAAGAACTAGAAAAATTATTCCAGGAAAGAAAGAATTTAGCTTTAGAGGTAAATCTCTTGAAGAACTAAAGACACTGGATATTCGAGAATTTGCAGCACTATTAAAGTCTAATGAGAAGAGAACGTCTTTGAGACAGTATGATGATTTGCATAAATTTTTGATTGTTTGTAATAACAAATTAGCTAAGAATAAACCTATAAAAACTCATTTGAGACATTTGGTTGTTGTTCCTAACATGGTTGGAATGAGAATTAGTGTTTACAGTGGGAAGCAATTCAATCCAGTTGACATAATTGGAGAGATGTTAGGTCACAGATTAGGAGAATTTTCACCTACAAGAACTAAAGTAAAGCACGGATCAGCTGGAGTAGGGGCAACAAGATCTAGTGCCTCTAAGAGTGTGAAATAAGATGGAAGAAGAAGTAAATCATTATGAAGAATTAGGGCATTTAGTGGAAGCAGTTGAAACAGGTGTTGTAATTCATGATCCAAAGCACCTAAATGAAAGTAGATATATGGATGTTCCTGCAATTGGTAATCCTCTTGCAACAGCTGAACAAATGATTCATGCCCCTGGAGATTATGGCCTTACTGAGGCCCAGGTTGGACCCTATGGCACCAGATTGAATAATGCATTAAAAAAATATGATGTAGGCATCCTGAAAGAGGGAGTTATATAAAATGGTAGAACAGAAAGAAATAGATAATAAGAAATTGGATGAAACTAAGAGCGAGAAGCCTATTAATGAAGTTAAAGATACTGAAGATAAATCTCCAATTAAGGAAGGGAAGAAAGACCAAGATCTTGGTAATGCTCAAAATGATAAAGATAAGTCTGCTGGCGAGGATAAAAAGCAGGATGCGGGTGATAAAGATGTTAAGGATACTAAGAAGAAAGAAAAGATAAAACCTGCAACAGGTCCGAAGAAAGAAGAAGCTGTAGTTAATGGACGCGATTTGAGAATTTCAACTAAACATTCAATTGCTGTATGCAATTTTATTAGAAATAAGAATATTGACATTGCACTTATTGAACTTGATCAAGTTAGTCTGAAGAAAAGAGCTATTCCTATGAGGGGGGAAATTCCCCATAGAAAGGGTAAGATGATGAGTGGACGTTATCCAATAAATGCCGTTAAGGCATTTACAATGCTACTGAAAAGTTTAAAAGCTAACGCGATTAACCATGAATTAGAGCTAGAAAAGGTAAAGATTGCTTGCATGCCTAATTATGCAAGTCGGCCTGCAACTAGGTTTGGTCAGGGAAGACATAAAAGATCACATGTTCAAATTAAATTAATCCCAATGGGAAAGAAAAAATAAAACAATGGTAACAGAAAAAATAGAAAAGCAAGAATGTAATGATTTCGCATGTCCGAATCACGGAGACATAAGTCTAAGAGGAAGAATCTTCAAGGGGACAGTAATAAAGAAATTCCCAAAGAGAATTGTAATCGAATTTGAAAGAACGATATTCATAAAGAAGTATGAGAGATATTCAAAGAGAAAAACAAAACTGCACGCAAGGTTGCCAGATTGTATGAGTAAGGATATTGAGATTGGGGATTATGCTGAAATAAAGGAATGTAGGCCTATTTCAAAAATAATCCATTTTGTATGTACTGGAAAAGTTGATAGGACTAAGATTGAAACTAAAGATAGGGGAGATAAGAAATAAGATGAAGGGATTTGCAGCAAAAGCGACTAAGAGTATGAATATAGGAACTAATTGTCTTGCTAGTGATAATAGTGGAGCAAGGATAGTTAGAATAGTAAGTGTTAAGGGTGGAAAGACTCGTAAGGGTAGACAAGGTTATGCTAAGATAGGAGACTGGGTAAAAGTATCTGTACGAAAGGGAGACCCTAAGATGAAGGGAGAAGTATTTGATGCGGTAGTAATCAGACAGAAGAAACCATATAGGAGATTGACTGGTGAGAGAGTTGCATTTATGGATAATGCAGTTGCATTAATAAAAGATGAAAAGGGAAACCCAAAAGGAACTCAAATTAAAGGACCAATTGCAAAAGAAGCAGGGGAAAGATGGCCCTTTGTAAATAAAATTGCGAGGTATGTATTGTAAGATGAAAACAAAATTTTCAACAACATGGACGGCTAGTAAACAGCCAAGGAAACAGAGAAAGTATAGAGCTAATGCCCCATTACATTTAAGACGAAAGATGATGAGTGTAAGTTTAAGTAAGGAATTAAAGAAGAAGCATGAGAAGAGAAACTTCCCAGTAAGAAAAGGTGACATGGTTAGTATTATGAGGGGAGAATTTAAGGGAAAATCTGGAAAGGTTGATAATGTTGACTTGAAGAAACTAAGAATAGAAATAGATGGGATTTATAGAACTAAGAAAGATGGAAGTAAGACTAACGTTTACTTCGCACCTTCAAATTTACAGATTAAAGAACTAGACTTAAATGACCAGAAAAGAAAAATTGCCATTGAGAGAAAAGAGACAAAGAAATCAAAGAAAAGTCTTGAGAAGTCTAATGAAGGAACAAAGGGTAAGTCAAGTGGTAGCGAGAAAGTTGATGCTGAAAATAAAAATAAGGGGGCTAATAAGTAAAATGCATAAAAATAGACATAATATGGGGAATTTCTGGCCTGTGGCAAAGAAGGGGAATAAGTATGTTGCGACATCAAGTCACAATATAATCAATTCAATTCCATTATCTGTTGCAATGAGAGATGTATTAAAACTTGTTAAAACTACTCGTGAGTTGAAGAAGGCTATAGCTGAAAAACAAATTAAGGTAAGTGGAAAAGAGATTCGAGATACAAATTATCCAGTAGGATTATTTGATATTATCACTGCAGGAGATAAATCCTTTAAAGTAATTATTGGAGAAAATAAGAAGTTTAAATTTGAAGAAACTAAGGAAATTGGAACAAAAATAATTAAAATAAAAGGAAAGAAAAATCTAGGGAAGAAAGGAATTCAATTTAATATGATGGATGGGAAAAATGTATTAAGTAAGGAGAAAGCTAATGTAGGAGATTCAGTAGTTTATGACTATAATAATGCTAAAATTACAAAAATTATTAAGATGGATAAGGGGAGCCAGGCTTTTGTAATTAAAGGTAAACACGCAGGTGTTAATGGTAAAATAGTTGAAATTATTGAACAAGGTGGGAAAGACATTGCAATTATAAAGAACTCTGGAGAATCTAAAGATTCCTCAGATCCTAAAACCTCAAAAGAAGTTTCAGGTGATAAGGAGAAGATTAACGTTTGGGTAAAGAACGTTATAGCTATGTAAAAATGGAACAAGAAATGGAAAATAAAATTGAAGAAGTAAAGACTGTTGACAAAGTAGCGATTGAAGAGCCAGCAGTAAGTGAGGATATTCAAGAAGAAGTTGATGAGGAAATTGAAGTTAAGAAAATGGCAAGTAAAAAAATAGTAAATAAAATGCAAGAAATTGAAATAGAAAAAATGGTTTTACATTGTGGTGGAACTGAGGATAAGTTGGAGAAATCTATTAAGTTACTTGAAATGATTACTGGAAGTAATAAAATTTATACAATAAAATCAACAAGAAGAATTCCTACATTTGGAATTAGTCCAGGAAAGAAGAGTGGAGCAAAGATCACATTAAGAGACAAGGAAAGGATTCATGAGTTACTTGAAAGGTTCTTTGTTGCAATAGAGAATACAATTCAAAGAAAACAGATAACAACAAATCAATTTTGTTTTGGAATTGCGGAATATATTGAAATTCCTGGATTAGAATATAATAGAGATATTGGTATTACTGGATTTGAAGTTATGTTAGTCTTTAAGAGAAAAGGTAAAAGTGTAAAACTAAGAAAGATCAAGAAAGGTAAGTATCCAAAGAGACAGGATGTTACAAAGGAAGAGATTGAGGATTATATGGAAGATAAATTTGAGTTGGAGATTGAATAATAATGAAAATTTTTATTTTCAAACATTTAAATTTCGGAGAAATTAAAATATGACAGCAAGTGATTGGAGAAAACAGTTGAAACAGTTTAGGAATAAACCTGTAATGAGAAATAAGCTTATTAAACATAATAAGCCAAAGGATCGAACTACTGGAATTGCACAGAAGAAATGTGAAAGATGTGGAAGGTTTGGAGCTATGATTAGTAGTTATGATCTTAATATATGCAGACATTGCTTTAGAGAAATTGCGGAGGACTTAGGTTTTAAGAAATATAGTTAAGATGAGTCAAGATATAGTAGCAGACGGATTGAATGTAATCATGAATGCCAAAAAGGCAAGAAAGACAAAGGTAGTTTTGACTAAACACTCTAAGTTATTGAGACACCTATTGGATTTAGCTAAGGAAAGTGGACTCCTTGATTATGAAATAGATGGAACCAATTTGAAGGTTGAAATTAAAGATCTAAACATGATTAAATCTATCAAACCAAGATTTACAGTGAAAAAAGATAATATTAATTTCTATGTGAGGCGTTATTTGCCGGCAAAGGATTTTGGATTTGTTGTTGTTTCAACTAATCAAGGACTTAAGAAGCATAAAGAAGCTGAAGAAGAAAATTTGGGAGGATGCCTAATGGCATATATGTATTAAGATGGTAGATGAAATTAATACTGAAGAAAATAAAATGGAAACACAAAAAGCTGAAGAAGTATCTGAATCATCAAACAAAGACGAAACTATCGAAGATGTAGTTGAAGACGTAGTAGAACAAAAACCTGCATCTGAAAGTCGAGACAAAAATAATCTTTATCAAGAAATTGAAATACCTGAGGGGATTACTGCTGACGTAAATGATGATGTTTTAACAGTTAAGAAAGATGATAAGGAAATAAAAAGAAAACTAGTAAGTTTAATTGATATTGAAGTTAAGGGGAATAAAATTATAGTTAGCGCTATAAGAAGTAGAAAACTAGAGACAAAGTTATTTGGAACATTTAAGGCTCATGTTAATAATATGATCAAGGGTTTAACTGAAGGATTTGAATACAAGCTTCGGGTTTCAAATGTGCATTTCCCAATGAATGTTAGTTTTGATAAAAATAAAAATCTATTCACAATTAAGAATTTCTTGGGAGAAAAGAAAGATAGATTAATTGAAACTATTCCTAACGTCGATGTTAAAATTGATGGCGATACAGTTATAGTTACTGGATATGATATTGAGAAAGCAGGTCAAGTTGCAACTAATATAGAGAAGGGTGCAAAAGTTGTAGGTAAGGATAGAAGGATTTACCAAGATGGAGTATTTATTATACAAAAACCAGGGAGGGTTTATTTAGATGAGTAAAGCAAAACCAAAATTTAGGCAAGTGGATGCGCATAAGTATTCTAAACTGGGAGTTAGACGTAAGAAGAAAGTTAAGTATAGGTTCCCTAATGGACGAGATAATAAGATTAGATTAAATTATGCTGGACGACTTCGTAAGGTTAAGGTGGGATTTAAGAATGAGAATGCAGGACGTCATTTAGTTATGGATAAAGAGATAGTAAGAATTGAGAATATTAATGATTTGAATAAAATAAAGAAAGGAATGATTGGGATATTAGGAAAGATTGGGGATAAGAATAAGAAAGCTATTGCGGAGAAAGTAGTACGGGATAAGATTGAACTTTATAGATTTGATGCTGCTAAGTTTTTGAAAGATTTAGAAACTAAAATGAAAGAGAATAAAGATAAAAAGAATAAAAGAAAATTAGATAAGAAGTCAAGAGATAAGAAGGCCAAGGAAGCTGAAGAGAAAGCTAAGAAGGATGGAGAGAAGAAGAAAATTGATGCTGAAAAGAAGAAAGAAGATAAAAAGGATAAATTGGAATCAAAGATAGAAGATAAGAAGGATAAAAAGACTGACGTTAATGTTGAAAGTAAATCAAAAGTAAAGGAGAAAAAGAAATAAAATGAATTTACAAAAATTAGAAATTCAGAGATCTTTAATCTCTGACTCATTCAACTCTTGCGAGTTGAAGATTTTTGAGACTTCATTTTCTCAAAGGAGATCAAGAAAATGAACCTAAATAATAAAAAAGCACTAGCAGCAAAGGCCCTAAAGGTTGGTAAAGGTAGATTGCAATTTAAGATTGAGAATCTTAGTGAAATAAAGGAAGCAATAACAAGACAAGATATTAAGCAATTAAAGGATGAGGGAATAATTAGCATAAAGCCAATTAAAGGAAGAAAGACTAATGTTAAGAGAAAGCATAGACGTGGACCTGGAAAGATTAAGATGAAAGTTAATAAAAGAAAACAAGAATATGTTAAGATAACTAGAAAATTAAGAGAATATGCTATGAGTTTGAGAGATCGCGGAGTATTGCAAAGAGATCTTTATAAAAAGATAAGAAATAAGATTAGAATGAGAGAATTTAAGAGTAAGGCAAACATGAAGGACTTTTTGAATAAGCATGAAGATGTTGATTTTGAAAAAATCCATGTAGAAAAAATGCCAGTAACTAAGAAAATAAAGAAAATAATTGAAGCTAAGACTACTAAGAAAAAAATAGTAGAACATAAAGCTTCAGATCATGTTAAAAAAGAAACAAAGAAAGCTGATACTAAAAAAACTAAGGAGAAGAAGAAATAATATTGGAAATTAAAATTTCCAAACATTTAAATTTCGGAGAAATTAAAATATGAAACGATTAGATAGAAGAAGACGAAGAGAAAGTAAGACGAATTACACTAAGAGATTATTATTGTTAAAGGGTAATGTTCCTAGATTAGTTATACGCAAGAGTAATAAGTATATTCTATTACAAGTAGTTGAAAGTTCAGGAGCTCAAGATAAAGTTATATGTGAAGTAAGTACTAAGGAATTTTTAAGATACGGATGGCCTAAGGATAAAGCAGGAAGTTTAAAGAGCCTTGCAGCTTGTTATCTTGGTGGAATGTTATTAGCTAATAAAGCTAAAGCAAAAAAGGTAGAGAACGTTATACTAGATACGGGATTAATTCCAAGTACAAAAGGTTCTAGAATTTATGCTGCAGTTAAGGGTGCAGTTGAAGGTGGCCTATCTGTTCCACATAGTGAAGATATATTACCAAGTGATGAGATGATTAATAAGTTTGATTTTATTGAAAAAGTTAAGGAGGGATTGAAATAAAATGGTAACTCAAGCAAGAATAATAGTGCATCAGTATGAAGATGGTCCTGTAGATATTAGACTGTCTTATGGAAATCGAAGCCCTTATGGAGGGCATGTTCCTTCAGTAACCGACGCCGGAGAAATGGCCTTAAATATTGGAAGAGATTTGGATATATTTGGGATTAGTCCAAATAATTTTCATATCACAAATGGGGTTGCATCTAATTTAGCTGGAAGAGAATGTGAAGGAAATCCTGTTGATACTAGAACATTTAAAGTTATAAGAGCAAATTTACTGGAGGGGATGGCAAGTTAAAATGGTACAACAAAGAAGACCACCAATGAGAGGAGGGAACATGCGAGGAAGAAATGATCGACGCGATTTGAAGCCAAGAAGCAAGGCAGAGATAGAGAAAGCTAGAGAAGAAAGACTAAAAGAACAACAGGCTAAGGATCTTGAGGAATGGAAACCAAAAACAGCCTTAGGTAAACAGGTTAAGTCTGGTAAACTTAAAGATATTGATGAAGCTTTAACTCATAAAATTTTAGAGTCAGAAATAGTGGATACATTATTAAAGACAAAAGAAGATATTTTGAATATTGGGCAGGCTAAAGGTAAGTTTGGTGGTGGAAAGAGAAGAGCCTGGAGACAAACTCAGAGAAAAACTAAGGAAGGTAATGTTGCTACATTCTCATGTATGGCAGTTGCTGGAAGTGAAGGGTATATTGGATTAGGATATGGGAGAGCTAAGGAAACTTTACCTGCAAGAGCTAAAGCTGTAAGAAAGGCTAAATTAAGTATTATGAAAATAAGAAAAGCTTGTAGTAGTTTTGATTGTACTTGTGGAGAACCACACACAGTCCCATATATTGTAGAAGGTAAGACTGGAAGTTGCAGGGTTAAGTTGATGCCTGCTCCTCAAGGTACTGGCCTAGTTGCTGGAGATGAATTGAAAAAGATATTAAGAATTGCTGGAATAAAAGACGTATATAGCGTTACAACTGGTAAAAAAAGAACAACATTAAATTTGGCTAAGGCATGTATTAATGCATTAGCAAAAACAGTGGAGATGTAAGTATAAGATAAAAATGGATGCATATAAATTTGTTAAATTGAAGAAGGAAGAATATGGTATTAGTGAATATATCAAGAGACAGTTAGGCAAGGGAAAGATTAGTAAACTCGATATTGAATATACTCCAGTTGGAGAGAAAATAATAATTTCAACAAGTAAACCTGGTTTAGTTATTGGTCGTAAGGGTGAACAAATTCAGCAATTAACTGAAGTACTAAAGAAGAGATTCAAATTAGAAAATCCACATATTGAAATAAGTGAAATTGAAAATCCATTATTTGATGCGCAAGGTGTTGCTGATGAAATAGCAATGGCACTTGAAAGAATGGGTAATTTGAAGTTTAAAGTAATTTCATATAGGAAGCTCCAAGAAATAATGAGGGCAGGGGCATTAGGGTGTGAATTGAGATTATCTGGAAAGCTACCAAGTGAAAGAGCAAAGAGTTGGAGATTTGCTGAAGGATATTTGAAGAAGGCAGGAGATAGTGCTAAAGAAGTAGATCGTGCTCAGGCTACAGCCTTAACTAAAACTGGAATAATTGGGGTTAAAGTTGCAATTATGCCGCCTACAGCTAAAATCTATGATAGAATTGTTGTTGATGATGCAATGAGGGCTAAATTGGGAACTTTTGAAGAAGTAGTTGAGGAAGAAGTTAAAGAAACTAAAACTAAAAAGAAAAGTTCTAGTAAAAAGAAAACAAACGGTAAACCTGACGCAAATGCTGAAGCATTAGCTGTTGAAGCTGGGAAAGTTGCAAAAGCTGAAGAGGATAAAGAGGCTCAGAAAAATATTGATAATTCTGTAAAAGGAACTCAGAGCAACTCTGTTATTAGTGAGGAAAAGTCAGCCCAGGAAAATGATAATAAATCAGAAGGTGTACGAGATGATGATAATGAAATGACGATTGAAGATGCTACAAAACCAAGTACTAAGGGAGTTCGTGAAAGTCCTGAAATTGAGGGAGATGCAATGAAAATAGAGGAAGAACTTGAAGAGGGTGTGACTATTGAGGATGATAAAGCTATTGCTGCAGATCAAATTGATAAGAAGATGGATGAAAGTGTTAATAAAGAAGAAGAAAATAGTAAAGATAAGGAGAGTAATGAATAAACATGGCAGTAATAAATAATAAAGATATTGCAAAGATGTCAAATGCTGAAAGAACAGAAAAGGTTAAAGACCTAAGAATGGAACTAATGAAGGAGAGAGTTAATGTAGCGAAAGGTGGAAAAATTAAGATAAGAGAAATGAAAAGGACAATAGCTAAGTTATTAACATTCAACAGACTAGAACAACCAGAAGGTAGTTCAAGGCTGTCCAAATCTAAAGATTCTGGACAGTTAAATAAATCTGTTGACAACAAATAATGGATATATGTCCGAAATGTGGATTGCCTTTGCAAGCATGTGTTTGTGAAGAAATTGCGAAAACGGAACAGAGAATACAGATAACAACCGACAAGAAAAAATTCGGTAAGATTATCACAATCGTCTCAGGGTTCACTGATGTGGACCTTAAGCAGATTGCAAGGGATCTCAAACACGCCCTGGCGTGTGGGGGGACGGTAAAAGATAACACCGTTGAACTCCAAGGAGATCATTCAAGGAATGCCAAAGTGGCATTGATAAAACTTGGATTTTCGCAAGAGACAATAGATGTTGCATAGGCAAAAAAAGTAAGAGATGAAGATGAGAAATCATCATGAGAGCAATATAGAAAATGACAGAAGAACAAACAAAAAGCAAGATAGAAGGTACAGCCCACAAAGAGGCTGTAGGCCAAGAAAAACCGGCAATGATAGCTGTGATTAGAATTGCAGGAATGGTAAAGGTAAGGTCTGACGTAGCTGGAACTTTAGATAGATTAAGATTGAGAAGAAAATACTCATGTGTTATAGTTGATAAAAACAACAAAGATATTGCAGGTATGTTGAAGAGAGTGAAGCAATACATTGCATTTGGAGAAATAGATCAAAAGACCTTAGAGAAACTAGTTAAGGAAAGAGCTGAAAGTGAAATGGGCAGAAAACATAAAGTTGAAGCTAATCCAAGTGACGTTGCAAGTGGAATATTATCAGGTAAAAAGTTATCTGAATTTAAGTTGAAACCGTTTTTTAGACTGCATCCACCAAGAAAAGGAATAGATAGTAAGTTACATTATCCGATTGGAGTTCTAGGAAATAATAAGAAAGATATTAATAAATTGATAGCGAGGATGTTGTAGAATGACAAGTCAAGTATTAGCACAAATAAGTGGATCTGAAAATGGAACAGTTTTAAAAATTGGTCATGGAGAGGTAGAAGGATTTAATGTTGAAGATACTACTCATGTTTTGGTAGTTGGTGTAGATCCTCGAGAAGATCAAGAGGTATATCAAACTGTAAATAGAACTCAATTAGGGATTGATAAGGGGATCCTATTAGGTACACAAGAATCTGGGTATGAATTCAGACCCACTGAATCTTTTGCAAAATATAGTCATGATCAGGCCCATAAGAGGGCGTATGATGCCTTAGATCAATTATTAACAGGGAGAGGGATAACAGAATAAAATGGTAATGAAAACTAAGAAAGTAAAGAAAGCAGTAGGTCAGAGAGGAAAGACTAATCATGGGCATGGTGCTCGAAAGAAATGGAAGAAAAGTGGGCATAAGGGTGGAATAGGGATGGCTGGAAGTGGTAAACGTGCAGATCATAAGAAGACACTAATTAACAAACTATATGGGAATGATTATTTTGGTAAACAAGGGATAACAAGTCGTGGAACTGAAAAGGATAGAAGAAAGAAGATTAATGTTGGAGACATTGAAAGAAACATTGGAAAGTTTAAGGAAATTGATGGATGGATGGACTTTAGTGATGTTAAGATTTTAGGTAATGGTGAAATATCTAGTAAGGTTAAAATTAAAGCCCTAGAAGCTAGTAAGAGTGCGATTGAAAAAATAAAGAAAGCTGGTGGAGAAATAAAGATTGTTAAAGAGAAATCAGAAGATATTAGTAATGTTAAAGAAGATAGTATTGATGACCAAGAATAATCTTTTACATACTAGAAATAAATATGGCATTTAGCGACATACTACATAATCTACCTGAAGTAACTCCACCTACTGAAAAGAAGTTGGGTTTTAATGTTAAACTTAAATGGACTTTAATTATTTTAGGAGCTTTTTTTGTTATGTCAAATATTGCACTTTATGGTGCAGATCCCGGTTTTTTGGAACAGTTTGAATTTTTAGCAGTAATTTTAGGAACTAATTTTGGTTCAATAATTTCACTAGGTATTGGTCCAATAGTAATGGCAAGTATTATCTTACAGTTACTTGTAGGTAGTCAGATATTAAATATTGATACAAGTACACCAGACGGTAAGAAATTTTTCCAAGGATTACAGAAACTTATGGTATTTTTCTTTATAATTTTTGAATCGATAATTTATGTTCTTATGGGAGGAATTCAGGCAGCTCCAGGATTTACCGCATTAGTTATCGGACAATTAATGTTAGGCGGATTAGCTATCTTGTTTATGGACGAAGTTTGTCAGAAATGGGGATTTGGTTCAGGAGTTAGTTTGTTCATAGCTGCAGGTGTTGGATGGCAACTGATAACTGCTAGTTTTGGTTTTTTAGGTACTCAAGGACAATTTCAGGCTAGTGGGAAGGTTATTGCACTAATAGCTAGTTTAATGAATGCAGATAGTCAAGGGGCATTACTTGCAGGAGCTGCAATAGTAGCTACAGTTGTTTTATTCTTAATGGTCGTATGGATACAGAATTTGAAGATAGAAATTCCATTAAGTTATGATAGATTGAGAGGATACAGCATGAAATGGCCATTACAATTTTTGTATGCTTCAGTTATACCTGTAATATTAACAAGTGCACTAATAGCTAATTTTACTTTGTTTGGAGGATTGATTCAGAATTGGCTTGGACGTCCAACATTTTTAGGAAATATAGTTAATGGTCAACCTGTAAGTGGAATACTTTATTGGATTGGAAGTACAAATGTGGTTGAAAGAATAATTACAGGAAGTTTTGAAATAGCACTTATTGGTCAGACCCTAGGGCATATTGCATTTTATATGTTCTTTTGTGCATTGTTCTCAGTGTTTTGGGTGAAAACTAGTGGGATGGATGCAGGAGCTCAGGCAAATAATATTTTGAAATCAGGATTACAAATTCCAGGATTTAGAAAAGATCATAGAATTTTAGAATCGATATTAAGTAGATATGTTATGCCACTAACAGTAATGGGGGGTCTAGCAATTGGACTATTAGCTGCAGTTGCAGATATTTTGGGGACTCTAGTCGGTGGAACTGCATTACTATTAGGAATAATGATTACATTCCAATTCTATCAGAATATAGCCCAGCAACATGCAATGGATATGAATCCAGCCATGAAGAAAATGATGGGAGTGTAACACCATATTTTCTGCCTCTTCGGAATCAAAGATTTCTTCAGATGAATAAAATGATGGGAGTGTAACACCATATTTTCTGCCCCGTCAAGAATATAATTCTATGCCTGTGAATAAAATGATGGGTGTTTAGTTGTTTACTAAACTATTAAGTCTGTCAAATTGTTCTAGGGTTATTCTTCCAGATAATGAATAATCTGTTGATTTAAATGGTAAAAACTCACTGGGATTCTCCATAGGATTTGCAGGAAAAAGACATATTAGAGAACTATCTATCTTATCAGGAAGTTCAGAAGTTGTCCTCCATCGAGCCCCATATCTCAGGTTTGGTTTGTGAATTATTAATGGAGAATCTGTTCGGTATATTAGTATGTATCCTCTATTATTGGGTTTAACTTCTCTTGCTGATTCTGGATGTAATTGGGGATTTGCTTCTCCATATGCACCGAGATTTGCATAGAATGCGGCCTCTATATAGAAATCATCTATAACTGAAGGGTCTACTCCGGAAGTTTCTGGTTCATTCATTCCAAATGCTAATCTAGATTCATCATTTCCCCTTCTAGTACTTGCTTTTTCAGAGCTCACCCTACCATTTCTTCCTCGAACTGCTTCTCTTGCCTCCTGCGGAGCTACCCCCCTTAGATAATAAAATTTGTTCATAAAAAGATCTCAATTGAAGCATATTTAAAGCTTTGTATGAAGGTTTTATAAAGACAATTCTACTTTATTCTGAATGATAGATATACAGACTTGGGTCATGGGGAATCCGAAGGGATCAATAATTGCTATAAGTTTTCTAGTTACATTATTCATTACAGTAGTTAGATATTATATGACTGATAAGGAGAAGATGAAGGCACTTAAGGATAAACAAAAGGCACTTCGTGTTGAAATGAAAGAGCATAAGAATGATCCTGAGAAGATGATGGAAATTAATAAGAAAATGTTAGAAGACATGCCTGAACAGATGAAGATGAGCTTTAAACCCATGCTTGTAACGATGATACCTATCTTGCTTGTTTTTGCATGGATGAGGAGCACTTATTTATTGACTAGTTTGGCAGGAAGTTGGTTATGGTGGTATATAGGATCTAGTATTGTGTTTAGTATAATTTTGAGTAAGGGATTTGGGTTGCAGTAAAATCCTTAGTTACCTGACAGTATTTTTTTAATGGTCTATTTAATCCGCCAATTCCTAATTTCTAGATCAAAAATACAGTTGCAATAAATCTTTACTATTTTTCTGACTTTATTTTTGAATAGTCCCTCTTAATCCGCCAATTCCTAATTTCTAGATCAAAAATACAGTTGCAATAAATCTTTACTATTTTTCTGACTTTATTTTTGAATAGTCCCTCTTAATCCGCCAATTCCTAATTTCTAGATCAAAAATACAGTTGCAATAAATCTTTACTATTTTTCTGACTTTATTTTTGAATAGTCCCTCTTAATCCGCCAATTCCTAATTTCTAGATCAAAAATACAGTTGCAATAAACCTATTTGTAAATATTATCCCTATTTCCAATATCTAAAACATATATTTTTAACTCGGTATCATTAATCTTGTATATTATTCTGAACTGATCGTATCTTAATCGCCATAGTCCCTTTAGATTCCCTGTTAGAGGTTTTCCGATTCTAGGAATATCTTTTAGTGAATCTATCTTAGAGATTATTTTTCTTTGAATATTTTTATCTAATTTTTTTAGAAATTTTATTGCAGGATTTCTAAAAATAATATTATGCATTTTAGATTCCTAGTTCTTGTTTTAAGTCTTCTATAGAGATTCCCTTATCTCCTGCTTTTTCCTCTTGCAAAGCCCCTTTTATTCCTAACATTAGTTGAGGGTCTGAAAGAACTTCTATTGTAGCTAGAAGGCTTTCTTCATCTGTAGAATTTAGTGCGCAATTCTCTAAGACCCTTTGTAATAGTGAATTATAACTTTCCCTATCATGAATTTTTAGTTCATCTAATTTTTCTTTTAGATCTTCATTGATTTGTATAGTAGTAACCATAGGATACTATAGGTATCTATAGTATTTATAATTTTCTATTTGTCCAATTAGAATATGCTAGCCCGGTCAATATAATTCCGAAGGAATTTACTAATATATCTTTGTGTGAAGCGAATCTACCTGGAATAAAAGATTGATGAAATTCATCACTAATTCCATAGATAATCGCTAGTAAGATTCCAATAATCATCATAGATTTGTTTGGTTTTCCTTTTGTGAGGCTTATTAGTAGGAATAAAGTTAGATATGAGAATGCTGTGAAGTGGTAGATTATTGCAATTGGGGTTGGAGATCCAGTTCCAGTAAAAGTTAATGATGAAATCTTAAAGATAATAATTGCACAAATTAGGGTTAAAATTACTGATATTTCCCTGTTTTTTTCTAGTATATTTATCATCTCTACTTGTTAATAGTGTGAGTTATTTTTAAGGATTATTGTGTTAGTGATTGTTATTTTTAGGGGAAATTTGTGGTGTACAAAGGTTTAAATATGCCTTGAAATGGGTAATATTATGACAGACGAATACGATAGAGCAACAATTGCTAGTGTGTTAGCATCTAGAGGACTGACTCCTGCCCAAGCTAGAGTGGGAAATTTCCCCAGGGTAAATAGTCCAATACATAGAGATGGAAGCACCATTGAAACTGGAAATTACTCAGGACGCATTATTGGAGATAAGGCATTAGAACAACATGGTGCTGAGTACGGAATTGGAGTGAGAGTACCTTAAATAATTTTTATATAGAAAATGGATCAAGAAGCAATTATGAAGATACAAATGATGGAACAGGAGACTACTCAGTTAAATGAACAACTGAAAATGGTTGATCAAAATGTTTCTGAGATGAATGACTTGAAGGCGAGTCTTGACGAAATTGAGAAAAATGATAATAAAGAAATAATGGCTAATTTGGGTAAGAGGATATTTTTACCAGTAGACATAAGAGATAAAAATTTGATTGTTGAAGTTGGAAAAGGGAATTTTGTAAAGAAATCAGTTGTTGAAACTAAGAAAGTTGTTGATGAGGAAAGCGATAAACTTAATGAAGCTAAGATTCAAATTATGGGCAGACTTGATGATATGCAAAATGAAATGAATCAGATGATAATGGAATTTCAGAAGGCTCAGATGGATGCTCAGGCTAAGGGTGGAGAGGGACAAGAAAATCCTGCTCACGGTGAACCAGGACATGTTCATGGTGCTGAAGAACATATGCATGAGGAAGTTGTTGCGGATAAAGAAGAGAGTATAGAAGATCTTGCTGAAGGTAAGTAGTTATTTTATTTTACAGTTTTTAGAAATTTATCGTATGTTTGAGTCCCATGCTCAGTTACTATTTTTGTAATTAATTTCTTTGGAACGAATTCAAATGCAGGGTTTTTTATCTTAATATTTTTAGGTGCTTGATCCCAAACTTCGTTAAGTTCTCTTTGTTCTATTCCAATATTTTTTGGAGTGTATTTCCATGAGTCTGCAATAACATAAAGAGGAATTTTATGTTTCTTAGCAAGTTCAGCAAGCATTCCAGAACCTACTTTGTTGATAACTCCCTTTTTAGTTAGGGCATCTGCACCTATGAAGATTTTTGAGACTTTCTTTGTGCCTTGTTTCTTTTCTAGAGCGATAGCCATAGCAGAATCAATGAACATTGTTACCTTGATTTTATTCTTCTTTAGTTCTCTGGCAGTTTTTCTACCTTGAAATAAAGGTCTTGTTTCAGTATTGTAAACTTGAAATTTTTTACCTTTCTTTTTGGCGTTAATTAGAGAATGAGTGACGTTAGTTGAATGGCAATGTGTGAAAATTATGTCATTAGATTTAATAATTTTTAGAACTTCTTTGTTTATTTTATCCTGAGCTTGATCAAAATGAGTAAGTATGAAGGGGACTGGTTGTTTTTCGGCCAGATCTAAAACATGTTTTAACATTGGTTCAGTTTCTCTTAATGATAGAAGTTTTTTCTTGGAGGCTTGTGTTGGTTTTAATTGATAAGCTTCTAAACCTGCTTTGGCTATGTTCCTAGCTCCCTGAATCTTGATAGATTTTATGTCTTTGCAGATTTGTTGGAAACTTTTTTTCATGTAGCTAGTAAGTATGGTTATTATTTAAGTTTATTTCTTGAGGGGCCTTAGGTTATTGGTAACCGAAATCTTATTTTTTCTTAATAGACTGATTGATGGTTGCATAGATTTGGAACCTAGAAGACAAACAATTAGTTTTTTGTTTTGCTTTTTGAAATCTATTATTACTCTTGTAATCTCATCTATATCTGTCATCGATTGAGGTGTTACAATTATCAATATGTTATCTTTTTTATGTTTATTTAATTCCTTTTTGTACTCATATGAAGTTGCAGTTCCTAGAATGTCGATCATCTTGGTTTTTATATTTCTTTCATTTAGGTAATCTGAAGCAAGTGCTCCAGCACCACCTGCATTTGTTATTATTTTTGCATCTTTTTTGAAATCAATTCTAAACTTCCCTTGTTTTTTCCCGCCCCTGGGTTTCATTTTCTTTTTTGATGCTTTTTCTAAAGCTTCTTCAATAGTTTCACATAGAATTATGTTTGTTTGTTTAAACATTCCCCTGTATATTTCATAATCGGTTGCTAGGCTTCCAGTGTGGCTAATTGCTGCCTTAATCCCCTCAGAAGTTTTTCCGGCTTTGATTGCATAAATGGGTTTTTTGCATTTCTTTGCTGCCTTAATGAATTCTTTACCATTAGATATCTTTTCTATGTATAGGATTATTGACTTTGTCTTTCTATCTCTCCTTAAATAATCTAAAACATCTGTGAAACCTAATCCTACGGGATTTCCTAGGCTAATGAATTTAGCAAATCCAAAGTTTAGATCTGCAATATAAGACCATAATGCTCCAGATTGGGATATAAAACTTATTGATCCCTTTTTAGGAGTCTGTTTTGAGAATGTTGTGTCTAGATTGTTACTGCTATTTGTTATTCCAAAGCAGTTAGGGCCTAAGAAATTAATTTTGTGTTTTTTTGCTATTGCTTGAATTTGTTTGGAGGCTTTTGTATTTCCTACTTCTGAAAATCCTGATGAGATAATAATTACACTTCTTATTTTCTTTTTACCACATTGTTCTAGTGTATTTGGTACAAATTTTGCAGGAACTGCGATTATTGCGAGATCTATAGATTTATTAAAATCTAAAACGGTTTTATATTCAAGTTTAGGATTTATTGGAATAACATCTCCACTGAAAGATTTGAGTTTGTTCATTAATATGCCTCCAACCTTATTAGGATTTGTTGAAGCTCCTATTACTGCGATTGTTTTTGGATTGAAAAATGATTTCATCTGAGGAATCTAAGAGACCGCACCTTAAAAGGTGTGGGATTCCTCTGGATCCCAAAAACAAGGGTATGGGTCCATTGTTTTTAGGATTTTATAATCCTTACGTCAACTATTGTTGCACTTTGTTTATTTATGATAATGGGGTTAATGTCAAGTTCTTGTATGTCTTGGTGATGTTTTGCAAGCTTGTTTAATTTTATTAGGTTTTTTATGATTGCTGATTTGTTTATAATTTTTATTTTTAGATCATTAATCATACTGATTGCATCATGCTTGCTTATTGGCAGGACTCTAAAGGTTACATCTTTAATTTTTTCTACATTAGTTCCACCAGCTCCCAGAAGGATAGTTAATCCAAAGTCTTTAGTGTTTTTTAATCCTAGAATAAGTTCTTGTCCCCTTAGGGTTTCTTGAATTATAATGCCATTAAACCCTCTCAATCTTGAAAGCTTAGTGTATGATCTTTGAGCATTCTCAATTGAATTAATATCTTGGATAATGCCCCCATGTTTATTTTTATGGATAATAGATTTTGAATATACCTTCATTACCCAAGGGAATGATAGATTTACCTTATCTAGTTGAGATTTATTTTTTATGAAACTTCTATTCACTATATTAAATTTATTTTTTTCTAAGAAATCTTCCGCTTCTTTTTCAAGCATAATTGTCATCTTAATTTTTTTGTGAAATCTTTAATATATTTTCTATGTTTTCCTAGTTTTATTTGTCTGTCTTGTAATTCTAAAATATGTTTACTAGTTTTTGATAATTTGCCCATCACATATGCTGCATCATCTGCTGCAGCTCCAAAAGTTATGAAAAAGGCTGTTTTTTTGAATTTGTTATTTTTTAGATATGCTTTTACTGCAGGAGTTATCCCATCCCAGATAGGGGTTCCAATAATAACTAAATCATAATCCTGGGAATTGTATTTAGTGGGATGAATTTTTGTGGGTGTACGAAGTTTCTCATCAAAAGCTCCTACCTCCCAGCTTTTGAGATGGTCCCGAGGTTTAGTGTCTTTTATTGATTCAAGGTCTGCATTCATGAACTTTGCAATCATTTCGGCTACTTCTTTTGTATTATTTGTTAGAGAGTAATACGCAACTAGGGTTTTCATTTTTTTAAGTCTCCCCAAGTTTTTTTGGATTTTGCTAGCTTGTTTAAAATAGGCCACTCTTCGTTTAGAGAATTTCTATGCTTTTGGTAGAAAATTCCTAACGGAATTTTATTTTTTTCATTATTATAATTAAATTCTTGAGAATATTTTAGAGCTTGTTTCATTGTTCTTTTTTTGTCTAAAAGTTTATACATTTTATCATCCTCATTATTGATATCTAAATTAAAGACTATGCAGTCCTGCAGGATTTCTACAAAAGAGAATCCCTCATGTTTTATTGCTTGTTCAATTATTTTTTGGGTATGCACAATGTCACGCGCATTACATCTTGCTACAAAAGATGCTCCAGCTGAAAGGGCTAAATGTATTGGATTTATAGGTTGGTTGAATTCTCCTAATGGCTCGGCTTTTGTTTTGAAACCTAATTGACTAGTTGGGGTTGCTTGTCCAGTAGTAAGAGAGAAGGATCTATTATCATGAACTATTAAAGTTATATCTGGATTAAATCTGCAAGCATGAATGAAGTGAGCCATACCTTCAGAATATGTATCTCCATCACCTGCAAAGGCTAAAACATTTAGATTTGGGTTTCCTAATTTTATTCCAATTGCTGTAGGAATTGTACGTCCATGCAATCCATAGATTCCAGAGATATTTAGATAATCAAATATTTTCCCATGGCAACCAACTCCTGCAGACATAGCAAAGTTTTCTTTCTTATGTCCTTGTTCAATTAGTGAAAGTATTGCTCTACGTGAAGATTCTAAAATCATGTGATCTGGACATCCAGGACACCATGATGAATTTTGGATTGTTCTTAATGAGACTCCTGGCTTGTCTTTTGTTTTGTACTTTAATCCAGGAAACCTAGGTTTCCTAGATGCAACCTTCCTAAGTTTGTTTTTATTAGACATATTTTTTTAATTGTTTATTTAATTCATCTGAAGTAAATGGCCTGCCATCATATTTTAAGATTCTTTTTTTGATTGAAATTCCGGTTTTTTCTCTGATCAATCTTCCTAATTGCCCTGTAAGATTACTTTCAACTAAAATAATATTTTTTGCTTTTTGCATTTCTTGTTTTATTATTTTAGACATTGGTTTAAGATAGAGAACTTGAAGAAATTTGAAGTCCTCTCCACCTATTGCATCTAGAATAGCTCCCTTTGTTGAACCCCATCCAATTATTAAATTTTTGCTGTTGGTTTTTCCATGGAGTTTTGTCATTTCTAGACTATTACAGGCTTTTTTTATTTCCTCATATTTTTCAAGTCTTGCTTCCGCATTGATTGTTGCATACATTGCATCTTCAGTAGTTAGCCCGTAATCATCTTGATCATAGCTTGAAGATTTTACTATAGTTTTATGTGGAAGAGATCTAGTGATATTAATTTTTAGAGGTTTCTTTGGTTTTTGAGATGTAGAAAATTCAGATTCTGCGACATGTTTGTCTGTTAAAATTATTGAAAGTGTTTTGAATTTTTCAGCTAAAAACATCAGTTCATTTGTTATTTCTATAGATTCTAATGGATCTCCTGGAGATGCTACTACTCGTGGAAATTCACCATGGCCTGAACGTAATGCTATATCAAGATCTCCTTGCATGTTATAGGTTGGGAGTCCTGTTCCAGGTCCAACTCTTGAAGCTAGGTAAACAGTTAAAGGGATTTCAGAAATTCCTTGTAGACTAAGTCCTTCAGCCATTAAGTCAAAACCACCTCCACTTGTACCTACCATTGTTCTTGCTCCAGAAAAACTTGCCCCTAGGCCCATATTAACTGCAGCAATCTCTCCTTCAGGTTGGAAAACCATCATCTTGTTCTCAATTTGTTTTGCAGCAAGTTCGTGTAAGACTCCAGTTGCAGGAGTCATAGGATATGCAATGTATAAATCTATTTTAGAATTTATAGCTCCTATAGCGACAGCCTGAGAACCACTCATTATTGAAAGATTGTTATTAAGTTTTTTTAGATTGTATTTATCTGATTGTGATTTATATCCTACTTTTGCTGCTTGAAGAGATTGTGCATTATTTGTTTTAGGATTATTTTTTATTTCAGCTAGAAGAGCTTTTTCAGGAATTCCCAAAATAGAAGCAAGTGCACCAGAAAGTGCTATGTTTAGATTTCTACCCTCATTAAGAAATGGTTTGTAGTCAATAATTACTCCGTCTTTTTTTAGTTGGATCTCATGAATTTGTTTAGTTAGTTCATCAATAGCTATAATGATATCTACTTTTGATTCGTGGCTTGAAATTGGCTTATCTGAAACGGATAGTACGTTGAAATTATGTCCTCCCCGGATAATAGAAGGATAGTCTCGATAATTGAATGTGAAATATCCTTGATTAATTAGTGTTTTGGAAACTATTGTTGATACCTTGTTGATACCTTGACCAGCCTTACCACCTATTAAAATGTTTAATCTCATCTTTTTATTTTTATTATGTTTATTAATTTTATATATTGATCTATTTTTATTTTTCTAGCTTTTTTTGTTCTCTTCGTTTTTGTTTTTCAAGCTCCTCAATTTGACTATCCCAATACCCCTTAAGCCAAGGTTGTTCATGTCCATGTTTCTCTTTTTTATCTTCGTGTTCTTCGATAAGTCTATCATAGCTTTTAATGCTCTGCTTTATACTTTTTTTACTTTTCATATCTATTTTCCTGTTCTATAAATTTTTTAGAAATATATTTATGTAATTTTTCTGCTTCCATCATAGGTAATTGTTTACTTCCATTTTTGTTTGATTTTACTCTTTGGTATCCTTCGTATGCTAAGATTGATCCAGTTACCTTTTTTATTATTCTGGTTAGCTCTTTGTTATTCCAAGATTTTCCTTTAATTAACTGTCCCACTATGTAAGTACTTCTTAGGTTTAAGACTAATGAATATGCTATTGCATCTGAAGCCATTATAGAATTAGTATCCTTTTCAAGTTTTATTTGGGCCATGCATACTTTTAATCCTGATTTTCCTATTTCAAAATGCCATTTTAGATTTTTTTTGTTCAGTTTTGTGTTTTTGTAATCTTCTAATAAATCATTATTAATTATAGTCTTGGCCTTAGTTATCATAGGCAGCAAGGGCATTATATTATTTTTCAGTTGTTTTTCTAAAGTTTCTTTTGTTACCAATAATAGATCATAATTATCTTTTTTTAGTCTCTTTTCAGTTTTACTTGTAATTACTAATATATCTATATCACTTTCTATTGTTTGTTCATTTCTTGCGTAACTTCCAGTAATATAGGCTCCCAAGGTCTCCCTTAGAATGTTATTTTCAAGTAGGATTTCAATTACATCTTTCTCTATATTTAGAGGTTCTAAGGTGATCTTCACCTGCGAGTTTAAGTATTTTTTAGGTAGTAGAACTCCTGCAGAGTTTCCAACCCTTACTGTTTGTTTTATTAATTCCATATTGTTATAACATGTTATAACTATTTAAACTTAACTCTGAGTGCAATAATATTTATTATATCCCTTTTTATATTATATTTATGGCACATGTGATAACTTTTGCGCACTATAATGGTGGAACTGGAAAAACTACTAGCTGTATTAGTGTTGCGGGATGGTTGGCTAAAATGGGGAAGAAAGTATTGATTGTAGATTTAGATCCTCAGGGAAATGCTATTCTTTACTAGTAATGATGAAAGTTATAGAATTTATATTGAGCAGTTGTTTAGATTTTTAGAAAATACAGGTGCTACTAGTATGTTAATAACTGAGACTTAGCAGATTCCTAAAGTTTTCTCGCCAACTGGAGTTGAGGAATTTTTGGCAGATGAGGTAGTAGTACTTTATAGTATTAAACATGGGAACCTAAGAGAAAATGCGATGGAGATTCTTAAATTAAGAGGTGCGGCACATGAGAAGAGGATTGTTGCTATGCAAATTACGGGGAAAGGTGTTGTAATTTATCCAGAGCAAGAAGTTTTCTCAGAAATAGATTAAACATTTTACGAGCTCTTCGCTTCGTAGTAAGTTCACATATTGGAAATATATTAATTATTGTTATTAGAAACATTTAAATATTTGAATAACATATTATCTTTGTGAAAGAGGATATTTAAGATTACTCCTATAAGTGTGATTGTATCAGCCAATGTCTTGTATCTTAAGTAATGTAATGAATGAACATTCATTGTATGAAGCTTATGCATGTTCAGCTTGTATATACCGCGAAAAATTAATGATTAAAATCAAGAAGTTAGATTGAATTGATTTAAGTTGAATAATTATTAATCGAGTTCGATTTTTTCTTTCTCATTATAATATAAAAAATGAAATTTAATAAGGACACATATTTGAAGGAAGTAGGGGGATTATTTTTAATTGTAGGAGTTTTGCATTTATGGAGAGCTATAAGTGGATGGCCAATGTTTATTAGTACTTGGGCAGTTCCAGTATGGGCTTCTTATGTTGTCGGGATCTTTATTCTAATAATGTCTTGGAAGGCATTTCATTTTAGTAAGAATAAGTAGTTAAAAAAATTAATTACAGACGAGGATTTTTAAAGTTTGTTGAATAAATGTTCTTATGGATACTTGGCATTCAAAAGGGGTGGAACAGATATTTAAAGAAATTAAAAGTTCTGAAAATGGTTTAGGTAATAAGGAGGCTTCAAAAAGGTTGAAGAAATATGGAAAAAATGAAATTTTAAGGAAAAAGAAATCCTGGGTAATTTTAAAATTATTAAAACAATTTAATAGCCCATTAATATATATTTTATTTGTAGCTATGATTATATCATTTATATTTAATCATTTAATTGATGCATATGTTATACTTATTGTAGTTTTGATTAATGCTGGCATAAGTTTTGTTCAAGAAAGAAAAGCAGAAAAGGCAATTGATGCATTAAAAAAAATGGTTATTTCTTATGCTAAAGTTTATAGGAGTGGTGAACTAATTAAAATTCCTGCATCCCAAATTGTTTTGGGGGATGTTATAATTATTGAGGAAGGAGATAAAGTTCCTGCTGATGCTCGTTTATTTAAAATGAAAAATTTTAGGACTCAGGAATCTTCCTTGACTGGAGAATCATTGCCTACTGTAAAAGACTTGAAAATTCTTAATTCTAAGACGACAATAGGCGATAGGAAAAATATGGTTTTTATGGGGACACTTGTAGTTTCAGGAAGTGCTATGGCAGTTGTTGTTGAAATAGGGAATAAATCTCAAATAGGGGTAGTTGCAAGTTCATTAAGAGAAGTAATTCAACCTAAAATGCATTTTAATGAAAAGGTTAGTCAGCTTGCATTCCAGATGGGGACTTTTGCAGTAATTGGCGCATTACTAACTTTTATTATTGGTTATTTTTTTAGGGGATTAGAGTTTTTTGAGATATTTCTTTTTACTATAGCTTCACTTGTTTCGGGGATTCCGGAAGGCCTTCCTGCTGTATTAATTATTGTTTTAGCTATTGGTGCAGGAAGAATGGCAAAGAAAAATGCTGTAATTAGGCATCTTCCTGCAGTTGAAACTCTTGGAGTAGCTACAGTAATCGCTACAGATAAGACAGGGACCCTCACAACTAACTCACTAGTTGTTGAAGAAATTGTAACTGCTGAAGGCGATTTTTCGGTAACTGGGGATAGCTGGAAGATTGTAGGAAAATTCTATGATTGGATATCAAAAAAACTAATAAATACTAATGATTTTTCTTCCCTAAAAAAAATGCTCTTAATATCTATACTATGTAATAAAGCTAATGTGTTTAAGAAAGGTAAGGGTTATGATATAGTTGGAGATCCCACTGAGGCGGCATTACTAGTCTTGGGGGAAAAATCTGGATTAATAAAAAAAGAAATGGAAGAAAAAGTTATAGATGATTTACCATTTAGTTCTGAGTTGCAATTTAGAGGGAGTTTAATTAATAATTCAATGGGTAAGGAAATTTTTGTAATTGGTGCCTTTGAAAAAATATTAGAAAAATCATTTAAAATCTTGATGGGTGGAAAAATTGTTAATTTTAATAATGAAATTAGGGAAGAATTTCTATCCAAGGCTGAATCTATGGCTAGAAAAGGATTTAGAGTATTAGCTTTAAGTTATAAAAGTGTTCCTGGAGATACTAATTCATTTTCTGAAGAGCTTGTAGAAGATATGGTTTTTGTAGGTTTTGTTGGAATGAAGGATCCTCCAAGAAAAGGTATTAAAGAATCTATACAAAAAGCTAGAAATGCAGGAATTAGAGTTATAATGAAAACTGGAGATCATAAAATTACTGCACTAGCTATTGCTAGAGAAATTGGTTTAGCTAATGAAAATGAGCGGGTTCTAACTGGAAATGATTTAGATAAACTTTCTAAGAAGGAATTTAATAGGGCAGTTATGGAAGTTAATATCTTTGCTAGAGTGGAACCTAAAATGAAAATGAAAATTGTTATTAGTTTACAAGAACAAGGAGAAATTGTTGCAATGACTGGAGATGGGGTTAATGATGCACCAGCACTAAAAAGGGCAGATATAGGTATTGCTATGGGTAATGTAGGAACAGATGTTGCGCGTGAATCATCTGAAATAGTTTTAACAGATGACAATTTTTCTTCAATCGTTGATGCTATTGAAGAAGGTAGAACTGTTTTTAGAAATGTACGAAGAACGAGTTTTTATTTGGTTACAACGAATGTTGCTGAAGATGTTACAATTATTAGTAGTTTGGCCTTAGGAATGCCCTTACCATTATTACCTATTCAATTACTTTATTTGAATTTAGTTACTGATGGTCTTAATGGGATTGCTCTTGCTATGGAACCATCACATTCTGATGTTTTGAATCAGAGTCCTAAGGATAAAGGGGAAAGAATATTGAATTTAAGTTTAGTTCCTTTTTTATTGATTATTGCAGGATTAATGGTGTTTGTAACAATCCCCATCTTTAATTATTTTCTTATAGGAGGCTTAGCTAAGGCTCGAACAGCTACATTTGTTTCAATGTCTATGTTACAATTATTTAATGTTTTTAATATGCGATCTTTAAAATATTCGCTATTTAAGATAGGTGTGTTCTCAAATAAATGGGTGATATACTCTTTATTGATTTCATTTATACTTATGGTAGGGATTATCTATCTTCCATGGATTTCTGGGATTTTTATGTTTGGGGCACTTAGTTTAGTAGAATTTTTAGGAATTTGTTTAATTTCATCTTCAGTTTTTGTTGTTGGAGAAATTTATAAGAAGTTGAAGTTTGGATAGATATGATAATACTGATGAATTACTGGTGGTTTTGATGGATGCTATAGAGAAGTTTGAAATAATGCAATTTCAATCTTCCCTAAGAAGAACTTTGCTGCGATTTCCTTTGGAAATGTCATTTATGCAAAGTTCTCTATAGAAAAGTCTAAGCAAGAGGATAGTTTTGGAGCTAGTATAATGAAAGGTGCAAAGATATTAGATTTGTATTTTGATAGTTATTATGATGATGGGATTATTGAGTTATTACTCTAATAAGAAAATTAGAGGGGAAATATTAAAGAAAAATGTCACTAAGATGAAACAAGAAAGAAATGCTTTGATGGGATTGATGAAAAAAATCCAAACGGATAGATTTAAGAAAAATATAATTTCAGGATTGGTTTATAATATTAGTGTAAAGAAATATAAAGAGCGATTGCATGATATAAAACAAGAGCTACAGGTATTAGAAGATAGATATTTGAAGATTATAAAACAAATAAAAATCGATAAAAAAAGGTTATTAAAAAAATGAAAAAGGGAAATATGAAAGTAGGTAAATCAAATAAACTTGATTAAGGTCCCCTATGTTTGAGATGTTAATTAATCCGGTGAAGGCTGAAAAGAGGCCATGGGAAATGTTCTTTATAGGTGCATTTTATGCGACAGTGTCTTTGTTTTTGACTCAGTGGATATTTTCAGGAGATCCAGTTTTATCCCAGTATACAGGAATATTGATTGTAACCTTTTGTGTGATGTTCACAATCCCATTTTTATATTTTGCAATAAAATATGAAGAAGAAAAAGATTTGAATAGTACTGGGTTTATTAGACTACTTCAAGAACATGGGAAGGCATTGACTTATTTAATGTTCTTATTCTTTGGGTTTATTGTAGCATTTAGTTTTTGGTATATAGTATTTGAAGATGGCAATCAGAATTTTAGTGCTCAAATTGAGACATATTGTTTAATTAATAGACCCACAAATTTTGAGCAATGTATATCAGATTATGGATTAGGTCATGATCCTTCAACAACTGGATTCATGTCAGCTAAAGATAAAATAGTAAATATTTTCATAAATAATATTTATGTTTTGATATTTACGCTGTTATTCTCCCTCATATTTGGTGCGGGAGCAATATTTATTCTAGCATGGAATGCGAGTGTTATCGCTGCAGCTATAGGGATATTTTCAAAAGGAAGTTTAGCTAATTTACCATTAGCATTAGCTAGATATATGATACATGGAATTCCTGAAATTGGGAGTTATTTTATTGGGGCATTGGCTGGAGGGATAGTAAGTATAGCTATAATTAAACATGACTTAAAATCTGATAAGTTTTGGACAATCTTACAGGATTCCTTGAACTTGATTATTGTTGCAGTAATTGTTTTATTTATTGCCGCATTGATAGAGGTTTTTGTTACTCCGGCATTATTTTAAAATGGTGAAATTCAACAAAAATCAAAGATTTTTGAGCAATTCATCTTTTGAAGGAAAGAGAGAAAGATGAAATTCAAGTGTAAAAATTGCCATACTGAACACCCTGATGAGGTTAGTGAGTGTAAATTATGTGGAATGAATCAGTTTCAAGAACAAGGTAGTGCTAGTGAATTGTTGGACGAAATGGATAGAGTTTTTGGATAAAAAGAAAAATCTATTTGAATTGGCTATAACTTTAAAAAGATCTTCTAATAAGTATTTTGATGGATGAAATTGGTGAATTGAGAAGCAATTCAGATTTATTAAAGGAGAGAAAAGAAAAATTATTTAAGTTTCTTACTAAGGGTCAGACATGGGTTATTTTATTATTAATAGTAATAATAATCTTGGGTATGTATATTCGGGCATTACCCATGACTGAACATCAATCTGGAAATCCGGGATTGTATGACATAACCACACAGACTTGGACATTAGGTCCGGATTTAGATCCCTGGTTGTTCTTGAGGGGTGCTGAAACGATAGTAAATGAGGGAAAATTGCCTGCAATTGATCACATGCGAAATGTTCCAGTTGGATTTGATAATTCCATTGAAAGTCAGTTGCTCCCATATATGATAGCATATACTCACAAAATAGCAAATATGTTTGGAGAATACCCAATAGAATTTGCTGGAGTAGTTTTTCCAGTAATTATGTTTGGACTCACAATAATTACTTTCTTTTTATTTGTTCGAGAATTATTCATTAGGAAAACTAAAAAAGGTGTTTTAAAAGCAAACTTGATGGCATTAATAGCCAGTTTATTTATGGTAGTAACACCTGTATTTTTATCAAGAACCATAGCAGGAATTCCTGAAAAAGAGAGTGCAGCATTTTTCTTCCTATTTTTGGCATTATATTTATTCTTGAAAGCTTGGAAATCTTTAACTATTAAGAAGTCTATAATATATGGATTATTAACTGGAATAGCTACAGGACTTATGGGGCTAATCTGGGGAGGAGTAATTTATTTGTTTATACCTATTGCAGTAGCAACATTAACTTCATTCATATTAGGAAAGGTAAAGAAACGGCACCTTTATGCTTATGCCATTTGGGTAATTAGTTCAATATTTATCTTGGTTTATTTTTCAGGAAGATATAAATTATTTTCTACCTTGACTTCAATTTCCTCAGGTAGTGCAGTGTTTGTATTTGCAGTTTTATTGGTAGATTATATAATTTGGAATACAGGGATTAGAAATTTTAAAATTTTACAAAAATATAACGTACCAAATCCATTAAAAAGTTTAGTTATAGCAATAGTATTATTAGTTGTTTTGAGCGTAATATTTCTCGGGCCAGGTTTTATTATTGAAAAAATTAAGGTAGTTCACCAAACAATATTCAAGCCAATTTTTGGGAGATGGAATGTTACAGTTGCTGAAAATAGGCAGCCAAGCTTTCAGGAGTGGAGTGGAAGCTTTGGACCTTACTTTAAAAATATTGCATTGATGTTTTGGCTTTTTATTATAGGATCTATTGTATTGTTCAAAAAAATGCTCTTAAGATTAAAGAATAAGGATGCTTGGACTTTAACTTTTAGTTTTATGTTCCTATTAGCTGGGATGGTTTATTCTAGATATTCCACAAGTAGTGTGTTTAATGGAGATAATTTAATAAGTAAAGCGTTTTATTATTTTTCTGTATTATTATTTATATATTTATTATTAATAACTTATTTAAGGTATCAAAAAGATGGGGATGACTCCTTTAGGAAGATTAGATATGAGTATATATTGTTGTTTTCTTTGTTCATAGTTACATTATTTACTGTTCGGGGAGCTGTAAGATTAATAATGGTTCTTGGCCCCATTTCAACTATCTTTGTAGGATTTTTGATTGTTGAAGTTGTTGATCGATATTTTAAGACAAAGGAAAATATCAATAAGGTAATGATTGGATTAATCGTTATTGTAGTAATAGTTGCCAGTTGTTACACACTGTATATCTATCATCAAAGTGTTAGTGCCCAAGCATATAGTTTTGTTCCTAGCTCATATAATCTTCAATGGCAGAAAGCAATGAATTGGGTTAGAACTAGTACTCCAACAGACTCAGTATTTTCTCATTGGTGGGATTATGGTTATTGGGTCCAAAGTATAGGGAAAAGGGCCACCATGGTAGATGGTGGGAATGCAATAGTATATTGGAATTATTTAGTTGGGCGCCATGTATTAACTGGAGATAATCAACATGATGCATTAGAATTATTATATAATCATGATGTGAATTACTTTTTGATCGATAGTACAGATATTGGGAAATATACTGCATTCTCAAGTATTGGTAGTGATGAAGATTTTGATCGATATTCCTATATGAGACCTTTTGTTTTAGATACCAGTCAGACCCAGGAAACAAGTAATCAAACCTTATTTGTATATCCCGGAGGAATTGGCCTAGATGAAGACCTAATTATTCTTAAGAATGATAAAGAGATTTTATTGCCATCTGGAACTACAGGTGTTGGAGCAATAGTTACTCCAATTAATACTGAATCTGGCCAGTTTGAACAACCAAGAGCTATAATGAGTTATCAGGGCCAGCAACATGATGTAAGTATTAGGTATTTATATTTCAAAGGGCAGTTGTTAGATTTTGGAACAGGAATAGAAGCCGCCGCATATATAATTCCTAGATTATCTGTTGAGGGGGGTCAAGTATCAATGCAGGAACAAGGCGCAATGCTATTTATTTCTCCAAGGTTATTAAGAGGAATGTTGGCACAGGTTTACATATTAGATGATGCGTTTAATAATTTTCCTAATTTTAAATTAGCTCATACTCAGTCCTCATTAATAATAGATGATTTGAGAGCCCAGGGATTAGAATTGCCTGAATTTGTATATTATCAAGGATTGCAAGGGCCAATAAAAATCTGGGAGATAGAATATACGGGTAATGAAGAATTGAAAGAAGAATATGTTGATACAGATTATAGAAAGTATTTAGATTGGAGGTTGTAAAGTTATTTTTGTCTTGGTATCTCTAATTATTAGGAGATTTATTCTTTTTAGGTTGTAAGCTTTAAAAATACCTGAGAACTGATAACTAAAAGAAAAAATGGAAAATAATAAAATTAAAAATTTTAAACTTTCCATTTTTATGGAAATTTAAAAAATGGAAAATATATTAGCGCTCTCTATGTTATTGAGTTTTGTATTGTGTTTTTATGCATTGCCTAAATGGATTCAGAAATGCCGCGAGGTGGGGTTTTTATGGGAAGATATGAATAAGGTTGATAAGAAAAAATCAGTGGCTGCCTCTGGAGGCATAATAGTAGTTATTAGTTTTGTTGTAGGGGTTTTGAGCTATATTGCTATGAAAACTTTTGTTTTGGGGGGAAATGGGGAAGTTACACAGATATTTGCTCTTTTGAGTTTAATCTTATTAGTCTCCTTGATTGGGTTTGTAGATGATGTTTTAGGATGGACTTCAAAGGGACTATCAATTAAATTTAGATTATTTTTGGCATTTATGGCTTCAATTCCATTAGTTGTTATTAATGCAGGCTCAAAAGTTATTGAAATTCCCATATGGGGGATTGTGGACCTGGGATTTTATTACCCGCTATTATTAATTCCCATAGGGATTGCTGGAGCAACAACAACCTATAATTTTTTAGCAGGATTTAATGGGCTAGAAAGTGGGCAAGGAATTATAATTATAAGTTTCTTGAGTTTAGTTGCTTATTTGACTGGAAGTGCTTGGCTGTCAGTAGTTGGATTATGCATGGTCATGTCACTAATAGTATTTTATGTTTATAATAAAACACCTGCAAAGGTTTTTCCAGGAGATGTACTTACATATTCAATTGGTGCATTAATAGCAGCTATGGCAATTTTAGGAAACTTTGAAAGAGTAGCGGTTTTTGTTTTTATCCCTTACATTATTGAGACATTTTTGAAAGTTAGAGGGAATTTGAAAAAGCCCTCATTTGCCAAAGTGAATGATGATGGAAGTTTAGAAGTGCCCTATAATAAGATTTATGGTATGACTCATTTATCAGTATATATCTTAAAGAAATATAAAAAGAAAGTTTATGAAAAAGATGTAGTACATTTTATTTTTGGGATACAAATAATAATTTGTGTTTTAGCATTCTTCATATTTAAGGAGGCATTAATATGAACTTCCTATTAAGAAATTGGAAAAAATATCTCCCTATAATTGGGATAATACTCTTTGTTTATATCTTAGCTAAGATAGATTTTACAGAAGTTGTTAAAGAAGTTAGCCAGGTAAATCTTTATTTTCTATTTATAGCTATACTAGTAATACTATTGAGGTTATTTTCAGAAACTCTAAAATGGTTTACCATAGCCAGATTTCAAGATATGCAGGTTTCATTTAAGAAAGCATTTAAAATTAATTTAATTGAAAATTATTATGGATTTATTACTCCTTCAAAGGTAGGTTCAGTAATTAGAGCAGAATATTTGAAAGAATATGCGGATGGTAAAATAGGGAAGGGGTTATTTAATTTTATTATTGATAAGATACTTGATGTTGCTGCAATACTATTTATTGCATTAATCTTTTCATACCAATTTAAGGATACTTTAGATTTACCAGTTACATTTTTTAGTGCACTATTCCTAGTATTTGTTTTGGGGATATTATTCTTCATAAAAAAAGAAAGAAGCTATTTTATTCTAAAGTTTTTTCATAAAAAATTAATCCCTGCTAGATTAAGAGAAAAGGCGAGGATAACATTTGATTCATTTTATGAACACGTTCCTAAAAAAAGATATTTTATATTGTTCTTTTTTCTAAATTTTATTAATTGGTTATTAAACTATGTTACTGCTTACTATATAGGGCTTTCACTGGGGATTGATCTTTCATTAATGGTCTATTTTGCTATCTATCCTATTGGTACGTTAGTTACAATGATTCCAATAAGTATTAATGGCCTAGGTACTCGTGAGGCTGCTCTAATTAGCTTATTTGGGTTATTTGGGATTGGAGCTGCCAAGGTGTTTTCAATGTCAATAATTGGACTAGTTATAGCAGGAATTATTCCTTGCATCATAGGAATATATTTAAGCTTCAAAAAGCGGCTTTAATTATGAGCAAAAAAGTGAGCATAATTATTCCATGCATATCTATAAATGACCAGTGCATTAAGTGCATAAGAAAATGTTTAGCCCTAGATTACCTTGATTTTGAAATTATTGTATTGCCAGATTTCTGTAATAAGAGATCAAAAGATGATAGGTTAAGAATAATTGAAACCGGGAAGGTTAAGCCTGCATTTAAAAGAAATAAGGGGATGGAGATAGCTGAAGGTAGTTTTTTTGCATTTATTGATGATGATGCATATCCCATGAGAGATTGGTTGAAGAATGCCATGAAGTATTTTGATGATGAAAAAATAGGGCTTGTAGGGGGTCCAAACTTAACACCTCCAGAAGGAAATTTTGCAGAGCATATTTCAGGGCATGTTTTGAGTAGTTTTATGGTGATGGGGCCTGCATCAATAAGATATAAAGTTGCAGAAAATCAGACTGCTTGGGAATTACCCAGTTGTAATTATATATCTCGTAATTTGGGGATAAAATATGATAATAGTTTTTTAACTGCTGAAGATACAAAGTATTGTTTTGATGTTTGGAATAAAGGTTATAAGGTATTTTATGCTGGAGATGTTAGAGTTAATCATCATAGGAGAGATAGGATATCTAAACATGTTAAACAAATTTACCTTTATGGAAGAGATGTTGCGTGGTTGACAAAAAAAGAATTTTCATTTGACAAATTATATTACATGATTCCTACTCTGGGTTTATTGGGATTTATCCTTGGGTTGCTTGGGATTTATTATAGAATTTATTCAAATTTGATTCTAGTAGCATTTATTATTTATTTTATACTGATGGCCCTATCTAGTTTGAAGAAAAATATCTTTACTAGCCTTTTTGTTTTGGGTATAAGTGTGGTTACACATTTTGCACAGGCATTTGGATGGCTGAAAGGTATTTTTACTAGGCCTGAGAAGAGTGCTGAAGTCAAGTGGAATAGTAGGTAGATTTAACTTCGTAAAATCCCCTAACTGAACTTTTTACCCTCCTCCAATATCAAAGGTCCCTTATCCTCATCAAAAAAATAATGGCCACCACACACTTTAGTGTGTGGTTTTCTAGAGATTACTGAGATAAAAAGTTAAGTCTAGATAGAATTATAAATGAATATTGCATATTTATAGAAAAGAGAAGATGCCCTACACTACCACCCATGTTTTAGTTGCGATAATAGCAATAGAATTATTTAGAGAATATTTTTTTAAAAATAACAGAAAGTTTCCTAGATATTATATTTTACTAGCAGCTATTGCTGGAGTTTTTCCAGACTTGGAGTATTTGTTTAGGTTAAATTATCATGATAGATTGTTTTTCCATTCTTTGTTTATTCCACTGATTTTCTTGGTATTGGGATTGTTGGCAATGAAATTTGAAATAGGACATAAGGGGTTAAGAAGAAGGCATATGAATCTAAGCTTCATATTTTATATTTTTGCTGTTGGAAGCCTAATACATATTGGTCTAGATAGTATCTTTGTAGATACCCTAATGCCATTTTATCCATTTTCCAATTATGAATTTGGTTTAGAGTTAGTAAATAGATTTTCAGAAAATTTTAGGGAACTGGTTTTACCGATACTTGATGCACTGTTATTTTTCTTTTGGATATTTTGGCTGCAATTTAAGTTGAAAGTGGATGATTATTTTTAATCTCTAAAATAGTTATTTGTTTGAAGTGGTTAAATTATATATATGCTTATAAAGAATTATGTTGGTTTATTTTTATGGGCGTAGAACATATTACTTTTGGAGGGAATTTTCCAGAAGCAGTAGCTCCACTTTCAGGGTTTTTTCTTTTCTTTGGTAAACCTTTTTTTCAGTGGAATTTTAGCTGGAGATTAGCCTTTCTTATAGGGATCATAGGGTTTACTATGGGAATGTTTTTAGATCGGGGACTAAGGGGAAGTGAATAGATTTATAATTTATAGAATATAATAATTTAGATGATAAGGGCAATTATATTTGATATTGGAGGTGTAATAGTTACTGAGGAAGCAAATCGGGTAATTTTAAAAACTACTAAGAAGTTTGGTATTGGTAGGGATGATTTTAATAATGCTACAAAGATTAAATTTAAGGAAACATTTACAGGTAAAATAGACATATTAGATTGGTATACAGATATAGTTAGTAGACTTGAAATTGATGTAGATCCCAAAGAAATGTTTAAGTCTCATTTAGAAACCTATAAGACTATAACTAAAAAACCAAATTTAGATATTATTAATTTGGTTGAAAGATTAAAAGATAATTATAAAATTGGTTGTTTGTCAAATATAGAAAACCAGATTGCAAAATATAATCTGAATAGGGGTTTATTTGATGTTTTTGGCGATAATGTTTTTTTATCTTGTGAAATGGGCATTATGAAACCGAACCCAGAAATATTTAATATTGTTTTAAAGAAACTAGGATCTGTACCTGAAGAGACCATATTCATAGATGATAACCCTGAGAATATTAAGGCTGCCAATAAACTAGGAATTCATGGGATTTTGTTTAAGGGATATGAACAGTTAATTAGAGACCTAGATGAATTAGGAGTTAACAATAGTTGATAATACATAAACTTTTAAAGAAATAATCTCTAATAGATCTACAAATGGTGAGATATAAATGAAAGTTTTAGTCGGATTTCCTCCAACGCAGAGTCCCTTAGGCACGCCCTTACTTAGCCAGAATAGACAGTTCCAGTATTTCAATAAACCAACTTTTCTGTATCCTGTAGTTTTGGGAACTGGTGCGACAATGGTTAGAGATGCTGGAAATGAAGTTATTTGGGAAGATGCTATTGCACAATTTATGGATTGGCAACAGTATGATCAAATGTTGGAAAAAGAGCAACCAGATATATTCTTGTTTGAGACCAAGGCCCCAGTAGTTAAGGCACATTGGAAGGCAATAAATCATTTAAAGCAAAAATTTCCAAATATGAAAATTGCAATTTGTGGGGACCATGTTAGCTATCTTCCAGGAGAAACACTTGACAACAGTAATGTAGATTATGTGATTAATGGAGGGTATTATGATTTTGCATTGTTGGATTTGGTTGAGTGGATTAAGGAGGGTAAATCTGGAGCCCCAAATGGAATTTGGTTTAGGGATGAGAATGGAAAGGCTGTCTCAAATGGAAGATATGAGTTCTATAAAGAGAGTGAAAGAAATATTAATGATGCTCCATTTCCAGATAGAAATTTGACTAAGTACATGAATTATCAGGATGAGTTTAATCTTAAAGGTAGGCCTCAATTTTATATAATGTCAGCTCGTGATTGTGCTTGGGGGAAGTGTACTTTTTGTGTTTGGGACCATGCACTGTATCCAAAGGGAGCATATAAACAAAGAACTCCAGAAAATACATTTCTTGAGGTTAAGCATCTAGTAGATAACTTTGGTGCACGCGAGATATTTGATGATGCTGGGACAATTCCTCCTGGACCCTGGTTAAAGAAATTTTGTAATTTGATGATAGAAAGTGGGTATAATGAGAAGGTTATGTATAGTTGCAATATGAGATTTGGATGGGTTGATTCTGAAATGTATAGTTTAATGAAAAAAGCCGGATTTAGATTGTTGAAGTTTGGACTTGAAAGTGGTTCCCAGAAGACTATTGATAAACTAGATAAGGGTACTGACGTGAGCAAAGTATTTGAGCATTGTAAGGATGCTAAAGATGCGGGATTGACTATTCACATAACTATGATGGTTGGCTATCCTTGGGAAACTAAGGGGGATGCAATGAAAACGATAAAGCTTGCAAAGGACTTGATGGCAAGAGGGCTAGTTGACATTCACCAATCTACAGTTATTATGCCTTACCCAGGAACCCCATTATATGAGGAAGCTGTTAATGAGGGTTGGTTGAGATTTGAGAAAACAGATTATGAAAAATTGGCAATGGATCAACCTGCGTTAAAGAATATGGAACTAACGCCTGATGAAGTTCAAGGATTATGCAAATATAATTATAAGGCATATCTAACCCCTAGCTATATCTGGCATCATCTTAAGAATAGAGTTAGGAGTTGGGAAGATCTTGTATATTCAGTAGAAGGGTTTACCGCAGTACTGGGCCACATGAAAGACTTTAGTAGAAAGAGTGAGGTTCATGAAGACAGAAGTGAAATTTTGACTGCGCAACAGACTGCTAAGATGTTAGCTAATTTACATAATCCTCGCCAAGAATTAGTTGCTATGAAGCCGGGTGCTAGTGAACCTATCCCACATAAGAAAGTTGAAGAAGTTGTTTTGAATGTTATTCAGTGATTTTTTGAGTTAAGTATTGTCCTATCAAATGTTTTTTTAGAAACTGCTCGCAAGTTTGGAATTTGAAATTATTATTCTTACAAAGTCTTATGTAACTATCTAAAATTCTAATTAAAGGTTTGCCTGTTTGATTAGTGAAATGTTTGGGTATCTTAAATTTAGAGATATCTGTAAATTCCCAGGGATGGAAAAGTGTCATCGTATATTTTGAGGATAGGAAGTTTAATTTTGGATAAATTCTATGATATGGTCTTGGAATGTTTCTAAACATAAACCAATTGTTTGGAGCTCTTAAAAATGGAAATAATGGGAGTGTAGTTACTGGAAGTTCTATCATGTTGCCCCTCATGTGAGGATATCTTGGCTGGCTAAGATTATTGTACATTCCGGGGGCAATAGTGGGGTGAGATGATGAATCATATTCAAATCCTATTTCATCAAGCAGAGGTATTTCATCAGGTCCTATTTGAAATCTTGGTGCCCTAAATCCCCTTACAGCTTTGCCAATAATTTCCTCCTTTAGTTCTTTAGCCTCCCTCATATTTTTTAGAGTTACGGGTTCAGAGTGTGAATATCCATGACTTGCTATCTCATGTTCTTTAGATAGATTGATTAGGGTCTTAGGATATTTTTTAGCGAAATTAGCTGTTGTGAAAAAGGTTGCTTTTACATTATGTTTATTTAAGATAGGTAAGAGGTTTGTCAGTCCAGTTATAGATGTAGTATACATTTCTTCTTCTTCAATATGTACATTTTTTTCTCTTGGTAGATCGAATTCCTCTAAATCAAAAGTTAGCAAGATTGATTTCATATTCGACAAGAAGATTTATTGCATAAATCTTCAGGGTAGTACATAAATTTAGATACCATTTATGTCCTGTTAAAAAATCTTAATTTAATTAATCGGTAAACCATCCCTGCAAGGTATTTTGCTCTTACTGTTGAGAACTCTTCAAATTTAACCAAGGGAGTATAGAATTCCGCTATTCTAAATCCTTTCTTTTTTGCCTTGTAAAGAAGTTCTATGTCAAAATCAAATCCAACACAAATTAAATTTCTTTTAATTGATTCCCAGACATTTCTTTTGAAAAATTTAGCTCCAGCTTGCGTATCTCTAAATTTAAAATTAAAAAAAAATCTTGAAAATATTTGTCCGCCAAGAGCTATTATTCTTCTCTGTTGAGAATCTTGAACTCCTCTCTTGCTTTTTAAAGATCCCTTAAGATACTTAGATGCTATTGCTATGTCGCATTTGTCTTCATGAATGTTCTCTATCATATCTAGTATTTTATCAGATCCAAATGGGTTATCTACATCTAGAAATCCCATTAGATCATATTTTGCTAATTTGAAACCTCTGATTAACGCATTTCCCTTACCCCTGTGAGGAATATTTATTGTTACAATTGGAAATTTCTTTGCAAGTTCAAGAGTTAAAGGATAGGTATTGTCATTACAAGCGTTACAAACAATTATCATTTCAAAATTTTCAAAATCTTTAGAAAAAATATTATTGTATTCTTGTATAGATTTCTCTAATACTCTCTGTGAGTTATGTGCGGGGATGATCAAAGATAAGCTCTTTTTTGATACCTCATTCTTCATAATAATAGGTTATGTTATTGTTTTATAAGGATATATTTGGTTTAAAGATGGTTTAGTAAAAGACATAAAAAAATGTGATAATTGTCTTTTCCTAACTATGCAAAGATCTGTAAGATCTTTGCCTATAAAAGATTATATTGATTAAACTTAAATAGATTAAGAAATGGATAGTAAGATGGATGAAGTTGAGAATACTGAAAATGAATCTACTAGTCTTGGGAAGTATGATAAGGAAGGTTTTAAGGAGATTACAATGGAGAAACCTGAAGAAATTGATGCCACAGGTATCGAGAGACCTTGGAGACTGGATCCTAAGGGGTATTTCTTGATTAGAATTAATGATGATCTTGGAAAAATTGAGGCTGCATTTTGTGATTTAAAGGAGAATAAGGTTAGGAAGGTAATTCGTGGAGATACCCCCATAGAGGTTTATACGGCTATTCTAAAGGAAGATTTAGTTACTATGATGGATCATGCTTGTGACATTGGAGTTGAACTTGAAAAGGCCCATATTGCATTGAAAGAGGGCAGAAAATATACTCAGGATTTAGAACTTCCAAATAAGATTGATTAGAGTAAATATATTCTTTTAAAGTGGACTCTCTCTTGAATATTTATGAGATATACTGTTTCTGATAAGGCAAATAAGAAAATTCAACAAGATATGGATTTTATTGTTAATGAGATAAGGAGGATAGATCCCCAGGTGATATCTATAATATTAACTGGAGGGTTTTCCAGAGGAGAAGGCCCTGTGAAAATAGATGGGGGGAATATCTTGCCATACAATGATTATGATATACAGATTGTTTCTGAGAAAAAATTTAGTAAGAGAAATGCAGATAGGATTTCTGTAGAAATCTCAAAGAAATTGGGATATCGTGGCATTGAGAATTTTTATCCATTCAAAAAAGAAGAACAGAGGATAGATAATAATTTTTATATTGATTTAAAATGGGATACTATTGAAGACTTGAAAGCATTGTTGCCAAGAATTAGAAATTATGAATTAAGAAATGACTCGAAGATAATATATGGGAAAGATATAAGAAAAATTATTCCAAATTTTTCATTAAAGGAAATGCCATTATCTGAAGGGGCCAAATTATTACTTGATCGAATGAGTCAGTTGATAGAATATTATTCTACAGAAGGAAATTATGAACAAGAATGTCTATCTTATTTTATTCAGCAAGCATATGTAGCGGCATGCACTTCATTATTATTATTATCTGGTAAATATAAAATAGGATATAAAAATTCAATGGAGATACTGCTTGATACCTATGAAACTGATTTTCCAGAATTATTTAAGGAAATTCCTAATCTTCATTATAAAATAAGGGACTATGTTCATTGGAAGATTGATCCTAAAAAACCTAAAATTGAGGATGTGGAAGAAGAATGGTTTATTGTTAAAGAGAATATGTTAAAAATTTCAATGTATTTTTTTAGTAGGTTTTTAGATAAGAAAATCAATACGATTAAGGATCTTTCAAATGCTATAATTGGTATGCAGGATAAATTTTATATTCCCTATCTTAATGACATAGTAAAAAGTAAGATTGGTTTTAAGTCAGATATTATTTCTAGAAGTTTGGTACCTTTTGTTAAATTAATTCTGATAAAAAAATATAAAGAAAGATTAATGGAAATTGAAGGAAAAAAGATGGATATGGGGTTTAGATCTCCTGATTTGAGTATATTTGGAGCCTTGCCATTTATTGTTAATTCAATAAATAGAGATGGATTTGATACTAATGAATTAAATGCCGCAAAATCTATATTAGGGAGGATTTATCCTATTAAAGGGATAACTTGGGAGCAAATCACCGTCGACTATGCAAATGCTTATATAGTATTTTTCCTACAAAAGCTCTGATCAAAATGGCGCAATTATTATTAAATCAGGCTAAAATGAGGAAGATTGGAAGGGATTTATATGCAGGTTTAGCTAAAGTTTCTGGATTTCCTTGGTTCATTCAAGTAGAAAATACAACTAGGTGTAACCTAGCTTGTGAAATGTGTGAACATAATATTTTATCAAATAAATCTCAGGTTATGACATTTGATCAATTTAAGCATATCTTTGATTCTGTTATAAAGGGCAATCCTTTTGCAAGAATTATTCCAAGATTGATGTTGTTTGACTTAACAGGTATAGGAGAGAGTATGATGAATAAGGATTTTATTAAAATTCTTGGATTTTTAAAATCTAAGGGTGCAACGGTTACTTTTACAACTAATGCTACACTTTTAACTGATGAAAATTCTAAGGAAATAATTGATACAGGTGTAGATGTAGTATTCTTTTCAGTTGATGGTGCAAGTAAAGAGACATATGAAAAGATTAGGGTTGGTGCAAATTTTGAAGAAGTTAAAGAAAATATAAGGCGGTTTAATGAGCTTCGAGTTTTGTCGGGTAAGAAAAAACCAAAAACAATAATTAGATTTTTGGCGTCAAGTTGGAATGTGCATGAGATGACAGACATACTTGACTTTGCAAAAGAAACGGGGGTACCCACAGTAACTATAACTAACATGAATACTTCTGAAGATACTGCTCACTTAAAGGCAGACCTGAAAAGGTTCTATGAAATGAAGGCACTGACAACTGAGAAAGCAAAAAGAATGGGGATTACTGCAGATTTTGGTTTTATTACTAAAAAACCAATGAATGAATGTAGGCGCGCATTTAATTCAATGTATATGACTGTACATGGTCAGGTATTACCTTGTTGTTTTGTTAATCAAGGTGGGGAGTATGATAAGATTGCTGGCGAGCATAACTTAGGTAATGTTTTTAAGCAAGATATGAAGACAATATGGAAATCAGATAAATATAAGGATTTTAGAAAGAAAATAAAAAATGGGCAAGCTCCAGAATTATGTAAGGATTGTTATTTATTCTATCCTACTAAAAAATAAATCTATATTATTATTATGAAACAGTTAATTATTTGTATTGATGGGTTAGGAAAGGATTTGATAACAAATGAAGAGACACCATTTCTTTATAATTATGGGAAAGAAAATTCATTAATGGCATTAAAAACTTTTTTTGCATTTACTGAAGAATATACTTTTTTTAGCGGTCAAACACCCATGCAACATAATAAATGGTTAGAATTTAAGAAATCTGAAGATTCAATATTTTCAAATCTATTAATAAATTTATTTTCATTTAACTATAAACTTCGTAATAATGTTGCAGGATTAGTGCAGTATTTGAAAGGGAGAAGATGGATTATTGGAACTCATCAGATTCCTCAAAATCAGTTAGTAAATTTTGATTCTAGTTTGAAAGATGGATTGTGGGAATTGCCATTCTTTAATGAGAAAAGTTTTGTTATATACAAATGGCCATTATTTGCTGTTAGGAATCTTAATAGATCAGAGATAAGTTTAGTTTTAAATTATGAAGATGATTCTCAGAGGTTGAATAGACTCCTTAATGTTAATTGTGATATATATTGCATCCAAATAATGAAAATGGATAAGACCATGCATAAATATGGAAAGAGTAGTAGTGAAACTAAATTTGCACTTAGAGAAACGGATAGATTGTTAGAAAATACTGTTAATAGATTTCTTAAAGATAATCCTGGAGGCGATGTAGTTTTATGGTCAGACCATGGATTTACTAATATAGATAATGTGATAAATATTGAACATTATTTACCTGAGGATAAGGATTATGTGCATTTTATAGCTGGAACCACTGCGCACTTTTGGGTTGATGAAAATCAAAGAAAAGATATTTTGAATAGAATTAGTAAAAATGACAGAATTAAAATTCTTACAAAGGAGCTT
>Ga0209089_10000228_pt1 | contig 52847 bp, 37 predicted proteins | sample ArcticOcean_MG_C_FD_187431 | JGI IMG/M metagenome (GOLD analysis project Ga0209089, IMG submission 187431) | Marine microbial communities from western Arctic Ocean - ArcticOcean_MG_CB2_150 (SPAdes) (version 2) | ecosystem: Environmental > Aquatic > Marine > Oceanic | place: Arctic Ocean: Canada...
AGCAATCAAAGAAAAATGGCAACCAATGTGCATACTCTACATCACCCCATTACGTGCCCTAAACAGAGATATTGATAGGAGAATTGAGTCACTATCTCAGGCCTGTGGACTTCGCTCTGATGTGCGACACGGTGATACAACCCAATCACAACGAACAAAACAATCTCGTAACCCACCCCATCTTCTTGTTACTACTCCAGAAACCTGCCAATTACTCCTATTTGGGAGTCGGCTGCGTGAAGGAATGAGAAATCTACGTGCGGTTGTGATTGACGAGGTACACGATTTAGCGGCTTCTGAAAGAGGAGCGCAGTTGACAATTGCTTTAGAGAGAATTGATGAGTTATGTGGGCGAAGGGTTCAACGAATTGGATTGTCGGCAACGGTGGGAAACCCTGACGAAATGGCAGGATGGCTTTCGCCAACTACTACCCCAATCAACGCACCTGCTCCACGACCGGCTGAACTACAGGTCGTAACCGAGCCAACAACAGCGGATGACCGAGCACTATCACTTGAATTACATGTGTCTCCAAGAGGTCTTGCGGCTCTTCGCTGCTTAGCCTCAAAAGTGAGGGAAAGTTCCCCCTGTTTGATTTTCGTAAATTCTAGAAATGCTGCTGAAACTGTAGCTCAAAGAATTAGTAAACTCGATGAAGATTTGAACATCGGAGTTCACCACGGCTCATTAGCAGCCGAAACTCGAAACGAGATGGAATCTGAATTACAGAAAGGTAATCTGCACGGACTTGTCTGCACTTCAAGTCTTGAATTGGGTATTGATGTTGGCTCAATTAAGCAGGTGCATCAAGTTCAGTCACCACGCGCTGTAGACCGACTTCTGCAAAGAGTTGGCCGAGCAGAGCACGTTTTAGGAGGGACTTCAAGAGGCATGTTACTATGTTGGGAAAATGATGACATCGCTGAAGCGGCCGTAATTACTAGGAGGGCAATGGCTGGTGAACTCGAAGGAGTTGAGTGGCGGAGAAAACCACTTTCTGTAGTTGCTAATCAATTAGTACTGACCGCGATTGCTGAAAAAATTATTCCGCTTTCATCAGCAGCAACATTACTTCGTAGGTCGCCAATTTTCTCAGACATCACCGATAGCGAAGTACACGAAATCATCACCATCCTTGATGATAGGAGATTGCTGAAAATTGTTGAAAAACCAGCCAGTTCAGACCCCATTGATTGGCCACCAATTCTTTGGGCATTAGCGGCCGAGAAAAACTCAGACTTGCCTGAAAAAAGACCAAAACATGAGGAACTAGAAGGAATCACTGATGAACAACGAGAAATTTGGTCCAAGGCTTTGCGCCCCACCCTTCCAAAGAACCTCAAAAATGGTTGGTTCTCTCCTGGCTCACGAAGCCGACATTACATGCTAAACCATCTCTCTATGATCGCTGACGAGACTCGTTACTCAGTGCGCGATTCAGTCACCCGCAGAGCTTTAGGAAATGTTGATGAAACCTTTGTTTTATCTTTGGATTCATCAGGTGGTGAAGAAGATGGCTCACCACGGAGATTTGTGATGGCAGGTAGGACGTGGCAAATCATTGATGCCGACCCAGAGAAAAATGAGTTGTTGGTCGCCCCTGTCTCTGACATTAGTTCAGCCCCAGTTTGGGCTGGTGAACTCCCTGCAGTGCCAGCAGGTATAGCCCGTGAGGTAGGTAATCTCAGGATGGTTATCGCAGACGACCATGGCTGGGATGTAGAACAGCCAAAGGATGAAAATTTTGGCCCAAAGGTAAATGCTTGGCTTGCCGAACTACCCAAGAAACACCCACTCTCAAATTACCCGGTATCTGACTATTCACTAGGCACTTTAACAAATAGTGTCGGAGAACATTTGGATGCAACTGGATGTATTCCTAATGCTAGACACCTCACGATTGAAGCCCGCAGAGATGCCTTGGTTCTCAATTGCTGTCACGGCAATAAAATAAATGCTGCATTGGCACATTTTTTGCAAGCGATGGCATCTACTATTGATGGCAAAAGTGGACGAGCCATTATTGACCCTTACCGAATTTCACTTCAGGTTCCAGCATTAACTGCTGATTCAATGGTTACATGGCTGACTGAGACTCCACCCGAGGCTTTACGAGACATTATGCGAATGACTATCCCCAATGGAAGGAAACTTCGGGCTCGCTTAGTTCAAGTTTGCAAGACTTTTGGTATTTTACAACGAGGGATTGACCCGCGCCGAGTCAATCTCCAGGGAATCATCAATCGCTATCGTGGCACGGTTGTTCTTGACGAGGCTTTGGACAAACTATTCCATGACCAGATGGATATTGATGGCACAGTAGCGCTACTGGAAGCGATACAAGCAGGCGCAGTAAAAATAGAACAAACCACATCTGGGGCACTCGGCATCTCACCTCGAAGCGAGAGAGACCTGTTACTACCAAACTGGTCAGATGCAGAGGTCAGAGTGCGCTTAGAAGAGAGGCTAGTAAACGAAAGAGCCGTGCTGATTTGCCTCGCTTGTGGCTCACGAATGCGCACCCGCGTAGCCATGTATGGAGCCAAGCATATTCACTGTGAATGTGGTGGGACGATGCTTGCTGCTACCCGCGAAGGATTAGAAGAAATGCTGGCAGGCTGGGTAGCATCAGAAGACCTAACTGTGCAAGCGAGAATGGAGAAGAACGCCCACATTGTCAGGCAAAGAGGAATTGAGGCGCTAATTTGTTTGATGGCAAGAGGTGTAGGCGAAGAAACCGCTAGCCGAATTCTCAACCGAGTACCTAAAGGTGAGCGCGAATTAATGTTGAAAATAATTCATGATGCTGAACTCAATTATGCAAGGACAAGGAGATTCTGGGCCTGACTTTTTCCTGTGAGGCATCCCGATTTCCTGTAGAAAAACCAACTATCGCTATAGCCTATGGGCCACATCCGATTTCTATCTGCGGACAAATCCAATGGAAGGTCTTCGGCTTATCCAAACAATACTAAGTGAGATTATTATCCAGCCGGATGGATGGAATCAGTTCCGCTATGATTTCAATTTTCCTCGCCTAAGAAAAGTCAGTGTGGCAATTATAATCAGAATTTAATTTACAGCGAAATTATCGCTGCCGATATATTGCAGCCCAAAACAGCGCGATAATGGAAAAAAATGCCTCAAAGGCGGGAATGAATCCCACCTCATCTTCAGTTGATTGGACCTTCTCTGTGAGTATGAATTGGTCGCCAATTGTTGCATCGATTCGATAGTGGGTAAAACTCAATTCTCTGTTGACACCGTCATAGATTAGTTTGGTCCAGCCATAACTGCTGTTCTCACGGTAAGCACTCCACTCTGGTTGTGGTTCGTCCAACTCTTCGTAACTATCCCTCCCCCCAATACCGATCACGAGGTGAATGGGCCCGTCTCCCCTTGAGAAACGGTTTTCAACACCTTTTGCCATCGCCATCTCATCAATTACTGGCCATGTACGCTCGTAAAAATGGTCATGCCCGGCAATCACTAGGTCAACTCCTTGCTCGACGTACAATGCTTCTAACGCATTTCTAAGGTCAATCTCTGAGCCGTGATAACTGTTTGATGAATACATCGGCTTATGCCCCATTACTACAATGAAAGGCTGGGTTTGCCTGTTTACGGATTGTAAATCTGATTTTAGCCAATTGAATTGTTCACTACCGGATTCAAACGAGTGTTCTGTTGACATGAAAACCATGTGCACACCCGGCACATCACGACTGTACCAAAACGGTTCAGATTCGACAATGTTGTCGGCATCAAATCTATGCTCAAATGCTTCAAACTCAACGCCTGGCTCATTTTCATGATTGCCGACTGAAGTCATCCACGGAATCTGTGTCATACTTGCTTCTTGAACATCGAAGTAATCATCCCAAACTGATTGGTCGCCATTGGCGTAGGAAATATCGCCTGAAATAGTCACCATTTGAACTGTTGAATCCGCTAAGATTGCATCACTTACTTCTTGGGCTTCATCAGAAAGGCCGTGGTCAGCAATTGCAATCCACTCAAAAGTGTCAGCGTTTGGGTCAATCACATTGAATGTGAACTCATCCGACCAAGTATTGCCATCGCCAACTCGGTAAGTCACCTCTTCACCAGCAACTAGGCCGACCATAGTTGCCAAATGAAATGCCATATCATGGTTGTAACAATAGGATTGCCCCTCTGCACTTTGACCGTTCCATTCGACTACGGCATCTGTTCTCCTGTCGCTCGCCCATACAACTGTCATTTCTGTAGCATCTTCAGTGGTTTGAAGGTGGATTTGCTCTGGCTGCGTACTGCCTGTTAGGGTGCCCGGGCATTCCTGCAAAGCTTCGCCAAGGCTCTGGGCTTGACTCATTGGTAGGATGAGTAGCAAAACCAAGAGCGGAATGACGATTCGCACAGGCCCGCGTAAGGCTTGTCTGCTGTCAATGCTTCTAATTCAATTCTATTCTATTCTAACGGCATTGCTTTGAGTGATGGCACACTCGGTTGCTTTGATGTTAGTGGGGTTGACTGGGCGCAATGCGTCGGGAAAAACCACTGTTATTGAATGGCTGAAAGCACATGGCTTTGGCGTAAATTCCTGTTCTGACTCAATACGCCAATGGCTGCGCTCAAACGGCCGCGAGATTAACCGTGACAACCTAATTGATGGAGGAAGAAAACTCAGAGCAATGGGTGGGCCTGGAATTTTAGCCGAAATGTTACTTGACAGAATTGGCGAATCTGGCAATCACGCGGTTGACAGCATTAGGACTCCGGCAGAAGTTGAATCGCTTCGAAAGCGTGATGATTTCATCCTCCTTGAAATACGCACCTCTAGAGAAGTCCGGTGGGAGCGTTTAGTTGCCCGTGGTCGCACAGGAGATGCTGAAAATTTTGAACAATTTGTTGAGCAGGAAGAATCTGAATTAGTCGCCCATGATGAAAGTGGTCAAGCCTTAATCGCTACTGCAGAAATGGCTGATGTTGTAATTCATAACAATGGCGATGTAGATGATTTGCATGGCCAACTCCAAGCACTGATTGTTTCATTTTCTGAATGAAGCAACTTAGGTCAAATCGCCACGAGGGTCCTTCGGTCCTTCGGTCATTTGCACAACCACCCCATGAGAAATGAGATAATCCACCCCATTCACTCCACCAAAACCACCATCAACGACAATTACTCTAGTAACTCCAGCATGGTGAATCAACTTTGCACACATCATACATGGTTCCCCAGTTACAATTAGCCAAGCATTCTTTGTTGGCACCCCATTTGCTGCCGCATTGCAAATCACATTCATTTCTGCGTGATGGCAACCAACTTCAACACGCGTTCCTGAAACAACGTTCTCGGTGTCGCGAAGGCAAACTTCGCCACCGCACAACTCACCCCCACCTCGTGGACCTCCATTGTAGCCATCCATCAAGATGACATTGCGTTCGGGGTCAACTAGAAGAGAGCCAAATTTTGCTCTAGGGCAGTTGCTGGCCTTGGCTAGTGCCAAGCACTGCTCAATGCGAATTTTCAGATGTTTCTCCTTCACATCAATCACCTGCAATGCCAATCGTGACGGGCCAACCTAATGATGATACCGTCATGTCCAATGCTTCCCGTCCTCTGAAGGACGCAGGGTTGTCATAGCCTCTATTGTATCCATTCCAAGGGCTGATAGTAGATTCCCTACCAAATAGATGGAACCAATTCCGAGGATTGGTTGGCTTGCATCTTGTTTTGCTAACTCTAGCGCTCTTTGTAGCGCTTTTTCAGGCTGTTTAACCTGCTCAATGACTGCTGGTACTCCTTGCGCTTCTAATTCGCTAGCCAACACAGCCGTTGTGATTGCTGGCCTCCTTCCTTTCTCAGGCTCAGTGACCACAATGTGACCAACCTCGCCTTGAACGAGTAATTCTACCAACGGATTGAGAAAACCAACTAAATCAGTTTGTGCAGTACACCCCAGTAATACAACTCCTGGTGTTGGGGCTTCGTCTTGCTCCATCTGCACGCGTAATTGATCGCATGTTTTTTGCATACCACTTGGGTTGTGGGCCGCATCTATCAAAATAGGAACGCCTTCGTGTTGAAGCCATTGAACGCGCCCAGGCCAAACTGTATGCAATAGGGCGCTAGGCATCATGCCAGCCGCCTTGTATAATTCAAGCATGGTCAAAGTAGCATGAGCCAGAATTGATGCCTCCTTCTGATATGGTGACCAGCCACTTGGTGTAGCAATTTCTGAAATTGGACGATGACTCTTGTTAGTATCATCGAAACGAACAAGTAAGGCTCTGTCTGGTCGCCACCAAAACCCTAGTTTGTGGTCACCAACAGCATTTTCTATTGATTTTCTTGCCTCAGCATCATATGTCCATTTTGCTAAGAAAATCTCCCCTGGCCGAGCAATTGCAGCTTTTTCAGCGGCAATTTCACCGAGGGTTTCGCCAAGTACATCTGTGTGTTCAAGTGCTAACTCTGTAAGAACACAACAATCTGCGTGCACCAATCTAGTTGAATCAAGTCTACCGCCAAGACCAGTCTCAATTACAGCACGGTCAATCCCAGCACTCTCAAAAGCCAGCATAGCAACTAGAAAAGTAGCCTCATAATATGTCGGCATAGTCACTGGTTCAACCAAGCCCGCTCGTCGAATTCTTTCAAGACATTGGTCAAATATTTCAGGAGAGATAGGAACCCCGTCTATTCTTACCCGTTCTTCAACAAAGCAGAGATGTGGAGAGGTGAACAATCCACAACTTACACCCGCGAGTGACAGGCAATTTGACAGAATTGAGCAAGTCGTTCCTTTGCCATTACTACCAGCCACATGAATTGATGGGAATTTTAAGTGTGGCATTCCAAGACGAGACAATAATATCCCAGTTGTTTCAAGACTTTGGCGCATTCCAAGCACTTTCAGCCCGGCAAACCACTCTCGAACATCACTCACAGATACCCCTCCACCCTATCTCTTGTGACCCTCGCTTTCAAATGGCTTTTCACTCTCGCCGTAGTCATGACAGGTGAGAGCCGCTTTGCAAACGTCCTTTCTCAGATGGCTGAGCAATGGCGTTCAATGAGTACAATGGGATTGATGTTTGTTGGTACAATATTGCTTGCTATCTACATTCAGCCGTTCTGGGATAGGCCAGAAGCGAGAGCATTTGGTGAGGCTGGAACTACAAAAGTTGGCTTAATCGGCTTGGAATTTATCCTGATTCTAGTTTTTACCGCGTTTATTATCTGGCTAGCCAAAAGAGGGCTTCAATCAATTATCAAGTGGGGAGTCTTATTTGTCCTATGGATTTCTCTCTCCTATGCCATGATTCCTCTAGCGTCTTATGCTATGGATGAACCACAACCCATCGTTGAATACCGAGATGAAATGGCTTTGAACTCTGAAATTCTCTTCGTTGATTATGAACCCTCTTCTTTCATAGTCACTAACGGAACTCATCTCATTAAAATGAGTGAGCCAAGCGGATTGGAAACTGGTCAATCAGCAGTTGAGGAATGGGATTTTTCACTCCAATTACACGATGGTGGTTATTCAGCTCTTGGAATAGGAATCATTGACAATCTTGATTCCTATGTTATGTGTGATGGTAATCGCTGGCAGCAATTAGACAAGTCTGATGGTACACCTATCACAAGTCATACCAATGTCACATGTGTTGCTGGCTTTTCTTCAGAAGAAAACGACTGGGCAATCTATAACGATAAGATGCAAAAAGTTGACCCTTTCCACCCAGATACTCCGAGTCATAGTTGGGTCTATAATCTTCCAGAACAATTCAATTCGGGAGAATTTATGCAAGGTAGCATGCTTAATGAAAATACTCTTCTCTTGGTCTCTTTTGGTTGGGCTGGAATCATTGAAATTCCAGATAGCCAACACACCGGCCAGTTTGGAGATGTAAATGCAACAATACTGTGGCAGGTTACCCCAAATTCTGGAGATGCGTTCACAGCTTCCACCTTCGGTCACTCTCCATGGAGCGGATACAATTGGTGGGCTGAAAATGCTACTGACAGTATGTTGATGTTAGGCACCGAGAACGGTAAGGTCTACGGTTATGTTTGGGATGGTGCAGAGATGAATGTTGAAGAACATATAAAATTCAACGAACGCGATGCATTTGATTCCGATATTCAAGGCATCATGCTTGCTGATGACCAAAACGACGGTAGAATTGACGTATTTATTGCATCTGGTGGGCAAACAAGGATGTTTTCAGGTTGGGTAATGGTTGAGAGTTTAACCATTGATGGGCCCGTTTCACAGGGCCCTATTGACATGATACTACACACTGTTGATGACCCTGCTTGGGATGAAATCGGTATTGAACATGGAATCCTTACATCATACACGGTAAATACCACTCAAAGTGCAATCGTTGCGACGCCAGTTAATGACCCTGCAATAATTCTAGAGGATTCTGCCGGATACTGGTTGCCAATTTACTGGTCACAAATAGCCGCATTAATCGCTTCTACCGTGCTGATGATCGTCCTCACCATCAGACCTGAATGGTATGTCGTAAACACGACTGGGATTCTAACTGGTGCGGGGGTTATCACGATTATTGGTGTAAGTTTTGTTCCAACATTGATTGTAATTTTCATGGTTGTTGCAGCAATTTATGATTGGTACGCGGTATACAAATCAAAGCACATGCTTGACCTTGCTGACACGATGATAGGACTCAAACTCCCAATTCTATTGGTAGCCCCTCAAGATAAGGGATATTCTTTCCTTGACGAGGGTAATGATACCATGAGTAAGATGGACGAACCACCTGCTTCTGCAAAGAAAGAGCATGGGGCAAAGAGTGGAGCCAAACTCCCTTCACCAGAACCACCCCGCCCTATTCCTAAGAAAAATACAGGAGATGCATTATTCATGGGTCTTGGAGATGTCATTTTCCCAGGTATGCTAGTCATCTCAGCACTTACATTCCTACCATCTGGTGGCACCATTATGGGATTGAGTGACCAGATGTTTGTTGCGATGGGTTCCCTCATTGGTGGCCTTCTTGGTTATCTAGTTCTAATGGGCTATGTCGCTATGGGTCGACCTCAAGCAGGCTTACCTCTTCTCAACGGGGGTAGTATTCTAGGCTACTTAATCACTGGATTCATCGCCTTAGGTTCTGCGTCAATTTCCTTCGGCATTACAATATTCTAGATGATGAGTGGGTTCAAGAGGATGGCATGAATCAGCAAGGTGAAAAAAGATGTTAGACATCAAAATGTTTCGTGACCACGCAGACATTGTACGTGCTGACCACGACAAAAGAGGTATTCCTCACGATAATATTGACGAAGTAATTCGACTAGACGAGGCTTGGAAAAAGGCTCGTTACGATGCTGACCAACTAAGGCGCACACGAAATCAGGCAGCAAGAGGAATTGCTGAAGCCAAAAAAACTGGCAACAATGAAGAGGCTGAAAAAATCTTAACACAAGTTTCAACTTTGGGAGCGCAAATAGATGAGTTGGGTGTTGAGTCAGATGATCTCATCAAAACTCGTGACTCTTTGAGAATGAAGATTCCAAATATTCTTCACGATAGTGTTCCTATCGGCGAAGATGAAGGTGGTAATACTGAACACAGTAAACATGGTGAAAAACAGAATTTTTCCTTTGACACAAAAACTCACAATGAATTAGTTGAGCAGAATAATTGGGTGGACCTGCCACGGGCCGCAAAAATTGCTGGTAGTCGCTTCTACTTCCTAAAGGGCGACTTAGCCCGTATGGAATTAGCCTTACAGCAATACGCGATTGATTTCCTCACATCTAGAGAGTACACCCTTGTCCAACCACCAGTTATGATGAACCGCAAAGCGTACGAAGGCGTTACTGACTTAGACGACTTTGAAACAGTGATGTACAACGTTCAGCCAGAAGGATTCTACACGATTGCAACTAGTGAACACCCATTAACTGCGATGTTCATGGATGAGGTCATAGAACCATCAATGCTACCTCTCAAAATGGTCGGTGTATCTCCTTGCTTTAGGAGAGAGGTGGGCGCCCATGGTCAATCAGATAAAGGAATTTGGAGAGTCCATCAATTCACCAAAATCGAACAGATAATCATCAGCAAGCCAGAGGATTCATGGGAATTACACGAAGAGTTGCTAACTAACTGTATTGAACTTTGGAATTCCTTAGAGTTACATTATGAAATTGTCAACATTTGTACAGGGGATATGGGAACTGTTGCCGCAAAAAAATACGATTTGCAAGCTTGGCTTCCCGGTGTTGAATCCTACAAAGAAGTGGTATCATGTTCAAATTGCACTGATTACCAAGCCAATCGCCTAAGAATGCGATATCGCACTGCAGATGGAAATGAGGCTGTGCACACTTTGAATTCAACAGCAGTTGCTACTAGCAGAGCGTTGGTAGCAATAATTGAACAAAATCAGATGGAAGATGGATTAGTTCGGATTCCATCTGTGTTACAACCATATATGAATAATCAAACAGAACTTCAACCTTGCAATTGGTAAATTAATTTTCCAATTGGTTATTCAGCCTCTTCAATCTCTATTAGAATGGCTCCTTGATTAACCTGATCACCGGCTTCATAGTGTATCGCCGCCACAATTCCATCAACTGGAGAACAAATGCGATTCTCCATTTTCATTGCTTCTAAAATTAGTAATGTCTGTCCTTTGTCTACTTGTTCTCCAATTAACGCCATGACATTGAGTATTTTTCCTGGCATGGGAGAGGTTAAGCCACCTGTACTATCGAAGGTACTCACTGCCCCTCGCTCAACAACAGCCACCCTTGAGGTATGGCCATTGTGATGCACCCACCAAATATCTCCTACCTTGGCAAGAACCAGCCGCTCCTCCCCAGAACCACGTTCAAGATTGACCTCATCACTAGATGGTCCGATTAAGATTCGCCAATCTTGAAGGTCTAATGATTCACCATCAACTTCAATATTGATTGCAGAGTATCCACTTGAGGTATCAATAACCCCGACGGACCAATTACTGTCATCTGTTTGATTGATGAATTCTTTCATTGTGGGCACCTCATGGATATCTCCTCCCCAATGTGAAAAACGGATTATATGGGTCGGGTGAATCTTCGATATCATCACTTGACACACCCAAATGAAGGCCCACTTTTTCTGCGCTGGCAGCAGCGATGACAGCCACTGCAGGGTCACCTGCTGATTGCCAACCATCTTCCCATATTGAATCAATAAAATCGGTTGTAGTGTCGCCACTTGCAAACTTTTCATGAGTGATGACACTCCTTAAAAATTCAATATTTGTAGTGACACCTAAGATGATGAAATCCTCTAGTGCTCGAGACATTCGCTCAATTGCACGCTGTCTATCTGGAGCATGAACGATGAGTTTGGCAAGCATTGGGTCAAAGTCAATTCTCGCTTCATCACCTTGTCTCACACCAGTATCAAGACGGATACCTGGTCCTTCAGGTGGCCTAAAAACTGCTATTGGTCCAATAGAGGGTAGAAATCCATTGGCGGCATCCTCGGAGTAAATTCTCGCCTCAATTGCCCAGCCACGAGGGGATACTTCATCTTGAGAAATTGCTAATGGGTGCCCTGCGGCAATGCGTAGTTGCTCCTGTACCAAATCAACCCCTGTCACCAGTTCAGTCACTGGGTGCTCAACCTGAAGTCTTGTATTCATTTCCAAAAAGAAAAACTCATCACCCGAAAGTAAGAACTCAATAGTGCCAGCACCGACATAGTGAACGGCTTTGGCAGCATTTATCGCGGCCTGCCCCATTTGCTCTCTCATATCTTTAGAAATTGCAACACTTGGTGCTTCTTCGACAACCTTCTGATGTCTCCTTTGAATACTACATTCACGCTCTAGTAAATGGATTGCATTTCCATGTGTATCGCAGAGTATCTGAATTTCAATATGGCGAGGTGAAACTATACGCCTTTCTAGATAGATGGTGTCATCCCCGAATGCAGAAAGTGCCTCACGCTTGGCGGATAGAAAAGCCGCCTCTAATTCCCCAGATGATTCAACAGCTCTCATTCCTTTGCCACCACCTCCTGCTGAGGCTTTCAATAATATTGGAAAACCTACTTCGTTGGCCGCCCTACGTAATTCGTCAATGGTCCCGGGCAGAGAATCCTGAGGGCTTAGTTCTGCGCCAGGGACAAGTGGAACACCTGCATCAATCATCAATCTACGAGCCTTTACTTTATCACCCATTGAATCAATTGCTTTTGCGGGTGGTCCTATCCAAATTATTCCACTTGCCTCTACTAACTCTGCAAAATCAGCCCTCTCAGATAGAAAACCGTATCCAGGGTGAAGTGCATCCGCCCTACTGGTTCGACAAGCATTAATGATGGAATTTGCTGATAGATAAGTAGATGCTAAATCATCGCCTTCTAGGTGAACGGATTCATCTGCCAAATCAACATGCATAGCATTGGCATCAGCATCATTGTAAATTGCCACTGTGGCCAATCCCATCTCTTGGCATCCACGAATAATTCTACAAGCGATTTCACCACGATTAGCTACTAGAACCTTGCCAAATTTGAAAGGCGCATCAGCAATCCAAGATGGCAAATCCATGATTGCTCAATCCTCACTGTTCCATGCTGGAGGGCGCCGCTCAATAAATGACGAAAGCCCTTCCTGACCTTCTGAAGAACCCCGCATTTCCGAGGTTTTATCTAGCGTCCACTGGCGTAATTCCTCATCACTACCACTCCAACGATCAAACTGTAATACCAAACTTTTCGCCTCTCCTACGGCAGAAGGTCCAGTAGTCAACACCTCCGTCACCACACCTTGAACGGCTTCACTAAATTGTTCAGGAGATTGCACACGCTCATCAATCATTCCTATTCGTAAAGCCTCCTCCACTTCGATACGTTTGGCCATCATTGCGAGTCGGCGAGTTTGGGCGCTACCAAGTCTACGATACACATAGGGCCCAATGACAGCTGGTAGAATTCCTAGTTTACCTTCCGAGAGAGCAATCTTAGTTCCACTCTCCCCAATCACGTGGTCAAGGCAAGCAATTAGACCAGCACCTCCACCAAGAGCCACCCCTTGTACAGCACCGATAGTAAAGCACGGGTGGGAGAAGAGACTGTTGAATACTCTATCAAGACGTGCGGCATCGTTGCGATTTTGTTCCGATGTTTGAGCCCCAGATGCCTGCATCCAACTGATATCTGCACCAGCGCAGAAATGTTTGCCGTCACCTGTCAATACAATTACTCTAAGATACGGGTGACCATTGCTATCCTTCAATTGACCGCGCTCACTTACAGAACGTTCTTTGCTCCAAACAAGTAATTCACATAATTCATCAATCAACTCAGGATTTAGTGCATTGAACACATCCTCGCGTTGTAATGTCAGATATCCCACAGGGCCTTCAATATTGAGAGTGCACAAGCCGGTTTTCGGCATTAATTCTCCAATTGAAAAATCATTCATTACAATTGCTCCTTCACATTCTGAAAATGCCATATTCTGAATCAGGGAAAGGTCCATTCAATGCGGCAGAAATACTCAATCCCAGTACATCTCTAGTATCTCTTGGGTCAATTAAACCATCATCCCACAAGCGGGCAGTAGCATAGTAAGGAGAACCTTCGGTTTCATACCTTTCTAGAATCGGATTCTGGAAGTCATCTAACTCATCACCTTCCATTGGTGCTTGACCCTCACGAGCCCGTTGGTCCTGCTTCACGGTAGTCAACACACTTGATGCCTGAGGACCCCCCATTACTGAAATTCTAGAATTTGGCCACATGAAAAGGAATCGAGGGTCATATCCTCTGCCGCACATGGCATAATTCCCAGCACCATGGGAGCCGCCGATAATTACAGTGAACTTTGGCACCGGCGCACAAGCAACTGCGGTGACCATCTTTGCACCGTCTTTTGCAATTCCTCCGGCTTCATACTCGCTTCCAACCATGAATCCAGTGATGTTCTGCAAGAATACCAATGGGGTACCTCGCTGCCCACACAATTCAATGAAGTGAGTTGCTTTGAGTGCTGATTCTGAAAATAAAATCCCATTGTTGGCAATTATGCCAACCGGATAACCATGGATGCGAGCAAAACCACAAACAATAGTGGTGCCATAACGAGCCTTGAACTCGTGGAAACGAGAACCGTCGGTGATTCTTGCAATAACCTCTCTAACATCATACGGCATTCTGTTATCTTCCGGGATTATTCCCAACAACTCTTCGGGATTATGGTGTGGTGGTTCGGGAGTTGTTACATCCAACGCAACTTTGTATGGGGCAGGGAGATTCTCTACAATGTTACGAACAATTCTCAAGGCTTCTGGCTCATCTTCAGCAAAATGGTCAGCAACACCAGATTCTACTGTATGCACTTCAGCCCCACCTAATGCTTCGGCTGTGACTTCCTCACCTGTAGCTGCCTTCACAAGTGGTGGTCCAGCAAGGAAGATGGTCCCATTGCCTTTGACTATGATTGATTCATCACTCATAGCAGGGACATAGGCGCCGCCTGCAGTACATGAGCCAAGGACTGCAGAAATCTGCGGGATGCCTTTGCCACTCATTACTGCTTGATTACGAAATATTCTGCCAAAGTGTTCACGATCAGGGAAAACCTCATCCTGTAATGGCAGATATGCCCCGCCAGAATCAACTAGATAGATACAAGGCAAACCGTTCTCTTCAGCAATACTTTGGGCGCGAAGGTGTTTTTTGACAGTCATTGGATAGTATGAGCCACCTTTCACGGTCGCGTCGTTGGCAACAAACATGCATTCACGACCGTGAACCATTCCAATTCCGGTAATGATTCCTGAACTGTGAGCGTTGCCATCGTAAAGGCCATTTGCTGCTAATTTACTCAATTCAAGAAAGGCAGTACCAGGGTCGCAAATGGCTTCAATTCGCTCTCTTGCTAACATTTTACCTCGGTTTCGATGGCGCTCAACATATTTGCCTCCACCACCGTCCATCACGGCATCCATACGGCCCTCCATCGCTGCCACAAGGGCTCGATTATGTTCTAAATTTGTGCTGTATTGTTTGTCGCTAGTTCGCACCGAAGAAGGTAGCCTATCCATGTCGACCCATAGGGTCGAACTCAAACAGGTGTTTGAACGGTGCGGCTTCAAACACCCAACATAAGCCGTCCTAGGTCCCTAAGACCCGGAGCGAGCCCTACGGTAAGAAGTCCGAGAACAACCAATAATCGAAGATGAGATTGGCGTTTTTCCCATCGCCACTCGGCAAAGAACATGATTACCACTAGAGCCAAAGCCATTTTTACCACGAAAAATCCCCAGCCGCCTCCAGAACCACCTTCATCGCCACCAGCTAAACGCATTACTAGGGTTGACAGAACATGCTTCTCTGAATAGCCAAAAACATCAACCCCCAGCCAGGATGCGATTCCATCTACAAGTTGGCCATATACTGCCAACAAAACAATTGGTGTTGCAAAGGCGGCTTGCTTGACAACTTGTTCATATTCTTCAAACTCATTGCCCTCAAGGCTTTCCCATTCATTGAGGGTCATACCATCATCTAGCACACCAGGTGTTTTTCCTTCGCTAAGCAGTTTGCTAAAGGAATTCAAGCCGCGACGGCGTAGGAGCAAGACGATAATGAGTGGGCAACCAAGAATTACAAATGCTGGCCAAATCGTTAATTCTCCTGAAATTAACTGAGATTGGGCGAATCCCATCAAACTCACTGAGGTCAAGATACAAGCACCGATTCCCGCATAAAGTAAAGAGCGCTCTAATTGATTCCAATCATTTAACCAGTTATTCCAACTGAATTCTTCCACTTCAAAGAAGAACCAGAAGAATGCGGGAATCAGTATTGCTAGACCAATATTCCCAGCAACTGAAAAGTCGTAAAATAGAATCAAGTGGCTAATTACCACCACCATCAATGGTAAGAAAGTTAGGAATTTTCTCCTATAACGACTGGATTCCATTTCCTTTAGAATCGGAACAAAGATTCCGATGAGTAAAATCCATCCAGCAGTTTGAAAGTGGATAATTGGAGAAACGAACCAAGAATCAACATTATCAGCGAAAAGTGCTGCATCCTCATGCACTTCAACCAATACTGCCCAACAGACCCAAGGCAGCAAAGAATAGAGCATTCTATCTTCACTAGAAATATCCCACTTTCGCAATAATGCGGATAAACTAACAATGAAAGCAACTAGAAGAATTCCATAGGCGACAGTATCAACGGGGTTGTAACTTGAATCGCCATGTCCTTCACCAACAATCGGTTGCACGATGTTAAGGTCAATAATATCCCATAATGTCCACACATCAGCAAAAAGGCCCAACAGGTAGGCGATACCGGGTAAGGCCATCCCCAACCCAATTATTGTGAATGCCACCAACTCATATTTGGCAAACTCAGAATTAGGCAATGAACGAGGAAAACTAACTTTTTGAGTTGTCACTTTCTTCTTTGAATTACCTTTGACATCATCGGTTAAATCAGATTCTCTAGAAGATTCCGAACCATCATCATCAACGCTCATCGGTCCGCCGAGAAGGCTCTACCAAAAGAGGTTCACTCTTCTTCATCGTGCGTGTGGTCACAATTTTCATCGTGTACGTGCTCTTCTTCCTCTTCTTCTGCAGCCTCTCTGAATTGGTGTACATCTCTAAAGACGATGGTCTTAGCACCAACAGTGTCACGAAGTGAGCGAATGAGTTGGAACTTTGCCATACCCCATGATTGGTCATAGCCGAGGAACTCTGGGATTGTGATGGATACATCATCGCCGTCAAACTCTACCTCAAAGTCATCAGACCCTGTTGACATCTTTAGTAGAGTCATTACCATCTCATCCTTTTCTTCAACTACTTTGGTGATTCGGTAATTGTAACGGAGTGATTTACCTGCTAACTCATGATTGAAATCAATTCGTGCCCGGCCTGCACGGAACATGATGAGGGTGCCTGTGCGGCCACCAATCTCAACTGGGCCACCAACTTGTAGATTGTCAGGGTCTCTGACTTGTCGAGCCAATTGTTGTGGCCCCAACATTTCTATTGCACCTGAGTCACGTTCACCATACGCTTTGTCCGCTGAAATCTCAATATCGTAATCAGTTTCAACCTCAGCTTCTTCAAGGCTTTCTTCAAATCCTGGAATCAAAGTTCCAGCGCCGATAGTTACACACAGCGGCTCATAATTTCGTGACTCTTCATGCACGTCATTTGACTTTGCAGACTCCTCACGGGTAGTCTCAATCAACTTTCCTGAATCAACCTCAAACAGGTCGTAATCTATGTACACAATCGTGCCTTCTTCCATGAATACCACTTCAACCCCTGATGGGGCGAGCCGCCGACCGACTCCACCTTTATGAGTGAAACGGTGAATTTATCCAATATCAGATGGGCGAAATCGGCCGACTAGGCCGCTGAAAGGAGGTAGTAGCGATACCTAAAGTTGAGAGGACAATGATTAGCCAACCTGCCCATACAAGATGACTTCCGGATAGATGATACACAGTCAAGCGAACCCTATCAAGCCCAACCTCGCCACTCTCAATATCCATAATTCCTGAGGCATTTCCTAATGCTTGTGTTTGCGACCAATCAAAAATAAATACAGTATCACCACTCAAAGATGTATACCGATCTACCTCACTACGCGGGAAACTGTTTGACCCGTCAAACCTCAACATGCCTGGGTTAACACTGCCCAAAAAATTACCCTGCCCATCGTAGATGTCAATCTTAGCGCCGAGGAATCCATCCCCCACCGAAAAGCGCTCTTCAAATTCTGCATCATCGGGCGAAAGAACTGTCCAATCATCAAAAGTTAGTTGCAAGCCTTCATGAGAAACTTGTTGCCCTCGCACCAAGACTACCTGGTGGGCGGGATCTGTTCTGTCAATCAGAGTGGTTGTGAATATGTGGCCGACCAGCAACAAGAGAATTCCCACATGGGCTGTGTGAGCAAGGGCACTACGCATTTTTGCAGGAGAATAGCCCTTTGCTGTTCGCTGATAGAGATCATATGCAAGACGAATTAATGATGGGATTGCTACGATTAGGATGGGCAATAGTAACCATGCAACTTCACCGCGATTTATAGTGTCACTAAATTGAGAAGTGCCATCACCTACAATCGGAATATCAAGGAATACACCAACAACAATTCCAATCAAGATAAAGCCTAATAGAAGAAGAGGCACCATCTTTTCTGGCACTGTATCTTTCCAAGAATAAGTTGCCAAGGCAGAAGCAATTAGCAGAATAAGCGGAGCGCCGAACATTTCATGCATCGCTAGTGATGTGCCATCTACACTAGCAATCAACAGCATCCATGTGAGGGTGAAAAATGTTCCACCAATTACAATCGGAGCGAATAGAGATAGGCGAATTTGGGTTTTCCTGATTGATAATTCCATCAGTCGTTCCTTCAAAGTCTGTTCTTCCCCATCTTCAACATCTTGAACCAGTAACGGCCAAATGAAGATTAACAGCCCGGTTCCAGCCGCATATACATCAATCAAATAAGCGTATACTGAAGTCAATATAACAACTATTCCAGCCACTGTCCAAACCATTTCTGACTCTTTATCTGAACTTGCTTTCAGCAGCATCAAAATAATGAGAAGTGTTGCAACTAATGGTTCATCAATGTATAATGATAACAGAATTATTGCGGCCATTGAAACCGCCTTCTCACGGTTTGCAAACAACTTCGAACCAGCAGGATTAGGTGGCAACATGATTGCCAATAATGGAGCAGCGGCTGCAATGAGTAGTATGAATGTAGGCAATTGCTCAAGAAGGCTTGATTCTGCACCAAACATGTCAACAGAAATTAGCCAAGATAACGGCAAAAACAAAATCATCCATAAAGAAAATCTGTTAGCAAATTGCAGATTATCAGCGCCGTCAATCTTAGCTTGACGAGTAACCATCACAGCCACGGTAATTGCCAAAATTGCTACTAGTGAAATCAAGTAAGTAATGACCTCAGTCCCACTGACTCCTGAATTTTGTAAATCCATAATTCGCAATATTGCAGAATCACTTTGAGAGCCTACATCTTCTGATACGAAAGCATGGACTGAAGCCCACACACCATTGGCCCTAGTGACCATGGTCGCGTGAATAGAGAACCATCCGGGGAGGATGGCTAAAGGAAGAACAAAACCACTGTTTTTCCCGCCAGGGGTCACGCGCAAGTGAAGCAGAAGTAGAAGACCGAGCCAAGGTAAGAGTGATGCTGTTTCAACAGGGTCCCAAGCCCAATACCCTCCCCAATCGAGCACAGTGTAAGCCCAAAGCCCACCTAAGCCGACACCGATAGTACCTACTAGCAATGCTACTCTTGCCGGAGGAGTTACCATCTCACGAAGTTGAAACTCATCGACTTTTTCATCGCTGAGAACCGTGGCCAGTGCCTTCAGCATCACGACGATACAAAGTGAGTAAAACAGGAAAACAAGTGGCGGGTGAAAAACCATCAAATCGGTTTGTAAAAGTGGGTTTAACTCACCTCTCCAACTACCCTGAGCAAGTCTGAAAGGTCGCATCATAAGAGCAATAGACAAAATTGTTAGAATTGTGCCATTAACTAATCTACGAAAAAGGATTGAACTCTCTTCCCTGCCTAGACCCTGGAAAGCAAGTCCACAGATACCCAATAAGCCAGCCCAAAGCAGAGTAGGCCCTTCTCTACTAGCCCACACCGCACTAATACGGTAAGTAATTGGCATCTCACTGCCACCGTAAAGTCGAACCAGATCATAGTTTGTAGAATCGCTAATAAACAGCCAACTGAGTGCAATAAATGGTAAAACCTGGATTGTGCTAATGGCTCTGGGAATCCACAGTGATTGCTGCTTGGAGAGATTCCTCCACGGTATTGAGATTCCGGCTGCGGATGCGCCGATTGCTAACCAAAGAAGCCACTGCACGAAAAGAGCGAGGGGCTATCAACTGATGGCAATTTCGGCCACAAGGATTGGTTGATGCTTATGATTACCAGCCGTAGTATTTAGCCCGGCTATAACCAAATGCTAACATGGCAGGGATTATTTTCTTAAAGTATAGACTTGGCCTTCGTACTAGTAATCTAATGCCTACCATGGCCTTTCCTGAAATTCCCATTGAAGACATCTCTTCAGGGAAACAATTGCCCATCAAGGACATATCAGAATCACTGAGGGAATATAATGCTGTTTTACCTTTTAGAATCTTTTCATAAGGGGGGAATTCTGTTCTCCAGCGATGTGCATAAATAGCTAACTTAGCCGCTGATACATCTCCAACTGCAATCGCTTCAGCGGCTGTTTGAGCAGCAAATGCTGCTGACTTCAACGCTAGATGGGAACCACCTTCGAACAATGGTGAGGTGAAACCAGCGGCATCGCCAACCAGCATTATTCCATCAAAATGAGTTACTTCGTGAGGCCCTGAAATTGGGATGGTTCCACCAAAACCCCGTAATTTCAAACCCTCTTTGCGCCATGGTGGATTTATCATTTCTAAACCCTTAAATTCTCCATCCTCAATGAATTGGTCAAGCGCTTTTACGGCGCCTTTTTTATTCTCTGTAACCAAGCCAATATTAGCCCTTCCATCTGATTTTGGAATCATCCAGAGATAACCCTTTTCAGCATATTTAGGCCAAATATAGAAATCCAAGTAGCCATCTGACGGGACATCTAATACCTCATATTGCATTCCGGCAATCACTTCTGGTCGTGGATTCAACTTCAATAATTTTGAGCAAACACCAGCAACTCCAGAGGCATCAATTACAACCTTAGCAAAAATTGGAAATTGGTCTCCTTTGCCCTCACAAAGCCAGCCATCGAAAACCCCATCAATTTCTTGACGTTTCAATTCTGTCAACTTATGTGATAAGTGTAATTTAGCACCTTGTTCAACTGCTTCATCTGCTAACCACTGTTCAAACAGATGCTTTTCTAGAACGTATCCCGGTTCACTCAATTTTTTTGCGGTGCCATCGGGAAATAGCACCCTGATACCTTCAACACGACGCGAAATTACGGACGATGGGAGGTCAAGTTGTAAATTGTTGACTGCTAAATCAGATATACATTCTCCACAGTGAACTGGGGTGCCAATCTCATCATGATCTTCGATTAAGATAACTTTGAGACCTTCTCTTGCGCTGTGTAAAGCCGCAGCACCACCGCCTGGCCCTGCACCGATAACCAAGACGTCACAGTCTGTTGCGCCTCCCTCCATGAGTTGGGATGAGGGCAGTCACTTCATGAATAACACGGTTGATAGAATATTAACAATATATGAGAATTTGATAGAATGAGCACCCTTGATGTTTCTTAGGTGAGAGCCCCTGCGAGGGTCGTGGGATGGAGTAATCTGCACCAATTTATCGCGGCCCTTGAGGAACAAGGAGACTTGCTTCGTATTTCTAGGCCGGTTGATGTAGAATTAGAAGCCGGCTGCATTGCTGACCGCCTCGTCAAAACAGAGGGCAAGGCTGTGATTTTTGAACAACCAAGATTGCCAGGTGGGAATATTTCTACAATTCCGTTGGCAATGAATCTTTTTGGAACTCGGCAGCGAGTGAAAACTGCTCTCGGAGTAGAAGATTTAGCAACTATTGGAAAGCGACTTGTAGGACTGATGAAGCCAGATATTGCAACCATTTCGAAGAAACCATGGCAAGGAATCAGTTTGGCTCGGCAAGGATTGAGAATGGCCCCAAAACGAGTGAAAAAGGGGGCTTGCCAGGAAGTGGTAATGGAAACTCCTGACTTAACCGCTTTGCCAATTCCCAAAACTTGGCCACAGGATGGTGGGCCGTTTATTACCCTACCATTAGTAGTCACAAAAGATCCTGTTAGCGGTGAGCAGAACCTCGGTATGTACCGCTCGCAAATATATGGCCCAACTGAATGTGGACTTCACTGGCAGATGCACAAACATGGAGCGGACCATGCTGATGCTAGTGTTGGTTCGGGTAACAAAATCCCTGTTGCAATTTGCCTTGGTGGTCCACCCGAATTAATTTTCAGTGCAATAGCACCACTTCCTGACAACCTTTCTGAGTTTATGTTTGCTTCTTTCTTAGCAAATCAGAGATTAAAATTAGTTAAGGCAACCACTCAAGATTTGTGGGTTCCAGCAGAAGCGGATGTAGTGATTGAAGGATATTGCGTGCCTGGAGAAACCAAGCCTGAAGGACCATTTGGTGACCACTTCGGGTTGTATAGTTTGGAAGGAGATTACCCGGTGATGCATGTGACAGCCATTACCCATCGTGTTGATGCTATCGCTCCCATGACAATTGTCGGACTACCGCCAATGGAAGATGGGTATCTGGGTGAAGCAATTACCGATGCTTTCCTACCAATATTGAATTTCCAACACCGAGATGTCGTTGATATGTTCGTGCCACTGCAGACTGGTTTCCACAACCTAGCAATTGTCGCATCCAAACAAAGATACCCCCGTCAAGCAAGGAAAACCTGCCTTGGTTTACTTGGTGCAGGCCAATTAATGTTCACAAAAATTTCTGTAGCCGTTGACCCCAGTCATCCGGTGAAAGACCTGAATGCACTGCTTGACGTTCTTCATGAAAAAGTTGACCCGCGCAGTGATTTAGTTATAATTCCGGGAATGGTTGCTGACACCCTTGATACTTCATCCCCATGGGAAAATGTTCACGACAAATTACTGATTGACGCTACGACACTAGCAAGTGCCGACCCGCGAAAAGGCGGTGTGGGTTTGCCAAGGGGGACCGGATTTGATGAATCCCCTGATTGGCGCCGAGGACAAGTTGAAGCACCTGGGGTTTCGGTTGACTTCTGTGCTAAAGTCAGGGCAATGGATGGAATTGCGGAGGCAGTTCTTATGAGACCTTCAATCATGGTCATAACAACAAAAATTGATGATACACCCAGCCCAGGTAGTGGAATGCAAGCAATTCTTGACCCAGCCTCATGGGCATTACAAGTTGAAGCAAGTAGGGCTCAAAGGCAACGTATTTTCCAATTGATGAATTCAATTTGGCAATTGGAAGAATCTGATGAACTAAGGTGGTTATTTATCACCGATGATGATGTGAAGTTGCACTCGGCAGGAGCAAAACAAAAATTACTTTGGCAATTAACTGTAAGATTTGATGTTGGTAGAGATTTACATTTTGATTCTGACCGCAGTAGGGTTTGCTGGGATGCCACAACACCAATCCCACATCCGGGACGCAAAGCACTGATGAGTGCTGGCCAAGAAATTTCAGCCCTAGACCCAATCCTTCCAATCAGAAGTTGGCCGGCAATAACTATCCATGACCAGGAAACTCTTGCTAAAGTAACCAACATGGCTGGCTATGATGGGTATGAACAGAGTACTTGGCAACCAAATGTTTCGGGGTGGTAAAATGAATGTCAAAGAAATTTTAAAATTCATCAAAATAGAGCACACACTATTTTCTCTCCCATTTGTCCTAATAGGTTACATCATTGCTTACAATCAATTCATGCATGACTTACCAGTTGGTACGGGTTGGTTACGCATTGACATCCTGTGGATATTAATCGCTGCGGTGGGGGCACGCTGCCTTGCAATGACTCTGAATCGAATTATTGATCGTGACATCGATGCTTCTAACCCTCGCACTGCAAGTCGGGCTCTAGCATCTGGCTCAATGTCTATGAAAACTGCTTGGACCTTATCTGCAACCTTCCTCGCTATGCTACTTCTGGGTGCTTGGCAACTTAATGAAGTCGCACTAATGATGGCTTGGCTACCGGTTTTGGTCTTCGTAATTTACCCGTACACAAAGCGTTACACTTGGCTCTGCCACCTATGGTTAGGCCTGTGTCTTGGGCTTGCACCTGCGGGGGCTTGGGTTGCTGTCGCAGGGGACGTTCATGGATGGGCCGCAATTACTGGAATGCACGACGGTTATACCGACCTGCTTTGGTATCCAACTATTTTCTTTATCTGCCTAGGGGTAATGTTGTGGATAACTGTGTTTGACATTAACTACTCACGCATGGATGTAGAGAGTGATAGAGAAAATGGAATTCATTCATTCCCTTCCCGGTTCACTGAGGAAACCACCACTAGAACATCTGTTCAACTAACCCTGCTATGGTTCGCATGCTTCGCTATCTCTGATCCTATGGAGGAAATTTGGTTCTTAGCAGCAGCTGCGTTGATGGCGATTCTGAACATCGTTGTTATCATAGGTCGTGAGAAGTTCTCTGACTTTCAAACAACTCTATTCCGTGTATCGATGCTAACGGGATGGATTCTTCTGATTGCCATTGTGTTAGTGGAACCAGATAAAGGGCCCGTGCTATATGACTGAGGTGATGATATGGGGAAATTAGCAGTCATTACTGGAGGGGGTAGAGGAATTGGAGGAGCCACAACTAGGCTCCTCGCTAACGAGGGTTATCGCCTGATTATCACCTACCACACAGATTCTCAATCTGCCGAAAATGTCATCTCAGATATAAGAGAGATTGGCTGTGATTGCGTCGCAGTAAAAGTAGACTGCTCAGATTCAGGCGAGGTTATGGTTCTTGCAGAGCATCCTTGGGTAAGAGAAGGTGTTGACGCACTCGTCCTGAATCATGCAATGTACCAAAGGGGCAAGGCCAAGGAACTAACAATTGAATCACTTGAAAAGACCATGAATGTCAATTTTACTGGCTCGTTTCTTGTATGGAAAGCACTGGCCCCTTACCTCTCACAGAATGCCTCAATAGTAGTTTTAGGGAGCCAACTAGGAATAAAAGGAACTGCTACTGGCGCTGACTATTCTGCTTCGAAAGGCGCATTACATGGCTGGGCTCGCTCACTCGCAATTGATGTCGCCCCGAGCGGCCAGAGAGTGAATGTTGTTGCGCCTGGGACAATTGATACTGATCTAGTCGCGGATGACTCATCTCTGAAAAGAAGTAACAGAGAAGCAAATATTCCCATGGGAAGGTTAGGAACTGCTGACGAAGTTGCCAATGTCATCTCATTTCTTTTGTCTGATGATTCTAGTTACATTACTGGTGCGATACTGCATGTTAACGGTGGGCTATATCGCCCATGAATTGAAAGACAATCAATTGTGAGCGGATAGAATGGCGAACAAAGAGATTGACCATTTTGATTTGTCTAAAGCCATTGAGGGTGCGGCTACAGACTGGTTGGACCCATCAGTCGCATGCTTCCAATTACACTCAGAATACGATACGGCAGGCGACCAAAAACAAGCAATTGAAAAATTAATTTCCCAATTCAACAATTCGCAGGAGAGAGCGGTACTTCTTGGAGTGACCGGTTCGGGCAAAACATTTGCTATGGCACATATTATTCAAACACTGAATATACCCACGCTAATTCTTAGTCACAATAAGACTCTTGCTCGGCAACTATGGCAAGAGATGTCATCACTTTTTCCAGAAAATGCAGTGGAGTACTTTGTCAGCCACTACGACTATTACCAACCTGAGGCATACCTAGCAAAACGTGATTTATACATTGATAAAGAAATGCAAATGAATGAGCGAATTGAGCAAGAAAGATTCGCGACCGTCGCATCTCTTGTATCTCGCCCTGATGTCATCGCCATTGGTACTGTTTCAGCAATTTATGGCCTTAATCCACCTGAAACATTCCTAAAACAACACGCAAGAATATATGTCGGTCAAGCGATTGAGCCTCTTGACTTAGTCAAACAGTTGGTAGAATTGCAATACCAACGTATAACCGGCGAAATCTCAAGAGGCGAAATTCGCTGCCGTGGAGAAGTTGTTGATGTCTGGATGCCAAGTCGGGATGACCCGCTTCGTATTCGTTTTGACTTTGATGGAGTCACGAAAATTCAGGTCTGCGAAGCGGTTTCGTGGGAACCTCTTGACGAACTTGAAGAAGCTTGGATACATCCGAGAGAATTTTTTATGACTAGCCCAGAAAGATTCGCACAGGCATTAGAAGATATCAAATTTGAGTTATCAGAGAGAACACATGAACTTGAGAAAGATGGTAAAGAGATGGAAGCGCATCGCCTTGAAACCCGGTCCACTTTTGATTTGGAAATGCTAGGAGAAACGGGTCATTGCAAAGCCATCGAAAATTATTCAATGCATTTTGATGGTAGGACCTATGGGGAACGCCCTTACTGTTTGCTGGATTTCTTCTCAGCAACAGCAAAACAATTTCACGGTGCTCCCGATAAATTTCTCGTCATCATGGATGAGAGCCATGTCACACTTCCTCAATTAAAGGGAATGTATGCTGGTGACCACTCAAGAAAAATGTCCTTGATTGAACATGGATTCAGATTACCTTCTGCGGCAGATAACAGGCCATTACGTATAGATGAATTTCAAAGTCTTGTCCCGCAAATGTTGTACGTCTCAGCAACACCTGGCGAGAGAGAACTACGCCATCTTGCTGAGGTAACTGGTCAAAACGTACCAAAAGAGTTACTCCACGTGCCAGGGGGTGGTGGTGTACTTGAACCAGAACTGGAGAAGCCTAAGAAGTCACCTAGCCTTCTAAAATCCCTTGAACAAATTGAAGGTATTGTGCGTATGGAATTTCGACCGACGGGCTTACTTGACCCAGAAATTGAAGTCCGTCCCACAGAAGGTCAAGTACAGGATTTACTCGATGAGATAAACAAATGTACATCCAGCGGTGAACGTGTATTGGTTACAGTTTTGACTATCAAATTCGCAGAAGAAGTTTCTAGTTATTTACAACGAATGGGCGTTAAAGCACATTACCTTCACTCTGAAATTGACACCATTGAGAGATCTGAAATCATTAAAGCTTTACGAATTGGCCATATTGATGTTATTGTCGGCATCAATTTATTGCGAGAAGGTCTTGACATCCCAGAAGTTTCGTTAGTAGCAATTTTTGATGCCGACCGTCAAGGATTCTTACGAAATGAGCGTTCCCTTTTACAGACAATTGGCAGGGCTTCACGTAATGAAAATGGTAGAGTGTTGCTTTATGCTGATTCGATGTCTGATGCTATGAGTACATCAATTTTTCAAACCGTTGAAAGACGCAAACGTCAAGAAGAATTCAATCTTAAGAATAATATTGTGCCAAAAACTATTGTCAAAGAATTACCCATAATGGGTATTGAAGCGGAGGAACTGTTAGCTGGAACCGCTGGTACTGGTAGCAGTGGTGGAAAAAGATTTGTTGGCGGCACCACAGGTCAAAGTGGGAAAATCCGAGATGAAAGAGACCTAGCAAAGCGATTTGACCTCGGTACAGATGGCTGGGCCTCTGAAGGGGAATCGGTTAGCAATGTTAGCCAACCTTCGTGGGCAAGTGTTGCTTCTTCATTTTTGGAGGGCGGTGAAAATGTCACTTCAATAGATGAGGCAGTGATGAATGAAGACCTTGAGCGATTATTAGATAGATTACGCAAACAGATGAGATTGGCGGCAACTAGACTTGAATTCGAGAAGGCCGCCCAATTGAGAGATCGAATTTTCCAATTGGAAAATGAAGGATAGTAACAATCGGTCAATTTGAAAGCAATGAGTCGCCCAACAGGTGCTATGGGGGGGCGGCTAGAGATAGTCATCATGACTCAAGGACCAGAATTGTACAGTACTACTAGACTAGCAGCTGCGGCCCGGCGTGCAGGCCATGGTGTTAGTTATCTCAACCCAACTAGATGTACAATTGACTTATCACCCGAAGGGGCAACCGTACTCTATAATGGGGAAAAAATTGTTCAACCAATGGATTGCATTGTACCTAGAATTGGCGCTTCAATTACCCGCCATGGATTAACAATACTCAGGCAATTCCAAGCAGTTGGAGTTCCTGTCCTTAATCCGAGCAATGGTATTGCGGCAAGTAGAGATAAATTGAGAGCATTGCAGCGGTTTGCTGCGGCTGATTTACCAATGCCTAGAACAGCATATGCCAGAGGGTCTGCAGACTTGCACCCCTGCATCAAAACTGTTGGTGGTCCCCCTGTGGTTCTGAAACTTTTAGAGGGGACTCAAGGAATCGGGGTAATGCGATGCGATACTGTCGCAAGTGCTCAATCAGTAATTGATGTGCTTGCGAGATTACATCAGCCAATAATTGTCCAGGAATATATCGCCGAGTCTGAAGGAACTGACATTCGAGCCATCGTTGTCGGCGATAAAGTTGTAGCCGCAATGAGAAGAACGGGCAAAGGTGATGATTTCCGAAGTAATATCCACAGAGGTGGTACTGGCGATCAACTAGAACTCGAACCAGATATTGAGCGTATATGTATTGACGCTTGTAAAGCCCTTGACATCCAATTTGGCGGAGTAGATTTGCTAGAATCAAAGCGGGGACCATTACTGATGGAAGTAAATTCATCCCCAGGACTTGAGGGGATTGAAAAAGCAACTGGAATTGATGTGGCAAATGCGGTAATAAAGGAAATTGAGAGGCTCTGTGAATAACCGCTGTATTCATTTTGAGGCGGCTTGTCGGGTGATGTCATGGTAAGCCGGGATGACTTTGATTTGCCTGTGGTTGATTATGATTTTTCCACTACTAATAATGCAACAAAACTGTTAGACCAAATGGCTACTGCTGGTGGATTCACAGCGACTAAACTTGCGCTAGCACGTGACATTCTGAAGGAGATGTTTGAGCAACTTGATGATTCCTCGGGTGATGACGATTCTGAGCAGTTGAACTGGCTTTCCTTCCCAGCCTGTTTATGTGCCACGGGAACCCGTGGATTCTTCGTCGAGGCATTGAAGAGAAAACGCTTCAATGTGGTTGTGACAACTTGTGGAACACTTGACCACGACATTGCTAGGAGTTTTAGTGATTACTTCCACGGCACCTTTGAGTTAGATGATGTTGAACTGGGTGAGCAGGGCTTGAATCGACTTGGAAATGTGATTGTTCCAAATGCCAGTTATGGGGAAATCATTGAAAAAATTGTAATGCCAATATTACAAGAAATAGATGATGAGAGGCGGGCTGCCAATCCTGAAAACCCATGGCACGGGTTTGGTACTGTAGAATTATGTTGGGCTTTGGGTGACAGAATTGACGATGAGTCAAGTCTGCTTCATTGGGCTGCAAAACATAGGATTCCAATTATTATCCCTGGAATATACGATGGCTCCATCGGAGCCCAATTATTCATGCATCGCCAAAAAGCAAGTGACTTCAATCTTGATCTGTTAGCAGACCAACAAATTCTCTCAGACTTGGTATGGACTACCGATTCATCACACGCATTAATGGTTGGAGGAGGTATCTCAAAACACCATGTAATCTGGTGGAACCAATATCGAGGTGGATTGGATTCTGCAGTGCAGATTACAACAGCTTCGGAACATGATGGTTCTTTATCAGGAGCAAGACTCAAAGAAGCAATCAGTTGGGGGAAAATTCGTGCAGATGCACCCCAAATTGTAGTTGAAGGCGATGCTTCCTTGCTGTTGCCACTATTAGGTGCTAGCCTATTTGCAGAGGAATAAACCCTCTAGATTCACGGCATCAACTGATGGGCAATACACTCCATCAATCCGACTCTAAATGGAATCGATGGATGCCAGCCGCTTAACCCAGCATTCTGGCAAGCAGAGTGTAATGGGCCAAGATTTGGTCTATGGGGGATACCATCGGTTCGGTCTTTGGTTCAAATATTTTCAAATTTTCCAATTGAAAAGTTTTGGATTCCGCTGCCTTTACCCTTTTGAAAAGCATCTCCAACTCACTTGTCATTGCTTCGTGGCTCCAGCATCTCCTACCACTAACATCAACTACACCTTTGGGTAGATTAGTGAATAATTCTGTAATCATATCTACTACATCACGGGCATGAATCCAATACCTTGGTTCACCTTGGGGTCTTTGTCCTACAGGGTTGATTAACCATGAAATTTGATGTTCTATTTCCTTTGGACCCCAATTTTCAGAACCATCAGGAACGTACAAGTCATGTAAAACTAATTCACAATCAACCTCACAAGGGTAAGGTTCACTTGTGGATGGTCGAATTACTAAATCACATTCTACAGCAGGGCCAGAATGCCAACATAAGATGTGAAGACCGTCGGAGGCATCTGTATCAATACCGATTCTCTCTAGCCTTTGTTTTAATGACAAAAGGAAATTATCCTCTTCACCTTGAAGAGTCACCATATTTGGCATATTTCCACCATCGTGCACTTTGGACATACTCTGATTAACATTTCTAATTGAGTTTAGTTCTTTGAAAAGGCGACCAAACAATCTCTAACTATGCCTATTATCAAATCTATTTCTTCCGAATTTATATCAAAATGAGGGGTGAACCGCAGTGCATTCTTCCCACCATGAATAACTCCAAGCCCATTCAACCTACACCACTCTTCAACACAGCCAAAACCAACAACGGGGAGGGTTTCTGGATCAAGTTCTACACAAAGGAGCAAACCTGAGCCTTGCACAAGAGTAATCTCATCTGGGAATTCTTTTTGTAATTCACTCAATTTTGAAAGGAATTCATCACCTTTTTCAATAATGTTCGCCCGCAATTCAGGAGTAATCTGGCTTAGTACTTCAACTGCTATTTCAAGCGCTCGCGGATTAGTCGTCATTGTATTCCCGTAAATTCCAACCACATACAAATTAGCGGCACGTTCTGATAATCCTAGAACGGAAAGAGGGAATTGTCCAGCGTTGAGTGCCTTTGACCAAGTCTCCAAGTCCGGTACTTCAGCAGATTGGAATCCAGGATAATCTACAATTGAAAGACTGCCTGTACCACGAAATCCAGCCTGTATTGAATCAACTAACAACATACTTCCATGTTCGGAAGTTAGACGTCTCGCTTCATCATAGAATTCTCGGGTCACGGCTTGACCAGGGGAACCTTCGCCTTGGACTGGTTCTAGGGCTAGTAATTCAATGAAAAAATTCTCTTGTTGTGCTCTTGCAAATGCTGACTGCAATTCTTGAACATTGTTGGGTTCAACAATAATGATATTGTCACGCTCGCGGAATGTTGCAAGATTGTCTATGTATCCCTTCTTACAAGAATCTGAGATTGATGCAGGACGCTGTGTTCTACCGTGGAAGGCATGCTTAAGGGCAATTATCTTAATCGGTTTTCCTTCATGAAGGCCACCTGGACCGGTCATGTTATTGGAATTGACATCAGCAATTCGCATGCCCAATGTTACCGATTCTGACCCACTATTTACACAAACAAATTTTGAAAATGGACACTCACCACGTGAATGACCAACCTCTTTGCGCAATGCATCTGCTAACCTTTTCTGGCTAAATGAAGCCGTCATCACATTTGCCATTACCCAATTCTTTGATAATACGCTAATTACATCATCAGGACCGTGGCCACCACCAAGCATCCCATACCCACCATTGTCGTGGATTACAGCCCCATGTGATGTGATTACCCAAGGTCCGCGTGCGGCTAATGCAACATACGGATTAATAGTTGCAGGTGAGTAAAAATTGATTAAATCGGATTGTAATGTACTGATTAATTCTGATTCTTCCAGCATTAACAATTCGGAACCTAACTGTGCCAAGTATTCTTTATGGTTCTTTGAAGCCTCTGAAACAGCACGTATTAGGCTAGGGTCTAACCCTGCAAATCTAGTAATTACTTCGTCTTTCAAGCCGGTTGTTTGTTGCGCTCCTGAATTAGCACGGATTTCCGCTAATTGAGAAAGAACGTCTTGCATGTCTTTGGGAAAGGGAATACGCTCATCAATTTTTGCTGTGCTTGGCACCTTGATTTTGTTTGTAAAAGTATATTTTCCTTGGTACAATTATTTGAGCAAATGGGCTGGGTATTACAATTGAAGACGAGTATTTTTCAATTGGATTATCTAATTTCCTATTAGATATTACTAACACATTTTAGTTGAAATAAAGAACAATTTTATCTCACATGATGTTGATGGCGAAAATAAAAATCAATAATACAGAAAATTTTCTAATTTCATATTGGATATCATCAACAATACCTTGAATCGAGAGGATCAAAATTAACAAGCTGAGAAAATTATTGATTGAAGAGTATTATCCGTCTTTCCAATTGGAAATCAATTTCGGATAATCCCCTTTAGAATGTCAATCCTATTGGGTTATTTTACACTCTAACCATGTGAATTCAATTGAAATTTGATTACAGTTGTCATTTGTTCAAAATTCTAACTGCCAATTGGTCAATTATTGATTATCCGCCTTTTTCAATTGGAATTCCAATTAGTATTTCGGCATATACTTAATATACTGACTCCGAGCGTAGTAAAATAACCGAGACATGGGATGCGCGGTAATAGAGAGGGAAAAAATATGACAGATGAATCATTTAGGATACAAGAATTGTTGCAACGGGAAGTTTATGTTAAACAAACACGCGTTGGAGTAATAGTCGGGGAGAGGTATCACCCCAATGAAGATAGAGTTCAATCATTCAGATTACAGGTTGAACCTGGAGTGGCGGATGAATTCATGCGTAAGCCCGCTGAGTTTGCGCCACTTTCAAAAGAACTCCTTCACAGTATTCAATCGGACGGGAGCATTAAACTAACTAAGTCAATGCGAGAATTACAACGCAGGTGGCGCAACACAGTACGTATCAATGAGAAATTATACGCACCAGATGAATTACTTGACAGAGCAGTTCTAGACACCCAAGGTGAAGATCTAGGCGTAGTCATAGGTCTTGTGAAAATAAAGCGCACATACCGTGGTGTACAGGTCAAAGCGCGAGGCATGCTAAGACGAAGATACAAATTAGAAAACAGCGTAATCAACATACCTGTCCAATTCCTTGCTCGAACCAGCCCTCGTTTAGATGAAATAATTCTTTCACGCACATTTGACAAATTGATGGGTTTGCCATCATACCTAAAGTTGAACTCAGGGGACATTAACGAAGAAGACTTTGCCGAAGAAGAGTGAGATTCCTAATCGGAACCGTTTAATTCAATCCACGAGTGGCGCGGCTCACCCTTGGGCGGGTAGCTTAGGTTGGTTGGAGCACCCGGCTGATAACCGGGAGGTCGCAGGTTCAAATCCTGCCTCGCCCACTCCCCTTTTTTTTACAAGTAGTGTAGGTTTTTGCAAATTTTCTTTAAAAAAATTATATTGATTACAAAACTGAAGTCCTCTTTTTGCCATCTCATTCCCCAATCCTTTCATTCTACTACACACCTTTAGTAGAACCTTGATACACACAAATGACATGAAGGGCCCACTCGTCGGAGGGCTTGAGGGGAGCGCCTGCCAGTAGTCTCAGGAAGTATTGATGGTGACCTTGCATCTGCGTTAGCAGAACGTTTAGGTTGGGAGCATCATGAATTAGTTGCTAGACGCTTTCCAGATTCAGAGGCCTATGTGCGAGTACCCACAAAGAGCATCAACGCGGTGCGTTCTGAACCAGTTGTAGTTGTAGCGACTACTTTTCCTGACGATGGTATTGTTGAAGCATTACTTATGCTTGAAGCGATTCATGATGTAAGATCTGGGAATATGCAAAATCTCATGGGTGATGGGCCTGAAAACCTTGAAGATGTTGGCCCTGGAATCTTCCTTGCAGTGCCTTACTTTGGATACAGTAGACAGGATAAGAGGTTTCAGCAAGGTGAAGTTATCTCAGCATCTCTAATCGTCCGGTTATTAGCGCGTCATATTGATGGATTAATTGTCTTAGATTTGCACGCTCCATCTGTATTAGATGACCTTGACACACCTGTTGAGTTTGTATCAGCAATGCCAGAAATTGCCGATCACCTAAGAATTAATGTTAATCCAGACTTTATTCTGAGTCCTGACAAAGGCGCAATCGAAAGAGCATCTCATGTTGCAAAACTAATTGGCTGCAAATTTTCATATCTTGAGAAAACAAGAATTGATGCCCACACTATTCAACACAAGCCAAAGGATTTGGATGTGGATGGCGCAATTGTTGCAATTGTTGATGATATGATTAGTACTGGTGGAACCATATGCAAAGCAAGTGATGCGCTGTTATCTCAAGGTGCTAAAGAAGTTCATGCCGCATGTACTCACGGCCTATTCACTGGCGGCGCTATCACTCGGCTAGATGACCATGTCAGCGGTGTTCATGCAACAGACTCTATTGCCAGCAACCCACGCGCTCTTGTCTCATCCGCCGCTGCTTTGGCAAGAGGTGTAAAGCAGTTGAGAGAGCGGTTGAATCTTTGAGCAGTAGCACGATTAGGGATTCACGGTACCAAACGGTGCGTTTATACCGACCACGCCCTCGCCGGAACACCTACAGGAGGAGATAATCCTATGAGCGTACATATTGATTTTGAAACACCTGCCGATGTGCAAGACTTGGTTTATGAGTTTGTGAAGAAGATTGACAAGGAGGGCGGAAGCCACTTCAAGAAGGGGATGAACGAGGTCATCAAAGTCTGCGAGCGAGGCGATGCTAAACTTGTGATTATGGCAGAAAATGTCAACCCTGGAGAAATGATGATGCCAATTCCACTAATCTGCAAAGAACGTGGAATCCCTTACATTTATGTCAACGATCAAAGTTTCCTTGGAGAAGCTGCTGGACTTCCAGTTGGCCGCCCAACCTCAGCGATTGCAGTCATTGAGATGGATGGAGCAGCAGACGAATTCAAAAACATAGTTGCATCTGCTAAAGAATTAGCAGGGAACTGAGGTGAACCCGATGACAGACGGTTGGCCGGCAGAAGTCGTCGAAATTGTAGGACGCACCGGTATGACTGGTGAGGCTACTCAAGTCAAAGTTCGTGTAAATGATGCCCCAAACCCACGGGACGTTGGTAGAATTATTACTCGAAATGTGTTAGGTCCAATACGTGTTGGAGATGTTTTGATGCTCAGAGATACTGGGCGTGAAGCCCGTAAACTCGGAGGTCGATAATATGCCTGAGCGACGTGTATGCACATTTAGTGGCGAAGAAATTGAGCCAGGTACCGGACAGATGTACGTTCGTAGGGACGGAACTGTGCTGTGGTTCAAGAGCAGTAAAGCCCGTAAGAATATGGTGAATTTGAAGAGAAATTCCCGTAAAGTAAAGTGGACCCGCCACTATGTGAAAGGCGGAATTCAGTGAAACTTCTTCTTTCTTTCAAGCGTTTTGCTTAAACAGGGGTGCCGTCACGGCCGCTTCAGTGAGTACTATGCAGACGACATTTGTGATGGTCAAACCCGACGGGGTTCAACGAGGATTAGTTGGCAAGATTATTGCCCGTTTTGAAGATAAAGGCCTTCGTTTAGTTGGTTTGAAGCAGTTGACACCTTCCGAAGAGTTGGCTTCCAGTCACTACTCTGTTCATTCAGAACGCCCTTTCTACCCTGGACTACTCAGGTTCATCACATCTGGACCTGTTGTGGCAATGGCATGGAGTGGCGTGGAAGCGATTAAGGTCGCTCGCAACATCATCGGACCAACAAATGGTCGTGATGCAGGCCCAGGGACAATTCGTGGCGATTGGGCTATGGACATCGGCCACAATATAATCCACGGCAGCGATGCCGAAGATACTGCAAAATTTGAATTGGGACTTTGGTTCCCTGAAGGATTAGTTGATTGGACTCGGTCGGCAGAAGATTGGGTCTACGAAGAATAGGATTTAGATTACAGGGGCAGGTGACATGGATGAAAGAGAGGAGACAGCCCATTGTTGCGGTCCTCGGCCATGTTGATCACGGCAAAACTAGCCTACTTGACCATATTCGTTCACTTGGTAGTGAGAGGCAATCCTCAGTCATGGCTAGGGAAGCCGGTGGAATAACCCAACATATCGGGGCCACTGAAGTTCCTTCTAAGGTACTCAATGACCTATGTTCACCACTGATGGGTGGGAAAAATTTCAACTCGCCCGGTCTACTTTTTATTGACACGCCAGGACACCACTCATTCTCTACCCTTAGAGCGCGCGGAGGCTCGCTGGCTGACATCGCCATTTTGGTAATTGACATAGTTGATGGTTGTAAACCACAGACACTAGAATCAATGCGAATCTTGAGACAGGCAAAAACCCCATTTGTGATTGCTTGCAATAAGGTCGACCGTATCCACGGTTGGCAGTCAGAGTATGGTAGAGCAATGGCAGTCTCTTTTCGAGAGCAGAGTAAAGACGTACTAGCGCTGTTCGACCAGAAGTACTGGCAGTTAGTTGGCCAGTTTGGTGAGCAAGAATTAAACATTGAACGTTATGACCAAATAACAGATTTTACCAAGAATATTGCCTTAGTCCCTTGTTCAGCAAAAGAAGGAGAGGGAATCCAAGACCTACTAGCAGTAACTATTGGCTTGGCTGAAAAATTCTTGGCTGAACAATTAGAAGATGTTGAAGGAAGTGCAGAAGCAACTGTTCTTGAGATGAAAAATGAGAGGGGACTTGGTAAGACTCTAGATATTATTCTTCACAGAGGAACAATGAACAAAGGAGACGAAATTGTTGTAGCCACACCAACAGGCCCTTTGGTAACCAAAATCAAAGGCATGTTTTCACCCCGAGGGATGTCTGAAATGAGGGATGCTGGAGACCGATGGGATTCAGTAGATACAATATCAGCCGCTGCTGGCCTAAAATTGAGTGCCCCTGACATTGAATCTATTCTCGCAGGAACAACACTCCGAGTTATTCCTGATGATGAATCACGGCAGCAAATTATTGACCAAATCACTGAGGAATGTGAAATTTCAATTGACTTAGACGAAGAAGGAATTGCTATCAAAGCAGACACTCTAGGCGGATTGGAAGCATTAGCATTCGAAATAAGGGGTATGAAAGATGTCAGCGGTAATCCTCGAAATATAAATATCCGCTCGGCTACTATTGGCCCAATCAATCGCAAAGACATCAGAAGTGCTGCTATTTCTGATGACCCTTATGAGCGAGTTATTCTCACCTTTAGTACAGGCATATTAGCAGAAGCCCAAACTGAACTTAGCAGTGACGATTGTGAAGTATTACATATTGGCTCAGAAATCATCTATCACATTCTTGAAGAGTATGAAGAATGGATTGAAGCGACCAAGAAGAGATTAGAGGAAGAAGGCCGCGAGAATGTCATTCACCCTGGCCGGATATTAATCATGGAAGACCATATTTTTAGGCGCTCTGGACCCGCTGTTGTCGGAGTAAGAGTACTAGGAGGTAGAATCCATGTTGGGCAGCGCCTATTGACTGTTGACGGCGAAAAAGCAGGTCGGGTGAAATCTATCCGCGATGGCGACCATGTATTGAGCGAAGCCAAGCAGGGAGACGAATTAGCAGTCGCTATTCAGGGCGTCACAATTGGTCGTGGGGTTGATGAAGAAGATGTACTCCTAGTTGACGTGCCAGAATCACATATTCGGAGACTACGGAAATTAAATATTTCAAGCATTGAAGAGGAGATACTTTCTGAATTAATAGCCATTCATCGAAAAGATGACCATTTTTGGGGTAGGTAACCTTTGAATTATGGTTGATGTTTCAACCCCCAACCCTTTAGTACGAACTGTGCGGGTCAGTTATTGTAGAGAGGTGAGTTGACGATGCAGACAACTATGGGAGGAGACGGACGAACCCGAGATTTGATTGCCACTGTAAGTGCAATTTCAAATGGATTGATGAATGAAGTGTCAAAAGTCATCATCGGAAAGCAGGAAAATCTACGAAAGGTTACAATCGGTATTCTCTCTAACGGCAACATGTTGCTTGAGGATTTCCCTGGACTAGCAAAGACCCTACTTGCAAACACATTTGCAAGAGCACTTGGATGTAAATTCAAGCGTGTTCAGTTCACACCTGACTTGCTACCTTCAGATATTATGGGGACTTACATGTACGACCAAAAGGCTGGAGAATTCAAACTCCGACCAGGACCTCTATTCTCAAACATTCTACTAGCTGACGAGATTAACCGTGCCCCACCAAAGACTCAGGCTGCTTTGCTTGAAGCTATGGAAGAAAAGCAAGTTACAATTGAGGGTATTACCCATAAATTACCAGCACCGTTTGTTGTGTTGGCTACTCAAAACCCAATTGAGCAAGAAGGTACCTACCCACTTCCAGAAGCACAAATGGACCGATTCTTGATGAAGATGTCAATGGGTTACCCTGACCGCTCTGAGGAGAAGGCTATTCTAGCCCGCAGAAAGTTACGAGGAAAGGATGACCACGATGTGCAACAAATCACTTCACCAAAGAAAGTTGTAGCAATGCAGAAGGCTTTGGAGACTGTTCACATTGACCCAGCAATTCTCTCCTACATCGTTGAAGTTGTCCAGAGAACTCGTGAAGACCACAGAGTGATCACCGGTGCATCCCCTCGTGCTAGCCAGTCACTCTTCAAGACCGGTCGTGCATCAGCAGCAGTTGATGGCCGAGACTATGTGATTCCTGACGATATCAAGGGCGTTGCACTACAAATCATCAGCCACAGAATCATGCTCAAACCAGAAGCAAAGATTCGAGGAATCACTGGCATGCACATTACTCGCAAGATTCTCTCTGAAGTGCCTGTTCCAGTCATCCAAACTGCTTGATTCAGTTTGTGGTTTTATTGAAACTTGGATGCACAATCAATCGCGGTTATGATTAAGGTTCAAAGCAGAGCCCGTACCACACGAGAGGGGGGAGAGAGATGGACCCGTACAAAATGATCATCGCCTGCACCAATCAGAAGGGTGGTTGTGCTAAAACTACTACTGCGGTTAACCTTGCTACAGCCCTTGCTGAAGGCAATCGAAAAAGAGGGATTGAACCGGCAAAAGTTCTACTTGTTGACCTGGACCCTCAAGGTAGTGCTTCAACCTCATTTGGAATTGAGAAAAGAGACCTTGAACGTACGGTCTATGACTTATTGATGAATGACCTAGGTGAAGAATTACCTATTATTGAAGATTATTTGTTCGGACCTGAAATGATATCTGACGCCATGCAAAGTGTATGGAAGCAAGCCAACATAGGAAAAGATTTGAAAGAGTCACAAAAAAAGTTGCTTACAGTTGAAAATCTTTGGTTGTTACCATCCAATATTCAATTATCTGGAGCAGAAATTGAGTTGGCTACAAGAATCGGTCGAGAAACTAGATTGAAAGAAGGGCTTGCATCTGCAGTCCATGAATTTGATTACATTATCATTGATACACCTCCTAGCCTTGGTTTATTGACCATTAACGCTCTTGCTGCTGCTAACTGGGTTTTAATCCCAGTTCAAACTGAATGGTACGCCCTTGAAGGAATGAGTCAACTAATGAATTCAATCAAGTTGATACAACGAAGAATCAATCCTCATCTCAAACTATTCGGAATTGCGTTGACTATGTATCAAAATAATACTCTGAGCAACACTGTTTCAAAAGAAGTTAGGCATCATTTGCAGGACCAGGTTTTCAACACTATGATCCCAAGAGCTACTTCCATCGCAGCAGCACCAATGGAAGGTGCCCCAATTGTCTTATTAAAAAAGCCGACAAAGAAAAACAAGGGTTCACAAGCATACTGGTCACTATCAAAAGAAGTATCTGATAGAGTTAAACAATTGCGACGAAAACATGGCGTAAATGAAACTAGTAAACTGAAATTACACCGTTTGAACCAAATTGAATGAGAATAATCTACTCATTCTGCCTAGAGTTATTATTGCTTCAAATAAACACTTTTGCCCTTAGGCCAACCGTCATCCTTCTATAGATGCCTTGATTCACGGTGAATAAGTGATAAAATGGGCTCACCAGATATGACATCAATCAGTGTAAGTTTTGAAGCAAGAAGGCAATTAAATTCAATGCGTGCATTGGGGAATTACAAGAGTGTAGATGACTTACTGCAACATTTATTGAAAGAATACAGACTCAATCAAATTAGCAGAGATAGTGATGCACTTCAACAGGCTCTCGGCTCAATAAATGACATTGATGTCAATGGGTTGGTTGCAAAACTTAATCTTTCACCTTTTCAGGAGTGAGATAAATGAAAGGACAAGCACCAGCATACTGGATTAACTCAGACACTTTGGTAAGAGGACTCTTTTCTGCCGGAAGTGATGAGAACAAATTGCTCAAACTAGCCGCTTGCAATACGATTGAACTTCATGCCACAAAGAAAACTTGGAATACAATCCTTTGGCTATTAGTAAATAATCTCAAACAAGACGGGAAACCGACTCTTTCTGGTAAAGAATTGGGTGAATTAAAGACTCGAATACCAGTTGATTTTCACTGAGATGAAGTTTTGAACTCATTGTTTGTTCTTTGCATCCCACCACTGATGCCCATAGTACACCCACTGTTCGGTTGTCCAACCTGCTGGTAAACCACCTTCTGGTAGTGGAGGTGCGTCCTTTGGCATCTCTGAAGATTCTGCTTTAGGTTCAGGTGTTGGCTGGTCCTCAACTTCTACTGGCTCTGGCTCTGGCTCTGGCTCTGAAGTGTCATCTGACTCTTCTGCAGGTGCCTCCGATGAGGATTCATCATCAGTAAACTTACTTGAATCAGGAACAGCAGAAGGTTTCTCAATTTCATCTGCAAGATCCCATAGTTCATCCTCAGTTACCCCATCACCGAGTTTTTCATCTTCCCATCCTTTCTGTTCGGTAATTCCACCACGGGTCTTGAATTCTCCTCCCTCTTCAAATGCTTGCAGCTCTTTAGTTGCATCCTGATGGCTGTATTGAGCATCAGGTGCTCGCTTTGAAATTGATGTACGAACGATTCCGACGAGTCCCCAAATAGCCAAAATTCCTGCAATCAAAGCGATTCCAATACCGCCTCCATATACCAAAAATTCTTTGATTAGTTTTGACCGCTTTTCACTAGCAGACAACTCTTGTTCATTATTCGAAGTATCAACCGGAACGTACACTGAGTCACAATTAGAGTAATCGGTAGGGTTCTTCACACAATACTGTTCAAGAGTCCAAACTGTCGGATCTAAATCATCCCAATCTGCGTTATCCCCAACACTATCACGATCACTATCTACCCACTCACTCTTGTTAGTTGACCAGTCAGTCAACCCATCCCGTTCACCACTATCTTCGTATCCATCTCCGTCAAGGTCAATACAACCAAATCTCTGTATTGTGACATAAATATTGGTTGTACCATTGAAAATTATTCCGCGGGTGCTATTACCCCATTCAGCAGGACACCAATCTGGATTTGAAGCGGGCCAGGGGTTGTCCCCGAAATTATCATCATCAGTATCACACCACTGAGTTGCATCTTGAGGATATGCATCGGCCCCATTTGGATAAGTTGATGAGCATCTTGGATCATCACCCCTAGGATCACTGTAGCCATCATTGTCTGAATCGGAACAGCCATTTCTGTCCTTGTATGAATTCCCAGCTGATGTTGGACAAGCATCTGGATTAGTCCCATTTGGATTGTCACCTAATTGATCGCCATCAGTGTCTTTCCATTGCGATACATCATTAGGAAATGCATCAGCATCTTGACCTTGTGGATTATCCCCAAATCCATCACCATCCGTATCTTGAAATTGAGTTGGATTAAATGGGAACATATCACCATTATTTCCGCTAGCGTTGTCACCATGACCATCGCCATCGGAATCCAACCATTGAGTTTCATCCTGCGGGTATTTATCGGGATTATTTCCAAGTTGGTTATCCCCATACCCATCTCCATCTGTATCTATTTGTTGGGTTGAATCATTGGGGAAATCATCTACAGCATCAACTACTCCATCCCCATCACTATCTAAATCAAACATGATAATATCCGATTTATCAGAAAAAGTTGACAATATGAAGAACGCATTATCTTGAGCCAATTTAACACTGATGATTTCACCTAGAGATGAGAAAGTTTCCACTTCAGATAAATCGCTACTATTCAAAATTGTTAGATGGCCATTGTGAGTCCCTACAATTAATGTCCCATCGGTATTTTGTTCTACTGTCCTGACAATCCCGCCGGTTGAAAGATAGACATCACCTGTCTTTTGCCAATCTGAGGTTGAGTATGTTATCAACTGCCCAGTTGTAGAGGTAGTGACGAGAGTATCCCCTCCATCAATGAGGTACAGACCTTCAACATCACTTTGAATGTCCATCATCTCATGAATCATTGAGCCGTTTTGGGCTGATACCCGTACAATTGAATCTCTACCTCCAGAAATCACACTACCATTTTCCATACCAAGAATCGCAGTCACTTTGGTGAGATGTGTCTGGGTTGTGATACCAGTAGCTGCTGTATCATCGTATTCAGCCGCATATCGATAGGCTCTATCCCCAACCCATAAGTCACCATTACTGTCCCATCCAAGAGAATCAACACCTGCAGCGATGTTAATTGAATAGAGTAAGTCATGGAATTCAGTTGAAATTACCTTTACCCCAGAATCAGTACCAAGAGCAAGCCTGTGTTGGGAATTATCAATCGCCCCACTTGAAATTGACATATTTAATGAATAAGTCCACGCTTCTGTAATAGAGCCATCATTCTTGATTTCTAACGCCATTAAGAAACCAGTTTCATTGACTACTATTGAATGGCCATCATAAGTATGCCACATCCCAACCGTATGACTGTCAATCTCTGATACTACACCAGCATTTGCTAATGAAGTTGCACTGGCGCTTGTTGAGGCAAGAAGAGGAATGAGAACACCAATCAACAGAAGTGATGAGAGACTTAGCGAGGTGCGCATACTACGAAGAGGAGCGTTCTACCTTTGAATGCGACGGAGCAATGATTTTGTCAAAAAACCTCGAATCAACACAAAATTATCTGCATCACTCTTCTTCTGAACTTGATAGTGGTGTGAGGGTTGTTTTTACCGGAGTTAATTTTGCCACTCCAGGAGACTCTGCAGGAATCATTACTTTGACAGTGGTTGTTGTTGATTTAATGTTAGTAGTTTCACTACTCTTTGGTTGTAATACTGGTCTACGAACCGGCTTCAGAATATTTGTAGGCAAATCGCCACTATCTCGAATGCGACTTCTTTCTGAAGGCGCAATTCTTTCTCGTATTAGTTTACCTCCACCAGGTGGCCCACGTGCTGTTGTTGCTTCTGCACTTTGCTCTTCATCTACTTCTTCTCGAACCAATCTTCCTCCACCAGGAGGGCCTCGACTCACAGGAGTTGCTTCTTCCCTAACAGGTTCGGATTCTTTAAGCGTGGTTAATCCTGAAATGGCTGAACTAATATCCATTTCTTCATCCTCGTCCCAATCATCATCTATTGTCGGCTCTATTGAAAACATACCAGATGGCTCTTCTGGCTTTTTGGTTTCAGTTGGAGGTTCAGGACTACCTACATCCTCAGCAATATCACTCAAAGAACGGGCCGGCTTAGTTGGCTCACCTTCAACTCTGATAGGTGCCCTTACTGGAGCAAGACGTTCAGCGATTGTTGAGCCGGCAGTTGGTCGGGGAATTGTTGTGGTTGGCGGGGGGGTAGTAAGTGCAGGGGATTGTCCGATTGGTAACCTAGAAGGAGCTAATTTTTCTCCGGCCCCGGGTAGTGCAGCAGCGGGGCTTGGTGCTTGTCCTCCTAATCCTGGAGAAGTTGACTTGGGTTGGCCTAAGCGACCACCACCAACCAATCCACCTGGTCGTACAGCAGTCTCTGGCATCTGTCCTTGAGCACCTTCCAAAGCACCCATCCAACGCTGGCGGCGATCTAGAACTGTATCTTGCTTCTCAAGATTCTCAGCTTCATCTTCTAACTGTTTGAGGCGGACTTCATCCTCCATGTCTTCATCTGAAACAAGATTACGCTCAAGTTGAGTACGAATCTTTTCTTCAGCCACTTGCTTGAATTCTTCTGAGCGCTGATCAAGAGTTGCTAGACGCTCACGGATTTCTGCTCTCTTAACTGCAAGTTGTGCTTCAATTTCAGCACGGATTTCGGATTCACGGCGACGAACTTCGATGAGGGCTTTGTTACGCATAATCTCCTCACGCTTGGAAAGTTGACGCTCTAATTGGTCTGTCACATCTGTTTCCTTTCGAGACCTGAACTCTCGTAGCCTAGATTCCATCTCAACCTCAAGTTCCATTGAAGTCTCCTGCTTTAGCAAATCAAGAGAAGTTTCTTGAGATATCTTCTCATTGCGGACTCGGGCATCAATCTCAGCCATAATTTGTCGCTGAACTGCTGACTCTTTGGACCGATATTCCTGTTCTAATTGATCTATCCATTCTTGCTTTCTACCCTCAAAGGTAGAAGAAAGTTGTTCGCGAAGTTCAACTTCTCTGTCATTGCGGAATCGAGATAATCGGCTAGATATCTCTGATTCACGTGAACGGCGGTAAGTTTCAAACTCACCCTGCATCCGATCTTGAAGCACATCTTCAAGTTCAATGTTGAGAGCCTGTTCTATCTCGTCAATAGACTGACTGAAAGTTAAATCATAACGTTCGCGCAGGCGAAGTTTGCGCTCTGCAATACGCTCACCATACTGAGTTTGCAGTTCATTAAGAATTGATGCCCGGACTTCGTCTCGTTTTCGTGCCACCGCCAACTCCAAATCCTGCTGCATTCGTTCTTCAAGTTGTTCTGTTTCAGAAGTAAGACGCTGTTCAAGTTCAACTTGGAGGTCTTTTGCAATTTCTTCCTCCATTCGATGAGCTCGATGTTCATACTCGCTTCTAAGTCGTGCCTCACGGGCACGCAGGCGGCTGCGTAGTTGTCCTTCGAGGCGACGGCGAATGCCATCTCGAAGTTGAATCTCCCTTTCTGAAAGACGGGAATGCTGTTCTGCTTCTATTATCTCTGCCTGGCGGCCCTCCTCAGATTTTAATTGAGTCTCCATCTCTTCTTTTAATTCAGATTCTAAAGTGGACAACTGCTCTTGGAGTGCTTGGGTTGCCTCGATCTCCATTTTCTCCTGCAAGAAAGCTCGACGACGGTCAAACTCTTTGTTCATGTCACTAGAAAGTTGAGTGTGAAGTTGTTCACGACTAGCACTTAGCCGGCGTTCGCGTTCAACCTCAAGTTGCTCACGAAGGGATATCTCCTCACGTTCAAGTCTCATATCCAACTCTTCGCGTAATATCTCTTCTTCTCTTCCGAGAGTTTCCTTCTCTAGACGAGAAAGTTCTGATTCCATTTCACTGCGCATTTCTGATTCAAGATCATTTAGAATAGATTGGTGCTCCATTTGTAGAGCACGACTCATAGAGCCCTTTGCAGCCGAAAGTCGTTCTGCTTGGTCCTTCAAGCGTAGACGGCGTTCCCTACCAAGGCTACGGCGAAGACCTTCCTCATTGGTTAGATTTCTAGATACCTGGCCTGCCCGCTCCAAAGATGGAGAGTCTGTCCCAGTAATTTCGTGTCGTAATTCAGCAAGTGAATGGTCGTCACCACCTACGACTTGCTTTTTCAAATCGGCTAACTTTGCATCTATTTCAGTCAGGATCCCATCCCCTGGAGCACACTGCTCCTAGTACAAACCTGCAAGTCTCTTCCTATTTGAGTGGGCAGGGTGGCATTATCCGCCAAATGGCGATTCCCATACCCTTGAGGTATAATCCCAAACAATAGTTTCCAAATAGCAAAACAGGCTTCAGAAAGTGACCTTGAAAGCATCTTCACAAGCAGGGCAGGTAATCTGACGCGAGCCTGGTCGTGGCTTGAGGCGGAGGCGGCGCTCACAAGAAGGGCAAGTGATCTCTACCTTGACAACTTTTGGTTTTACAACAATTTCATTTGAACAGGATGAACATGCTACTTTTGCAGGTCTCTCTTTAACCCCGCAAACTAAAACTTTGGAACAATTTGGACAAGCGAACTTTTCTTCTGCCCACTCTTTTCGTGTGGGTTCGTGTTCTACGCTTGCTACGGCACCGCAAAGGGTACAAGTCTTGGTTCCCAAACCTAGAGGAAGTAAGCCCTCACAATTCGGACAATTGATTAGTGGTGGAGCAATATCTGAGTCAACTTCTAATGGGCCAAGTTCAACCTCTACTTCATCCTCAGTCACACATTCACCTCAGTTTCGTGGTTTGCCAATGATTAGAATTCCACCCGGTGTAAAAGTGAATGGTAAATCAAGTTCAACACCCCATTCATCGGCTACACTTTCAAGCATTTTCTTGGCTGCGATGCTTTCTCTTGCAGAACCTGGAATTTCAACCCAATGAACATCAGAACCTCTTCTTATCAGGGCTGACACTTCGTCAGGAAGACCGGATAAATCTGGTTGGATTACATCAGCCCCTGCATCTAAGTCAATAGGCCCAGTAAGACGCCACCAACGTGCTCGTCCTTTGTCACGATGATTTTCTATGATACCGGCAGTGACAAGTTGTTTGAGATGATGATACAGATGGTATCTGGTTACTCCAATTGTTTCTTGGATCTGAACTGTAGACTTCTCCTCAACATTTTGTAATGTTTCAACAATACCTCTTCTCGTTTCGTGAGCTAAGGCTACTTGCCGAGCGTCTCCCCGAATCTTTGCCATTTCTATTGTCCCCGCAGTTGCCCAACACTGAGCACTATGCTATAACAAGTTGCCACCTTCAAGCGCTACTAGTAACCAACACTTTTAGTGAACCCCAAGCCTTCATGCAATCATCCCCGAGTTGCTTGAAAAGGTTGCCAAGAGTACCTAATCTACTCATGCCCTCATCGGCTAACCATATTCCATTTAGTAAAGTAATAATGGCACTTGCTTCATGGATAAATACCCCTAACGCGAGGCTAGAATGCCAACGGTCAACAACTGAAATTACCAACACCAGTGTGACGATTAGAGAGATTGCTAGATTAATATTTACAATCATTCTAGTCTTTTTAGATAGACGAATTAAACGAGACAATACCCGAGGGTCATTAGATGGGATGAGAACATCAGCGGCATCAAGATTAACACTCTCACCGCTACCTACTGCAACACCAACATCTGCAGCCGCTAACGCAGCAGCGTCGTTGAATCCATCTCCTGCCATCAAAGTGCAAAGGGCTTGACTACGGCGTTCTACCCAAATGGCTTTGCCATCTGGATCAATGTCACCATGACAATATTTTGCATCAATTCCAAGTTGGCTTCCGAGTGCCTCAACTGCCGGCTGAGAATCCCCGGAAAGTAATTCCACAGCAATTCCGAGTTCGGAGAATTCATTGATTAGGGATTTTACACCATCTCGTAAATCATCATTGATGAAGGTGAAAACTGCAAGTGCATTATTACTCTTTGACAAAATTGACACACCGTGTCCATTTGAACGTGCGTCACCGGCTGCATCTTGCAACGGTTGTGAAATGTTTATTCCTTCACTATTGAGCCAATCCTGACTACCAAGACGAACTATTGAGCGACCACATTTACCACTAACACCTGCAACGCCGTCACTCAGTGATTTTACTTCAATCGGATCTGCTTCTTCACTTTCAGCAGCCAGCATAATAGTTGATGCATAGGGGTGATTGCTTCGTGCTTCCAAACCAGCAGCAAGAGAAAGCGCTTCTAACATTGATACACCATCCGCTAGGACTAGTGAATTAAGGCGAGGTTTTCCACTTGTCAGCGTCCCAGTCTTATCTAATAATGCTAAATCAACTCGGGCTGTTCTCTCAAGGACATCGCCCCCGCGCGCGATGACGCCTTGGTGGGCGGCTGTGGAAAGAGCTGTAGCGTGAGGAATTGGTGCGGCTAGAAGCAAAGCGCATGGGCAGGCAACAACCCACAATAACAGCATCATCATCCAATCCCCATAGTAAAGAGCAATAGCAAATCCTCCAAGCAAAACAGTAGGAACCCAGAATTTTGTGAATAATTCAACCGATGATTGTAAGCGAGGTGGTTTTTCTCGATAAGTGTGAACCCTATCAATCAGATTTGATAGTGCGGTATCCTCTCCAACCGCTGAAACTTCAATCAAAATTGGCCCCCGAATAAGTACTAATCCAGCCTCAACAAATTCACCTTCCTCTACCCTTACCGGTACGCTTTCTCCAGTCAATGGAGCGCGGTCAATCTGTCCAACCCCTTCTGTTATCACGCCATCAACAGGAATTAATTCACCACTTCTGACCTCAACCATTGTCCCAGGGAAAACAAGGTCAATGGGGAGTTCCTCTGGCTCAGGGCGGAAGGGTTCAAGAGATGACAATGGGGAAATCCCTGTGCTAAAGGTCGTTGTTGAGACACCAGCTAAACGTGGTTTTTCTCCTGACACTACTCTAGCAACACGCGGAAGACGGTCTAATCCACCTTGCATAGCATCTCTTGCTCTGGTGAGGGCAGATGATTCTAAATGTCCACTTACAGATTCTAGTAACACAACCATCAACGCTTCGGGCCACGCCTGTAAAATTGCCGCGCCAATCACTGCCATGGTAGTCAGTATTTGGAATCCTAGTACACGATTACGGATACTTGCGATGGCTTCCATAAACATTCGGAATCCACCTATAACCGTACCTAAAATTCCAACTCCAACAATGATAATTGTTGGCGTAGACAACGCTTGTAATAGGATAATTATTGGTAATAAAACTAAGGCAATAGATGCACCAATCAATCGCCAATGTTCTGTTGAAAGGCCAACTACATCACCTTTTACCAAGTCAACACTCTTGCCAGTCATTCTTTCAAGAGCGAGTTCATGTTCTTTACGAGTTAGGGCTAACATCGATGGTGGGCGACGTATCAGGATATCTGTATCTTCTAGGCGGACATCAAGTAATCCGGGTGCAGATTGAAGAAGGCGCTTTAGTGAAGTTCGGTCACAATTTTGCCTTTTCATCACCGAGTCAACAGTTACCCCAGATAGTCGGTACCAGTCAACATCGGGCTCATGTCCTAAACTAGATAATATTCGATTGGCTTTTGCAAGGTCACCCTTTCCAAGATCAATTCCAAGACGAACCGTGCCTTCAGCGTGACTTATTTTACAAGACTCAACAGCAGGGTTTTTTGTTGTAGCAGAACTTGCTTTCATAGCACAGTCTGGACAATCCATACCCTTAATTGGCCATTCAAAATTGTGGATACCATCGGTCACTAATTGAGCCGATAAGTACTCATCATCTCTTTTTGGTAAGATGTCTTGGATAGGGATAATTTGTCCTTCCTGAAATGACTCCAACTCAATTGATTCTCCTTGGCCATCCTTGGTTTTAATAGATTCATCTTTGATGGCTTTGTCCTCAGATGCTATCAACTCGTCTTCGTCATCATCCTCGAAAAAGATGAATCCATCCGATTCATCCTCTCGCTTGCGCATAAGGTGACCTATTGCCTCCCCTGTTTGAATGTGTGCCTAACTAATGTTGGGAAGATTAAGAACCAAAAATCAATTGAAAAAATGATTTCCCAATTGGAAAAATGATTTCTCTATTGAAAAATATGTTTCATTTACCCGCCTTCAAAAGGGATTGATTGATGTTTCAAATGGTCTGACGCTTCCTTCCCTTCGGTCAGTCCAGCGTCAAACTCCAGCGCTAAACGGCTGATTTCAGATGGTTTGGTTTAGCGCGGAGTTCGAATCCTGCTTTGATGAAGTCTAAGGAAAAATGTTGAAATCTAGTGCAGGGAGCAGGATTCGAACCTGCGAAGCACTAAGCAGTGGATCTTGAGCCCACCCCCTTTGACCGCTCGGGTACCCCTGCGTTGCAACTCGGTGTGTGCTTCCCTTTGTCATTCTTCCTCAAGAGGTGATGAACTCTGGGTTAGGATTTCGGGAGGAGGGCCCGCACCTTCTGGCCATTCATCGGGAGCCCATGGCGGAGGCGGTGGAACATCCTCATCCTCATCCTCCATCTCATCCCATTCTTCATCGGTTCGCCTAAGCGCTGCAACTGCAATCATTAACACTACTGAAATTAGTAATATCATTAGGCCAATCGCAGCTGGGGAATCTAAAGTCTGCCAAAAAATCTCGGATGCAGATTGCTCACGGACAAGTCCAACTGGAACACTTGTGAGATTTTTGCTATCATCATTAATAGCAATATAGAGTTGTAAATCACCAGCAGCCCAAGCCTCAACGCTGAATGTGAAAAAAGCGTGCTGCTGAGGCAATAGGGTCAAATTAGTCTCATTGAGAATGTGGTAACGTCCGCCATTTCCTGTTGATTGCCAGGCCCATAAACCGACTTTGACAACACCCATATCATTTCCTTCATTCGAAACTCGGCCATCAATCGTGAACAAGGAACCGATGGTTGGCTGATATGGGTTTGCGGTTAATTCTAATATAACTGGTTGGAAAAATATGACTCGTAATTGGGTCATTCTACTATTCCCTTCAGTTCCTATACCAACTAAGGAATGCCCTGCTAAGTCGGCCCCAACTATCCATATCACCAAATCATCATCCGGGAGGAGAATATCTGAATTAACATCAAAATCTATTCTAGTAGAGTAAGTCCACAATCCTTCTGCCTCAGTTGCCAGAGGTAATTGTGAAAGCCCGTGCATATACGAAATTTCTACGCCATGCCTTCTAAATGACCAGTGTAACTCTAGAGGGTTTTGCCCCATTCCGCCTGCTTCATTTACTCTCACAGTCACTAATTGTTGCATCATCTGATTTGAGTTGATAGTGCTGAGTGTAGTTATGGGGAAATCAAGTTGTGGAGGAGTGGAATCAATAACGATATGTAGTTTCATATCAGTAATAGGAATTGTTTGAACGCCTCCAACCATCATCGCTTGTACAGTTGCTGACCCGCGATTCCATCTCGCCTGTGGAATTTCTGAATTCGCTGTGAACGAGGAGGCATTAGATAGTTGAATATACCAATTTTCAGCATCATTTTGGCTGTCATCCATACTGAAATTAACTTGCCACTCACCATCCAGTACCACATTCAATCCATTTGCCTCATGTTGTAATTGACCTGAAAAATTGAATCTATCATCGGGTTGAAGATAGAGAGTGCTGCCAATTAATTCACTACCGGGAGGAGAAAGGTCATCCGCACTTAGCAACTTCAGATTTACTCGACCATCAACGGTCCACGCAAGATGAGAAAGTGAATTACTACCAAGTTCTAGAACTTGGCCATGCTCAGTGACTATTACACTGGGTTTTTGGGTTGAAGTATTCCATGATTGAGGTGAATCAACACCTAAGCGGAACTGAATTTTTACCTTGTAAGATCCAGCGGATAATTCTTCGATAACTAGTCCAACAGGAGTAATTGGAGAATTATCATTTACAGATAATTCTCTTGAGAGGGGGTCAAGGCGGATATCGCCTCGACCATCACCTGGCGCTAACGCAATTAAAATATTATCAATAGATCCGATTCCATTGTCATCAGTAATTGAAAATGAGAATTCATGGATTTGGCCAACCAGCAGATTATCACCCCACCTATCAAGAGCCATTGAGGGTTGTGAAATTGTAGTCGCCAAGTCATCCTGAGTCACTAGGGTTGCCATATCATTGTCAATACCAGCAGCCCCACCATTGAGCACTGGATGTCCTGCTAAGTCAGTCCCAGTAATGTAAAGTGAAACCTTTGCTAGTTCCCCATTTGTTAGCAACTCTAAAGATGGGAAATCAATTCTAACTGTGCCGTTTGCTTTCATTGGCGTTATTTCACGTATGATTGAATATTCCCATTCGTCTGCTTCACCGTCTCCATCTACGTCGTCAATTCCTTCTCTCCATGAATGTAATAATAGTGGACCGCCGAGTGCTTCAATTTCTGAAATTTCAACTGACAAGGGTAAGAGTCTGTCCTCAGGCCAAACATTGCCATCAGCCGGTCTTGGGCCACTTGGTGTGTAGGCCAACAATGGGCCAAGAGTTGGTGGATTGGAATCAATAATGAGAGTAACGGGAGTTCTATCATCAGTAACATCTGTTGCACCACTCAAAGACACGCCGGTAGGGCCAGGGCGAAGAATCCATGCTGTGAGATTGACTAACCCGCTTGCTTGCCCTAGAACAACGCTAGCGCTCCACTGACCGTTTGGGCCGCTTGAGGCAACGACTTGAGATGTTCCGTTGATGTGTTCAGATTGGATTGTGACCTGAAAATTCTCGTTTGATGGACGCCATGCAGAGTCCTCAAAACGGACTTTACCAGAGACCTCAACAATTGAACCAGCGGCGATTTCGAATGGATAGGCAGGTGAGCCGCGGGTGGAAAGCAAGTTTCCATCTTGGTTCCTAACTTCCCAAGCATCTATTTCCATATCATTCTCAACTGCTTTTGAGCCGACACCGATTCTGACAATATCATCGGCCAAATTAATGCCATTAACTGCCCAAGAATCGGCGGCGACATCCAGCCAATCAACATCATCCCAGCCCCACTGGGTTTGCAGATGCCATTCAATTCGCCAGCCCTTTTCAATTGCCGTAATTGTGCTAGCTGTTGAATTGAGGTACACTTGATTCGCGCCGCCCACTTGAGCGAAGGATGGTGTGCCTGTGAGATTAGATATTGAGAAAGAAATCAACTCACCGGACGGGCCCGCCAAAGTAAGGTTCGCAGTTGCTAATTGGTCACGAGCAAATAAGTGAGTCAAATCTGTGGTGATGATTGTCGAGCGGTCAGGCAGCCAAGTTTCGGGAACTGATACCACCTCATTTTGCAAGAGTGGTGAATGAGATACTTCGCCCCATAATCCGATGCCGCCAGCCTCTGAATCAATTCGAACTGGAATGCTGTAAGTCCCATTGACTGGGCTACTTGCATTTATCGCCTGAGAAACTACTGGCCCAAGGCCTGATACGTTATCTCTAAGGATGTAGTTCACTCCATAAATACGGATTTGGGTTAAATCAGTTGTATCCAATGAAATTGGGATTTGCTTCCAATCCCTAGTTGCATTTTGAAAAGGCATGCCAACTTGAGCATTGATGGATTGAATGACTGCTGTGTTTAATGGTACCATAATTCCCAACCCATTTTCAATAGTTTGCT
>Ga0209089_10000237_pt1 | contig 52140 bp, 52 predicted proteins | sample ArcticOcean_MG_C_FD_187431 | JGI IMG/M metagenome (GOLD analysis project Ga0209089, IMG submission 187431) | Marine microbial communities from western Arctic Ocean - ArcticOcean_MG_CB2_150 (SPAdes) (version 2) | ecosystem: Environmental > Aquatic > Marine > Oceanic | place: Arctic Ocean: Canada...
TCGAACTTCAGTAATTGCAGATGGAGTAACATAACTCACCTTTTCCATCTGCTTAACAACAGCATTAGTTACTCTTTGATCACCGTGGCCTATATTAACATTCATTAATCCAGAAGAAAAATCTATAATTTTATTTCCATCATGATCATATAAATAAACCCCTTTTGCTTTTTCAACATTTAAAGGCTTAATTCCTTTTTGCTTTGACCATGAAAAAAGTGTGTGATCAAGATTATTTTTAAGTATAGTATCTTTTTTACCTCCCATATCAGCCTTTTTTGAGTTTGTAAAAAAAATTTAAATATTTAAGATTCGTGCTTCCATTTTCCCCCTACCATAGTTCTCTCTATTGAAATATCAATAATTTCCATGGGGTCAACTTTTATTGGATCTTTATCTAAAACAACCAAGTCAGCTAATTTTCCTTTTTCTAGACTGCCTTTTAAACCCTCTTCATACGAAGCATATGCTCCGTGAATAGTTCCCACTTTAATCGCTTCTTCAACAGTGATTCTTTGAGATGGCCCCCATATATTTCCGTTAATATCTGTTCTTGTTACGCTCGACTGAAGAGCCATCATAGGCTCATAAGGCCCTGGAGGGTAATCTGAAGTTTGTGTAACTTTTATTCCTGCATCAAGAAAACTTCGAACTGCAAACATGTTTTCCAGTCTTTCCTTTCCATATTGCTTCATTTTCTCCCCATGAAAATAAACATATGTGGAAAAAGGGTTTGGTATAGCATTTAATTGTTTAATTCTTCTAACCAGATCATCATTAATTACAGTACAATGTTCTAATCTAAATCTAGGGTCAATTCGAGGATATTCTTTTTGAAGTCGTTCATAAATATTTAATGTCTTATCAATTCCCACATCACCATTTGCATGAACTCCTACTTGCCATCCATTTGTATGAGCTTTGTGAGCATACTCGTAAACTTTTTCTTCATCCATAACCAGAATTCCATAATCATTTGGTCGTCCAATATATGGTTTTGATAATCTTGCTGTTCTTTCTGAAATTGAACCATCTATTGTAATTTTCATTCCTCCAATCCTTAGCCATTGATCCCCAAAACCAGTCTTAATGCCTGCATCAATAAACTTGTCTATTTCTCTATAAGAAATCATACTATAAACCCTCATAGATAATTCGTCAGCATCGTACGCATCTTGATAAGCTCTTAGATAGGTTGAGGATCCATAAGCCTCAGTAACAGATGTAACACCACTTTTTGTCATCATTTTAGTTATCAGCTTAACTCCTTCTTGATAGTCTTTTTGGGTAAATGTATCTGGTATTAATTCTGATAAAGGATTAGACGCTGTTTCTAATAATTGTCCTGTTAATTCTCCATTTTTTCCATCTCTACCTATTTTACCGCCTTCTGGATCAGGAGTACTTAAATTGTATCCCATTAAATTCAAGGCCGTTGAGTTAACATATGTTGAGTGCCCTCCTCGATGCCTGATTCTAACTGGATTATTTGGAGCAGCTTCATCAAGGTCATGTTTGTTTATTAATCTTCCTTCTTTGATCTTTGTGTCATCATATTTAAACCCTAAAATCCATTCTCCAGGAGGAGTTACCTTTGATCTTTCATGAATGGCTTTTTTTATCTCTTCTATTGATCGTAAATCAATATCTACATTTCTTAGATGTGAAAGACCCGATGATGCCGGATGAGAATGAGCATCAATAAATCCTGGAACAATTGTTTTTCCAGCAATATCAATTTTTTTAGTATTTGAATTTGATAATTTTAATATTTTATCATTCTCTCCAATTGCAACAATTCTTTCTCCCAAAATCGCAATAGCTTGAGCTTTGGGATTTTTTTGGTTTACTGTTATTACATTTGCATTATAAAGAATTGTGTCAGGACTTGTTGTAAAAAAATCTTTAGTATTAATCCATGGAAGAGCTACAAGAGGACTTGCGCTTTTAATAAATTGCCTTCTGCTTTGTATTGACATAAAAATTTATTTTAGATTATATTAAATTTATGAATTTTTGAAGAACTCACTTTTATAACAAGTTTTACTTAAAAGTAAAGAAATTTAGCTTTAGATTAAGATTAAAACCTTAACAACTATAACTTTGAAAGGGTTAATGTATATTAGAAAATGTTGCGGGTTTACATATTTTTAATTTTAATTTTTATTTGTTTTTTCTCCTTTTCTCAAGGAAATATAAACCTATACAAACAATACAGGTCTGGACCTGATCCTGATAGTTTCTATCATGTCTGGAATTACTCTTTATACGGAAGGATAAATTGGATGAATTCTGATCAAGATTATACTAACCCTGCTTTAGGAAAAGGAATTGGATTTATGGTTCAAAAACTCAATTCTAAAACATTTGGATGGTCAACTGGAGTCGAGTTTAATGAGATTCGCTATCAATATGACGGATTATTAGACAACTCTTTAGACAATACAAACTGGTTAAGCTTTCCATTAACAATTAGACTCTACCCTTCACGGAAATTATTTTTTGAAGTAGGATTCAAATATCATTATTTTTTAACAGCTAAAAATTCGATTAATACTAATTCCATAACTGGAACGCTAAAATATCCTGACGAGTCTTTTGGAAACACTTTTGGCACATTTATTACTATTCAATATCAAATTTGGCGAAGATTAAATATAGGGCTTCAATATCAGTACATGAAAAGCAAGAACGTTAATCCTGCAGGAATACAACCAAATGTTTTTGACGGTCTATCCCTAAAGCTTGGTGCTTTTATTAAAAATCCTTTGAAACGTCCAGAATCAAATTAATGGTAATTCTTAATGATTGTATCATTTACAATAATCATTTTAACCAAAGAATCTTGAGCTAGACTGTCTATTATAACAAGATGTCCTTTTGGTTTAATATTGTCTATAAAAAATATTTCAGATTTACCATTTTTTAAATCAACAAACTTACCTGATCCGTAAAGTATTTTTGTTCCATTTGGATTTTCATCAAGTTCTTTAGTCGAGTTTTTAATAGAAGGGTTCTCATGAAAATGATTTATCATCATACATGACTGAAATGAGATTAATGTAAGTATTAAAAAAAAAATTCTAAAAATTTCCATATAGTCAAAATTATAAAATTTAAAATTGATTACGTATAGTAATATTTAGGACCTTATGTCGCTTATATATTTGACCCGGAGTGTCTTTACTCATAGACTGATATAACATTAATATCATCCACTTTTTTTTCTGATAAAAAAGTCCAAATTCAAAACTATTACGGTGCTTTAAATTAGGGACTGTATGTACGGAGCTATTATCAAATAAACTTCCGCTTAAAGCAAAGTCATGAGGTCTGTATTCTTGTCTAGTTCCAATATAAACTCCTCTTGAAAGTTCTGTATTATTAAATGAAGATTTTTGAAATGGAAGGTTTTGAGTTGAGCCTATTAAAATTCCTATTCTTCCTATAGATTGTATTCTATAGCTGGATAATTTTGAATAAAGTTGAGAAGTAAGATGAATGTTCTCTGAGAGGCTAATTCCCTTATTAATCTGTCCAAGAACTCCAAAATGAAATCTTTGAGGTTGAGCACCTGTCCATGATAGTTCAGGTAAACTTAAAAATGTGCGATGATAAAAATTTTGAAATGTTCTTGCTAAAGAAGCTTCTCCTGTTATGCCTATTTCTATTCCCCAGCTATAACTAGAATTGACGCTCAAAAAATATTCTTTTTCATTTTGAATATATAGCCATCCATTGTAAGGATAATCTATTTTGGATAGATCATCGGTGTACCGTTGTGAAGGATGATATATTTCTTGTCCTATTCGCCAGTGATTAGCTTTTTTTTCTTTCTTTTTCCCGTAAGAAATAGCTATTCCGCTTGAATAATATTGATCAGTTAAAAAGTACAAGTCGTTATCAACAGATAATTCAATATATGATTGAGAATGAATTTTTAAAGTCAAGAAAACAAAATACCCAATTAAATAAATTGATTTGTTTTTCAATAGGTTTTGATAACAGGTTTTTATATTCTTGAAGATATGTTTAAAATCACACTTAGTCTATATTTATAATAAGATTATAGCTCAAAAATGATAAAAAAATGATTCGTCTTGCATACTTTTCTGATTTAGATAATGTGAAAAAATTAACTGAAGCATGTGCAGAAGAAATGATTTCTAAAGGAATATTTCAATGGAATGAGCACTATCCTTCTAGAGAAGTTTTTGAAAAGGATATAATGAATAAAGAATTATATGTTACTGAACTAAATAACTCTATGGTAGGCTGTGTTATGTTTTCAAAACACAAAGATGAACTTTATAATAAAATTGATTGGATTACTCCAGATCCAAACAATCTATATATACATAGATTAGCTGTTCATCCAAAAAGTCAAAAAAAAGGACTAGCTAGGTCAATGATGGATTTTGCAGAAGAAGAAGCAATTAAAATGAACTGTATTTCAGTTAGACTTGATACCTTTAGTCAAAACCCCAGAAACTCAAAATTTTATATAGCCAGAGGTTATATACAGCTTGGCAATGTGGATATTCCAAAACAAAGTGAATACCCATTTTACTGTTTTGAGAAAGTTTTGAAATATTAAAAAATGAATTATGAATCATAAAATAAGAATCACAAAAGAATTTAGTCTTGAAACTGGTCATGCGCTATACGGATATGACGGGCTATGTAAAAATGTACATGGGCACAGTTATAAACTATACGTAACAGTTATAGGCACTCCAATAGATAAATCACAAAATGTAAAATTAGGTATGGTAATTGACTTTGGTGATCTAAAAAAAATTGTAAAAGAAGAAATTATTACTCCTTTTGATCACGCAACAGTTTTAAACTGTAATTCTCCCCATAATGAACTAGCTAATCAGATGGAAGAAAAAGGAAATAAAATTGTTAGAATAAATTATCAACCTACATGTGAAATGTTAGTGTCAGATTTTGCAGAGAAAATACAAAACCGACTTCCAAAATCTTTAAAACTTCACTCTTTAAAACTTCGAGAAACAGCTACCGCTTATGCTGAGTGGTACGCAGAAGATAATTTTAAATTAAAATCTAAAACCGTCTAAATCATCTTCTGATTTTTCTTGAATATATTGATCACAATCTAATTGAATTGAGAGTGATTCAGGCTCAACAAAATCCTCTGTTGATATCCCCAATTCAGGCTTAAGATATACTTCTTTCATAAACTGCCCCCAAATAGGCAAAGCCATAGTTGCTCCCTGACCGTATGCAATTTTTTCAAAGTGTATTGAGCGGTCTTCTCCGCCAACCCATACCCCTGTAACAAGATTTGGAACAATTCCCAAGAACCATCCATCGCTTTGATTCTGAGTTGTTCCTGTTTTGCCCGCAATTGGATTTTCAAAAATGTAGGGGTATCCAGTAACTACCTTTTCATATATATAATTTTCTTTTTCCAATCCTGCGTGTCTTAGTCTAGCTCCTGACCCCTGTTCTGTAACTCCTTTCATTAAGTTTATTGTTACATATGCCACTTCTTCTGAAATAACATCTTGTGTTTCTGGAACTGATTCATAAATAACGGATCCATTTTTGTCCTCTATTCTAGATATCATTACTGGTTTAACATATATTCCTTTATTAGCAAAAGTTCCATACGCTCCTACCATTTCAAAAAGACTTATGTCTGGTGTTCCAAGTGCAATTGAAGGAACTGCAGGAATTCTGGATGTAATTCCCATTTTTCGAACTAAATCAATTACAGGCCTTGGGCCTACTTTATCCATCAATCTTGCGCTTATAGTATTTACTGAGTTTGCCAATGCGTTTTTTAAGGTTCTATTCTTTCCATATTTGTCTCCTGAATTCTTTGGACACCAAGCGTCAATATTTCCATGCTTCATAGGTTCAATACAAAATAGTGCATCAGGAAGAATGTCACATGGTGATAGTTTTAATTGATCAATCGCAGTTGCATATAAAAAAGGTTTAAATATTGATCCTATTTGTCGTCTTCCTTGTTTTACTTGATCATATTGAAAATGTTTATAATCATATCCTCCCACCCAAACTTTTACTTTTCCCGTTTGTGGTTCCATTGACATCATGGAAGATCGCAAAAAATACTTATAATATCTTATTGAGTCTAAAGGGGTCATAACAGTATCTCTTTCTCCTTTCCAAGTAAAAACCGTCATTGGAATTGGTTCTTTAAAATTCTTTAATATTTTATCTTTTTCCCATCCGGCATTTGTTTTGTTTTTCCAACGCTCTGATCTGTATGCTGTTCTCTCCAAAAGAGTGTCTATTTGGCCTGTTCTTAAATCTAAAAAAGGCGCAGTTTCATTTAATTTTTTTGTGTTTTGTCTGAAGAATTCTTTTTGTAAATTTTTCATGTGATTACGAACTGATTCTTCTCCAATACTTTGAAGCTGTGAGTCAATAGTTGTGTATATTTTTAATCCATCACGATACAGATTATATTTTTCGCCATTTTCTTTAGGGTTTTCTTTAATCCACTTTATCATAAACTCTTGCAAATATGCCCTAAAATATGTAGCTAATCCTTCCCTATGTGATTCAGGCGTGTAATCAATTTCCAATGTGATTTGTGATAGTGAATCTGCAACTTTTGAAGTTAAATAGCTATTTCTTACCATTTGTTTAAAAACAATATTCCTTCTTCTCTTAACCAGCTCAGGTCTTCTCAATGGATTATAGTATGATGAATTCTTTAGCATTCCTATTAAAGTTGCTGATTGCTCAATCTTTAAATTTTTAGGAATTGTATTAAAAAATATTTTTGATGCAGATCGAATTCCATCAGCATTATATCCAAAATCATAGATGTTTAGATACATGGCGATAATTTCTTTTTTTGTATATCTCCTCTCTAGCTGAACAGATAAAACCCACTCTTTAACTTTCTGAATTACAGCTTCATAAATGTTTCTAGATCGAACTCCCACAAAAAGTTGTCTTGCTAATTGCTGAGTTATTGTACTTGCTCCCCCTCTTTTTCCTAAAAATATAATAGCACTGATTGTTCGTCTCCAATCTATTCCTGAATGTGTATAAAACCTTTCATCTTCTGTAGCTATAAGTCCATTTATAATGTTTTCAGGAAGTTCATCAAATTGTATAGGAGTTCTATTATCTTCATAATAGTACTTTCCTAATACAGCTCCGTCTGATGAAAATATTTGTGTGGCTAAATTAGTTTTAGGATTCTCAAGCTGCTGAAGGTCTGGCATGGGGCCATAATTTCCCATTCCTACTCTAAAAAATATAGCTATAGTAATTATTGTTCCTGAAAAAATAATTCCCCAGAAAATATTTATGGCTAATCTAAAGGACTTTATCTCTGGATTATTCATTTTTATATCTATTTGGAATTATACTTATTCCTACGCTTATGATTCCAGGCAAAATTTTCATTCCAAATTCATTTTGATTTTTTCTCATCGCATGCCTCAAAATAACTGAATATTTAGAATCACTTGAAAAACTTATTTCTTCTTTCCAGTAAAATAAACTTTCTTTTACATTTCCAAAACCCTTTCCTAAAAATCTGCCTGATTTATCTGCCATTGAATATTCTAAAGTATCACTACTCACCTCTATACCATCTTTTAATAAAGTGGTAATTAAAAAGATATTAGAAAATGGATAATTATTGTCGTTTCTTAGATTAATAAAAATACTTCCTTTTGAATTAGGGATTTCATTAAAACTAAAAGTAGCTGAATCTGATGATTTCCAGCCATTTGAAAAATCTTTAAAATCACTATGCCAAATTTCATTTGAACAACAACAAAAAATTATTGAAGTAAATAAAAGAAAAAAATTATTAATTTTTTTAGTTGTCATACTAATTTCGGTGAGTATGTAAAGATACAATATCTGTAAACTGTCTGTTTATATACAATTATTAATTTATTTTTTAAACTTTAAAAATCCTGATCTCCCTTTTTTAAAAATTTTATTACTGTTATGAGTTCCCTTTCTTAATTTTTTTTGAGTTTCTAATGGGAGGCTTGTAATTTCTTGGCATTCTTTAGAGCAACAAATTTTATGTTTTTCTGAACATTCTAAGCATTGAATAAATAATAAATGACAGACTGGATTTGCACAATTCACATGCAAATCACAAAGTGATCCACACTGGTGACATTTTGAAATAATTTCTTCAGATATTCTTTCTCCTCGTCGCTCATCAAAAACAAAATTTTTACCTCTAAATTTATTTTCAATTTTGATGTCGTTAACCTGTCTTACATACTCAATAATTCCTCCTTCTAATTGAAATACATTATTATACCCTTTATGTTTAAAATAAGCGCTTGCTTTTTCACATCTAATGCCTCCTGTACAATACATTAAAATATTTTTGTTTTTTTTATTTTGGATAATAGTTTTTTCAATAATTGGCAATGAATCTCGAAAAGTATCAACGTCTGGAGTTATAGCTCCTTTGAAATGGCCTATTTCACTTTCGTAATGATTTCTAATATCAATACAAATAGTTTTTGGATCCTCTAAAAGTTCGTTAAATTCCTTAGCATCAACGTGTTTGCCCTTGTTCGTCACATCAAATGAATCATCGTTTAAACCATCTGCTACAATCTTATCTCTAACTTTAATAGTTAGTTTTAAAAATGATTTGTTGTTTTGCTCAACAGCAACATTAAGCCTAACATTTTTTAAAAAAAAAATGCTGTCTATGTGATCTTTAAAATGTTGAAAATTTTCAGCAGGAATAGAAAGTTGGGCATTAATTCCCTCATTTGCAACATAAATTCTACCCAAAATATCTAATGGGTTCCATAACATAAAGAGGTGATCTCTAAAAAGGTTAGGATTCCCGATTTGTGCATATTGGTAGAAAGAAAGGGTTAGACGATCTTTTCCTGCAGATTCAATTATTTCTGCACGTTCATTAGCACTTAATTTATTGTGCAATTGCATGCTATACGTTTTAAAGTTAAAATTTGAACAAAGATAAAATTATTCTATAGCATTATCTTTTAACCCTACCAAAATAAGTTTTGTTTGTCTACCGTTCACATATTTAAAACCCTCAGAGCTAAAATATCCGGCTTCTTCTAGCATAACTCGAATCTCTTTTTTCCATTCTTTTATATAAACTTTTGTGTTTAATTCAATTGCATAAACAGTTTCTAATTGCAAAGTATGTTCACCGGACCCAGCTACGCCATTTTGAGCATCCCACATTCCAATAGTTGTTCCAGCAGAGTGGCCAAAAACACCTAAGGGATGTGTGTATATTTGAGGTTTATAGCCTGCGCTTTTTGCTTCATTTAATGTTTTTTCAAGAATATTGTTTCCTGTCTGTCCTTCTACAAAATTATTTGTCAAATAATCTTGGACAGTGTTACCATCTTTTAAAGCTTGTCCTAATTCTTTAGGAGCACTTTTTTCTCCTCTTCTTAAAACATAGGCTAACTCCTGACAGTCTGTATTTAAAGTTAAATAACTAATTCCAAAATCGCAATGTAATAAATCTCCGGGAAGTATAGTTTCATATTTTGACTTGGCATCAAATAAGTATAAATCATTTGATTCATTTCTCTGCACATCTACTGTTGGGTGAAACCAAGTAGATAAACCTAAACTCCTGACTTTTTCGCGAAGCCACCAAACTACATCCTCTGTGGTTGTAATTCCTGGGGTAATTACTTGATTTGAAAATGCATCTTTAATGATTGAGTGAGTAATTGAAACTAACTGGTTATATATAATCATTTCCCTAGGTGTTCTTGTTTCAATCCATGATACAACCAAAGATTCAGATGATACGATTTTAGAAGTTAAATGCCTAGGCAAAATCTTTAATAGGTTGTCAAAATCAGTTTTAACCAAACCATCAGCTAAAGCATAATTTTCAGAAATGTTAACTGCTATCGTCTTAGGATTTTGAGATATTATATATTCAGATAGTGCTTTCCATTGGTCAGGCTCTCTTTCTTTGTTCCATAAAGATGGAATCAAATTACCAAATGGATATCTAGTAATTGCCGCTGATTTAAAAACACCCTCTTTCATAGAAAAAACTATAATTGTCCTTCTTCTAGCATTTAGCCATGTTGGAGGTAAAAGAGTTTTAATGACTGGATCTTCATTATACTCTCTTGTAATTAACACCCACATATCAATATTATGCATTTTCATTAATCGAGGTAATAAATTTTCTAATCTATCTTTTTGTATTTCTTCTATAACAGCAGCCTGATCTTTAAGTTTTAATATATTCTGAGATTTTAAAGAGATTACGAAGAATAAAAAAGCTACAAATAAGTATATTTTTTTCATAGTGTTAAGCTAATTAAAATTTTGTTAATAATCACTTTTATAGCTACTTGACCCAGACTAAAAGAAATATTACTTTAGCAAAAAACAAAAAAATGTCAGAAGATAAATCAGCAAAAATTAAAGCTTTACAATTAACCTTAGATAAACTAGATAAAACCTACGGAAAGGGGACTGTAATGAAGCTAGGTGATTTAGCAGTTGTAGAAACAGAAGCAATTTCTTCTGGCTCAATAGGTCTTAATATTGCACTAGGCGTGGGCGGATACCCTCGTGGAAGAGTTATAGAAATTTATGGTCCTGAATCTTCTGGTAAGACTACATTAGCTCTTCATGCTATTGCTGAATGTCAAAAAAAAGGGGGTATTGCAGCTTTTATTGATGCTGAACATGCTTTTGATCGCTTCTATGCAGAAAAGTTAGGTATTGATATAAATGAATTAATAATTTCACAACCGGATCATGGTGAACAAGCTCTAGAAATTGTTGATAATTTAATTAGATCTGGTGCAATTGATGCAGTTGTTATTGACTCGGTAGCTGCTCTAACTCCCAAAAGTGAAATAGAGGGTGAAATGGGAGACTCTAAAATGGGGCTTCATGCTCGATTAATGTCACAAGCCTTAAGAAAATTAACTGCATCTATAAGTAAAACAAATTGTACTGTTTTTTTTATAAATCAATTGAGAGAAAAAATAGGAGTAATGTTTGGTAATCCTGAAACAACAACTGGAGGAAATGCTCTTAAATTTTATGCATCAGTAAGGCTAGATATTAGAAGATCATCTCAAATAAAAAGTGGAGATTCAGAAGTTCTGGGCAATAAAACTCGTGTGAAAGTTGTTAAAAACAAAGTGGCTCCTCCATTCAAAACAACTGAGTTTGATATTATTTATGGTGAAGGGATATCAAAAATTGGTGAAATAGTAGATCTTGGTGTAAATTATGAAATAATCAGTAAAAGCGGTTCCTGGTTTAGTTATGGAGAAACCAGACTTGGTCAAGGAAGAGATTCGGTTAAAGTGCTTTTAGCTGATAATCCAGATTTAATGGAAGAGCTAGAAACAAAAATAATGGATTCAATAAATGCTTTAAACAGTTAGATTGTTCATAATTTTTTTTTAAAAGCATTAGTGACTATTAGTTGTTGTTTTCCAAATTTCTATTGCTTCTAGTGCGGATTGATTAGGATCTTTAATTAATTTATTTTGAATGAAATTTCTTGTTTGTTCCATGACTTTTTTATAGTCACTTTCTTTTAAGGTTTTGGTATAAATAGGATTATAAATAGTAGCTCTTAGGGATCCAGGATAACCATGGGTTGTATACCACGGAAATTTTCTTTTACAATCATACAAAACAATTGGAACTATCGGGAGTTTGTGTTCAATTGCAAGTTTAAAAGCTCCATGTTTAAATTCATTTAATAAGTTTGTTTCAATTATAGATTGTTTTTCTGGAAAAATACAAACACTATATCCTTTATTTAGCTTTTCACTTGCCTGACCATAAACTGCAAAGCGACTCTCACTATCACTTCTATCAACCATAATTGCAGCATGTCTATATAGATATCCAAAAATAGGTATGCTATTTAATTCTTTTTTTCCAACAAAAACAAATGGTTTTTTAAATAGTCTAAGCATAACCATGGGGTCTATGTAACTTGCATGATTTGCGACTAATAAATATGATTTATTTTTTTCAAGATCAGCTGTATTATTTTTTTTAACATAAAAACCCATTCCAATTAAAACAAAAGAGGCCCATACATTCCTTGCATACCAATAAAGTATATTATAACCTCTTGGTAAAATAAAAATAATAGGGGATATTGGGAAAATTAAGATGACAGGAATTGTGCATAGAATATAAAACCACAACCTCCAAAAAATTAATAAAATGCGTTTTAACAATTTCACAAAAAAAATTTATACGCTTCCGAATATACAAAGCCTTGATTGAAAAATAAGCTAAAGCTCTTAATAAAAAAATTACCTTTGTGTTAATATTTTATATTATGTCAAGAATATTAACAGGTGTTCAGTCAACAGGAACTCCTCATTTAGGAAATCTTTTAGGTGCAGTAATTCCAGCAATTCAACTTGCAGAAAAAGATGAAAATGAATCTTTTTTATTCATTGCCGATTTACATTCTATAACTCAAGTTAAAAATGGAGAAGAGCTCAGAGATAATACTTTTGCTACAGCTGCTTCGTGGTTAGCCTGTGGGCTAAATCCGAATAAAACTGTTTTCTATAGGCAAAGCGATGTCAGTCAAGTAACAGAGTTATCATGGTACTTATCTTGCTTTTTTCCTTATCAAAGACTTAAATTGGCTCATTCCTTTAAAGATAAATCTGAGAGTTTGTCTGATATAAATGCAGGATTATTTGCTTACCCTCTGTTAATGGCGGCTGATATATTGATTTATGATGCTGAATTTGTTCCTGTAGGAAAAGACCAATTGCAGCACCTAGAAATGACCAGAGATGTTGCTTCTAGATTTAATAATTTAATGGACAATACATTTGTTTTACCAAGCCCTATATTACAGGAAGACAGTCAATGTGTTCCTGGAGTTGATGGTAATAAAATGAGCAAATCTAAAAACAATACAATTAATATTTTTTTGCCAGAAAAAAAATTGAAAAAACAAATTATGAGTATTGCAACAGACAGCAAAACTATAGAGGATCATAAAATTCCTTACAATTGTACAATTTTCAATCTTTATTCTTTATTAGCTTCTCCTGAAAAAATAAATTTATTAAAAAATAATTACTTAGCAGGAGGAATGGGATATGGAACTGCAAAGGAATTGCTTTACGAGTTAATACTTGAAAAATTTAAAGTCGAAAGAAATAAATTTGAATATTATAATTCAAATCCTGAAGAGGTTAATATTGCGCTTGTAAAAGGAGCTGAAAAAGCAAGAAAAATAGCTAATGAAGTATTATTAAGGGTTCGACACAAAATAGGTTATTAAATCGGTCTTTAAATTCTAGGTCGACAAAATAAATTTATTATTTTTGATAAATGGCTCTAGAACAATATATAAAAGAATTATTATTTGAATATGAATGTGTCACTGTTCCAAGTTTTGGAGCTTTTCTAACTCGTTCATATACCTTTCAGGTTAATAACATAACGGGGGAGTTTATTCCTGCTCGCAAGGAGTTGACTTTTAATAGCTTGTTAATTAGTAATGATGGGGTTTTAGCTAATTATTTTGCAACAAAACAAAAAATAAGCTACGAAAACGCCCTTCGCTTAATTGAAAAAGAGGTTGGAGTTTGGAAAAAAAAATTAAGCACCCAGGCATTATATATAGGTAGTCTTGGTGAAATGAAGCTTAATCAAAATAAGAAAATTGAATTTGAACCATATGGTAAATTGAATTTTGATAGCTCTGTTTTTGGTTTAAGTCCCTTCACAAAAAAACCTCTCTCATCATTTAAAAATTCAAAAACCATAACTGTAACAGGGAAGAGAGAAAAACTAATATTTACACCTGAAAATAAGTACAGGAAATTACCTCTTAGCAAAACTTTTTTTCGCTATGCAGCTATTGGTTTAATTGGTATCGCTTTGTCGGTGTCGACATTTTATTTTGGCGACCACTATATCAATAATCAAAGACATATCAATCAAGAAATCGCTCAAAATAAAATTCAAAATAACATTCAATCTGCTACTTTTAATTTAGGAAATTTAAATAGTGTTTCCCTATCTATAAATGTGATTAAAGAAGATGAAATTCCTAAATTGAAACATACTTATTACAGTATAATAGCTGGAACATTTAGAAATAAATCTTATGCCAAAAGAAAAATTGAAACTTTAAAAAAAGAAGGGTATAATTCTACCCTTGCTGAGATTAATCCTAAAGGTATGTTTAGGGTAGCATATGGCCGTTTTAAATCTAAAAATGAAGCTATTAAACTTTTATATTTTTTAAAATATACCTTAAAAAAAGATGCTTGGTATCTTATTGAGCGATAAATAAATTTTTTACATATTGTATAACCAAAATTCTGGGTTCTCAGAGTTCATTCCATTAAAAACATTAAACTGAAGTATTGTTTTTCCTGTTTCTTTGTTTGTAAATATTTCTCCTAAAACTTGTTTAGAGCTAACTTTCTGACCTTTCTTTACAAAAACTTTCGACAGGTTTTTATAAGCTGTTATATAATTTCCATGTTTAATTAATACTGTTGGATTACTATTTTTAAATGCTAAAATAGACATTACTTCGCCTTCAAAAACAACTCTCGCCTTAACATTTGATTCTGTTGCTATACTTATTCCACTACTCTTAATCTTAGTTGTTTTAACAACTGGATGTGTTTGGGTTCCATAACGCTGAACAACTATTCCCTTAACAACTGGCCAAGGAAGTTGACCTTTATTTAATTTAAAATTTTCAGCTAGAATTTTTGCTTCTGGAGTTAATGTGAAAAAATTTGATGGTTTTTTACCAGCTTTTTTGTTTGAAACAGCTATTGCCTCACTAATTAGTTTTTCAATTTGAGTGTCTATTAAAGCAGCTTGAGTGTGTTTTTGATTAATTTCTTTTTCAAAACTTTTAGATTTTTTCTTGAGTGATTTTAATAGCTTTTCCTGTGTAACCTGTTCACTTACTAGTCTGTTTTTTACGTTTCTATTTTCAGCAACTAGACTCTGTTTTTGTTTTTTTTTTAAAATCAAATTATTATTTAGCTCTTGAAGGATTAGAGTTTGATTTTTTATTTTATTTCCTTGTTTTTTTCGATAAGCATTATATTGTTTTAAATAATTGACTCTTTTATAGGCTTGAAGCAAATTTTCAGATGAAAAAATAAACATTAACCTATTCTGCATTGATTTACTTTTATAAGAATTTTGAACCATTAGGGCATATTCTTTCTTAAGTTCTTTTAATTCAGACCGATATTTATCTATGTCTCTTTGATTTATATTTATAAGATTATCTAAAAAGTTTGCTTGTTCATTATTTACTCTAATTAACTGCTTCCTAACAGATATTCTTAATTGGATGTCTTCTACTTCTGAAAGTGTAGATTTCTTTTTTCTTTTGTTCTCAAATAATAAACTATTTATTTGCTTTATTTCTTCTCTCAATCTAATGCGCTGTTGTTCAAGTTTGCTTTGTTTAACAGTTGAAGAATTTTGGGAGAATAAATTTCCGCCAAGTGTAATAAAAATTAAAATCAAAATAATGTAATTTTTCATTATATTTTGATTGGAGAATAGCCTGATGGAATTGTAAATGGAAATGTTAAATTACTCGGAATTTCTGCTCTAGTATATTCAAGTATAATATCAAGATTGTTTTTGCCATTGATAAAGTTTAAAGATATCTTGCTAGGAATTACTTTCCCGTCTACCTTTTGAAAATCTTCATAATAAATTATTAAAGATTTATTAGTGCCTTGAAAAATAAACCTTTGTTCTTTTAACATAAAAGTTGAAGGATCAAAGAAAAAAACAGGTCTAAATTTATTATTGAAAGACTTTGGTGTAATAGTATAGAATCTTGGGTTTTTAATTTGCTCCCATTTTCCCTGTCTTATATCGATTACTGGCCTACCTATAAGTAGATTTTGTAAATTTTCATATCCAAAATCAATTCCAAAATAATCATTTATAAAAGAGGGGTCACCCTCAAATGAGTTTTTTTGAAATTTTTCATAAAAAGAAATTGTTTTAGGGGTTATTAATAATTTCGCAATAGGAATAAGCATAGTTGCGCTTAGCCATATTGCTTTATCCTTTTCCATTCGAAGGTTTACAACTAATTGCTGACTTCTCTTTCCATCATTAAATTTCACCTTTAATCTTGATCTTAATAAAGATAATTTAGGGGCAGATGAATAAAGTTTTTTATTTAATTCCTTTGTTTTTATATTTTTTATTGGTGCTTTGTTTGGTAAAACTTTGAGGGGCTTGCAACTGTAAAATATTAATCCTATAAGGGCAAATAATATTAAGAACTGTTTAGTTAATATTCGATTCATTTTATTTTAATTGAGAATAATCACCGATAGACACTGATTTAAAATTGTCATTGAAATGTACATTATTACCTATCATTGACTTTGCTGATTTAGTGTTTTGGATTATTAAATTCTTTTGAATTAATGAGTGTTTGATTACACTATTTTCGACTTATTTGATTTTTAATAATTAATTTTTTATTTACCAGTGCTTCCGAAACCACCCTCACCTCTAGTTGTAATTTCTAAATCATCTTGTAAATTCCATTTAACTTGTTCAACCCTTGAAAAAACTAATTGTGCAATTCTTTCTCCTGGGTTAAGAGTATAACTTTCTGATGAAAGATTAACCAGAATTACACCAATTTCTCCACGGTAGTCTGCGTCTATTGTTCCTGGAGAGTTAAGAACTGTTATTCCATGTTTAGCAGATAATCCACTGCGAGGTCGAACTTGAGCTTCATATCCTTTAGGTAAAGCAATTTTAATTCCAGTCCCAACAACTTTTCTTTCAAGTGGTGTTAGTATTATCTCTGATGTCAAAACTGCTCGAAGATCAACTCCTGCTGATGAAGTGGTTGCATATTTAGGCAAGTCAAATGGACTCTTGTTAATTATAGGAATTTTTGGCATATTTGAAATTTTTACAAAATTACAAAAAGCCTAATGTATGAAACCCTTATTAAAAAATTAATTTTAGTTTAGGTTATCAACTAACAAATTTTTGAATAATAAAGTATTTATTTGTTTAGGGCTTCGGCCCCTCCTACAATTTCTAATATTTCATTAGTAATTGATGCCTGACGAGCCTGATTGTATGATAGTTTTAGTTGATCTCGAAGTTCTTGAGCATTATCAGTTGCCTTATGCATAGCTGTCATTCTTGCTCCATGTTCGCTGGCAAAAGAATCTTTTAACGATTTTAAAAGTTGTGTTTTTAATGCTTTTGGGAGCAATTCATTAATGATTTTTTCTTGAGAAGGTTCATAAATATAATCAACTAAATGCTTTTTGATTTCTAAATTAGATACTGGGACAATTGGTAAATATGGTTCGGTTGTAACAATTTGAGTGGCTGCATTTTTGAAACGGTTATAGATAAGCTGAACAGAATCATATTCTTCTTCTGAAAAAGCTTTCATTATTAAGTGCGCAATTGAAGAGGAATTTTCATAGCTTAAATTATCAAAAACTTCATCATGAGAGCTAATAACATTATACTTTTTTGAAAGTAAATCTGTCCCTTTTTTTCCAATTGATAAAATATAAATCTGTTTATTTTGATTTTTTTTAGATATTTCATTTACAGATTTTATTATATTAGAATTAAACCCTCCACACAAACCTCTATTAGAGGTTATTGCAACTAATAAAACTTTCTTTAATGGTCTAATTTTTGTGAATGAATTCTCATCACTATTTTCAAAAGAAGAGCTTAAATTTTGTATAAGTTCAGTTAACTTATCTGAGTAAGGTCTCATCTTTGAAACAGCATCAGTTGCTTTTTTTAATTTAGCTGCAGAAACCATTTTCATTGCACTTGTAATCTGCATCGTTGAGGATACTGAAGCAATTCTGTTTCTTATTTCCTTTAAATTAGCCATTAACTTTTATTAATATTGACCTGAAATAGTTTGTGCTGAAGCATTTAAAACATCAATTACATCATCTGTAAGTTTTCCTAATTTTAATTCAGATAATACTTCCGGATGATTTTTTTTCAGATGTTCCAAATAGCTTATTTCAAATTCTTTTACTTTTTCAACAGGCACAGATCTTAACAAGTTTTTAGATCCCGCATAAATTATTGCAACCTGTTCTTCTACTTTGAAAGGGTCATTTTGTGCTTGTTTCAATATTTCAACATTTCTTTTCCCTTTTTCAATAACGTTTAATGTAGCAGCATCTAGATCTGATCCAAATTTTGCAAAAGCCTCTAAATCCCTGAATTGAGCTTGATCAAGTTTAAGTGTTCCCGCTACTTTTTTCATCGATTTAATTTGTGCAGACCCTCCTACTCGAGACACAGAAATACCCACATTTATAGCAGGTCTAACTCCTGAGTTGAAAAGATCTGATTCTAAGAAAATTTGTCCGTCAGTAATCGAAATAACATTTGTAGGAATATACGCAGAAACATCTCCTGCTTGAGTTTCAATTATAGGAAGTGCTGTTAACGAACCTCCTCCTTTAACTTTATCTTTTAAAGCTTTTGGAAGGTCATTCATTTCGGAAGCAATATTATCATCAGAGATTACTTTTGCTGCCCTTTCAAGTAAGCGTGAATGGAGATAAAATACATCTCCTGGATATGCCTCTCTACCTGGCGGTCTTCTAAGTAATAGTGAAACCTCTCTATAAGCAACTGCCTGTTTAGATAAATCATCATATATGATTAATGCTGGCCGTCCAGTATCTCTAAAATACTCTCCTATTGCTGCGCCAGCAAAAGGAGCATAAACTTGCATTGGTGCAGGATCAGAAGCATTTGCAGCTACTATTGTAGTGTATGACATAGCTCCTTTCTCCTCTAATATTCTTGCAATTCCTACTACATTTGAGGCTTTTTGTCCAATTGCTACATAGATACAAGATACAGGTTCTCCGGCATCGAAAAATTCTTTTTGGTTAAGAATAGTGTCGATACAGACTGTTGTCTTCCCTGTTTGCCTATCTCCTATAACTAACTCTCTTTGACCTCTACCAACGGGTATCATAGCGTCTATAGATTTAATACCTGTTTGTAATGGTTCGCTTACCGGTTGTCGAAAAATAACTCCCGGGGCTTTTCTTTCAAGGGGCATTTCATATAATTCTCCTTCGATAGATCCTTTGCCGTCAATAGGAGTTCCTAATGTATTAACAACTCTTCCAACGATTCCTTCTCCAACTTTTATTGATGCGATTCTTTTAGTCCTTTTAACAGTATCCCCTTCTTTTAATTCTTTTGAGTGACCTAATAAAACAATCCCAACGTTATCTTCCTCTAGGTTAAGAACCATTCCCTCAAGACCACTATCAAAGGATACCAGCTCTCCGTATTGAGCGTTGGTTAGTCCAAAAACACGAGCAATTCCATCTCCTACTTCAAGAACAGTTCCTATTTCATTTAGTTCTAGAGCAGAATTATATCCTGCTAATTGATTTTTTAAAATTGCTGATACTTCAGCTGGTTTCACTTCTGCCATAATATTTTATTTAAGCAATGTGTTTGTTTTTAGTTAATGTGTTACTGAGAGCTTCTAGCTGATTGGTAACACTTGCATTGATTTGTAAATCACCAACATTTAAAATAAATCCTCCGATAATTGAGGGATCTACCTTATTTTTCAATTCAACTTGAAAATCAGTAATTTTTTTTGCTTTATTTAAAACTTCTTTTCTCATTAGTTCGTCTAATGGTATAGCTGAAGTAACCAAAGCGGTGATTTTTCCCTGTGCTTTTTGATAGCTTGCTATATAGTTTTCTGCAACAAGGGCTAGCAAATCAAGTCTTCTATTTTCAGAAAGAAGAGAAATAATTGATTTTGTCTCATCATTAAGTGATGAAAAAACCTTCATTATTGTTTTAAATTTTAACTGAGAGGGTAATACAGGATTAGATAAAAATTCTCTTAAATCATTTGAGTCAGAAACAGCAGATAAAATAACTTTAAAATCTTTCTCTACTTGATCAGCTATGTTTTTTTCCATGGCATATTCAAGAGATGCTTTTGAATATCGAATTGCTGCTCTATTTACTTTCATGACTCAATTAAAGTTTAGTCTCTTTAAGTAGTCGCTCAATTAATTCATTTTGCTTGTCTTTGTTATCTAACTCAGAATGTAAAACTTTTTCAGCCATTTGGATGGATATATCAGCTACTTGACCTTTTAGTTCTTGTATTGCAGCTCTTTTTTCACTTTCAATAGATTCTTTAGCTGATTTAATTAATTTGTCTGCTGTAATTTTCGCTTCTTGTTTTGCTTCCTCAATTATTACTGAGCTCATTTTTCTAGCTTCTTTAAGTAGTAGTTCTTTTTGAGCTCTAGCTTCTTTAATAATTCTTTGATTGTCCTCATTTAAAGACTCCATTTCTTTTCGAGCCTTATCGGCAGAAAAAAGGGCTTCTTTTATAGAGTTTTCTCTTTCATCAACAGCATTAAGAATAGGTTTCCATGCATATTTTTTTAACAAAAAAATTAATCCAATAAAAATTAATAACTGCCAAAAAAATAAACCAAAAGAAAACTCATTAATTAATTTTTCCATTTTTTAATCTATTAAGTCAAAATTAAATACTATTAATCTTTTTTATAAACTTAAAGTACAAACATTGCTGCAAAACCAATACCTTCAACGAAAGCTATGCCAATTAGCATTGCCGTTTGTATTTTTCCATAAGCCTCTGGCTGTCTGCCTATTGCCTCCATGGCTCCTCTTCCAATACCTCCTACACCAATACCTACACCTATTACTATTAAACCTCCTCCTACTATCGCTGGAATTTCCATATTTATTATTAATTTAAATTAATTATTCATTTTTAAAATTTAATCTTAATGATCCTGTTCTTCTACAGCAAAACCAAAATATAATGCTGACAAAATTGTAAAAATATATGCTTGTAAAAGTGCAACTAAAATTTCAATTATAGAAATAAAAAAAGCTAACATAAAGGACATGCTTGAACCCACCCAGTTTCTGAAAATAAAAATCATAGAAATCAAAGTCATCATTACAATATGTCCCGCTGATATATTGGCATATAATCTTATCATCAATGAAAACGGCTTGATAAGGACTCCCAACAATTCTATTGGAGCTAACAAAAACTTCATTGGCAGTGGAACTCCTGGCGCCCAAAAAATGTGTTTCCAATACTCTTTTTTTCCTGTTACATTTGTTATAATAAAGGTTAGCAAAGCCAAACAAAATGTTACAGCTATGTTACCTGTAACATTTATTCCCAATGGAGTTAATCCAATCATATTACAAAACCATATAAAGAAAAACAAAGTTAAAAGATAACTCATATATCTTTTATAATATTTTATTCCAATATTTGGAATAGCTATTTCATCTCTCACATACAAGACTATAGGTTCAAAGAATCTGCCAAGTCCATTCGCTATCATTCCATTTTTTTTATACGAATTCGCTAAATTTCTAAATAAAACAAACATAATAATTGATACAAAAATTATACTAACCACCCCTTTAGTTATTGAAAAATCCAGTGGAGCTTTGTTTAATACATGCTGTTTTATATCATAACTAATTTTTCCTGAAGAATCTGTTTTATAAATTTTACCATGATATAATTTGTAATACTTTTCTCCGAATTGAGCTAAACTTTCACCATGATTAAAATTAGATGAGGAAAAAATAACTAAGCCGCCATCCCATAAAATTATGGGGAGTGGAACTCCAACATAAACTTTAGATTCATCAGCTTTAGTATAACTTAATAAATCAAAATCATATGAGTCAAGTACATGGTGATTTATATATTCTTTTATTTCTGATTTGGTATTTCCTGTATTGGTAGAATTTTCTTTTTTGTCTTGTGCTCTTATTGAGAAAGCTCCGAACAAGATAAAAACAAGACTTAAAAAATATTTTTTTTTTGATATGCTTAACATCAACCTTTATTTAATTTTTTTGCATTGCAAATGTAAGTTATTCGCAAAATATATTAAAGCACTTTTTTACATATTTTTTGATTAAATACTCAAAAACTAAACTCTTGTGTTTAAGAATTTTGAGAGCTCATTAATTTCAATAATTAAACAAGTGAAATATGGGACAAAAAATATGAAGACTTCTATTGGTTGGACATCTCCATCCGAAATAAATTGAGGATATAAAAAAATAAAAAATAAAAACATTTTAGCTATACTCCCAAAAGTTAAAAATAAAATAGCGTTTAATGATTTAACCATTGAAAAATAGTATGTGCCAGAGTAAATAATTAAAGCAGCCGTAAAGTTGAAAACATATGAGCTAATAAAATATTCAGTGAGTTTAAAATTTGCTAAAAAAACAATTGACCATTGTATAAAAAAAGCAGGAATCAAAAAACTAAGTGATTTTAGAAAGAACTTTAATATAGCTTTTAACATAGCACAGCTAGAGGTTTTTACTTTGTTTTTTTACTAAATATATAATTGTAATTAAGCCAAAAATCAAGCATAGAAGGGTTGGCAATTTGTCTTCAGTAGATATTTTAAGTTCAATCCAATTGCCTAATTGAGCCATTAAATACATTATTATGGCAATTTGAAATGCAAGACCAGAAAAAACTAGCCACTTATTAGGCTGTTTTTTCATGGGGTTTTAAAAATTTGGAAAGCGGCTTGATCTGGTTCTCATCTTTAAATTTCATTGAACAATTAGCATTAAACGTTGCTCCTGACTCAACAATAAGTTTTCCAATAACGACGTCTCCTTCTATATTACTTGTTGATTTTAGAAAAAGTATGTTTTTAACTTTAAGAGATCCATTAACCATCCCCTCAACATCTGCTGTTTCACATTCAATACTTCCGTTTACCTTTCCTTCTTTTCCTATAATAACCTTTCCGGTAGTTTTAATTGTTCCTTCCAAAGTTCCATCAATTCTGAAATCTGCCTCAGAAACTATGTCTCCTTTAAATTTAGTACTTTTTTCTATGCGGCTGTATTGACCATTTATTTCTGTGTTTTTCATAAAACTTTTAATTTGCCCTTGGCCAAGATTTTTCAACAAAAATCTTACGGAATTTGGCTGATAAAGTTACAAAATTATTTGAATCTAATAATTTTAATGTAGTCTCGGGAAGTTTTTGCTTAACACTGTCAATCTGTAATTTAGATTTTATACCATGAATTACAATGAATTTATAGTCACTATTATAGATGTCATTTGTTAATTTCCATTTTTTTATTTTAAGCTGATCTATATTAATGTTTAAACTGTCTATTAATTGATTTTCATCAAAATTTGAATCTATTTTATAAGGAAATACCCATTTAAACTGTGCCAATGTTTTTGTTTTTTCATTAAAACTTTTATTAATATTATCTAAGTCACTTTTTGCTCTGTCTGCACTTTTAGAGCTCGGATATTCTTTTACAATTAAAGATAGCTGCTCTTCCAAAATAGTCTTTCCATATATTCTTCCAAGAATTTGAGCTTTTAAAAGCATTGCTTTAGGCTCCCATTTTGTGGTTACCAATAAAACTTTTATGCCTTCCATCATTGATAGTGCTTCAATATAATTTCCTTCTAAAAATTTGTTTAACACTTTTAAATACATTGATTTAGGCGTTCTTAATTCTCCTAGAACATAATTGTCCGGATCTGATAAAACCTTGGAATAAATAGATTCTGGAAATTGATCAATTAATTGGTTTTTATAATTATTTGCCAAGTCATTCGAATCATCAAGATGAATTTTATATAAGTGATATAGTGCAGGGGTGAGAAAAACTGGAAATGCCTGATTTTCTATTACATATTTTAAATTTTTAACAGAAAGATTTTTGTCTTTATATTTTTCTTTATAAATCAGCCCTAGCTTTAAAGCTGCTTGATTATTTTTTTGTTTTAAACTATCCTTTATTCCGGGAGATTTTGGTATTTGATTAATATAAAAATCTACAGACTCAATTTCTATCTTTGAAATTTTAGAATTCGTATCCATTTTACTTTTTTGAAATGAGGTGTTCTTAAATTGTGCTTGGACTTTATTTCTCCAATTATCAATGTTTGGTCTTTTTCCCCAGGTTGAAGCATAATACTGTTTGCCTTTCAAAACTAGGATTGAATTATAAAAATAAAATAATGCTGGGGATTTCGTTTTTAAAAAAGAATTGTCTTTTCTCTCTTTACTTAAAAACATAAGTTTTTCAAGTTCTGCTTCTCTTTTCTTTAATAAAAATTCCTGGAAAAATTTTCTTTGTTCAGCTTCATTAAGGCTTAACAGGCTTAACAGACTATCAGTATATTTAAACTGATTTTCGAAAAATATAACATCCGAAAGGTTATCCCTTTCTCTTTGGGTTTTACTTTTAATTATGCTTTCTTTAGGCAATAAAGGAAGTAAGCTATCTAAATAACTTCCCGTGAAAAGATATTTTTTATTTTTAAAATTAAGGTCTGCTAAATCTCTGTAGTTTACCTTACGCGTAGGGTTATCAATTTCTTTGCTTTTTAAAGACTTTTTTAAGTATATATTAACAAGGCTGTCTTTTTCTTTAGACAAATAATATATTCCTAGGGCTCTATTTAAGCTATGTGAAAGCATTTTATTTTCATAAACTTTTAACAAATCATTTATGGGCTGCACAAAAGGTGTTTTATACTTTTCATGAGAAAGTCTTAATGCGTTTATTTTTGCATTAATCCAAAACTTTCTTGGTGCTTGCCAATTTAATTCTACTATTGAATTATAATAATAAAGTGCCAGATCTTTAGAGTCTTTGATGTCAAAAAGTTGCGCCGCAATGTATGTATATCTTACTTTTCTTAATTGATTGATCTCATGATTTGCAGCTCGAATCATATAATAACTTGCAGAATCAATTTCTTTAATGTTGATAAAAGCTTGAGCTAATGTAGCGTTAGCTAGTCCATATGATGAATTTTTATTGATAAGTTGTCTCGCTAATGGCCTAAGATTATTTATCGCTATTTGATTATTTTGTAATCGAATATTTGTTTTTTCTCTCCAAATTCTACCTTCAATATATACTGATTCATCAATATTATTATCTAATAAAAAATTAAATGCTTCAATGGCAGGAAAAAATCGTCTATCGTAATAGCGCGCCTTACCTAAAAGCAAATATGCCTCATCTATATTAGCATTAAGTTGTTTACCCTCGATATTCATCGAATGTTTTTGAATAGCTTTAACTGCTTTTTCTTCTGCTTTATCAAAACCTGGAACAATAGTGTTTTCGTCAAAGCTTTCACCCTTTAAAAGAATAGGGTCAGTTTTAAGAATTTCAAAAAAATCGTCTTCAATTGTAGCATTTAAAATATTTTCTCCTACTGCTAGAGCTTCCTTTCCGTTAAATAAAACATTATATTTAGTATTTATACTATGAAATTGTCGATTTAAAAACCTGTTTTTTTGTGTAGAGCAAGAGGCTATAATCAAACAAATGATAATTCCAAAATATAATAGTCCAGAAAGATTTTTCAAAATGGCTTTTTTCTTATAACTAAAAAAGGTGCTTTTTAGTATAAATGAAAGATCTTAAAGGGTGAAATAAGTCTCAAGTTCCTTAAGAGTAGCTTCATTTGTTTCAATATCCTTAATTATCTCACCTTTTTCAAGTAAAACAATTCGATTACATACCTCTGTAATATGTGAAAGGTCATGACTAGAGATCAAAAAAGTAGTTTTATTATCACTAGAGAAATCTTGAATTAATTTCTTTAAAAGGATCTGTGAACTAGGGTCAAGATTTGAAAAGGGTTCGTCTAGAATAACTAATTCCGGTAACCCTATAAAAGAGGCTATAATTCCAACTTTTTTTTGATTTCCTTTGGATAAGTCTCGGATATATTTTTTTTGATTTAAAACCTCATCCTTAAAAAAGCTAGAAAACTGTTCTAGCCAATCTTTTAAAGTCACATTTTCAACACCTCTTAACTCAGCTATAAATTCAAAATATTCTTCAGGAGTTAAATATCCTATTATAAATATGCTGTCAATAAATGCGCTTGTTTTAGCTTTCCACGATTCATCATTAGAAACATTAATCTCCTGGTTTAATATCTCTCCTGAAGTGGGTTCCACTAAATCTAAAAGTAAACTAAAAAGGGTTGTTTTACCAGCGCCATTATTCCCCACAAGTCCAAAACAAGAACCTTTTTCTATTTTTAGTTTTGGAATATTAAGAACTGTTTTTCCAGTATAAGTTTTTGTAAGATCTTGAATTTTAATCATTTTAATTATTTGTATTATATGCTTCTAAAGTTTTGTGTTTATGCTTCTTATATACCCCCTCAATTTGACTAATTAGAAATCCATTTAGAATAATTCCTAATACTCCAGATAGCCCTAGTAATAAAATTCCTATTCGCTCTGTAAATAATAACTGGCCTAACCAATAAATTAAAACTGGCAGTCCCATCTTAGGGAGAACAAAAAGAAATTGAGTTATACTAAATGCCTGAGTGTTTTCAAAAGCTTTGGCTTTAACATTTAATTTTAATGGACTTTTATTTAATACTCCTGAAATAAGTGTGATATATCCTCCAAGGCCCATGTTAAAAAAAGCTCCTGCTATTATCATACTGTAAATTTTTAATCCATAATATAGGTATGGGGTTGCCAAAACGCATGCTATCAATGTTGCAATGATCATTAAAATTAATTTAGACTCTAAGTACTTTCTATAAGAAAGGTTTTGCACCATTAAAAGTGAATAATATTCACTATCCCATGAGGGAATATATTGTCCAAAAGTCATCATAAAACCTCCTGTTATAAATATAGAGGCAAATATTAATAGCGTTCCCATTTCTTTATAGATGTCAGGGGTGAAAAATATTATTCCGTAAAACAAGAATAAAAAAGACATTAGTACAACTTGTCTAGGTCTCACATTTCTTATAATTAATCTAATGTCATTTTTAATTAGTGCCCCTAATGTGCCAAAACGATTTAAAAATGTAAGCTTTTCTCCTAATATCTTTTCTTTACCTTTTGAAAGCGATTTATCTAAATAACATTCTTTTATTAAAAATTTAAACAATAATAAATAGGTGGTTGCAAGAGCAAAAATAACAGGAATTAGCCAAAGAGGGTTGCTATATATATTATCAAGTGCTGAGCCAAAAAGAGTGAAAAAATTATAAAAATTAAACTTTTGAAGTCCATATAAACAAATTGCAGTAACTATAATTGCTTTTAAAGCTGAACTGTTTTTATTAACTAAAAAAATAAGGTTATTTGATGTCCAAGTAATCATTTGAAGGCTAAGCCACCATGATAATACACCAAACACATTTCCTTCTCCTTTTAAAATAAAAACAATTGCGAATGGTAAAAAATAAAAAATTGGAGACGAGTTAAAAAAAGAAAAAGTAGATCTAATTATTGTATTCAGGATTATTTTATTTTTAGGCATTGGCGTTATCAATAACTGCTGAATTTCAGTTGACGGGAGTGTCTGAAAAAAATATCTAACTATGAAGCCAAAAACAAAATAGTATAGAAAATGATCGTTTACTATTGATAAAGGTGTTTGGTCAGGGAATTGCTTTTCAAGTAAAAAAAATGATATACCGCTAAAAAAAATAGCTGCAAGTGAAAAATATATTATAAAAAACCCAATTAAAACTTTGACTGCTAATTTTGCCCCAAACTGCGGTGCTCTTGAAAATTGCTTCCATTTAAGTTCGAGAAATATACCTGTCATTACTTAAATTAAATAAAGGCCAAATATATATATTTAGTTGCAATTAACAACGAGGTTTTATTGAGTGGTTTTAAAAATTTTTTATTGATAAAATGATGTATTTTTGCATCATTAAACAATTTTTTGATATGTATTTATGTCAAATTTTAATCTTTTAAAAGTTTGTAAAATTGAAAAGCTAACAAGTGATTCTGTTGCTTTGTCTTTTGAAGTCCCTGATCGTCTTAAAAATTTATATGTTTTTATTTCTGGACAATATCTGACTTTAGAAATATCCATAAATCAAAAAAAAATTAGAAGGTCTTATTCAATATGTTCGGGGCCTAATGAACTATTAAAAATTGGAATAAAAAGGGTTCAAGGGGGAGTTTTTTCAAGTTATGCTATCGAGCATATAAAAATCGGTAGCCGAATTAATGTTAGTCCTCCGAATGGTCGATTTTGTTATAAACCAGAATCTTATAAAGAAATTATAACTGGCATAGCTGCTGGCAGTGGGATTACTCCTGTTTTATCCATAGCTAAATCAACTTTAAATTCAAATGATGAAAATGAATTTAGATTAATATACGGAAACAAATCTATTTCAGACGAAATGTTTTCTTCAGAGATAAAAAGTTTAAAAAATGAATTTTCTGATCGTTTTAAAGTTATTCATGTTTATAGTCAATCGAATGAAAAAGAAAGTAAGTTTGGAAGGATTGATGATTCAATTATTAATTATTATATAAACCTATATGGAACAGCTGATAAATATTTCATTTGTGGCCCGGAACCAATGATTTATTCTATTTCAAATGTTTTATTGACAAAGAAAGTCTCCAAGGATCAAATGCTTTATGAATTATTTACAACTAATCAAAAAAATAATCTGAAAGATTCTTTTGCTAAAGTTTCAAGCTTAGATATTATATATGAAGGCGTGAAATATCATATTAATAATATCTCTGGAAAAACCGTATTAGAAGCAGCAATTGAAGCAGGTATTGATGTTCCTTATTCTTGTCAAGGCGGAATATGTAGTAGTTGTATTGCTAAAGTTGTCGATGGTAGTGCTAAAATGAGAACTAATCAAATTCTAACCGAAGGCGAAATAAAAGATGGTTTGGTTTTAACTTGTCAGGCTGAATCTGAACAAGAGTACCTCAAAGTTAATTTTGACAATGTTTAATTCTTAGTGTTTTCTAAAGCTTCTAATACTTTTTCAATCACGACTTTTGGAGAAATAGTTCTAAAAGCATTTTCATACCCCTTAGGGATATCTTTTCCATAAATTGAAGTAGGAATTCCAGGATATTGATTGCGATCTACACATATGGAGTAATCTTCTGGCTGACCAAATGGAGCGAAACCGGCATATGGATGAGTCTGACCCCAAAGGGTGATAACTGGAATTCCAGCGTTTGAAGCCAAATGTCCATTTAAACTATCCATGCTAATCATGAGGTCTAAAAAAGGAATGGCCATAAGCTGTTCTTTAAACTCTAGTTCCTTAGATGCGTTCCAACAGTTTGAATATGCTTTAGTCCAAACCTCTAATAGGTTCTCTTCTTTTTCTCCAGCGCCTAATAAAAATATTTTATACTCTCTTTGTAAAAAAACTACAACCTGCTGCATTAAATCTAATGGGTATGTTTTTCCCTCATAAGACGCAAAGGGGGCTATGCCAATCCATTTTTTTTTATCAGAATAAAAAATATCTTTCAGTTTTTCTGGCAAAGAATTATTATGAGAAATTTCGTTTTTAGTAATATCAACAGAAAATCCAAGCTTTGAAAAAACTTTTGAATATCTAAAAACAGTTGGGGTTAGAGGTTCAAAATGTTTGTTTTTAATTCTTGTTAATGCTTTTTTTTGACTTCTTCCTTTATTAATACTTTTAACCTTATAACCTAATAATTTAAAAAGCAAGCTAATTACTCTTGTTCTAATAACAAAATGAAGGTCGGCTATATGGGATGGCTTATGCTGCTTAAGTGTTTTGAAAAGGTTAAATACTCCCCTAAATCCTCTATAATCATTATCTATATCAAGAGGAAGCAAATTTATATTTATAAATTCGTCAAAAAGAGGAGCCATTTTAGGACGACTAGCTACTATAAACTCGTCTTCTGGATATGTTTTTGATAAAGCCCTAAGTATTGGTATCATAATCGCTACATCTCCAAAGGAAGAAAAGCGAAGTATTAATACTTTTTTAGCTCGTTTCATTCAATTATTTAGTGTCATTATAAAGAACTGGATTCAATTCCTCATCGTTATACATTTTCATTTGCTTATAACCCTTCATGTGTTTTTGACCCTTGGAAATCTGATCTAATAATGAGTCTATTGCATTTGACAAGTCTATTTTTTGTTCCAGTAAAACATCTAGCTTAATTTTACAAGCTGCTTTATGTTTTTCAGAGGCACCATTTCGGCTTGTTTCTTCTTCCATATGATATATTTTTAATGCTAAAATTGAGAGTCTGTCTATAGCCCAGGCAGGACTTTCTGAATTAACTTCCGCATTTTCTAAAACTATAACATCTTTATACTTGTTAAGAAAATAACTGTCAATATATTCAACCATATCAGTTCTATCTTGATTGGATGCGTCAATTTTTCTTTTGAGTTCCATTCCTTTTATTGGTTCAATATTTGGGTCTCTAATTAAATCTTCATAATGCCATTGAACAGTATCAATCCAGTTTTTTCTATATAATAAATGATCGAATGTTTCAGCAGAAAAAGGGTTTTTAAATGTTTGATCAACGGTGTTTAAAATATGGTACTGATCAATTACATTTTTAAAAATATAAAGAACTTTTTTACTTATTTTATTTGAATTCACAGGTTTAACTTTTTTAAATAACTTATTTAAACAAAAATACTATTTGCTAGACGGAATCAAAAGGAAAGGTATGTGTTCAAAACAGAAAAAACCAACATTATCCATAAAAAACATTCTTTTAAAACTCTTAGTCTAATACTTTTAATAACATTTCTAGTTCCATAAATAATTAAAGGAATTAGAATTATTAAAGACTCAGGAGTTCTAACAAAAATGATAAAACAAAAATGAATAATTATAAGTGTTAATCTATTAATGTATAAAGTAGGCCCAAGATAAGGATATGAGATATTATGAACAACATCAATTTGATGTTGTAACTGGCCGTAATTATTAATTTTATTATTAAAAATAAACCCTGTTATAGCTAATATTAATACAACTATAAAAGCAAGTCCCTCTATTCCCTGTGTTATTTGAAAATAAAAATCTGGTTTTTGATTAATCCATTTATAAAAAGATAGGTTTGTTTTTGAAAATGTGTTAATAGTTAAAATCAAAAACCAAGTGATCGCAGAAGGCAATAACAATGCAATTACTTTACCAATTGAAAAATTATCAGTTATAATAACTGCAATTAGTAAAAATAAAAGATAAATAAATAGCTCTGGAATAAACATGATTGAAAAACTCATAAATATTCCACATTCAAGAAGTTGATTTTCTTTTAAATTTTTAAAAAATAAATTGAATTTTATAAATGCATAATACATAAAAACAACACCGAATATCCAATTCCAATTGAAAATTTCCTTAGGAAAAAAAGCAACTGCAACAGGAAATAAGAATACGTGAATAGTTGATTCATCTCTGATATTCATGCTTTCATATTCCCACCTACCGAATACAAAAAAAATAAAAGTACCTAAACAAATAAATCCTAAATATTGATATAATGAAAGATCTATATCTATAGAAGAATAATTTTGCTTTATTTTGAAAATTATCACAATTATTAAAAAAACACATCCTAATAAATTAGCCAGATAAGATGATTTGCTAAATAGCTTTGTGAGCATATTCTCTTTTATTACCTTTGTAAGGTAAAAAATCTAATCATGATGAAAAACTTTTTTGAAGCGATTGCCTGGCTATTTGAAGAAGTGCTATTTATTCCTTTTAACTTTCTTAGACAACTAGAGCTAGAAAATTGGTGGTTAGCTAATAGTTTAACCTGGTTTTTCTTGGTATTAGGAGTTTGTGCTAGTACCTACTGGATAAATCAATTAAGGATTTCTGACAAGAAAGGTGAAGAGAACAAGTGTCCCTCCGCTCATTCATTTTTATAGATCAAAGCCTATGTCTTTTCTATAATACATCCCTCTATAATTAATTTTTGCCAGGCCGTCATATGATTTTTTTAATGCAGAGGGCATGTCTTTTCCAAGCCCCGTAACTGTAATTACCCTTCCTCCTGCAGTCAATGTTTTATTGTCTTCAAGAGAGGTTCCTGAATGAAAAACTAACGCGTTTTTTACATCATTTATTCCTTCAATAAAATGTCCTTTTTCATATGCTTCAGGATATCCTCCTGAGACAGCCATTACAGTTGATGCACTTCTTAAGTCTATTTCTAATTTAATTTTGCTTAATGTTTTCTTTGCAGTTGCTTCAAATAGAGAAATTAAATCATTTTTAATTCTTGGGATAACAACTTCTGCTTCAGGATCTCCCATTCGAACATTATATTCTATTACCTTTGGCTCGCCACTAACATTTATTAAGCCAATAAAAATAAATCCTTGAAATGGCAATTTATCTTTTTTAAGTCCCAATAGTGTTGGTTGAATAATTCTATCATTTATTTTTTTTATAAATTCTTCATTTGCAAATGGAACAGGAGAAATCGCCCCCATTCCTCCTGTATTAAGTCCTTTGTCTCCTTCGCCAATTCTTTTATAGTCTTTTGCCATTGGAAGGGTTATTCCAGTTTCACCATCAGTTAATATAAAACACGACAATTCTATCCCGTCTAGAAACTCTTCAATAACAACTTTCTCAGATGCTTGTCCAAACTTCTTGTTTATTAACATTGATTTAAGCTCTAATTTTGCTTCCTCAATGTTATTGATAATCAAAACTCCTTTTCCTGCAGCTAATCCATCTGCTTTTAAAACATATGGAGGGTTCATGATTTCTAAAAAGTTGAAGGCTTGATCAATAGTAGAAGATGTAAATTCTGAATATTTAGCTGTCGGAATACTGTGTCGGTTCATAAATGCTTTTGCAAAAGACTTGCTTCCTTCTAATTTTGATGCTTTACTATCTGGTCCAATCAGACTTACTTCTTCTAATTCATTATCGGATTCGAAAAATTCTTTTATTCCTTCAACTAAAGGAGCTTCTGGGCCCACGACAACCATTTCAATTTTATACTTTATTACTACCTTTTTAATAGATTCAAAGTCAGTGACAGGAATTCCTAAATTAGTAGCTATTTTAGATGTTCCTGCATTTCCAGGAGAAACATAAAGATTTTCACATTTTGGGCTTTGAGCTAATTTCCAGCAAAATGTATGCTCACGACCTCCTGACCCAATAACTAAAATATTCATTGTTGTTGTTTTTTCAAATATAAGCCTTTACTCCTCCTTGCTAAAAAATTGATTAACCTTTTCTGTAAGGCCTTTTGATATTTCTTTGCAGCTTTTTTTTGGAATTATTTCATTTAAATTTAATTTGTTTAAATCTGTTGTTTTACAACAATAGAAATAATCAGATAATCCTTCTAGTCTACTTTTTTGATTAATGTGATCAAGTCCGTCAGTTAAAAAAACAACTTTCGTCCCTAGAGAAACAGCGGGAAGAGCGGAATGAATTCTAGATGTGATTATAAGCTCAGATTTAGAAATTATATCTAACTGTTCTTGTGCCAAAAAAAACCTTTCTTGCTCAGAATATTTTGTAACATCAACAATCTGTGATTTATATTTAACTTTTGAAGACTTTTGCTCTGAAAGAAAAACCTCAAGTCTTCTTTTTGAATTTTTATATTGCAAATATTTTTTTGGAAATTTAAACAGTTGAATAAAAAAATTGTTGATAGTAATTTTTGGCATCATTCTATCTAGGGCACTTAGCACAAGGATGCCTTCTCGTTTATTATTCTTATTATTCAAAGTAAGTGTCAAACAACCAGAGAAATAGGTTTTAATTCCTCTTTTAGATAAAATGTTTTGAGTAAAAATATCCCTACAGCCAATAGGCTCATGCTTCTTAAAATATTCAATTCCTGGTAAGCTTAGCATCTGTTTTTCTGCGATTGGATTTAAATGAAATGAAATAAATAGAGGGGTTATTTTGTCACTGGGGGGCCAATTCTTTGGGTTTTCCATAAACCAACCATTCATTATCAAATTTAAAGATGGTCCTGGATAAATGTTTAATTTTTCTCTATCTACTCCAATAGATTTTTTTCCAATTATTTCTTTAGCTGCTATGCTTTGAATATAGTCTCCCAAATTATTAGATTTTGGATAGGACAAAAAGCCTCTCTGTTTTGTATTCATGTCATATTTTTTTAAACTCTTTAATTCGTTTTTCTTCGTCAAAAAAAGTTATTATATGCTGGCGGGCATGTATTCCTGATTTTTTATTTTTCCCTTTAAGAAATTTTTTTATTTTTTTAAAATCTTTTTCTCCATTAAATAATAGTCCTGTATTACCAATTACTTTTGGTATACCAAAAACTGCGTTACCAATTGGAATACACTCACAAAGCATTGCTTCGCAAAGTGCATTGGGTAAGCCTTCAAGTCTTGATGCTTGAATGTAAAATTGATTTTTAGAAAAATAGTCTCTTAATTCTGTACTGTTTTTAGATTTAATAAGCTCGACATTAGGAGGTACCGAGTCTAAAGGAATTATACTATCTGTCTTTAATCCTAAAATTATAAATTGAAAACTTGGAAGTTCTTTAGCCAGTTTTAATATAATTGGAATGCCTTTTAATTTAACTACTCTAGAGTCATTAAAGTTGGCAACTGTTAAAACTGTTTTTGGTGATTTTGATTGGGTTATTTTCCAAAAACTTGAAGAGTACCCTGTAGGTATAACTTTAATCTTTTTTTCAATTTTAGGCATCCAATTAATTAATCCTGAATTTATCCTGTTCTGCAAAAAGGCCTCCTTACATCCCTTAGACAAAGTCTCATCTACAACCCAAATCTGAGTCGCTAAATTATAGTTCATTCTGGCAATTTTTTGTCTCAAATTGTTTTTTGAAAAAATTCCGTGACTAATCTCTTTATCAGAGATTGCGTCATAACCTCCAACTATTACAATACTTTTAACCAAGAAAATTTTTGAAAGAACTAATGGAATCAATCCGTGATAATCACTAAACCAAATTATGACACAATTAGATTTTGGAATTAAAAAAAGTCCTTTTAAAAATTCTCTAATTCTATTAATTAAAAAAAGAAAAATATTTTTAAATGGTGGTGATTTTATTTCGAAAACTTGATGCCCTATTGACTTTAAATTTTCTATGTCTTTAATCACAAAAGAAGTAGGTAAAGTATAAACAAAGCTTATTTTTTTTGTTTTATCCATACTTATTTTTTTAGAGAAAGCCTATTCACTATTTTTCTATCATTACTTAGTCTTGGTACTTTATTTTGTCCTCCAAGCTTTCCTGTTTTTTTCATATAATTTTCAAAACCATGATCCTCAACTATTGAAATATTGATTGGCTTCAATACTTTACCTTTTATTAAGTCATCATAATAACTGTTTTGCTTTCGCATTTCGCTATCTAGGGATTTTGAAAACTCTTCAATGTTTTCTGGGGGTTTTTTAAAATCAATAAACCAATCGTGGTATGGTAATCCTAAGGGTGGGTTTATTTGAGGAGCTACAGTAAATTCACGAACCTCAATTGATGTTGAGTCAATTACATTTTTTAATGCTGTTTCAACTTCTTTACCTATGACATGCTCTCCAAATGCTGAAATATAATGCTTAATTCTTCCAGTTACTGTTACCCTAAATGGTTTGACAGAAACAAAAGAAACTGTATCGCCAATATTATAAGACCATAGTCCTGCATTTGATGATAATATCAGCACATAATTAACTCCTAACTTTACATCTTTAAGAGAAATTCTTTCATAATCAGAATCAAAGAATTTTTCTGCTTCAACAAACTCATAAAAAATCCCATTATCTACTAATAAAAGCAGTCCCTCACTGTCAATTTTATCCTGATATGCAAAAAATCCTTCCGAGGCAGGAAATAGCTCTATAGAGTCAATTTTTCTACCTATTAAATTATCAAATACCCTTTGGTAAGGTTCAAAATTAACGCCTCCGTGTATAAATAAAGAGAAATCTGGAAATTGTTTTCCCACATTATTACCTGTTTTTTTTATTATTTTTTCAAAGTACATTTGAACCCAAGGAGGAATTCCCCCTATTACGGTCATGTTTTGATCTACAGTTTCGTTGACAATTGCATCAACCTTATCTTCCCAGTCTTCTATACAATTTGTTTCCCAGCTGGGCATTCTATTTTTTTGTAAGTAAGATGGCACAAAATGAGCCACAATACCTGAAAGTCGTCCCAAAGAAATTCCATTTAAATTTTCTAAAACTGGACTTCCTTGAATGAATATTTGCTTTCCTGTTACAAATTCAACATTCCCTGTTTGTTCTATATAGTTTAAAATAGCATCTCTAGCTGAATTAATATGTGTAGGCATTGATTCCTTTGTTATTGGAATATATTTTGCGCCAGAAGTTGTGCCACTTGTTTTTGCTAGATACAATGGCTTTCCGGGCCACAAAACATCTTTATCTCCGGCTATAATTGATTCAATATAAGATCTTATTCCCTCATAGTCGTTTATTGGAACCCTTGATTTAAATTCCTTGTAATTACTTATTAATGCAAAATCATGGTCTATCCCAAATTTAGTTTTTGAAGCTTTTTTTATTAAGGATTTTAAAATTTTTTCTTGAGCGCTGATAGGATTTTCAATCCATTTTTTGTTTTTCCAATTAATGAATTTTGCGAAAAGTTTTGCGGCTATTTTTTTCATTTATTATTTTGAAAAGTCAATAAATTTTTCTGGATCTAAGGGATATCCCTCTGTCCATAATTCAAAATGAAGGTGAAATCCTGTAGAAAACTCACCTGTATTGCCTGCTAAAGCTATCACTTCTCCTGCTTCTACGGTATCGCCTTGCTGTTTGTTTAAAGACCTATTATGCTTATAAACTGACAAAAGGCCATATGAGTGTTCTAAAATTATTACATAGCCTGTTTCAGCTGTCCATTCTGAAAAAATAACTGTTCCCTCAGCAACAGACTTAATTGGAGCATTTTCTTTTAGTGCTATATCTACGGCAAAATGCTTTTTCTCTAAACTAAATTTTTCCGATACTATTCCTTTTGCAGGTGTAAATAAAACAAATAGTGGTGTGTCATCATTATCACTTATTATATTGTATTTATCCTCTTCTGCTACTATAGCTCTTAGAATAGAGTCTTCTTCTGATGTTTTAGGTGGGTTTATGAATGTTTTTTGTGTGTTTTCTTTTGCTAATACTGATATTTCCTCAGCTTTTATTTCCCCTGATAGCGCACTTTTAATTGCTTGAAGATATCTCTGCTGTTTTTCAATATTTGATGTAATTGTATCGACTTTAATAGCGTTTGAAATTACTTCTATTCTCATTTTAGAAGAAGGGTATCCTGGGATAAATTCTTTAATTGGAGAATACGCTATAATAAAATATGTTGACGTTGCTATAAATGTGATAAACAAAAAAGAGGCTAGAATAATAGTAATTATTGACAGCCTAAAGTAAAATTTGTCTTCAAAAGTCTCTTCGTTTATAACTACAATTCTGAATTGATTAAATAGTTTTTTAAATCCAGATATTTTCTTTTGTTTTTGATCTTTCATGAAATACAAATATACAACTTCAACTATGAATACAGGGACTTGGTTTTTGCTTCAAATATTTCTTTACCTTTGCTTTAAATATATTTGTTATGTTAAGTAATAGTCTAGTGGGGTTGTTTGGAGGGCAAGAAGTTATATTAATTGTAGCTGCAGTTTTATTAATTTTTGGCGGTCGTAAAATTCCTGAATTAATGAAGGGTTTAGGTACTGGTATAAAAGAGTTCAAAAAAGGTATTAAAGAAGACAATCCTGAAAAAAAGGATGAAGAAAAAAAATAGATCTCAACTCTTCTTAATTGAACGAAACGCTTTTTATTATTGTTTCAAGCTCAAACATGTAATCTCTTTTACTAATTGAAGGCGCAAAAGCAAATCCTTCTATAGCTATCCACCTTTTTTTAAGTGTATCAGAAATTAAATAGTTTACAAACGGCCCTGCCATATAATCGTTAGCCACTTCCCATGTGCCTTTTGTTAAATAAGAGGTTCTTCCTAATAATTGTGTTTTATAAAAATATGGTCTATATGCTTTTTCGGTGATCATATATGAACCCTTTAGTCTTCCAGGGATATGTCTTTTTCCAATTGAATCTCTTATACCTGTAATTTTTTTAGAAATATTTTTGCCAATTGATTCCTCTGGTATTGAATAAACAATGAGATTAAGATGTCCCTTCAATATCGATTTTTGAATCCATATAAAATTCGTAGTGTCCTTCACTACTTTATATGCAGAAGGATATTTCATTTGAATGTCAAACATTTTTTGAATATTTTTTGCTGTACTTAAAGATTTTGAAATTCTTCTAGACTTTTCCTTGATTTCATTTTCAATAAACACCCCCTTTATTAATTTTTCATTCTGTTCTAGAAAAAATTCCATTTCCTCAGAATCATTACCTTGAATTTTTGCAACAACCTGTGGTCTTGCATACATGTCTGAGTAAAGAGTAAATTTAGCTATTGTGTCTTTTACAAATTCAATAATGTTTCTTGATTGTCTTGCAAAACCATTAAAAAGTTGTGGCTCTAAATATTTTACTGAAAATTGAGGTTCGTCAAGAGGAAGTCCTTCGTACTCTTGTCCAAGAAAATCTCGAGTTTTTTCTCCTAAATTACCATCCCAATTGGTTTTAGACATAACAACATTTACAATGTTTATGTTTCCACTAGATTCTGGAACATATCTAGTGGAAAGTTTTTGATCGCAAGAAACAGACGAAATAAAACAAAATAAAATTAGTATTCTAATCATTAAAACTTTTATAAATAATATAACTGCTATTTATATTTTTCCGTTTCAGTTTTCTTCTCTAAAATGGAAAGCTTTTTTACAATTAACTCCATAAAATAAATATACAAATTCTAAATTAGAGGGTTAGGTTAAAGCCTCTATCCCTGGAAGCTTTTTCCCCTCCAGACTCTCCAGCATAGCACCTCCTCCAGTAGAAACATAACTCATTTTATTACTAAATCCAAATTTTTTAACTGCTGCTACAGAGTCTCCTCCTCCAACTAAAGAAAAAGCCCCTTTGGAGGTGGCGTCTGAAATTAATTCTCCTAATGCTATTGTTCCTTTTGAAAAATTATCAAATTCAAATACTCCCAGGGGTCCATTCCATAAAATTGTTTTTGATTTTTCAATTAAAGGTTTAATGTTTTCAATGCTTTTTGGACCAAAATCTAGTCCCTGCCAGCCTTTAGGAATTTGATTTATATAAGCTACTTTTCTATTAGCTAAATTATTAAAACTATCCGCTATTATTACATCCGTTGGGAAGTGAATTTTTACTCCTTTTGCTTTTGCTTTTTGAATTAATTTGATTGCATAATCACAAAAGTCATTTTCACATATTGAACTTCCTATTGATCCCCCCTGAGCTTTAATAAAAGTATATGCCATTCCTCCTCCAACAAGAATGTCATTTACCGAATCAAGCAAGCTTTCAATAATAGTTATTTTAGAAGAAATTTTAGCTCCTCCCAAAATAGCAACTACAGGTTTATTTCCATTATTAATTACTTTATCAATAGATTTAATCTCCTTTTCTAGTAGTTTTCCAAAATATTTTTTTTCGAAAAATTGAGCAATTATAGTTGTCGATGAATGCGCTCGATGAACTGCTCCAAATGCATCATTTACATATACAGTTCCAAGCTTTGAAAGCTCTTTAGCAAAAGCAACTTCTCCTTTTGTTTCTTGAGAATAAAACCTAACATTTTCCATTAGCATTATTTCTCCAGGACGGAGTAATTTACTCATCGTCTCAGCTTCTTCTCCAATAGTTGATGGGCAAAAAATAACCTTATGGTCTAATATTCTTGATGTCTCATCAACAATTAGAGAGCATGATAAATTTAAATCAATTCCTTTAGGCCTCCCCAGGTGAGTTAATAAAATAACACTTCCTCCGCTTTTTAGAACCATAGAAATTGTTTCTTTAGATGACTGTATTCGTGTTGTGTCTGTAATTCGATTTTGATCGTCAAACGGAACGTTATAGTCAACTCTTATGACGACTCTTTCTCCATGAAAACTTATATTATCAATTGTATTCATAATATCTAATTGTTTTTGCAAAAATATAAGAATTTTAGCGCTCTTAACTACTTTTTTAAATCTATAACTATGAAGGCTGTATGAGGAAAAAATAATATGTACTTTTAAACGTATTTTTCTTACCACGCTAAAATGATAACTTTCTGGGGGCACGAAGACTTAACAAAAAAAATTAATAAAGAGTTCGAAAACAAAGAAGTTCCTCATTATCAATTAATTACTGATATTTATAGAGGAGGAGGTCTCTTTTTAGCTACTACTATTGCAACTGAATTACTTGGTCGAGATCCTTATAACCATCCTGACTTTTGTCTTTGTTTTCCAGTAATTAAACTTGATAAAAAAACAGAGATTTCTCAAGATTTTATGGAAAAGTTCAAATCATTTTATGATAAAAATAATTATTGCAGTGTCGCTGACTGGCTTCAAAGTTTAGAATCATCAAACAAACAAGGCTCAATAAGTGTTGAAGAAATTAACAAGCTACATAAAAAACTAAGCCTAAAAGCATATGAGGGGAAAAATAAGGTTTGTGTTATTTGGGCTGCAGAGCTTCTGAATATCTCTGCAGCAAACAAAATGCTTAAAATTCTTGAAGAGCCACCTTCTAATACTTATTTTATAATGATAAGTGAAAGGCCTGATCTAGTATTGCCAACAATTTTATCTCGTTCGATTATTTTGAACATAAACAAGCTTTCAACCGACATAATAAGGGAAAAGCTCATTAGTTCTGGGATTGATAAAGCCTCAGAGATAGCTAGTGCTTCAGAGGGAAGTTGGAAGACTGCTCTTGAACTATCTAGTCAATCAAATTTACGGAAAACACTTGAATCTTTGTGGATCAAGGGGCTTAGAAGCGCTTTTAAATCAATCGGAAATAAATCTATTGTTATAGAACTAATGGAATGGGCAGAAGAAATTTCTAAATTAACTCGAGATGAACAAAAATCTTTTTTAGAATATGGGTCTGCTCTAATTAGATCAGCACTAGTCACAAATTATGAGGCTAGTGAAGCTTCTCATTATATGAGTTTAAATGACTTTAAAATTGAAAAACTTGCTCCTTTTGTTAATAGCCAAAATATAGTAGATATCATTAAATTGTTAGACGAGGCATGCTATCACGTGAAAAAAAATGCCAATTCTAAAATATTATTTTCAAACTTTATACTCAAGATTGCTAAATATTTAAATAAAAAAGAGATCTAGTTTCTTTTTTTAAAAACAAACACACTGCTAGAACAGTTTCCAGTAAAAACTCCAAAAATATTTGAAACTGTTCCAACAAAAACAGCAATAAGCCAAGGAAAAAAAATCTTTTTACGTCTAGCTGACAACAATGAAATATAGTATGCATCTAGAAACAATGATCTTTTTTTATGTAAAACAAAATGTTCCTTTTGTAAAAGATCAATGAGCCCTTTAGGTGTGAAATGCCAGAGATGTCTAGGGACATCCAGCGCAGCCCATTCAGACTTAAATAACTGTGAATCAATACTTTGAATGTTAGGTACTGCAATCACAAGAGACCCATCTATAGATAAAAGCTTAGAGAGAGCGCTTATGCATTTTAATGGATTAGAAACATGCTCAAGAACGTGCCACAAAGTAATTACGTTATATTTTGATTGCTTTATATCTTTAATTGATGAAAAAACATTTAGCCCTTTAGAGCGACAAATTCTTTGTGATAATAGGCTTTTCTCAACTCCGATTGAATTAATGTTTTTATCAGAAAGATATTTTAAAAAATTTCCGTTACCGCACCCATAATCAAGAAGTTTGGGGTTTTTAGTTTTGGGCTTGATAAGTCTATATTTAAAATGCAACATAAGCCTACGGCTTATAAAATATATTTTATCTGTAAACGTTTTTGGTGTTTCCTGATGAGAATGATAATTATTGGTTTTATAAAATCGATACATGTCTTCACCTGAATCAATTTTTGTTCTAGCCACAGTTCGGTCATTATTAAAATAAACAGAAAACAGCTCTCCTGAAACCAATCTGTCTTTTGCTGTACAATAATAATTCTTATCCATTTTCATTTGTTTCACGTGGAACATTATCTGCCTAAAGCAACCAATAGAACACTAATATCGCTTGGATTAATTCCGCTTATTCTACTTGCTTGAGATAAAGTTTGAGGTAGTATTTCATTTAGCTTTTCCTTTGCTTCACTGGATAATGAGGCAAGTTTATTATAATTAAAAGCAGTAGGTATATAAATTTTTTCCAGACGATGTATCTTGTCGGCCATTTGTTTTTCTTTGGCAATGTAACCAGAATATTTTATTTGAATCTCTGACTGCTCCAAAGCTACGTCATCAATTTTTTCATTTCTAATAAATTCATCTACAAAAGTGAGTTTTTTTAAATCATCAATGACAATATTGGGTCTTGCAAGAATTTTAGATAGTTTTCCTGACTGTTTTACAGGAGAGGATTTTTTAACGCTTAATATTTTATTTAATTTTTCAGGATCAAAACTACTGTTGTTAAAAAAGTTTATCATTCTTTCTGTTGAATTCATTTTAACTTCGAGGGTTTTCATTCTATCAGTACCTGCAAGGCCAATTTTGTGTGCTATAGGCGTAAGTCGTTCATCAGCATTGTCTTGTCGCAACAAGGTTCTATACTCTGCTCTAGAAGTGAACATCCTGTAAGGCTCTTCAGTTCCTTTAAGTACCAGGTCGTCAATTAGGACCCCTATATAGGCCTCGTCCCTTTTTAAAACAAAGGGGTCAGAGCAATTTGCTTTTAAATTTGCATTAATTCCTGCCATTATTCCTTGAGCAGCGGCCTCTTCGTAACCTGTAGTGCCATTAATTTGTCCTGCAAAAAACAAATTCTCAATAATCTTAGTTTCAAGATTTGCCTTTAATTGTGTGGGTTGAAAATAATCGTATTCAATAGCATAGCCCGGTCTAAAAAATTTTACGCTTTCAAAACCTTTTACTTTTTTTAAAGCATTATATTGTACTTCCTGAGGCAATGAAGTAGAAAATCCATTAACATAAACCTCAACAGTATTCCATCCCTCAGGCTCAACAAAAATTTGATGTCTAGTTTTTTCTGAGAACCTATGAATTTTATCTTCAATTGATGGGCAATATCTAGGCCCTGTGCTTTGAATACTCCCATTAAACATAGGTGAGCGATCAAACCCTAGCCTAAGCTCGTCATGAACTTGATCACTAGTATAGGTAATATAACAGCTTTTTTGAGTAGTTAATCTTTTTGTGTTCGTTAAAAAACTAAACGTTCCAGGAAATTCATCTCCTGATTGCTCTTCCATTAAAGAATAGTTTAATGATCTACCGTCAACTCTTGGAGGGGTTCCTGTTTTCATCCTTCCTGAAACAAAGCCAAATGATTCTAAGCAAGAAGTTAGTCCCGTAGAAGCATTTTCACCAGCCCTTCCTCCTCCGAAGTTTTTTTCTCCAATATGAATAAGACCGTTTAAGAATGTTCCATTAGTAAGAATAACCATTTTAGAATATATAGAAACATCTAGAGCCGTTTTGATACCAACAGCAACACCATTTTCTACAATTAAACTACTTACCATTTCTTGATAAAAGTCAAGGTTCTTTGTTTTCTCTAAAAGATTGCGCCAACTTTGTGAAAACATAAAGCGATCAGACTGAACTCGGGGAGACCACATAGCAGGACCCTTAGATTTATTTAACATTTTAAACTGTATCGCGCTTGAATCAGAAATAATTCCACTATAACCGCCAAGAGCATCAATTTCCCTAACAATTTGTCCTTTAGCGATACCACCCATAGCAGGATTACATGACATCTGTCCAAGAGTCTGGAGGTTCATTGTTATTAATAATGTTTTAGATCCTAGATTAGCTGAAGCTGCAGCCGCTTCACATCCCGCATGGCCACCACCAACAACAATAACATCATATTTATTTTCAAACATACGTTTGGGGGTTATTGTTTCACGTGGAACATGTTAATCATTTTATCCTCCTCCTTGGACATTTTGTCTTGCTGAGACTTCGTCTTATCTAGATAGCCTATCAAATGCAAAAAACCATGAGATATTAATCTAAGTCCCTCATTTTCAATGCTTTGGTTATATTCTTTAGCATTTTCTTTTAATTGATCAATAGATATGTAAACTTCTGCAATAATGTTTTTTTTAGTGCCGTAAGGAAAGGCAAGTATATCAGTATGAGTGTTGTGATTTAAGTATTTTAAATTTAAATCAAGCATTTGATCTCTTGAGATAAAGAAATAAACAAGTCTTTCAATTGAAGCTTTGTGGATCATTGCAGAAGTTGTGAGGATAGATTTTGCACGATCTTCATCAATTAGCTCTGGCCTATTTATAAATTGTATCATTTCGTTTGTAAATATACGTCAAACAAAATGCAGTTGAAACTCAACGATTCTTTATATTTACGACATAATGTTAGAAAGAGTTCGATTTGCACCAAGCCCAACAGGTCCGCTTCATATTGGAGGGCTAAGAACTGCGCTTTTCAATTTCTTATTTACTAAAAACAAAAATGGTGTTTTTGTTTTGAGACTTGAAGACACAGACAGAAATAGACTTGTTGAGAATAGTGACCTCTATATAGAAAAAGCTCTTGCTTGGGCTGGAATCAGTCCTGATGAGGGCCCTTCTTCAGGGGGTAAATATGGACCTTATAGGCAAAGTGAAAGGATTGATATTTACGATGAAAAAATTAATATATTAATAGAATCCGGAAAAGCATATTATGCTTTTGATTCTAATGAAAAATTAAACGATCTTCGTAAAAAAGAAGAAGCAAAAGGACGGGTTTTTAAATACGATTCATCGGTAAGAAGTTCATTAGATAATTCTTTGTCTATGAGTGACAAGAATATAAAAGAAAAAATTATAAATGAGCCTTATGTCGTCCGTTTAAAAGTCGAGGGGGGTAATACATCGGCAAAAGATCTTTTAAGAGGTACCGTAACTGTTAGCAATACCGTTCTTGATGATAAGATCCTAATTAAAGCAGACGGATTTCCAACCTATCACTTTGCTAACGTTGTAGACGATTATTTAATGAAAATAACAACGGTAATAAGAGGAGAGGAGTGGTTGCCATCTCTTGCTTTACATACCCTTATATATGATGCCTTTGGCTGGGAAAAACCAAAGTTTATTCATCTACCCTTAATATTAAAACCTACTGGTAAGGGAAAACTTTCAAAACGAGACGGCGCAAAAGGTGGCTTTCCTCTTTATCCATTGAGTTGGGAAGGTGAAGAGGGGTTTAAAGAAATGGGGTTTTTAAAAACAGGCGTTATTAACTACCTTGCTCTACTAGGCTGGAGCCCTGGAGGCGAAAAAGAGATATTTAGCTTAGAAGATTTAATAAGGCTTTTTGGGGTGAAAGGATTACAAAAAGGGGGGGCTAAATTTGATTTTGAAAAGGCTAAATGGATAAACCATCAGCATATGTCTAAATTAGAACTTACTGACTTTGAGGCTGTGTTTCCAAAAGAAGTTGTTGATTTAAAAAACAAATATCCATCAAAAAGTGAGGAAATATTTTTATTATTAAGAGAAAGGTTAAAACTTGCTAGCGACTTTGAAAAAGAAATTAAATTTTTATTAGAGGATCCTAAAAGCTACGATCAGAAAATATTAAATAAGCTATCGAAAAACAGTCCTGTCAACATACTAGAAGAGATAGAGCTTATCATTAAAGACAACGGCTTAAAGAGGCTAAAGGAAAATATAGGTGATTTAGCAAAAAATAAAAAAATTGATATTGGTTCAATAATGCAATTATTTAGACTAGCTCTGGTAGGACGGCTAAGGGGTCCAGACATTATTACAGCAGCAACTATATTGGAAAAATCCGTAACTTTAAAAAGAATATCAAATTTAAAAATTCATTTAAAAAACAAATTAACATGAGTATGTTTTCAACAAGTTTATCATTGATTATAATTCTAGTGCTGATATCAGGTTTGTTTATTGTAAAACAACAAAGTTCAGCAGTAATAGAAAGGTTTGGAAAATTTATAGCGGTAAGAAGTCCTGGGCTTCATATAAAAATTCCTTTTGTTGACAAAATTGCTGGAAGACTCAGCTTAAGAATTCTTCAGCTTGATGTTATTGTAGAAACTAAAACTAAAGATGATGTGTTTGTTAAACTTAAGGTTTCTGTTCAGTATAAAGTAATTGAAGATAAAGTGTATGATGCATTTTATAGACTAGACTTTCCTCAGGACCAAATAACATCCTATGTTTTTGATGTCGTCCGAGCAGAGGTTCCAAAAATGATACTAGATGATGTGTTTGAAAAAAAGGATGAAATAGCTAATGCTGTCAAAAGCGAATTAAATGATGCCATGAGTAACTATGGGTATAATATAATTAAAACATTAGTAACTGATATAGACCCTGATGCAGAAGTTAAAACTGCGATGAATAAAATTAACGCTGCTGAACGTCAAAAGGTTGCCGCGCAATATGAAGGAGATGCTGCTAGAATTTTAATAGTAGAAAAAGCAAAAGCAGAAGCAGAAAGCAAAAGACTTCAGGGCCAGGGAATTGCTGATCAAAGAAGAGAAATTGCCAGAGGACTAGAAGAGTCGGTTGACGTCCTAAATAATGTTGGTATAAACTCTCAAGAAGCATCTGCTTTAATAGTAGTTACCCAACACTATGACACTTTACAATCAATCGGCGGTGAAACAAATAGCAATCTGATTTTACTTCCAAATTCTCCTCAAGCAGGAAGTGAAATGTTAAATAATATGGTTGCTTCGTTTACCGCAAGCAACCAGATTGGAGAGGCCATGAAGCAGCAAAACATTAATAAGGGAAAAAGGGAGAGTGATAAAGAATAGAAAAAATTTATTTATTATGAGTCCAATTATTCCTTAGACCTACAGTTTTATTGAAGATTAAATCTTTTGATGTGCTGTCATTGTCCACATAAAAATATCCTACTCTCTGAAACTGAAAACGATCTCCTGCTTTTGCCTTTAAAACACTTGGCTCAATAAAAGCTGTTTGAGTTGTTAAAGAGTTCGGGTTTACGAAATCTAAAAAACTTTTAACTTTATGCTGGTCTGGAGATGGGTCTGAAAAAAGCCTATCATAAACATTTATCTTGGCTCTAATTGCATGATGTTGACTCACCCAATGAAGCGTGCCTTTTACTTTTCTTTTACTCTCTTCAGTACTAGAGCCACTCTTACTTTTTTTATCATATGAACAAAGAATCTCAATAACTTGATTGTTTTTATCCTTAATCACAGACTCCCCTTTAATGATGTAAGCGTTTTTTAACCTTACTTCTTTTCCAAGGGTAAGTCTAAAGAACTTTCTGTTAGCCTCTTCTTTAAAGTCCTCTCTTTCAATGTAAAGGTTTTTTGAAAAAGGGATCTTTCTAGTGCCTAAGGCTAATTGTTCAGGGTTTATTTCTCCATCTAAAAACTCTTCATCCTTGTCATAATTAATTAATGTCAATTTTACTGGATTCATAACCGCGTTGACTCTTGGCGAAATCTTATTTAGATGATCTCTGACACAAAATTCCAATAGCGAGGCTTCAATTACATTTTCTCTTTTAGCAATCCCAGCTGTTTCAACAAATTGTCTCAAAGATTCTGGCGTATATCCTCTTCTTCTTAATCCCGAAATTGTAGGCATTCTAGGATCGTCCCATCCGTTTACGATTTTTTCTTCAACTAACTGCTTTAATTTTCTTTTTGATGTCACAGTATATGATAAGTTAAGTCTTGCAAATTCTGTTTGTTGAGGAATTCTGTTTTTCGTTGGCAGTACTTTTAAAAACCAATCATACAACTCTCTATGAGGCTTAAACTCAAGAGTGCATAAAGAATGTGAAATCTGCTCAATATAATCAGACTCACCATGAGTCCAGTCGTATAAGGGGTATACCTTCCATTTATCACCAGTTCTATGATGAGATTTATTAAGAACTCGATAAATAACAGGATCTCTCATGAGCATGTTTGGTGATTTCATATCAATTTTAGCCCTTAAAACATATGTGCCTTCTGGATGTTTTCCTTTTGACATCTCAATAAAAATTTGTCTACTTTTTTCAGCAGACTGATTCCTGTATGGGCTATCTGTTCCTGGAACTGTAGGGGTTCCTTTTTGTTCAGAAATAAGCTCTGAGCTCTGAGGGTCAACATAAGCAAAATTATTATCTATTAAAAACAAGGCCCATTCAAATAATTGTTCAAAATAATCAGACGCATAACATTCTTTGTTCCATGAATATCCAAGCCATTTTACATCTTGTTTTATGGCGTCTACATATTTACTCTCTTCATTTTGAGGGTTGGTATCATCAAATCTTAAATTAACCGGAGCCTTATACTTAATGCCTAGGTTAAAGTTTAAGCATATTGCTTTAACGTGGCCAATATGAAGATATCCGTTCGGTTCGGGCGGAAAACGAAAACAAAGTGATTTGGAATTCAAATCATTTGACAAATCGTGTTCAATTATTTGCTCTATAAAATTTAAAGAGGGGACGCTATTGTCCATAAATATTTTTTGGTAAATATATGAAAAGAGAGGGTGAACTATTCATTTGAAAACTAGTTTATATCTTTGAGATCATAATGGGGAAAATTAAATTAAAAAATGTTAAAATTTACTCAAACCATGGATGTCTTGATGAAGAAGGCTTAATTGGCAGTGAGTATGTTTTACAGCTAGAGGTTAGCACAGATTTAAATAAGTCTTCCATATCAGACAATCTTAAAGATACTGTAGATTATGTAGCACTTAATTTAATAATAAAGGAAGAAATGTTAAAACGATCTAAACTTTTAGAAACAGTTGCAAAACGTATAATTGACAGAATCTTTAATGAGCATTTAACTGTAAAAAAAGCAAGGGTTGAAATATCCAAAATAAACCCACCAATAGGGGGGGGGGTTGAAGCTGTCTCTATAATTATTAAAAGAAAAGAAATGTAAAAGAATTAGTGTTATTTTTGCACCCACGGCATCGTGGCCGAGTGGCTAGGCAGAGCTCTGCAAAAGCTTGTACAGCGGTTCGAATCCGCTCGATGCCTCTAAAAACCCGTTAAACTATATAACGGGTTTTTTATTTCATTTGCTTTATTGATCCGCCAAGAGAGGATTTAAAAATAATTTTTTTGGGATTACCATGTACTCTTATTATTGATCCGGTAGATGCTTTAGCGTTCATTAATAAGGATGCTTTAGCATAAACAACTGATCCAATACTGGCTTTTATATTTGTTTGTTCTGAGGAAAGCTCTTCTGTTGAACAAATGCCTCCTGTGCTTGCTTTTATTTCAACAACTGACGATATGCCTCTTAGGGTAACTGATCCTCCTGACGCAACCTCTATGCTTGTTTTGCCTGTATTAACAACCCCCTCTAATGATGATCCTTCTTGTGCCTTAATATTTAAATTAGTTTGAGCAATAGAGTCTTTGAAAAAAACTGTTGAGCCTTGAAATAAATTTATTTCATCAATTTCATTTTTATAATAAACATCTACAAAGATCTCTCTAAGGGAAAGCTTTTTATCAATCGATACTCTAAGTTTTAAATCTTTATTTTTAATTTTATAAACAAAAAAAGAGGTGTCTTCATTTTTATTACTTAAAACTATTTTGTTTTCATCTCCTTTAATAATGTTCACGTCTACCCCCGCATAGACATTCAAGGAATTAAAGTCCCCTATTTTAATATGTTCTTTCTGTGCGTTAAGGTTAGAAAGTTTTGAGGCTATCAATAAAATAAAAAATATGCGTGTCATACATTCATTAGTTTATGTGGTTTTTATATTTATTATAAAATCTAAACGTCTGTTTATTAGGTCTGCTTTTTTAACAATTATTTCAATTGGATCTCCTAATTTATAAATTAGTCCTGAAACATGCCCCTCTAATAAATGTTTTGTTTGATCATAAAAGAATTTATCCTCTTCAATATTATTAATTGAAATCATTCCTTCACATTTGTTTTCGGTAATTTCAACATAGATGCCGCGCTCCGTTACCCCTGAAATAATACCACTAAAAGTTGATCCAATTTTGTCTTGCATAAACTTAATCTGCATATACTTTATTGAATCTCGCTCTGCCTTTGTTGCTAATTGTTCTCTATAGGAAGAGTGTATACAGGACTCTTCTAACAGCTCTTTATTTACCTTTTTTTCTCCATCAAGATAATGTTGCAAAAGTCTATGGGTTAAAACATCAGGATATCTTCTTATTGGAGAGGTGAAATGAGAATAATTTTCAAAAGCTAAGCCGTAGTGACCTATGTTGTTTGTACTATAAACTGCTTTAGACATACACCTCAGCGTTAGTGTGTCTATCATGTTTTGTTCTGGTGTTCCTTTAATTTTTTTTAATAGCTCGTTTAAAGATTTGGTAAAATTATTTTTTTCTAAATCTAATTTATATCCAAAAGAATTGACTATTTCTTTTAAGTTTTTTGTTTTATCCGTGTCTGGCTCATCATGCACTCTGTAAACAAAAGGTTTTGTTGGTGTCTTTTTACTTATAAATCCTGCAACTTTTTTGTTGGCCAACAACATAAGCTCCTCAATTAATTTATTTGCCTCTTTAGATGTTTTGAGCTTCACCCTTTCCGGTTCGTTTTTTTCATTGAGATCAAACCCAACCTCTACCCTGTCAAATGATAGTGCGCCCAGTTCCATTCTTTTTTTTCTTAATTCCTTTGCAATTTTATTTGTCTCTATAATGGCATTAAACATCTCGTTTGAGATAGAATATTTTTCTTGTGTTAGTGAATTTAATTTAGTTATAGTTTGAGTTTGGTTTTCTATAATTTCCTGTATTTCTTCATAAGAAAATCTGTGATCAGAACATATTAAGGTTCTTCCAAACCACTCTTTGCTTATTTTTCCTTTTTTATCTACTTCAAATACTGCTGAGAAGGTATATTTCTCTTCTTTTGGTCTTAATGAACATAAATTATTTGATAAAACCTCTGGAAGCATAGGAACTACTCTGTCTACTAAATACACTGATGTAGCTCTATTATAAGCCTCTTCATCTATTAGTGTGTTTTCCTTAACATAATGTGATACATCTGCAATATGTATTCCTATTTCAAATATATCACCGTTTACTTTTTTAAAAGATATTGCGTCGTCAAAGTCTTTTGCTGTAATAGGGTCTATGGTGAATGTTAATTCGTTTCTAAAGTCTTTTCTCTTATATATTTCCTCCTTTGTAATGCTTTTGTTTATCCTTTCTGCTTCATCTATTATTTCTTGAGAAAAATTATATGGTAGTCCATAATCATATAAAATAGAGTGCATTTCAACATCAATCTCTCCTGGTTTACCTAATACTTTTATTATTTTTCCAAATGGTGATTGTGCCTTATCTGGCCATTCTGTAATTCTTGCAACTACTTTTTGTCCTTCTTCTGCCTTTTCCATTTCTCTAGAAGAAATAAAAATATCAGTATACATTTTAGGTCCTTTTGTTAGTACAAAACCAAACTCTTTTTGTTTTTGAATAATACCAACATATTCATGTTTTGCTCTTTTAATAATTTCAACAACCTCTCCAGAAATATTCTCTTTTTTGTTTCTTCTTTTAAAAACATATACTCTAACAGTATCATTGTTTAGCGCTTTATTAATGTTTTTTTTTGATATAAATATATCTTTACCGCTCATTAATAAATATCCATTTCCTGAGCTTGTTATTTCTATAATACCTTCCTCATAAAATTTATCATTTTCTAAAAATTTATATTTTCCTTCCTTTTCTTTAAAAATTCTTTTTGATATAGATAATTTTTTAAGGACTTCTATAATATTGTTTTTTCCCTGAGTATCATTTATATCTAACTCATAAAAAACCTGTTTAAAATTGTAATATTTTTTTTTATTGTTCTGAAAAAGGCGGATAATTCTTTTTTCATATGAATTTTGCTCTTTCTTTTTTTTATACATTATTTTTGTAATTGCTCAAAATTAGGTAATACAATTTTTAAAACACCATACACTTATAAACATCTATAAACATTATTATTAAATTTTAATAAATAAAAAAAAAAATATGATGATTATAATAGCTTGTTAATATCATAAACAACTTTTCTTCTTGTTCT
>Ga0209089_10000238_pt1 | contig 52126 bp, 55 predicted proteins | sample ArcticOcean_MG_C_FD_187431 | JGI IMG/M metagenome (GOLD analysis project Ga0209089, IMG submission 187431) | Marine microbial communities from western Arctic Ocean - ArcticOcean_MG_CB2_150 (SPAdes) (version 2) | ecosystem: Environmental > Aquatic > Marine > Oceanic | place: Arctic Ocean: Canada...
ATAAGTTTATTTGATTTTTTGTGGCGGGGTAGCTCAGTTGGTTAGAGCGCAGGACTCATAAGCCTGAGGTCAGTGGTTCGATTCCACTTCCCGCTACCATCATTTTTGAATATATAACTTTTACCTACTGCACAACTATGAAAAGAAAATTCTTTAAATTAATAATATCAATATTTTTTTCAATAATATTATTAGTTCCCCTTGTCATATTATTTGATTTAGCGAAATATGATTCATCATATGTAAACAGAACTACTCTTACATTTAGTGTTAATAACTTAAATAGTCACCATACTAAAAAAATCTATAAAAATTATATTAATTTCATTAATTATTTTGAATTTAAATTTTCAAGAAGTGCTAACAGTTCTTATCTAATTGAAAAAAAATCTTTAAGATCTAATTTACCTAAAGTAAAAATTATCCCAGGAAAAGTAGATAATTTTGTTCCTGGAAAAAAAATGGACCAAATAGAAAAAAATTTTTCAAATTGGCCCAGAAGCCATGGTGGTTTTTCATCAATGAGATTTTCAAGTTTAAACTTGATTAATAAAAGTAACATAAAGCAACTTAAAGTTGCTTGGATTTTTAATTCTAAAGATGGAAAAAAAGGTATACAAGCTAATCCTGTCGCATACGAAGGTCTAGTTTATTTTCCAACTCCAGGAAATCACATTATTTGTTTAGATGGAAAAAGTGGAAAGGAAATATGGAGATATAAAGCTGAGAAAGGCTACAATGTCGCTAAAAGAGGTTTGCTTATTTGGGATGACAAAATTAATAATATTACAAGGTTGTATTTTACAAATGATGATCAATTAATTTCTCTCAATGCAAAAACCGGTCTACCTATTAAATCTTTTGGAAAAAATGGAATAATAAGAATTGGATCCAGTCCCATTCCACCAGTAATTATTAAAAATCAGCTAATAGTTGCTACCTTTAGACCGTCTATTGAAATTTATGACGTTTACACAGGCAAAGTATATTGGAAATATTTTCTAAGAGAGAAAAAAGAGAATTCGTTTAAAGAAGTAGATTTTAATGGTGGAAATCCTTGGGGAGGTTTGTCAGCTGATGTAAAAAAGGGTATTGTTTATTTAACTACAGGCAATCCTAAACCAAATTTTGTTGGAAACTTAAGACCAGGAAAAAATCTCTTTGCTAACAGTATTGTAGCAATCGATATTAAAAATAAAAAAAAACTATGGCACTTTCAAGAAACATGTCATGATATTTGGAATCATGATATTCCTTCTCCTCCGATTTTAACCACTATAAATAAATATAATCAAAGAATAGATGTGGTTATAGCAGTTACAAAATTAGGTAATACTCTTATTTTAGATAGATATACTGGAGAACCTATTTTTGATTACATAATGAAACTTGCTCCACGTTCTAAAATACCAGGTGAAAAAACGTGCAACTATCAACCTTCCTTAGTTTTACCCGAACCATTTGCAAAAAATGTTTTTACTAAAAATGATATTACTGAATTAAATAAAATTAATACAGATCATATCCTTTCAATAGTAGAAAAATCTAATTACGGTTTTTTTCAAACACATGAGCTTAATAAAAATACAATTCAATATGGAGAAAATGGCGGAGCACAATGGACAGGAGCCTCAATAGACCCATATAAAAATATTATGTATGTAACAGCTAATAATATTCCATACCTAGTTGGGGTAAATTCGTTTAAGAATAAAAAAATAATTAAATATTTAGATAAAAGAGCTAAGCCACTTAGAGATTTAGATGGTTACCCCGGTTCAAAACCCCCATGGGGTACTCTAACAGCTATTAATTTAAATAGTGGTAAAATATTATGGCAAGTGCCTTTAGGATATTATAAAAATTTAAAATCTAAAGGAATAATTACTGGCACCGAAAATTATGGAGGCGCTACAGCTACTTCAGGTGGACTAGTTTTTGCCTCAGGTACTTTAGATAAATTAATTAGAGCTTTTGACACTGAAACGGGAAAAGAATTATGGTTTCATAAACTACCATATATTGGTTCTGCTCCACCCACTTCTTATGAAGTTGATAATGAACAATATATAGTTATACCTGCCACTGGAGGAACTTCTTTAAAAACTTTTTATGGCGATATGGTTGAATTAGGAGATGCTGTTGTTGCTTTTAAAATAAAAAATTAAAATTTTATTTTTTTTTAATAATCATGTTGAGTTTTTTAACGTCCATAGATGGATTTAAGGGATAGTCTGAGCTCAGAATTTTTTCAGCAAAATTCTTTTTAATTTTTGGATTATATTTTTTTACAAAATTATAAACTGACTGTGATTTTCCCCCAACATTAATAACACCTTTTTTATTTATCAATTTAAATATAATCTTCGCAACCTCATCATGAAATATAAAATTTGTAATAAAATCATCAAATGCTTTTTTATGCACAAAAGGCTTCTCAGTCATACATACTCTTAAAATTAAGGAATTAGGGTACATCTGAACAGAGCTTTCACCACCTAATTTTGACCAAGAATAATTATTTTTGGGCAACAGTGGAGAATCTTCTTTATAATTACCTTTAACACCTGGGTAAACATAGCTCGTTGAAAAATAAATTAGTTTAATACCAAAGTCAGAGCATATTTTTGTTATATTCGCAGTTCCAATTATATTTAAGTCAATGCTTCTTTTCAAATTAGTTTCATGAATTTTCATAGGTCTTGATAAACCAGCTAAGTGAATCAGATACCTAGGTTTTATCGACTTAAGATATTTCTTTGTAATGTTATAATCTAGAATATCTAATTTTTTTTTTGCAGGAAAAATTAGATTATATTTATTTTTTGTTTTTTTAAGCACTTTCCCAAAGCGTCCCGTGCCTCCAGTAATAACAATTTTGTTTTTATATAGAAACATGGGATATCCACTTACCACCTTTATTTATAAAATCTTTTTCTTTAACAAAAATTTCATTTTTATGATTCCAAGCAAACAAGTAAGCCACATCAGGTAAATTTTTATGAAAATGAGAAATAGGCACTATAGGAATATGTGTTCCTGGTGAAAATTTTCCTATTTTTTCTTCAGTAGTGTCACAGATATAATCAAATATACTCTTATCAAGATTGCAATAATTTAAAATTGTTGTACTTTTTGATGTGGCGGCATAACCACAAATTTCTTTACCTTCCTCTTTAATATTTTTTAAACTAGTAACTATTTTATTTTTTGATTTTTCACAATTATTTTTAAATATTAGACAAGATTCTATATTATCCAAATTATTTTTTTTTTCTAGAGACAGCGCTTCTATAACTTTTTGATTGATACTATGTTCTTTTTTTCGAGCTATAATATATCTCATTGAACCACCGTGTGTGACTTGAGGTAAAATATCTACTAATTCATAATCGTACATTTCAGCAATTTTTTTTACTGACGAAACCGAAAACATAAATATATGTTCGTCATAAATTTGATCATAGGAGACTTTATCAAACATTGAGCCCATGTAAGGTTCTTCAAATACAAATACACCTTTTTTAGAAAGCAGTTGATCCACAGTTAGTATTAAGCCTTTTAAATCTGGTATATGGCATATAACATTTGAAGCACATATAGCATCAGTATTCTTTCTAAATTCTTTTAGATTTACAATGTTTTCGACATTAAAAAATTTACTAATTGTTTTAATTTTATTTTCAGTAGCTTTAGCAGCTACATTTTTGGATGGCTCAAAACCAACGTAATCAATATTAGATTTTTTAAAGTTACTTAAAAAGGTTCCATCATTGGACCCAATTTCAATCAATTTGGAATTAGAATTCAAATACTTTTCTTTTATCCAGTTGGCATAATTTTTGAAGTGAAGTTTCATATATTCTGAACTTCCAGTAAAAAAAGGATACTTATGATTAAACATTTTTGTAGGATTTGGATGTTCATTAATTTGAAAAAGAGAAAGTTCTTTTGAAAATCCTGCTTCCATTTCAAAAAAAAATTCATTTTTGAAATCTTTTTCATCAAGAAAGCCGTTAGCTAAGGGCATCTTTCCAAAAGACATAAATGAATCTATTTTTTTGTTAGTTAATTTACATTTCATGATTTATGAACTTATACCATTAAAAATTTTTAGAGTAGATTTTATATCATCTTTGATTAAAGATTTTAAAACAAATCCTTTTTTTTCAAATTTAGTATTTGAAATTTTATACGAAAATTGATTTATGAGTTGAGACTGAACATGATTAACACGGACTTTTTTTCCAAATTTTTTTAAGAAAGTAATTATCTGCTTCACCGTCAGATGTTCTGATATTATATTGAAAATTTCGTTATTAAAAAAATTTTTTTCTAATGTAAATTTAATAACTTTAAAAGCATCTCTTAAAGATAAGTATGGTCTCGGTTTATTCATCATGCTTTTCCATACAGGCAAATGCAATCCTAAAATCGAATTAAAGCTAAACTTGTTTACAGCAGTATGAAATCGCATCCCTTTCGAAACTCCACTTATAGTTCCAAATCTATAAGTAATATATTTGATATTGTATTTATTTTTTTTAAGTATACTTTCTTCTTTAAGTTTAATATTTGCATAAGGAGATTTTGGTTTCATCTTTTTACAACTTTCATCCACCAAACCTTTTTGCTCTCCATAAACACTTGTAGTAGAAATGTGCATTAGTTTAGCTGAATTTGACGCGCAGTATTGAATTACATTTTCAAAAATACCAATATTGTTTTTCCAAATTTTATTTTTGACTTTAACGCTGCCCGCTGCGTCTGTAAGTGAAGCTAAGTTTATAACAACGTCAACTTTTTTAAATTTTTTTAAAGCATTTTTTATTGAAAGATCCTTTTGGATAAAATAAATTTTTTTTTTAGTTTTTGGTAAATTAAACATGCTGCAGTATCTACTAGTTGATAGATCGTCAATTATATAAATATGTTTTACAATTTTAATCTTATTAATATTTTCCAAAATATAAGACCCTATGTGACCTAATCCACCAGTAATTAAAATCCTCATTTTTTTTCTAAAATTTTTTTATACTCGTTAAAATTATTAATATAATCTTTTGCATTATAAAATTCATCACAAAGAACCATTAAAGCGGAATTTTTAGTGAGAAATTTTACACTCACCCAATATTTTGGAGGTATTAATAAACCTTTTTCCAAAGTATCTTTGAGAAAAATTACTTCACTTTTTTTATGTGTTTGGATTTTCAATTCAAATTTACCTAATATAGGATAAAAAAATTGTGAACATTTCTTGTGAGCGTGATCACCTCTAATTTTACCTTTTTTATCATATAAAAAAAAAGATCTTTTTACTTTGATTGGAAATTTTTTATTAAAACTCATTGTAATAATTTTTCCAGTACTTTTTAAAAATGATTTTATCTTAAATTTTCTAATTTTTTTCATGCTAATTTTTTAGTACATTATTTTTTTTAGCTTTGCTAGTATCATAAAAAATAACTGGCCAAAGCAAAGGCTTCGTATATTTATGAAACCAATATGACAAATACCTTTCTGCTAAAAATCCATATATACGTATTTTACCGTAACCTTTTATATCAAAGCCAAAAATATTTTCACATCTTTTTAGCCAGGGAAAGATTGAACTGTAATAATTATCCATAATTTGTTTAGATTTACAAACAAACATATTTCCTCTACTAAAAGATACATTTTTTCTTGTATATTCTCTAAAATCTTCTCTATCCTCAATTTCTAGTAAATCAATAGCTTTGTCTAAATTTCCGTTTCCATGCCACATATCAAAATGAAATCTTAAATTTCTTTTTGATTTGATAATGGCTTCTGGATTTCTTACCAATGAAATAATTCCACGCTTTATAACTTTGGATAGTTTTAAATTATCCATGTAAAGATGCTCTCCAATAACACTATCAAAGCTCTCCCATTCAAGTGGAATTTTATTTAATATTATATCTTCAAAGTTTGTATTTTGCGATTCAACAAAATATGCACCTCTTTCTTTGGTAAATTTAATATTTTTATTTTTCATAAGGAATTGATTTTTACTCCAAAATTCACGGTAAGCACAAAAACCAACCCATTGATTCTTTTCAATTTTTGGCAATATATTTTTCCAAAACCAATAATGGAATGTATATTCACCATAAAATTTATTTTTAATTGATATGTTTTCTAACGTATTATCTCTTATCCATTCTTTAGAAAAATTATCAGATCCTAAGCCAACTGGCAGATAACCCATTCTTTTTATTAATTGAAGTGTATTATTGTGAAGTGACAAACAATACATCTTTGCATTATGCATAGTTTTATAAATATAATTTATTATATTCGATAAAAGTAATATTATTTTTATCTTTTTTAGAAATATGTGGTTTTTTAGTCGGCCATTTAATTTTTAAATTAGTATCATTCCATAAAATCCCAATTTCATTAATTTTTGATCTGTAATTAGTGATTCCATATAAAACTATACTTTCTTTATCAAGGCTACAGAATCCATGTGCAAATCCACTTGGAACAAACAATGATGTGGTATTTTTTTCAGACAAAATGTTAGTTGAGTATTTACCATATTTTTTTGAATTTTTACGCAAATCGACAACCACATCAAAGATTTTACCTTTAATAACAGAGACAAATAGATCCTGTTTTACTTTCCGCTGTAAATGAAGGCCCCTGATTATATTTTTTTTAGATTTCGAAACGCACCAAAAAATAAATTTTTTATTTTTAAAAATTCTATTCTGCAATACTTCCCTAAAGTAACCTCTGCTATCAAAATAATTCATTCCTTTGACTATTTTTAAACCATTAAAATTTGTATTATAAATTTTCATTTTGATAATTTTTTTAAATAAGTAGAGTAGTTACAGTTTCCATAAAATTTTATAGCTAATTTTATTTCATTTTTCCCTATCCAATTATTTGAGTAGGCGATTTCTTCAACACATGCTATTTTAAGACCCTGTCTATTTTCTAATGCCGCAACAAAGGAAGAAGCGTTATAAAAATCTTCAATTGAACCAGTGTCTAACCAAGCGCCTCCACGTCCAATTAATTCTGCAAATAGTTTATTTTTTTTATTATATTTATTTAGCAAATCAACTATTTCTGTTTCGTTTCTTTTCGAAGATTTCAAAGTTTTTGTATATTTAATTACATTATTATCAAAAAAATATAATCCTGTTACAGCTAAATTAGAAAGAAATTTTTTAGGCTTTTCTATTATACTTAAGATCTTATTTTTTTTATTAAGCTTTACAACACCGTATTGAGATGGATTACTCACAGTATGAAGCAATATTTTAGCGCCAGATTTTAATTTGGTGCACTTTTTTAATTTTTCTGTAAGACTTTGTCCGTAAAAAAAGTTGTCACCAAGTATTAGAGCAATATTGTCTTTGCCTATAAATTTTTCTCCAATCTTAAAAGCCTCCGGCAAACCTTTAGGTTTCTCTTGCTGTGCAAAACTAATTTTTATACCAAGATTTTTCCCATCAGGTAAAATTTTTTTAAATTGCGCTAACTGCCCTTTGTTAACAATAATTAATATATCTTTAATTCCAGCCAACATTAAGACTGATAGAGGGTAGAATATTAATGGTTTGTCATATATTGGGAGAAGCTGTTTATTTACTGCTTTTGTTAACGGACTCATTCTTGTCCCATGTCCTCCAGCAAGTATAATTCCTTTTTTAATCATTTTTATTTTAATCCTAATCTTTTATTATATAATTTTTTAGAAATACTTGTAAAAAAATTAAAGTTATTAAAATACCAATCAAATGTACTTCTCAATCCTATTTGCAGTTTAATCTTTGCTTTCCATTTTAATTTACTTTGTATTTTCTTACTATTTAAAGCATATCTAAAATCATGTCCCGGCCTATCTTTAACAAATATAATTTTAATTTTATTTTTTTTATTTGCTAAAGTATTTTTTTGAATAGAAATTAATTTTTTTGCAATATCAATATTCTTAACATTTTGATTGGATCCAACATTATAACTTTCACCAATTTTTCCTTTAAGAAATATTTTTAAAAGCGCTTCGCAATGATCATAAACATGTATCCATTCTCTGGAATTTTTTCCTTTAGCGTATATAGGCAAAGGTTTATTTTTAATTATATTATAAATAAGTTTTGGTATTAACTTTTCTGGAAATTGATTTGGACCATAATTGTTACAACAATTAGAAATTATTGCTGGAATTTTGTACGTTCTAATATAAGATTTTATTAAATGATCTGCACTTGCTTTAGAAGCAGCATATGGTGAGCTAGGATTGTAAGAAAATTTTTCATCGGATCTTTTGCTAGATTCTATATCTCCATAAACTTCATCGGTTGATATGTGAATTAGTTTAATTTTTTTATTTTTACCTTTTAAGTATTTTTTTATCACTTCCAATAAGCTGTATACTCCCGTGATATTAGATTTAATGAAACTTTTCGGGTCATCTATAGATCTATCAACATGGGTTTCTGCCGCAAGATTAAATATTCCAGAAGGTTTAAATTTGTTTAAGATTTTAAATAACTTTTTATCATCATTAATATCAAGCTTAAAAAACCTATAATTTTGATTTTTTATGATATCTTTAAGATTATAGGGGTTTGCCGAATAAGTTAACTTATCTATATTTACGACGAAGTAATTTTTTTTAAGCAAAAATTTAACTAAATTACTTCCGATAAATCCAGAACCACCAGTTACAATAATTTTTTTCATATTTGTTTTACAAAAAAGGTATGATCTAATAAATTAAAGTATTAGAAGATTTAGAGTATAAAATCAATTATGTTTAAATAATGTCAATACAAGATATTACAGTAGTAATAACATCATTTAAAAGTGATGAAAAAATTAAGGATTGCCTAAATTCTATCAATACCAATTGTAAAGTACTAATAATTGAGAATTCAAATGACATTGAATTTAAAAAAAAAATAGAAAAAGAATTTAGAAACGCTGAATGTATTTTAACAGGGAAAAATCTTGGTTATGGAGCAGCTAATAATATTGGTTTAAAAAAAGTTATAACAAAATATGCTTTGATTTTAAACCCAGATACATTTTTAGAGTCTTCCACATTGGATGAATTTTTTAAAATAGTTAAAACAACAAAAAGTTTTGCAATTATAGGTCCTTATATTCAAGAGTATGACGAAAAAGGAAAAAAAAATGGCATTCATAAAAATCACACTTCAGTAAATGAAGAGCTGGGACTTCATAAAAATGTAAAACCTTTAGCAGATTTAAATTTAAGAATAGTAGAAAACGTAAAAGGTTTTGCTATGTTTTTAAATTTATCTGAATTTAAAAATATTGGTTTTTTTGACGAAAATTTTTTTATTTATTTTGAAGAAATCGATCTTTGTAGAAGAGTTGTTAACGCTAATAAAAAAATTTATTTAGCTCCAAGTATAAAAATTAATCATTCTGGAGGCCAATCACACAATGATGCAATTAATCAAGAAATGGAACTTTCAAGAAATTGGCACTGGATGTGGTCTACGTTTCACTATTATAAAAAATATGATGGTTTTTTTGTAGCTCTAATTAAAATTTTTAATAAGTTTTTTTCTTCAGCCGTAAAATTTCTTTTTTATTTTATAATATTTAATAAAATGATGAGTAAAATTTATTATCAAAGATTCTCAGGTATTATAAATTCTATTCTTGGAAATAAGTCTTGGTACAGACCTAAAGTATAATTTAATGTCCTGGAAATTCCATCAAACTATGAATTTCATAATTTTTCTTTTTTAATTTTTCAGCACCACCTAAATCAAAAAGGTTTATTACAAAAACAAACCCAGCTACTTTACCTCCAGATTTTTCGACCAATTTTGCACCAGCCTCTGCGGTCCCCCCTGTGGCAATTAAATCATCTACAATGATAATTTTTTCATCTTTTCTAATTGAGTCTTTATGAATTTCTAAAGTGGATTTTCCATACTCGAGTTCGAAATCTACCGAATGTTTGTCGGCCGGTAATTTATTTTTTTTTCTCATCAAAATAAAAGATTTAGATAAATTATATGACAAAGCTGACGCAAAGATAAAGCCCCTGGACTCTATTGCTGCAATTTTATCGAAATTTAACTTTTTTAACACTTCTGCCATTTGATCTATTGTTTCTTTAAAACCCAACTCATCTTTAATTAGTGTAGTTATATCTCTAAATAAAATACCTTTTTTAGGATAATCCTGAATAGATCGTATATATTTTTTTAAGTCCATTTTTTGCTTCAAAGTTAATAAAAAAGATCATATTAATTATAATAATTTATGACAAAAAACAAATTAGCAATAATAGGTGGCAGTGGACTTTATGAAATTCAAGGCTTAGAAAGCCCAAAGTGGAAAACAATAACAACTCCTTGGGGAAAACCTTCTGATGAAATATTAAATTTTATTTATAAGGGAAAGGAAGTTTGTTTTTTACCACGCCATGCGCGAGGACACAAAATTTCCCCGACTAACATAAACTTTAGAGCTAATATTGATTCTTTAAAACAATTAGGAGTTACAGATATTATTTCAGTCTCTGCTGTGGGATCTCTAAAAGAAGACTTACCACCTGGAAAATTTGTAATAGTTGATCAATTTATAGACAGAACCTTTGCTAGAAATAAAACTTTTTTTGATGAAGATATTGTAGCTCACGTTTCCATGGCTCACCCAACATCTACTGGTTTAATGAATGTTTGTGAAGATGCAATAAAAAAAGAAAAAATAGAATATCAAAGAGGAGGAACTTATGTTGTTATGGAAGGGCCTCAATTTTCAACTTTAGCTGAATCTAATTTATATCGGTCTTGGAAAGCTGACGTGATTGGAATGACTAATATGCCTGAAGCAAAGTTAGCTAGAGAAGCAGAAATCAGATATGCATCTGTATCAATGGTTACGGATTATGATTGTTGGCACCCAGATCATGAAAATGTAGACGTTCAACAAGTTATCAAAGTTTTATTAGGTAATGCTGCTAAAGCAAAAAGCATGGTTAAAAATATTATTGAAAACTTTGAAAATCATATAGACTCCAAAGATCCTACAAATAATTGTTTAGATGTAGCAATCATAACAGCTCCAGAAAAAAGAACTCAAAAAACTAAAGACAAATTAAATACAGTTGCTGGAAGAGTTTTAAATAAGTGAAAAAATAATAATTAAATGAAAATAGAAGGAAAAGAGTATCGTACCATTTGGTTTGATGAAAAAAATCAGGTTGTAAAAATTATTGATCAAACAAAACTTCCACATCAATTTATAATTAAAGATCTTAAAACAGTAAAAGATGCAATTAATGCTATAAAAATTATGGAGGTTAGGGGAGCGCCATTAATAGGTGGAACAGCAGCATATGGAATTGTTTTAGCTATTATGGAAAAAAATGATCCTAACTTTATTAAGCAAAGCTTAGAAGATTTAATTCAATCAAGACCCACAGCTATTAATCTAAAATGGGCCGTAGATAGAATGATGAAAAAATTATCAGACGTAAACAATAATGAATTATTAAAAGCAGCGTTAGTTGAAGCAAAAGACATTTGTGATGAAGATGTTAAATTTTCTGAAAGCATTGGATTAAATGGATTAAAAATTATAGAAGAAATTTATAATAAAAAGAAAGATACAGTGAACATTTTAACCCATTGCAATGCAGGTTGGCTCGCAACCATTAATTGGGGCACAGCCACTTCTCCAATTTATCACGCACATAAAAAAGGAATTCCAGTTCATGTTTGGGTTGATGAAACAAGACCACGAAATCAAGGCGCTAATCTAACCTCTTATGAATTAAATGAAGAAGAAGTTCCAAATACAATCATTGCAGATAATACAGGAGGAATATTAATGCAAAGAGGAGAGGTTGATATGTGTATTGTTGGTACTGACAGAACATTATCAACTGGAGATGTTTGTAATAAAATTGGGACTTACTTAAAAGCTTTAGCTGCTCATGATAATAATGTTCCTTTTTATGTTGCTTTACCAAGCTCAACAATAGATTGGGATATAAAAGATTTTAAAGATATTCCAATTGAAGAGAGAAATTCAGAAGAATTAACACATATTGAAGGACTAGACAAAGATAAGAAACTTCAAAAAATATTAATTTATCCACAGAATAGCAAAGCAAAGAATCTAGCTTTTGATGTAACACCTGCTAAGTATGTAACCGGGCTAATTACTGAAAAAGGTATTTGCGAAGCATCAGAAAAAGGATTGAAAGGATTATTTAAATGAAAAAGTTATTATTAATATTAATTACAATTTTTATAACAACAAATGTTTATGCAGACCATTATAAAAAAAAGATTGATATAAAAAATTTTAGTCCCAAGCAACACTGCTCTCCAAAAAAATCACTTCTAGTGCCAGCAGCCAAAGTGTTTCCTGGTGGTGAGTTTATCAAATTCAATTCATATTCAGGTTTTGATCAAAGAGCTGTAATTGTTGGTGCTCATAAAAAAAATCCAATAGAAATTACAAGCTACCTATTAATGCCAAAGGGCTCAGGTAAAGTTCCTATTGTTATTTGGGCACATGCAAGCGGTGGAGCAGATGCTTATATCTTTAGTGAGTTTATAAATAGTGGCCAAAAAAAACTTTTAGATTTGGGAATTGGCGTAATGTTTATAGATAACTTTTGCAGTAGAGGTGTAACAAGCACATGGAGAGATCAATCTAAAGCTACTATTGCTTCTGCAGCTATAGACACGATGATGGCTTATAAAGTTTTAAAAAATCACCCAAGATCAAATGGTAAGATAGGATTAACAGGACATTCAAGAGGAGGCACTAATGCTCTTATGGTTTCTGATGTTAAATTTACATCTTTATTTTTAGAAGGAAAAAATGGATTTGATGCAATTATTGGTGAGGCAGCCGAATGTAGAATGGCTGGATTGTTTTTAGAACCAGAACTAACGACTAATACTAAGATGCTTTATGTTCATGGGAGTATAGACAACCTTACTTTGGCTAAACCTTGCGCGGAGTATGTAAAGAAAATTAAAGCTAAACCAGGACAAGTAAAAATTGATATTAAAGAAGGTTGGCATCATGATTGGCACGGAGGTTTTAAGCCTAAAAAAGTAAAGGCAATGACTATGCATACTTGTCCCGCTTTTCGTGTTGATAATGAAGGAAATGCAACAGGGCCAATTGTTGATTTAGGTTTAAAGAAATATAAACTTTTTCCATCTCAAGCAGAATGGATTAAAGCAACTGAAGATGAACCAAAAAAAACAATGAAATTAGTTTTTAAAATGTTTAAGAAAGAAAAATGTTTAAAAAGAGGTGTCACAATAGGTGGTATGCATGGAGATGAATATTTACCTCAGTTTATAAACTTTTTTAAGGAAAATTTATTATAAAAATGAAAAGTAAGATCTTTACGGTAATTTTACTATTAGTAACAATAATTATTATTTATTTTCAAAGAACAAATTTTACTGAACATACTCTAAAAAAAGTAATTTCATCATGTGTTATAGCACAAAAACGAACATCTATATCTTTTGATATAGAAAAAGCTAAAAAATTTTGTGAAGAAAAAATTAGAAAACAAAGAGGAGGTTAAGCAGCTTATCTTAATGAAGCCGCTATATTCCCACCATCAACAGTAAGAACGGCGCCAGTAGTTTTTTTTGAAGTTGCTAAATGGAAAAAAGCTTTAGCGACATCTTCTGGCTTAACTTCATCCAATAATAGATTTCCTCGCATATAATTATCTTCAGACACAGATCTTGCTTTTGCTCTAGTCTTAATCATTTTATCAGTCATTAAACCACTTCTTATTCTGTCAGCATTAACTCCGTTTGATCTAATTCCATAAGAGCCATAATCAACAGCGTATTGTTTACACAAACTTAATAAAGCTGATTTAGGTAAACCATAAGGTCCAAAATTTTTTCCAGGATTTACAGCTTGTTTTGAAATATTAAAAAGCAAACAACCATTAATATTTTGTTTTTTCATTATTTTAACTGCTTCAGACGCACAATTTTGATGAGAAAAGAAATTAATTTCAAAACTTTTTCTTAAATGTTCGTCACTTACTTCGCCTATTGCACCACCAGGAGCCGTTCCTGCGTTTGAAATTAAAATATCAATACCACCAAACTTTTCGCAGATTTGCTTGAAAGCATTTTTAACACTTTTTTTGTTTGTCACATCACAATGTATGCAGAGATCTTTAATTTTAGTCTTTAACTCATTTAGACTCTTCAAATTGTTATCTAATAAAACAACTTCACCACCATAGCTTTTAAACATTTTGTAAATAGCAAAACCAATAGTTCCAGTAGCACCTGAAACTACAACCACATTACCTTCTAGAATTTTTTTCTGTTTTTTAATCTTAGCTTGTTCTAAAGACCAATATTCAACATCAAAAAGATCTTTTTCTGGGATAAATTTGAACTTAGAAGTTTCTTCAACGGAAGCTATTACTTTTGCATTTGTTTCTGTTAAATCTCCAGCAATTTTTGCAGCACTCAAATCTTTTCCTACACTAAAAACTCCAACATTTTGCACCAATACAACTCTTGGAGAAGTATCAAGCATAATTTTTTTACCTTTAACTTTTTTCTTATTTTTATTGAAATAATTAATATATTTTTTTCTATAACTAGACATAGCTTTTTGCGCAATATTTTTAAAATCATCTAAAGTTGAATTTTTCTTTGGCGTAATTATTAAAGGAAAAGGTTTTACTCTAATTACATGGTCCGGTGTTGCTGTGCCTTTCGAAGAATAAGTCCGGACATCTTTTCCATTCATAAAATATTTTAAGTGATTATTTAGTTTATAGTTAACTATAAATTTTTGATCTGAATGATTATCAGACAAAAGACCTCTGATTATAGGTGCTATTTCATGAGGTTCAAATTTTGTAGAGAATTTTTTAATTTGTTTTATTTTTTTTACCCTTAATTTTTTGATCGCTTTTTCTGCTTGCGATACATATTTAATCATTAGGCTATAAGCTTCTTTAGCGTTATTAGCGAAAGTAAAGATTCCATGATTCATTAATATTAGACAATTGATTTTTGGATTTTTTATATAAATTTCGTAAACCTTTTTAGCCAGCATAAATCCTGGCATTACGTAAGGAACTAAGGCCACCTTATCTCCAAATACTTTATTACAAAGTTTAAATCCTTCGGGTCTGTTAGTTACATTTAAAATTGCGTCAGCATGCGTGTGGTCTACAAATTTAAATGGTAAAAAAGCATGCAAAAATGTTTCTACACTTGGATTAGGAGATTTAATATTGATTAGATTTCTTTTTTGGAAGCTCACCATGTCTTCATCAGATAGGTATTTTTTATTTTTAAGACTTAGGAGTGGGTTTAATTTTACAGCTGGTAATCCTTCAGGCTCAATTTCACCCATATCCCAACCACTACCTTTAACGCACAGGACGTTATATTTTTTCCCATCTATGTCATTAACGGATGTTTTTACAGATGTATTGCCCCCTCCATGCAAAACAAGCTCACTATTTCTACCCAAAAGTCTAGTTGTATAAACTCTCAAGGCTAAATCTTTAGAAATACCAATCTTTTTATAATTGTTGATATATTTTTTTGCTTTTGATGCAGACCAATTATTTTTCAAAATTTAACTCCTAGCACTTATTAACAGCCTATTTTTTAGTTGTCATATAAAAAATACCAGTTATAAAAAATATAAGGAGAATCAATGAAAAAAGTCGGAGAACACATAACTTTAGATTTTTTAGGCGTTAAACAAGATTATTCGCCTAAGTTTTACAATAAAATTATTTATAAAATAGCAAAAAAAGCAAAAGTTGAAATTCTTAATGTTTCCGATCACGTATTCAAACCTCAAGGTTTTACTCTTGTAGCTCTATTAGCAGAAAGTCATATGAGTCTTCATACTTTTCCAGAAAAAGGAATAATAAGTTTTGATTTCTTTACCTGCGCAAAAGTATCTCCAAAAGTTGCTTTGGACATCCTTAAAAAAGAAATTAAACATGAAAGAGTTGTAGTGAAGAGCTTCGATAGAAGCACTGTTAGTTTGTATGATGACATTTATAGCACAGCAGGACAAAAGAAATACTATGTGGTGAATGACGTTTTAGAAAATTTTGTATCTAAAGTAGGTCAACATATAGAAATCTTAAAACTAGAAGAATTTGGTAATGCCCTTTTTATTGATGGAGAACTTCAAGTTTCAGAAAAAGATGAAAAAAAATACAGTGGTCAATTCGTAAACTCAGCTCTTAATTTAAATAGTGCCAATTCTACAGCCGCTATTATTGGAGGTGGAGATGCAGGTGTAGCTAGAGAATGTATTTCAAAAGGATTTAATTTAATTGACTGGTATGAACTAGATCCCGAGGTTGTTACTGCCTGTTATAAGTATCTTCCTAAGATTTCTAGCAGAGTAAAAGAAAGCAATAGTATTAAAACTTTTTGGGGTGATGCTTTTGAAAGTATAAAATCTGCAGAAGATTCAAAATATGATAAAATTTTTGTAGATTTAAATGACGACCAGTACTGCATAGATCTTGCTGCAAAAAATATGGATGGTTTAAAAAGAATTTTAAAACCTGGAGGAGTTATTACTGCTCAAGTTGGATCAAAAGACAAAAAACCAAAGCAAGTCGATAACTGGTTAAATGTTCTTTCTAAAAACTTTGGAAACGCCAAATTAGACGAAGTACACATACAGAGCTTCGATTGCCGTTGGAATTTTGCTTCTTCCATAATGAATTCATAAATAATTCAACTATTTCACGTATTATTTTTTCTGGAATAATCTTTTTTTTAATTCTAGAATTCACCTTTTTAAACAGGAGGAAAAATGAAAAATATATTAAAATTTTTTCTATCTTCTATTGCTGCGTTGTCTATGTTTATTTCAACTGCACAAGCAGACAGTATTAGAATAGGAACAGAAGGTGCGTACCCACCATGGAATTCAAAGGATGCCTCAGGTAACCTAATTGGATTTGAAATTGAGCTTGCCAAAGAACTTTGTGCAATTATGAAACACGACTGTACTATAGTTGAGCAAGATTGGGATGGCATGATACCAGGATTGATCATGAGAAAATTCGATGCAATCATGGCCGGCATGTCTATTACAGACGAAAGATTAAAAACTATTAATTTTTCAAGAGGATACGCTGATGAAGTGGCTTCTTTAGGTGTAATGAAAGGTTCAAGCCTTGAAGGAATGGATACTCCAGAAAGTATAAATCTTTCAAAAGGTAATAGTAAAGTTTTAAAAACTTTAACTGCTGCACTTGCTGGAAAAACTGTTGGTGTTCAAACAGCAACAATTCATCAAAACTTTTTAGAGTCTGGTGATGTAGGAAAAATTAATATCAGAACATACAAAACACAAGATGAAGTAAATCTAGATTTAGTAGCCGGTAGAATAGATGTAGCTCTTGCAGCTGCTGTCGCTTTTACTGATTATGCTGAAAAATCTGGTAAACCTGTTGTTCTAGTAGGACCTACATTTGCTGGTGGAGCTTTTGGAAATGGAGTTGGTGTTGGAATTAGAAAAGATGACACAAAACTTCTTAAAGACTTTAACAAAGCTATTAAAACTGCATCAAAAAAAGGTATAATTTCTAAATTAGCGATTAAACACTTTGGTTTTGACGCTTCTATGTAATAATTTAATTTTTAAGGCGGTAAATAAAAAAATTTATCGCCTTAAAACATATGGAATTTTTATATTTCGGCAATACGGGTTGGGGCGACGAACTTTTCTTTGCTACACTAATGACAATAGCTGTTGCGATTACAGCAATATTTATAGGATTTTTTCTTGCTGCAATTTTTACAACATTCAAGTTATCTAAAAGCAAAATATTAAACTTTGTAGGTAATTTTTATACAACAGTGTTTAGAGGTGTTCCTGAGCTTTTAGTTATTTATCTACTTTTTTTTGGCGGTAGTGGTGCTGTGATGTATGTGGCAAAAATCTTTGGTTATGATGGGTATATCGAAGTTAACGCTTTTTTAACTGGAGCAATATCTATTGGAATAATTTCGGGAGCTTATTCTACAGAAGTATTTAGAGGAGCTATTCAATCTATAAATGAAGGTCAGTTTGAAGCATCTAAGGTTTTAGGTCTAAGAAAAAAAATTTATTATTACAAAATAATAATACCACAAATGCTCAGATTAGCTTTACCCAATATAAGTAATGTTTGGCAAATTACATTAAAAGATACTTCGTTAATTTCAGTTACTGGGCTTGTTGAAATAATGAGACAATCTTATGTTGCTGCAGGCTCAACAAGGGATCCTCTATTTTTCTACTCATTTGCTGCCGTGTTATATTTACTCTTAACATTTTTAAGTTTGAAATTATTTAATAAATTAGAAAAAAATTACAGCAGAGGTTTTTAAATGGAATTAATGATAGAAAGTTTTCCAAGATTACTTAATGCCACACTGCTAACAATTAAGCTGACATTATTATCTTTATTTTTTGGAATATTTGTTGGATTTTTTTTTGCAATACTTAGAACGAGCAAAAATAAAATTCTTTACTACTTTTCTTATTATTATTCGTACGTTTTTCGAGGTACACCCTTGTTGGTTCAAATTTTTATAATATACTTTGGTTTAGGGCAGGTTGAATGGATAAGAGAGTCTTTTCTATGGATTTTATTAAAAGAACCTTACTCATGCGCTATTCTTGCATTTACTTTGAATACTGGAGCATATTCTTCTGAGATATTTAGATCAGCCTTTGAAACAATTAATAAAGGAGTTTTAGAAGCCGCAACAAGTTTGGGATTAAATAAAATAAATATCTTTTTTAAAGTCAAATTACCTATGGCAATTAAACAATCTCTTCCAGCATATGGAAACGAAATGATATTAATGCTAAAAGGAACTTCTTTAGCAAGCACAGTAACATTGCTTGATCTTACTGGTGTAGCCAAACATATTATATCAACAACATTTAGACCAATTGAGGTTTTTATTGTAGCTGGAAGTATATATTTATTGATGACATTTATAATACACAATATTATTAAACTTTTAGAAAAGAGATACGACTATAAATAAATTGACTATTAATATGTCAGTAGTCAATATATTGCTTAACTTCTCTTATATTAGAACCTGATTTTTTATTTATTTGAGATTTAATTTGCGACCTTTTGTCGTTGTTTATATAAACTTGTCTTGCTAGCTCAACAAAGCTTTTACCAAAATCTTTATTTTTTTCACAAATTCTAATTTTATCTTCTGTATTCCACAAAATAAGATTAACTTCTTTAAGTATATTAAATAAGCTTTTAAAATCATCATTAAATTCTATAGAAAAATTTTGAGTTTTTTTAAGCATATCATATTCTTTTTTAACCTCATGAAGGTTTATCTTATCTGTAACTTTTTCAAGCTTAATTTCTAAAATACTTATTTTATCTAATAATTCTCCCGCAGATATATCAGCTAGTATTTTTTTAGATTTGTTTGTCATAATTATGCTAAATTGATTTACTAAATTTAAATAACCGATGTCAAATATTTTAATTATAAAACATGGATCTTTAGGTGATATTGTACAAATAAGTGGTGTTCTTAAAGATATAAGAGAAAAACATCCTAATAATAAAATTTTTATTCTAACAACATTTCCGTATAAAAAATTACTAGAGAAGTGCCCCTTTATTGATGAAGTTTTAATAGATAGACGCTTACCCAGATGGAATATCTTTTATCTTTTAAAATTAAGAAAAATAATAAATAAATTAAAATTTTTCATAGTGTATGATTTGCAAAATTCTTCTAGAAGTTTATTTTATCGAAAATATTTGTTTAATATTGCAAATTGGTGCAGCACAATCACGACACTAAAAAAAGGTATAAAAAAAAGTGACTTTGATACTTTTCCAGTATTAGAAAGGTTTAAATTTCAATTAGATAACTCAAACGTAAAAAGCAATTTTACTTTGAAGCCTGATTTTTCTTGGGCATGCGCAAATGTTGACCAAATAGTAAATAGATTTATAGTTAAAAAATTTATTATAATATTTCCATTTAGCTCACCACAGTTAAAGCATAAACAATGGTCATATTATAATAGGTTAATTGAGATTATAAAAAAAAATCACACCAATTTAGATATAGTAATGGCTCCTGGGCCAAATGAAATGAATGAGAGAAAAAAAATTAATTCAATATCAATAACTAATGCAGAGAGGTCACTTAATATAATGGAACTTGCCGGTGTAATAAAAAAATCAAGTTTTGTAATATCTAATGATACTGGCCCCGCACATATGGCGGCTCACCTTGGAATTAATGGAGTGGTCTTATTTGGTTACCACACTACTGCAAGAAAAGTTTCTATTGAGACAGATAACTTTAAAGCAATATCAGTCAATGATTTAAATGACTTGTCAGCTGATGAAGTATATTTGAACATAAAAAATAAATTAAACTTAATTAATTAATTTTAAATAATTTTTTACAACTTTATTCCAGTGGAAATTTTCAGAAAACTTTAATGCATTTTTGCCAAGTTGTATAAATTTATCATTACGTAAAAAATCTTCTACCGATTCATGTATAGAACTTAAATCATCTCCATCGCAAATAAGACCAGTTTTATTATGTGAAATTGCGTCAGGAGCTCCGCCATCTTTACCTCCTATTGAAGCCACTCCGTATGAAGCCGCTTCAACAAAAGATATTCCAAAACCCTCAACTGACCTACCTTCAATTCTTGATGGCATTAAAAATAATTGTGACTGAGCTATTAGTGATAATTTTAAATTTTCTTCAATATTCTCAACAAACAAAACTTCTTTTTCAATTGAAAGTTCTTTAGTTAATTTAATTAAATTATCTTTTTCTTTACCAAAACCAACAGAAATATATTTTATTTTAGGAAATTTTATTTTTAAATTTTTTATTAGCATTAATATTTTATCATGTCCCTTTCTAATATCTAATCTTGATACTGTAATTATTTTTGGGAAAGCATCTTTATATAAATTTTCTGCTTGTATCTTAAATGTATTTTCTAAAATTTTAGGCTTTTTAATTCCTGGAAAAATTACATTTATTTTAGATTTATCTACACCAACTTTAATAGCTAAGTTTTTTGTATAGTTAGAATTTGCAATTATGAAATCTGATTTACCTAAACTCTTAATTAATCTTTTATTTAATGGGGAACTTTTTATATGATTTATTTCTTTTGAATGAATAAGGCATAATACTTTAGTTTTTTTTAGATAATCATCCTTAAGCAATTCTAGACTTTTCCAATGATCAATAAATATAGCTCTAATATTGGAATTTTTATTTATAAAATCATTTACCAAATTAGCTTTTCTATATTTCTTAAATAATTTTATACCTTTTACCCTAATAACATCTGCGGAAATTTTATTATCGTACCAATCGGAATCAGGGAATGCATCAGCAAAAACTTTAACAGGACCGTGCTCCAGTAAACTTTCTGATAAACCACCCATTAAAACTTGTATTCCACCTACATCAGGAGGGAAGTTTCTTGTAACTATTAGAAACATTTTTATTACTTAAACCATTTTATATTACATCCCATACTTGGGATTTGTTTTTCTGGTCCTTTTCCAGTTTTTGCTATTAATTTCATAGCAACTTTAAGATCACTATCACCTTTAACAACTGGCTTTAAATTTTTAAGCTCTCTAAATCTACCTCTATATTGAAGTTCTAAATTATTGTTATATCCAAAAAAATCTGGCGTACAAACAGCGCCGTACTGTTTAGCAATATTTTGAGTTTGATCAATTAAGTAGGGAAAAGAAAAATTATGTATTTTAGAAAAACCAATCATATTTTCTAATGAATCGTCTGGATAATTTTTTACATCATTCGACATTATAGCTACTGCTTTAATTCCCGCAGATTCTAAATCTTTGATATCATTGGCAATGTTACTAATTACTGCTTTCACATAAGGACAGTGATTACATATGAACATAATTAAAGTTCCATTTTTGCCTTCAATATCTTCTAAAGATACTTTTTTGTTTTCTGTAGAAAAAAGAGTAAAATTTTTTGCTTTTTCGCCAAAATTACAAATAGGTGTTTCTGTTAGTGACATATTATTATCTATTACTTAAGGAATTAACCATTTTTTTTCAAGTGAATTGTTTTTTATATTAAAGCATGCACGTCTATGACCCTTAGCTGCAAGATATAGCCATTCAATAGTGTTTATAAAATTCTCTACTAAACAAAAGTTTTTGTAGCCTATTTCACTTTCTTCTATTGAGTATTTGTAGTCATCTATGTTTTTAGACAAACCCGAAGTAGGCGTCGTTGAAATTGAACCCGGTCCTTTTTCGCCAAGATAACACTGTCTGCTCATATGAACAGTTTTTTTCCATGCATTCTTTGTAATTTCATTTTGATAATTTATTTTTGAATCACAGGAAATTCTTAACTGGATTTTTTCAGCTTTATCGTAAAAAAGAAAAGAGGATAAAGAATTAGTTTTTAAAGTCTTAATTTTAATAGACCTAATATCACTATGAAACCATATTTTTTTTTCCTTTTGACTTACGCCTCTTAAAACAACTATTCTACTATCAAAACTTTCATTTTTACCACATACAAAAGCTGGTATATGAAACGAAGCATCTCTATTTGCTAGACCATTTTTTAGAAGATCCCAGATTTTTAAATAAATTTTATCAAGATCGTTGTAGTACTCAGGTCTATTTATTTTCACTTATTTTTTTCTAAATCTTTTTATAAGGCTGGAAGTGTCCCATCTATTCCCACCCATAGCTTGGACATCACTGTAGTATTTATCAACCATCTCTGTAATTGGCAATAAAGAGTTATTTTTTTTAGATTCATCTAATGCAATTTTTAAATCTTTTCGCATCCAATCAACCGCAAATCCAAACTCAAACTTATCATCAATCATTGTTTTGTATCTGTTGTCCATTTGCCAAGATTGTGCAGCACCTTTAGAAATTACTTCAATAACATCTTTCATATTTAAACCGGCTTTCATTCCAAAATTAATTCCTTCAGATAATCCTTGTACTAATCCCGCAATACAAATTTGGTTTACCATTTTAGCAAGCTGACCGGAGCCTGGCCCTCCAAGTAACTTCATTTTTTTACTGTAACAATCAATTTTATCTTTGGCCTTATCGAAATTTTCCTTGTCACCACCAATCATGACAGTTAATGCACCATTTTCAGCACCGGCTTGTCCACCCGATACAGGAGCATCTAAAAAACCGAAATCATTTTTTTTTGAATAATTATAAATTTCTCTAGCGATAGTTGCTGAAGCAGTTGTGTTATCAACGTAAATAGTATTTTTTTTAATAGTTTTAAAAATACCATTATCACCAAATGTTACTTCCCTTAAATCATCATCATTACCAACACATGTGAATATAAATTCCGCATCACTAGCAGCTTTTGCAGGAGTATCAGCTTTAGAACCCTTATATTCTGATATCCATTTGTCAGCTTTTGTACCTGTTCTATTATAAACAGTTACATTATGACCAGCTTTTGATATATATCCAGCCATGGGGTATCCCATTACACCAAGACCAACAAAGGAAACTTTACAACTCATTTTTTTATGTCAAGCATTAAACTAAATTTTAAAATAATTATATTTGGATTTATAATTACATTTTTTTCCAGTTTTGGACAGAGTTTTTTTATAGGATTATTTAATTCAAACATTAGAGCAGAACTGAACATTACCCATGGTCAATTTGGTTCGATTTATGCTTTGGCAACATTATTAAGTAGCTTTTCATTAATTTGGATAGGAAAAAAAATAGATGATTTTAAATTAATAAATTTCTCATTCTTTGTTATTTTTTTATTATTCTTTTCTTCAATTTTTTTCTCTCTTGTCGATAGTATTTATTTTTTATTTATAGGAATATTTTTTTTAAGATTATCAGGACAAGGTTTAATGTCACATATGGCCACCACGAGCATATCAAGATTCTTTAGTTTAAATAGAGGGAAAGCTCTTAGTATTTCTTGGCTTGGACTTTCGTTAGCTGAATTTGTTTTGCCTATAACTATGATTTTTTTCCTATCAATTTATTCATGGAGAAGTATTTGGATATCAATAGGTTTGTTTATAGTTTTGTTTTTACCAATTTTATCCTTTTTTACAATAAGAAAAATTACTTTTCAGTCACGTGAAACAGTAAGCGAAAACTTAAAAAATAAAAATATCAAAAATTGGAAAAGAAAAGAAATTTTATTAGATCCTAAATTTTATCTAATCTCATTAGTAATGTTGGCTTTACCAGCAATCAACACGGGTGTTTTTGTTTACCAATCATTTATTCTTGAATCTAAAGGCTGGGGTGATTTTGTTATAGCAAAATCATTTATGTTTTATGCAATTTTATCAGTAGGAACTTTATTTATTTCTGGACCATTGGTTGACAAGTATACAAGTAGAAAAATTTTACCTTTAATGAACATTCCTTCTTTAATAGGTATGTTAATATTATTTTACTTTGATGATCATACATCATCATATTTTGTACTAGGATTAATGGGTATTTCTAATGGCTTGGCCAATGTCTTGGGATCATCAACATGGGCGGAGATTTATGGTGTTAAATATATTGGATCAATCAAGGCTTTAACTACCTCAATGATGGTTTTTTCAACTGCACTTGGAACAGCTGTATTCGGTATGATTATTGATATGGGGTATTCTATTGAAGTCATAGCAATGATTAGTTTCTTATATATTATGGTGTCTAATATTTTGATTGTTATATTTAGAAGGAAAATTGAGCCTGTTTTACTTAAATAAAGCTTGATTTTATTGTAACTTTTCATTACTTATTGCACATCTTATGGCAAGAATAACAGTAGAAGATTGTTTAGAAAAAGTAGAAAATCAATTTGATTTAGTACTTTTGGCTAAAGAAAGAACCTCACAACTTAATGCTGGGGAGGAATCGTTAGTTCCAAACGAAAATGATAAAAACACAGTAATATCATTAAGAGAAATTGGAGAAGGTAAAATTTCAATTAAAACTCTAGAAGATTTAGCAATTACTAAATTAAGAGAACACCAAGAAGAGACAGTTGAAGAAGAAGATGTAGCTGACGAAAGTCATGGAGATGATTTTCACGCAACATATAAAGGAGAGGTTTCAAAAAGTGGAACAGCAATCTTGCCGTCTAAAAGAGTGAGAAGAATTCCTGAAAAGTTAGCTTTAAACACTGATGATTCTGAAGAAAAGATTGATGAAAAAAAAGATGATTACCCTAGTGAAGAGAATAAATCAGAAACTTCACCTGCTGACACTAAGTAAGAATAGTAGAATAAATCAACTCACCAAAACTAATAAATAGAATTAGACTATGAACAAAAAAGTCTCTGTCGCTCCAATGATGGATTGCACAGATAGACATGATCGTTTCTTTCTGAGGCTAATTAGCAAGAACGTAATGTTGTACTCCGAAATGGTTGCAACTAAATCTGCAATACATGGTGATAGAAATAAAATTCTTTCATTTAGTCCAGAAGAAAAACCATTAGCACTTCAAGTTGGTGGATCTGATAAAAAAGAACTTTCAGAAGTTGCCAAAATTGCAGAAGACATGGGCTATGATGAAATTAATATAAATTTAGGTTGCCCAAGCAAAAAAGTACAAAAAAATATGTTTGGAGCATGTTTAATGAAAAAACCTGATTTAGTATCTGAATGTATTAACGAAATGGTAAATTCATGTAATATTCCAGTTACAGCAAAGACAAGAATTGGATTTGATGATGTTGAAGATTTTAATTATTTAAACAAATTTGTTTTAAAGATGAAAGAAGCTGGATGTACAAGTTTTATCATACATGCTCGCAAAGCAATGCTAAAAGGACTGTCACCAAAAGAAAATTTAAGTATTCCAAAGTTAAATTATGATATGGTATATAAAGTTAAAAATGAAAACCCAGCTCTACAAATAATAATAAATGGTGGAATAACTAATATTGAGGAAATAAAAAATCACTTAAAAATTTGCGATGGTGTTATGATAGGTAGAGCGATATATCAAAATCCATTTTTCTTAGTAGATATAGAAAAAGAAATATTCAATACAAAAATTTACCCGACAAGAGAAGAGGTTGCTAAAAAGCTCCTAATGTATTTAGAAAAAGAAGTTAAACTAGGAACAAAAGTAAATCACATCATGAGGCACACTGTTGGTTTGTATCATGGGCAAATTGGCTCCAAAAAATGGAAAAGATATTTAAGCGACAATATGATGGCTAGAGATTCGGATTTTAAAAAGGCAAAACATATAATGACAATTGTTCAAAATAATGAGAAAGTTAATCAAACACTTCTATGATAGAAAATTTAGATCAAAATCAAATAATATTTATTGTAACTGTAATGGCGGTATCTGCGATTGTCACAGGTTTTATGGCTGGTTTTTTCGGAATAGGCGGCGGTTTAATAATGGTACCTATTTTTTTTTATATATTTAGTTTTGCTGCCATAGAACAAGCCTTTATTATGCATCTAGCTTTAGGGACTTCTTTTTCAATTATAATTCCAACATCAATAGTATCGACAATGACGCACATGAAATTTAAGGCTGTTGATTTTAAAATTGTTAAAACTTTTGGAGTATTTGTTGCAATAGGCGTTGTGTTCGGGACTATATTTGCTGTTAATTTAAAAACTTCTAGTTTAGTTTTATTTTTTTCAATTATGACAATGTTGTTTGCCATTTATTTTTTAAGTTCAAAAGAAAAAATTAGCCCCACGCCTAGAAAAATAAATTTAATTTATAGAGTTGTTTGTGGTTTTTTATCAGGCTTTGTGTCTGCCCCCATGGGGATTGCGGGAGGTGTAATTAATACTCCAGTTTTAAAAATGTTTGGTTATCCAATTAAAGTTGCTATCGGCTCCTCAGCGGCCGTTGGATTTGTAATTGCTTTAATCGGGGCAATAAGTTTTGCAGTTTCGGGAAGCTATCTTAATATCAATGCTCCATTGAGTTTAGGATTTATAAATATACCAACATTTTTAATTTTTGTGCCGATTACAATGTTTATGGCCAAGATTGGGGCCAAAACAGTTCATGAATTTGACAAAAGGCTTATTGGAAAGTTATTTGGCATTTATCTTTTTATTGTATCTTGTAAACTATTTTATGAGTATTTTTCTTTTTAAATTTTTTGGTCATATTCACCAACTTTTCCAGTTTTCTGTAATAGATTATCAATAAATTCAAATATTTTTTTCTTTCTAGAATCTGTTGTAGGGCTTTCAGTAACAACTACTAATGAAGGTTTATTGGATGAAGCTCTTATTAACCCCCAAGACCCATCTCCAAATGAAAATCTCACACCATTAACAGTAAGAATTTCTGAAATTACCTGTTCATCAATTTTGATTTTGTTTTTTTGAATTTCTTTAATTTTTTCAACTAAATCTTCAACTACTTGATATTTTTCTTCATCTTTGCAGAAGGGAGCCATTGTAGGAGTTTGATAAGTGTTTGGTAGCTCATTGATAATTTCATGTAAATTTTTATTCTGTCTTTCTAATAAATGACAAACATGAATAGCGGAATTAATTCCATCATCATAACCAAAACCTAAAGGTTTATTAAAGAAAAAGTGTCCACTTTTCTCAAAACCTGCCAAAGCTTTTTCAGTATTAACTTTTCTTTTAATATGTGAGTGGCCAGTTTTCCAATAAATTGTTTTGCAGTTATTTTCTATAAGGATTTTGTCGCTTGCATATAAACCAGTTGATTTTACATCTACAATAAATTTTGAGCCATTATGAGTATTAGATAGATTTCTTGCAATTAATAAACCAATTTTATCAGAAAATATTTCATTACCTTTATTATCTATTACTCCAACACGATCCCCATCTCCATCAAACCCAAAACCTATATCTGCTCCATTTTCTTTTACAGATTTACCTATTGCATGAAGCATTTTAAGATCTTCTGGATTAGGATTATATTTAGGAAACGTGTGGTCCAAATTGCAATCTAGCTCAATTACTTCACAACCAATACCCCTTAATATTTCTGGGGCAAATATTCCCGCTGTTCCATTTCCACAAGCTACTACAGCTTTAATTTTTTTATTAATTTTATTTTTTTTAATTAAATCATCTTTATAAATTTTTTGAAATTCAGCTATTTTTTTTTCACTTCCTTTACCTATGGTAAATTTCTCATTCAACGTTATTTCTTTAAGCTCTTTCATTTCCTCAGGAGCATGAGTTAAGCCTTTTTGGATTCCCATCTTGACTCCAGTCCAACCATTTTCATTATGACTTGCCGTAACCATTGCCACAGCATCAGCATCCAAATTAAACTGTGCAAAATAAACCATGGGTGATAAAGACAACCCAACATCCTCAACAAAACACCCTGTTGAAATCAATCCTATTTTTAATGCTGCTTTTATTTCTTCACTATAAGACCGATAATCATGACCTGTGATAACTCTTGGATTTTTTTTGTGTGTATGCTTTATAATTTGAGTTCCCAATCCTTTTCCAAGATTTTCTATTCCTGCTAGGTTTACATCTTTTTTATATAACCATCTGGCGTCGTATTCCCTAAATCCCAGTGGATCAATCAGTATTTTTTTTGTGTTATTCATAACTTCTTATCTAATATTTTTTTGTTATTATCAGTATTTAAATTTTATCCTTGTATTATATAGTATGTTCTTGTAATGTTCTGTTGATTTGATAAATTATGTGGTATATCAATCTTTCATGTACACAACATATAGTTGTTTTTACATAAAACAGTAACAAATTAAATTTATTATGAATAAAAACCTATCTTTTGCAATTGAGAAAGCTGTCGAAAAAATCAAGCCAACTGCTAATTTTCCTAAATACAATCAAAATAAAGATAAAAGAAAGCCTGATTTATTTTCTTTAACCTCCCAAACAGAGCTTTTTCAAAACGACAAAGGAATAACGATCAAAATTGATAGATCTAAAGACGAAAAATTAACTAACTTTGGGAAAGCAACTTTAAAAGACAGATATCTTGGTGAAAACGAATCTTACCAAGATTTGTTTGCTCGTGTGGCAAGTATATATGCAGACGATAATTTGCACGCTCAAAGAATTTACAATTATATGAGCAACTTGTGGTTTATGCCCGCCACACCAATTTTATCCAATGGAGGAACATCCAGAGGATTACCTATCTCATGTTTTTTAAATGAGGCTGGAGATAGTTTAGATGGAATATTAGATTTATGGAGTGAGAATGTCTGGCTAGCTGCTAAAGGTGGAGGTATTGGAAGTTATTGGGGAAATCTGAGATCTATAGGTGAGAAAATTGGTAGAGTTGGAAAAACTTCAGGTATTATTCCATTTATAAAAGTAATGGATTCACTAACGATGGCTATTAGCCAAGGTTCTTTAAGAAGAGGTTCAGCAGCATGCTACCTTCCAATTGATCATCCTGAAATTGAAGAATTTATTGAAATGAGAAGACCTACTGGGGGAGACCCAAATAGAAAAGCTTTAAACTTACATCACGGAATATTAGTTACAGATTCTTTCATGAGAGCTGTGGAAACTAATGGGCAGTGGGCATTAAAAAGTCCTAAAGATGGAATTATTCAGTCAACAGTTTCAGCAAGAAATCTATGGATAAGACTTTTAACAGCAAGAGTTGAAACTGGCGAACCTTACATTATATTTATTGATACAGTTAATAGATTAATACCACAACATCATAAATTAGCAGGCTTAAATGTAAAAACATCTAATCTTTGTAGCGAAATAACTTTACCTACTGGAATAGATAAAGACGGCAATGACAGAACTGCTGTTTGTTGTTTATCTTCTTTAAATTTGGAGACATACGATGAATGGAAAGATGAGCCTAATTTTGTAGAAGACGTAATGCGTTTTCTTGATAATGTTCTAACAGATTTTATAACAAGGGCACCAGAATCTTTTAAAGATGCAAAATATGCTGCCATGAGAGAGAGAAGTGTTGGGTTGGGAGTTATGGGCTTCCATTCATTTTTACAAAAAAATTCAATTCCCTTAGAATCTGTGATGAGTAAAGTTTGGAATAATAAAATTTTTAAACATATTCAAACTGGTGTAGATGCAGCATCTAAAAAACTGGCAGAAGAAAGAGGGGCATGCCCAGATGCCGAAGAATATGGTTTTAAAGAAAGATTTTCTAACAAGACTGCAATTGCTCCAACAGCATCTATTTCAATAATATGTGGAGGAGCTTCTCCCGGAGTAGAGCCAGTAGCTGCCAATAGTTATACTCACAAAACACTTTCAGGATCATATAATGTTAGAAATAGATACTTAACTACAATCCTAGAAAAATATAAAAAAAATAATGAAGAAATTTGGTCTTCAATTACTACAAACCAAGGTTCAGTTGAGCATTTAGATTTTTTAACTAAAAATGAAAAAGATGTTTTTAAAACTGCATTTGAAATTGACCAAAAATGGATTATTGAACTTGGTGCAGACAGAACAGCTAATGTTTCCCAAGCCCAATCTATTAATATATTTCTTCCTGCCGATGTTCATAAAAAAGAATTACACCAAATTCATTTTCAAGCCTGGAAAAAAGGTTTAAAAAGCTTGTATTACTGTAGATCAAAATCAATACAAAGAGCAGAAAATGTTAATAACAGTTTATCAACAAATGCGACCAAAAAAGAATCGAATGAGAGCAAAGATTATGAAGAATGTTTATCATGCCAGTAACTAAAATAAAAAATGAAGATAACGAAAAAAAATCTGGTTTATTGATAGGAAACCCGGTTTATAAACCTTTTAGATATCCTTGGTGTTACGATGCATGGTTAACCCAACAAAGAATACATTGGCTTCCTGAAGAAGTTCCATTAGGAGATGACGTTAGAGATTGGCAAAAAAATTTAAGCCAGCCTGAGAAGAATTTATTAACTCAAATCTTTAGATTTTTTACTCAAGCAGATGTTGAGGTTAGTAATTGTTATATTAGACATTATATGAATGTTTTTAAACCAACGGAAACATTGATGATGATGTCTTCATTTGCCTCAATGGAAACAGTTCATATAGCTGCATATTCACATTTACTTGATACAATTGGTATGCCTGAGTCTGAGTACTCTGCATTTATGAAATATAAAGAAATGAAAGATAAATATGATTATATGCAAGGATTCGACGTAAAATCAAATCATAACATAGCAAAAACTATTGCAGTTTTTAGCGCCTTCACAGAAGGCCTCCAATTGTTTGCTAGTTTCGCAATCTTATTAAACTTTCCAAGACACAATAAAATGAAAGGAATGGGACAGATTGTTACTTGGTCTGTCAGAGATGAAACTTTGCATTGCAATTCAATGATCAAATTATTTAGAACTTTTATTGATGAAAATCCTAAAATTTGGACACCTCAACTTAAAAAAGAAATTTATGAAGCTTGCAGAACAATAATTTCCCATGAAGACGCCTTTATAAATTTAGCCTTCGAAATGGGTCCTATCACGGGATTAACTCCAGATGAAGTAAAGCTATACATTCGTTGGATAGCTAACAGAAGATTAATTCAGCTTGGTCTAGAACCTATCTATAAAGTTGATAAAAATCCTTTGACCTGGCTTGACACAATGTTGAACGCAGTTGAACATATGAATTTTTTCGAAGGTAGAGCTACAGAGTACTCAAAAGCATCCACTAAAGGCAGTTGGTCAGAAGCTTTTTCTTAATTTTTAATGAATGCTGCTACTCCTTATATTTTTTTAATTGTTGCAATTTTTTTTGGGACAGCATCAAATAGTTTTGCAAAAACTGCTGATGGGTTTACACTTTTAATACCAACTATTATTAGTGCAGCAACAATAATACTATGCATGTATGCACTCTCTAATGTGATGAAAACAATACCTATTGGAATTACTTATGCTTCTTTTGCAGGGTTAACAATTATCGCAACAACAGTTGTTGGGGTTGTTAAGTACAACCAAATACCAAATTTTTATACTATCATTGGTTTAGTTTTAATCATCATTGGTGTTCTGATGGTAAATTTAATGAATAAGTTTAATATTTAATTAACTTTTCTAAATACAAAACTCCTAGCAATGTGAAAAAAATTTATTGAATATATAAAATTTTAGAAAATAACCTTATCTTTGGTTGAGAAGCATTACCTGGCGGTGCTTTTCACCGCTGTATTTAGAAAGAGGTCTAATCAATTTATTTGCAGCATGTTGTTCCATTATGTGTGCAGACCAACCTGTTATTCTTGATAGCACAAATATAGGAGTAAAAAAATCAGTATCAAATCCCATTAAATGATAAGTGGGACCAGTTGGATAATCCACATTTGGATGAATATCTTTTCTTTCTATCATTACATTTTTAACAATGTCGTAAATTTTATTAAATTTTTTATCATTTTTAATTATAGAAACTTTTTTAAAATATTTTTCCATAGTAGGCACTCTTGAGTCGCCTTTTTTATAAACTCTATGACCAAAGCCCATTACTACATTTTTATTATTGATAGCATTATTAATCCACTTTAAGGCATTTTCTGGTTTTTTAATTTTGTTCATCATGTGCATCACTTCTTCGTTGGCCCCACCATGCAAGGGTCCTTTTAAACTTCCAATGGCACCAGTAATTGCACTATGAATATCTGACAAACTGCTAGTAATCGTTCTTGCGGTAAATGTTGAAACGTTAAAACTGTGTTCTGCATAAAGAATTAAAGATACATCAAAAGCTTTAACAATTTCTTTACTAGGAATCGTTCCAAAACACATATAAAAAAAGTTTTCAGAAAAACCCAATCCTTTTTTTGCCGACAAAACTTTTTTACCTTTTCTTGCTCTGAAAAAAGCAGCAATAGCTGTTGGTGTTTTGGCAAATATCCTTATTGCTTTTCTCATATTAGATGCAGGAGAATTACTATTTGTCTCTTTATCTTCGAGCCCCATAACACTAACTACTGTTCTTGCAACATCCATTGGGTGTGCTTTTTTTGGTATATGTTTTACAATTTCCCTTAAGTTTACTGAGATATTTCTATTCTCTTCTAACTGCTTTTTAAATTTTTTAAGTTTTAATTTATTTGGTAATTCTTTGTTTAGTATAAGATAAGCAACTTCTTCAAATGTACACTTTTCACAGAGATCTTGAACAGCATAGCCTCTGTACGTTAATGAATTTATATCAGGCATAACTTGTGAAATAGTTGTTTCATCAACAACTATACCTAACAGCCCTTTTTTAATATCATCAGTCATTATTTATTTATGTCCATTTATTTTAAAATCAGTAATTATATTTTCCGAAGTATTGTATTTTTCATATTCTAGAAGTTCATATAATCTTTTGCGTGTTTGCATTTTATCTATAATGTTATTTTGATGTCCATCCTTCATAATAGCACGCAACCCGTCCTCAACAGATTTCATGGCTAATCTTTGAGTGGTTACAGGATAAATTACAATACTATAACCTAGATTTTCTAGTTCACTTACTGATAGAATTTTTGTTTTACCAAATTCTGTCATGTTAGCTAATAAATAGTTATTTGAATTTTTCCTTATTTTTTCAAACTCTTTTTCATTTCTCATTGCTTCAGGAAATATTACATCAGCGCCAGCATCTTCATATGCTTTAATTCGTTCGATTGTTTTTTCTATACCCTCAACAATATTTGCATCTGTTCTAGCAATTACTAAAAAATTTTTATCTTTTCTAGATTTTACTGCTATTTCTATTTTTTTAACCATTTCATTTAATGAAATAATTTCTTTGTTATCTAAATGGCCGCATCTTTTTTGTTCAACTTGGTCTTCTATATGACATCCTGTTAGTCCTAGTTTTTCAAAAGTTTGTATCGTTGTTTTGCAGTTACCAAATCCTGTGTCCGCATCTACGATTGAAGGAAGATCTGTTACTCTTGATATTTGGTTTGCACGATAGCTCACTTCCTTTAAAGTAGTAAGGCCAATATCTGGAATTCCCAAATCATTAGCCATTACAGCACCCGAAATGTAAATACCATCAAAAGAAATTTCTGTAATTAATTTTGCATTCAATGCGTTATAGGCACCAGGAAACTTTAGTATCTTTTTACTTTTAAGTTTATTTTTTAATTCCTCTCTTTTTTGAGAAGGATTTTTTTTTGTAAAATGCATATTGTCATCTATTAATCTACTATTATTATAACAGCAGTAATGACTAATAATACAGCTAATAAATATTCAACATATTTTTTAATTTTTGAATTTTTAATTATAGATTTTATTGATGAGCCAAAAATAGCCCACATACATATAGAAGGAAAACAAATAAATGGAGCTGTAATAGCAACAAATCCTGTGGCAATAATAAAATTCTCATCGCTTGGAAAAAATGCAGTAGCTGCGGTTAAAGCAACCACCCATGCCTTGGGGTTAATAAATTGAAAAAGTGCAGCTTCATAGAATTTTAACGGCCTACCAGTTTCTTTATTATTATTTGAAAAAGATCCTAAAATTTTCCAACCAAGATAAAGTAGATACGCAAAGCAAAACCATTTAAGATAAAATTGAATCACTGGGTACTTCTTAAATAAACTACCTAAACCAAGACATACTAAAGTAATTTGTATTACGTGACCGAATGGTATTCCTAGAAGATGTGGAAGTGTTTTTTTAAAACCAAATTTAATGCCAGAGGCTGTAAGCATTGCATTATTAGGTCCCGGTGTAGCGAACATGACAAAATAGTAACTTACGAGTGCAAAAAATAATTTTATCTCAATCATAAATAATTTTTAATTATTTTATCCAATCCAATGAAATCTTTTATTAAATGATCATATTTCATTTGAGAAACTTTGATATCAGTGTAACCATCTTCTAATAAAACAAAGCGTAATGAAGCATTTTTAGCAGCCTTTGCATCAACTTCGCTATCACCAACCATAAGTGTTTTTTTAATATCCCCACCCATTATTTCTATAACAGATGTTAAATGCCTTGCATCTGGTTTACAATAATCAAAGGTATTACATCCAGCAACATATTCAAAGTAATCATTAATTTTTATTTTTTTTAAAAGATCAATAGCCAGATGTTCCTGCTTGTTTGTGCAAACACCCATAGAAATTTTATTTTCTTTACACCATATTAAAAAATCTTTTACTCCATTTACTAATTTACTCTCTACTAAAATGTTATTTCCATAATAATTTACAAATTCTTTTACCATTTTCTCTTTAATATCTTTTTCTTTAACTTTCCCTAATTCATTTTTTGCAGAATTCCATAATGTTCTACCCATCATTGTCTTGGCACCCATTCCAACTAGAGCTTTAACCTCACTAGGTGTTTTAGTAGGATAGCCAAACTTTTTCATAACATGATTATGAGCGCGAATTAAATCAGGCGCTGTATCTACCAATGTTCCGTCCAAATCAAATAATATTGTTAATTTTTGAGTCATAATAAAAGTATTATAAAGAAATATTTTGTGAGTTATTATAAATTTGATAATAATGTAAAGAGAAATATTAATGACATCAATAAATAAAAAAAATATTGCTTTGTCTGAGCAAATAACTCAAAAAAATCTTAGAAATCAAGCTATGACAAATGGTGTGACATTAAAATCTCCTGAGACTGTTTTTTTATCAAAAGATACTAAATTCGGAAAAAATATTGTGATTAACCCATATGTTGTAATCGGAAAAAAAACAAAGATTGGAAATAATGTAGAAATTTTACCTTTTACACATATTGAAAATGCAACAATTGAATCTAATGTTAGCATTGGGCCATTTTCTAGAATAAGACCAGGATCATATTTATCTAAAGGTTCTAGGGTAGGCAATTTTGTTGAAATTAAGAAAAGTAAAATTGGAAAAAATTCAAAAATTAACCACTTAACTTATATTGGCGATTCATTTATTGGTAAAAACGTAAATATAGGAGCTGGCACAATTACTTGCAATTATGATGGAAGTAAAAAAAATATCACAAAAATTTTAGATGGAGCCTTTGTAGGATCGAACACTTCTTTAGTAGCACCTGTTAAAATTGGAAAAAAATCTGTTATTGGTGCAGGCTCAACTATATCAAAAAATGTGAAAGACAAATCATTAGCATTAACTAGATCTAAACAAATTGAAGTTAAAAATTACAAAAGGAAATAAAAATGTGTGGAATTATAGGAATAGCAAGCAATAAATCTGTAACAGCAAACATAATCCAATCTTTAAAAAAATTGGAGTACAGAGGGTACGATTCTGCAGGCTTAGCAACAATTGGAAGTGGGATTATAAATGAAAAAAAGTGTACTGGCAGAGTCGGTAACCTTGAAAAAATGTTAAATAAAAATGACCCAAATGATTTTTTAGGAATTGGGCATGTAAGATGGGCTACTCACGGCATACCAAGCAAGGTAAATGCACATCCACATTCATCTGAAGATGTTTCTGTTGTTCATAATGGTATTATTGAAAATTCAAATGAACTCAGAGAAAATTTAGAAAAAAAAGGCTATAAGTTTAAATCACAAACCGACACTGAAGTTATTACTATTTTATTAACAGATTATCTGAAAGATTTTGATTTGATAAGTGCAGTTAATAATACTTTAAAAAATCTGAATGGAAGCTTTGCTTTAGGTATTATTTTCAAAAAATACAAAGATGTAGTAGTTGGAGCTAGAAGGGGCAGCCCACTAGCAGTTGGGTATGGCCCTGATGAAAATTATCTTGGTTCAGATTCTTATGCGTTAAAATCGATGACAAATAAAATAACATATTTAGATGACGGTGACGTATGTATATTGACTAAAGATAAAATAGATTTTTATAACTCTAAAAATAAAAAAGTAAACAAAGAAACACTTGTTCTTTCAAACGATAAGCGGTCTGCCGACAAAGGTGATTATAAAGATTTTATGTCAAAAGAAATTAACGAACAGTATATTACAAGCAAAACATGTATTAAAGAATATGTTGATCATTTGCGGCAAGATATAAATATTTATAATTTTCCAATAATTCCCAAGGAAATAAAAAAAATAATTTTGATTGGATGTGGCACAGCCTACCACTCTTGTGTAGTTGCCCGATACTGGTTTGAAGATCTTACAAACATATCTGTAGAATCTGATATAGCTTCTGAATTTAGATATAGAAAAAATAAGTTTGATACTAAAAACTTATATATTTTTATTTCTCAATCAGGTGAAACAGCCGATACATTTGCAGCTTTAGATCTATGCAAAAAGAATGGTGTTAAAACTTGCTCTATTGTTAATGCTGTTGAAAGTTCTATAGCAAGATCTTCTGATTTTGTTTTACCAATTCACGCTGGTCCAGAAATTGGTGTTGCGTCTACCAAAGCTTTTATTGGTCAAATGCTAGTATTATATATTTTAGCAGTCAAACTTGCCGAAATTAGGAACGAAATAAAGAAAGACGATTATGTTAAAAAAATAGATAACCTTATAAATCTACCTGAATTAATTAAAGAAACATTAAAGTGTGAGAGTAAAATTCAAATTATAGCAAAAGATTTTTTAGATGCAAAAGGTGCAATGTTTTTAGGTCGTGGTTTATCTTTTCCAATTGCTCTAGAAGGGGCTTTAAAACTTAAAGAGTTATCTTATTTACATGCTGAAGGTTATCCAGCTGGTGAAATGAAACATGGACCTTTGGCATTAATTGAAGAGGGATTGCCAGTTGTTGTTTTAGCTCCAAAAGATAGACATTTTCATAAAACAATTTCAAATATGCAAGAAGTGATCGCAAGGGGTGCAAAAGTAATATTAATATCAAATAAAAATAATAAAATTATAAGTGAGAATGTCAGATTTACTTTGGAAATACCAAAAACAGAGGGTGCCTTAATACCTTTTCTCATGACAATACCACTTCAATTATTAGCTTATCACGTCGCCTCGCTTAAAAATTGTAATATTGATAAGCCTAGGAATTTAGCAAAATCAGTTACAGTGGAATAAAAAATTATTGTTTTTTTTTAAATATGACGCTGGGTATTTGAGATTTTTATCAAAAAGTATTTTTTTAATAATTTTAGATTTTCTTTTACCAGGCGCCCATAAAAATATTGAATTACTATTATTAATACAATTTATTGTAAGTGTAATTCTTTTAAAATCATCTTTTTTAATATGATCAACTAAGTTTTTATTTTTTTTATCTATATTATTTTTAAATAGAGAGGCAATATGCCCATCATTACCAATTCCAAGCAAGATTAAGTCAAAACTTATTTTTTTATTTAAAAAATATTTTTTTATTTTATTTTGATAATTTTTTGTATCTTTTTTTATTGATTTATTATTTGTTGTAATTTTAAATATTTGTTTTGATTGCACTTTTAAATTATTAAACAAATATTTTTTGCAGAGATTAATATTTGAATATTTAGAATTTTCTTTTACGTATCTTTCGTCTCCAATGAAAAAATCAATACTTTCCCATTCTATATTTTTTGTTTTATTTAAAGCTTTATAAAGTCTGATTGGGCTCTTCCCACCAGCAAGAACAAAAGCAAATCTTCCAAATTCTTTTATTTTTTTATTTAACTTGATTTTGAATATCTCGATAAATTTGCCAATTAATCGTTTTTCGTTACTTTCTCTTATAATTTTTGAAAATTTAGCCATTTTTTATACTTATATTATATTCAAACTTGGTTTTTCAATCTGTATATAATATATATACCTTAGGTTGAATATGAAAAAATGGTCAATTAATAGTTGGAAAAATTTTCCCACAAAACATATCCCGGAATACCCGGATAAAAAAGAATTAGATATGGTTCTTGGAAAACTTAGAAATTTTCCTCCGTTAGTTTTTGCTGGCGAAACAAGGCATTTGAAAAATCAGTTAGCAGAAGTTGTGGATGGAAAAGCATTTTTACTTCAAGGTGGAGATTGTGCAGAAAGTTTTGCCGAGTTTCATCCTGACAATATTAGAGATACTTTTAAAGTAATGTTGCAAATGTCTTTAGTTATGACTTACTCTGCATCATTGCCAATTGTTAAATTAGGAAGAATAGCAGGACAATTTTCAAAACCTAGAAGCTCGCCTGTAGAAAAAAAGAATGGAGTAGAGTTACCAAGTTACCTAGGTGATAATATAAATGGTATTGAGTTTAATGAAAAATCGCGAGTCCCAGATCCCAAAAGATTGTTTAAAGCGTATTCACAATCTGCATCAACATTAAATCTTATTAGAGCATTTTCGCATGGTGGTTTTGCAGACTTAAATATGGTTCATACATGGAATTTAGGATTTATAAAAAAAAGCCAACAAGATAAAAAATTTAAGGAGCTAGAAGATAAGATAGCAGATGCATTAGCTTTTATGGAAGCTTGTGGAATTAATTCAGATTTTAATAGAAGATTAAAAACAGTAAACTTTTGGACTTCCCATGAAGCACTTCTGTTGCCTTTCGAAGAGTGTATGACACGAATAGATTCAACGACAGGTGAATACCATGATACTTCAGCACACTTTGTTTGGATTGGTGATAGAACGAGACAGCTTGACGGAGGCCATGTTGAATTTTGCAGAGGAATAGAAAATCCTATTGGTATTAAATGTGGACCTACATCTAAGCCAGATGAGATTGTGAAAATTTGTAATACAATAAACCCAAAAAATGAAAAAGGAAAGATTGCTTTAATTTCAAGATTTGGTCATGAAAACGTAGGAAAGTTTTTGCCTAAATTAATTAGAGCTATAAAAAAAGAAGGTTTAAATATCGTATGGTCTTGTGATCCAATGCATGGGAATACTATTAAATCTGCAACTGGTTTTAAAACCAGACCTTTTAATAATGTAGTTAGAGAAGTAAAAAATGTTTTTGCAGTTCATCAATCCGAAGGTACTTTTGCTGGCGGCCTTCATATAGAAATGACTGGACAAAATGTTACCGAATGCACTGGAGGAGCTCAAAAAATATCTGAAAGAGATTTATCTCATAGATATCATTCACATTGCGATCCTAGACTTAATGCAAACCAAGCTTTGGAATTAGCATTTTTAATTTCAGATGAAATTAAGAAAAACTCCCAATATTCAAAGAATATAATTCAAGCAGCATCTTAATAATTGAATTTTAATTATTAAGATCTATTTTAGTAATAGAATATTAATATTTATGGAAACGGCAAAAAGAATTAATTATATAAAAAATTGGATAAATGACTACTGTAAGTCTATGCCAAAAGAACCTGAGTCTTTAGTAATAGGAATATCTGGAGGTATAGACTCTTCTGTAACTAGTGCCATTTGTTCACTTACAGGAAAAAAAACAATAGTCCTTTCTATGCCAATAAAACAAATAAAATACCAACATGACCTAAGTTTAAAACATCAAGACTGGCTTAAAAATAAATTTAAAAATGTAGAAAGTCATTTGGTAATTTTAGATAATTTATTTAAATCTTTTAAGGTTTCATTAAGTGAGTTTGAAAATGAGCATGGATTTGCTAATTCAAAAGCTAGATTAAGAATGACTACACTTTATCAAGTAGCTTCAGCTAATAACGGTATTGTTGTAGGGACAGGAAATAAAATAGAAGATTTTGGAGTAGGTTTTTATACCAAATATGGAGATGGTGGAGTAGATATTTCACCAATTGCAGATTGTACCAAAACACAAGTATGGGAAATGGGAAAAGAGTTGGGAGTACTAGATGAAATTATTTTAGCAGAACCTACAGATGGTTTGTGGGAAGATGGAAGAAGCGATGCTAGCCAGTTAGGCATGACTTATCAGGAGCTGGAGGAAGCCATGATAGATGATAATAACAAAAATCATCAAAAATATTTAGAGATTAGAAAAAGAAATATACATAAAATGAAGTCTATACCCATTTGTAAAATAAAAAATGACTAACAGCTTAAATATTTTTAACACATTATCTAACAAGAGAGAGAAATTTGTTCCAATAACAAAAGATAGGGTGGGGATGTATGTTTGTGGACCAACTGTTTATGACTTTCCGCATATTGGTAACGCACGACCTCTAGTAGTTTTTGATGTTTTGTTTAGACTATTAAAAAAAATTTATGGAGAAAATAAAGTTACTTACGTTAGAAACATTACAGATATTGATGACAAAATTATCGAGACATCAAAAAATAAAAAAATTAGTATTGATAAACTAACAAATAGTATTTCTGATAGTTTTAATAAAGATTGCATTTATCTGAATTGCTTAAAACCAAATTTTGAACCCAAAGCAACCGATAATATTAAAGAAATGATAAATATGGTTTCAAACTTAATTAAAAATAATCATGCATATGAAAATAAAAAACATGTATATTTTTCAGTCTCATCTTTTAAGGAGTATGGAAAATTATCAAACAAAGATTCAAAAGAACTTATTGCTGGATCTCGCATTGAAGTTTCTAAGTTCAAAAAGGATCCTTTAGATTTCGTTCTTTGGAAACCATCAGTTGATGAAGATCCCGGATGGGAATCCCCCTGGGGAAGAGGTAGACCCGGATGGCATTTAGAATGCTCAGTAATGGGTGAAAAATTTTTGGGGAAACATTTTGATATCCATGGTGGTGGCCTCGATTTAATTTTTCCACATCATGAAAATGAAATTGCCCAATCTTGCTGTTCAAATAAAACATCTAAATTTGCCAACTATTGGCTTCATAATGGTTTTGTTACTTTTGATAAGGTAAAAATGTCTAAATCTATAGGAAATATTGTAACAATTAAAAATCTAAGTGAAAAAATAAATGGTCAAGTTGTTAGATTGGCACTTTTGAGTTCTCATTATAAACAACCATTGGTTTGGAGTGAAAAATTAATTAATGAGAGTCAAAATATATTAAATAAATGGTACACCCAATTTGAAAAATGCGATCTAAGTGAAATAGATGAGGATGTAACAGAACCTCTTTTAGAAGACTTAAACACGCCCGAGTATATATCTAAATTACATTCTTTGTATGATGATTCTTCCAAAGGAAGCAAAACTGCTAAGATTAAATTTTTGAAAGCTTGTAATCTAATAGGATTATTGGAAGAAAATAAAGAATCTTGGGAGAATTTTAAAAAGACAAAAGCTAATGTTGATGAAAACTTTATAAATAAAAAAATTAAAGATAGAAAAGATGCTAGAAATAATGGAGATTATAAATTAGCTGATTTTATAAGAAAAGAATTAGAAGAAGAAGGTATAATCATAGAAGATAAACAAGAAGAAACACTATGGAAATACAAATGAGTAAAGAAAAAATATTTATTTTTGATACAACCTTGAGAGATGGAGCTCAAACTGAAGGTGTTAATTTTTCTCTAGATGATAAAAATAAAATAGCTAAATCTTTATCTGAATTAGGAGTTGATTACTTGGAGGGTGGGTGGCCAGGAGCCAATACTCTAGATACTGCTTTTTTTAATAACCCACCAAAACTAAATAAAACGACTCTAACAGCATTTGGCATGACAAAAAAATCAGGACGAAGCGCAGAGAATGATCCTGGATTATCTGCCCTAATCAATACAAAAGCTTCTGCTATTTGTTTGGTTGGAAAGACGTGGGATTTTCATGTTGATGTTGCTCTAGGTATAACTAATAAGGAAAATTTAGAAAATATCAAAGAATCTGCAAAATTATTTATTAAGAATAAAAAAGAATTTATGTTTGATGCAGAACATTTTTTTGATGGATATAAAAATAATCCCGAATATGCATTAAGTTGCATCAAAACTGCATATGATGAAGGGGCACGATGGATAGTTTTATGTGATACCAATGGAGGAACCTTACCTAATGAAATTGGTGATATAATTTCTAAAGTAAGTAAAAAAATCCCCAACCAAAATCTTGGTATACATGCACATAACGATACTGAAAATGCTGTAGCCAATTCATTAACAGCAATTTTAGCGGGAGCAAGACAGGTTCAAGGCACTATTAACGGTCTTGGCGAAAGGTGTGGAAATGCAAATTTAATTTCTTTAATTCCATCATTAGTTTTAAAAAAATCTTTCTCAGATAAATTTCAAATAAACATAAATAAAAATAAGATCGAAACTTTAACTGAATGCTCAAGATTGTTGGATGAAATACTGAATAGAAAATCAGACAGAAGAGCTGCCTATGTTGGTCCATCCGCTTTTGCACACAAAGGTGGATTGCATGTTTCTGCAGTATCAAAAGATCCAAAAACGTATGAACATATTGATCCAAGTTTAGTTGGAAATGTAAGAAATATCATTGTCTCTGATCAAGCTGGCAAATCAAATATTATGTCAAGACTAAATAAATATAAAATTAAAATTGATAAAAATGATCCAAAAATCCAAACACTACTTAATGAAGTTAAAGATAGAGAATTTGTTGGATATTCATATGACGGCGCTGATGCTTCATTTGAATTGTTAGCAAGAAGACTTTTGGGTGAAATTCCAAAATATTTAACAATTTCTAAATATGACGTTTCTGTTAAAAAAGAATCAAAAGATAAAATAAATTCTTTTGCGAGAGCTCATATATTAGTCGATGGACAAGAGATCGTTTGTGAAGGATCAGGCAATGGCCCAGTTAATGCCTTGGACAATGCAATAAGATCAAATGTAGATAATGTTGGAAAATATTCTAAATATTTGAAAGATTTAAAACTAGTTGATTATAAAGTTAGAATTTTAAATACAGGAACCAATGCAACAACAAGAGTTTCTATAGAGAGCACTGACAATGAAGGTAAAAGTTGGTTTACTATAGGAGTTTCTCCAAATATTATAGAAGCTTCATTTCAAGCTTTAATTGATAGCCTTGATTACAAACTCTATAAGGATAAAGCTCCAGCAAATAATTAATGAGTCTTAAAAATTCTTATTTTATTTTATGCAGACCTCAACTTGGTGAAAATATTGGATTTGCCGCTAGAGCACTTAAAAATTTTAATATACCAAATCTCCGTATAGTAAATCCAAGATGCTCTTGGCCCAATCAGAAAGCTTTAGCAACTGCAGTAGGGGCTAAAAACATATTACAATCAGCAAACATTTATAAATCTATGAATAGTTCAATAGGTGATTTAGATATAATATTTGCAAGCACATCAAGAATCAGAAAAGTAAATAAAAAAATAATTTCAATAAATGAATTTGCCAAAAAGATTAAAAAAAATAAAAAAATAGGCATAATATTTGGATCAGAAGCATCAGGATTATCAAATAATGAACTCAATTGTGCCGATTATTTAGTTACAATACCTACAAATAAAAAGTTTAGTTCATTAAATTTATCACATAGCGTGATTTTATTCTGCTTTGAACTTTTTAAGCATTTTTCTACAAATAAGTTTAATTTTCCTTCTAATTACAAAAGTACTACAGCAACTAAATCAGAGGTTAATAAATTTTTAAGTTTTATTATTAAAGGGTTAGACAATAAGGGTTTTTTACAACCAGACCATAAAAGAGAGAGTATGTTAAGAAATATACATAATATATTTCATAGATTAAATTTATCAGAACAAGAAATACGTATATTACTTGGAATTTTTACCACTTTAAATGGATTAAACAACAAAAGCTGAATTGACAAAACACCTTCATAGTTTATAAGTCACAAATAATTAAATATGACAAAAAGATTAAAATCTAAACATAAGGTCGATAGAAGACTTAAGGTTAATTTATGGGGAAGACCCAAAAGTCCTTTCAACACTAGAAATTATCCACCAGGTCAACATGGAAAATCAAAAAGAGGTAAAATCTCTGATTATGGTACTCAGCTTCAAGCTAAACAAAAAATGAGATTTTATTACGGAAATATGAACGAAAGACAATTCAGAAATGTTTACCGCAAAGCATTACAAAAAAAAGGAAATACAACAGAAAATTTAGTGGGATTATTAGAGAGAAGATTGGATACAGTCATATATAGAGCTAAGTTTGCAACTACAGTGTTTTCTGCAAGACAGCTTATTAATCATGGTCATATAAAGGTTAATGGAAAGAAAGTAAATATACCGAGCTTTTTAGTAAAAGAAGAAGACAGCATAGAAATAAATGAAAAATCGAAAGATATAGTTTCAATATCTGGAGCTATAACTAGTAAGGAAAGAGAAATTCCCGAATATATTCAAATGGATGAAAAAAATAAAAAAGCTAAACTTTCAAGAGTTCCTAAATTTGCAGAGATTCCTTATCCAACAATTATGTCCCCAAGTTTAGTTATAGAATATTATTCTAGATAGTTCGCTTTGATAAGAAGAACTTCAATAAATCACATAAACAGTATACTTAAAAAAAATACTCACTGGAAAATTCTTGATATTGGGTGTGGTTTTACTGCCAATAAATATGCAACTGAAATAGCTGACGCTCAAGATCTTTCATCTTTTTATAAAAATAAAAAGTTTAATAAAATTAATCACAAAGTATTACCTTTTAAAGATAAAGAGTTTGATTTTATAATTGCGAGTCATGTTATTGAACATGTGGAAGATTTTGAGTTTTTTATAAAAGAATTAGAAAGGATTTCAAACAAAGGTTATATTGAGCTACCTACTAGGCTAGGTGATAATTTAGTATTTGAAAATTTAAAAGATCATATATGGTGGTTTGTGTATAATGATAAAAAAAATGAGATAGTTGCTTCTAAAAAAAATCAATTAATAGAACCTTTTTTAAATGTCAGCACAGCAAAAAAACTAGAACAAGTCTTTAGAGAAAGCTTAGTTATAGAATTAGAGTGGGAAGATACAATAGAATATGCAATTAATGATAGTATAAAAAATATTAATTTTGAAAAAATATCCTTTCTTAAATTAATAAAAAAATATTTTAGTAAAAAAATTAGAATGATTTTTAATTAGATTAATAATTCTTAATTACCCTAATTTAACTTCTTTTTCCTGAAATTTTTTTTGAAGTTCACCACTTTCATACATTTCCTTAATAATATCACACCCGCCTATAAATTCTTTTTTTATATAAAGTTGTGGAATGGTAGGCCAATCACTGTAAGCTTTAATACCTTCTCTTACATTTGCGTCTTCCAGGACATTAATACCTTTAAAATCTATTTTTAAATGTTTTAGAACATTAGAAACAGCTAAAGAGAAACCACATTGTGGAGATTCCGGAGTGCCTTTCATAAATAGGCATACTTCATTTTCACTTAACGTATCATTTATTTTTTTTGTTGTATTTTCGTCCATAATTATCTTTCCATTGTATTCAATGCTAAGGCATGAAGTTCGTTACCCATTTTCCCCTTTAAAGCCTTGTACACTAATTTGTGTTGTTCAATTTTACTCTTCCCAATAAAAATTTTAGATTTAATTGTTGCAGAATAATGATTTTCATCACCAGCTAAATCCTCAATTGCGATTTCTGCATCAGGTATTGCTTCCAAAATTAGATTTTTTATTTCTTCTTGTTTTAATCCCATATTTATTGATTCTCTTTAAAATAATTATTAAACCAAAAAGAATTAAATTGATATAGATCAGTCAATTTTATATTAAATTCTTTATCAATATCCAAAGATTCTTTATGCGTTTTCCCAATTATTTCATAATATGTGTTATTTTTCTCTAGGAATTTGCTAACTTTTTCTTTATTTTTATTATTTACCTCAATCAAATAACGACTTTGATCTTCTCCAAACAGGTATTCTTGAAGATTAATTTTATTTTGAGGAATTTTAATTTTAGCTCCAATTTTTCCTTTTATACACATTTCTGTTAAAGCAACAATTATTCCTCCCGAAGATACATCGTGAACAGATTTGACTAATTTTTTAGATATAAGATCTTTTACAGCTAATCCATTGCTCTTTTCATTAAATAAATTGACTTGAGGTGGGGGGCCATCATTATCGCCCACTATTATGTTAAAAAATTCACTTTGGCATAAATGACCGGAAGTTTTACCAATTACAAATATGTAATTATCAATTTCCTTAAAATTTATTGTAATCATATTATTAATATCTTTAATCATACCAACGCCACCAATTGTAGGAGTTGGAGCAATAGCTTTACTTTTTGTTTCATTGTAAAAAGAAACATTCCCAGAAACTACTGGAAAATCTAAATATTTAGAAGCTTGAGAAATGCCATCGATAACTTCAACAAATTGACCCATGATTTCCTCTTTTTCTGGATTACCAAAATTTAAACAATTAGTGATTGCTATAGGATTAGCTCCAGAAGCAATAAGGTTTCTCCAAGCCTCGCAAACAACTTGTTTTCCCCCTTCCAAAGGGTTTGCTAAACAATAATTTGCTGATGAATCAACTGTTAATGCTACACCTTTTTTTTTGCCATGCACCCTAACAACAGCAGCATCGCCTCCAGATTTTTGAATAGTATCACCCATAACAGTTTGATCATATTGTTGCCAAACCCAACTTTTTTCAGAATTATTTGGATTCATTAAAATTTTTTTTAGTGAATCTAGTATACCAAATCTATTGTATTTACTTTGTACCTGCTTTTTTTTTGAAATAACAGTTTTGGTCCATTTTCTATCATATTGGGGTGCATTATTTGCCAAAGAAGATAAAGGTAAATTTGCGACCTCTTGATTGTTAAAGTTTAATATTAAGTTTTTTGAATTGGTTGTTTTTCCTATTATTGAAAAGTCTAGGTTCCACTTTTGAAAAATTTTCTTTGCACTTTCTTCTTTTCCAGATTTTAATATTAGCAACATTCTTTCTTGACTTTCAGACAGCATTATTTCGTATGGTAACATTTTCTCTTCTCTACAAGGTACTTGATCTAAATTTATTGTAATTCCAAGATTTCCTTTTGAAGCCATTTCAACACTTGATGAAGTTAACCCTGCTGCTCCCATATCTTGGATTGAAATTATTGAATCGTCTTTCATAAGCTCTAAACAAGCTTCTAAGAGAAGTTTTTCTGTGAATGGATCTCCTACCTGAACAGTGGGTTTTTTTTCTTCAGCATCTTCATCAAATTCAGCAGAAGCCATGCTAGCTCCATGTATTCCATCTCTTCCAGTTTTTGAACCAACATATATCACTGGTTGATTTAGTCCTTCAGCTTTAGAATAAAATATTTTATTTTTTTTTACTAAGCCTACTGCCATAGCGTTAACTAAAATATTTTCATTATAAGAAGAATTAAACTTTACCTCTCCCCCAACAGTCGGAACACCAAAGCAATTACCATAACCACCAATCCCTGAAACTACTCCATTTAAAAGATTTTTAGTTTTAGGATGCTCTTGGTCACCAAAATGAATTGAATTTAATGTTGCAATAGGGCGCGCGCCCATTGTGAACACATCTCTTAATATTCCACCAACTCCAGTAGCAGCCCCTTGATATGGCTCAATAAAAGAAGGATGATTATGACTTTCAATCTTAAATACAATTGCATCATCGTCATCAAAATCAACAACACCAGCATTTTCACCAGGCCCTTGAATTACTCTTTTGCTTTTAGTTGGCAAATTTTTTAAATATTTTTTCGAAGATTTATATGAACAATGTTCATTCCACATTGCAGAAAAAATACCTAGTTCAAGTAAATTTGGTTCTCTACCTATTAAACTAATAATTTTTTTATATTCATCTTGTTTAATTCCATGTTTATCAATAATTTCATCTGTAATTTTCATACTATTTAAATTTATGTAAACTTTCAAATAATGCTGAACCATCTTCACCTGACAAAATTGAATCAATTAATCTTTCTGGATGTGGCATCATACCTAAAATATTTTTTTCAACATTTAATATTCCAGCTATATTATGTAAAGAGCCATTTGGATTTGAATCTTCATTAAAATCGCCTTTTATATTGCAGTACTTGAATGCTATTAAATTCTTTTGTTCAAGATCTTTTAGTATCCCTTTGTTTGCAAAATAATTTCCTTCGTTATGAGCTATAGGAAGTTCAATTATTTTATTTTTTTTATAATTATTACAAAAAGAGTTTTCATTATTTGTTACTTTTAAATAAACATTTTTTGATATAAATCTAAGCTTTTTGTTTCTTAACAAAGTTCCTTGTAGCAAGCCAGTTTCCAGCAATATTTGAAAACCGTTACAAATGCCTAATACTAAACCTCCCTTTTTAGCATGTTGAACTACATCATTTATTATAAGAGATTTGCTTGCTATGCACCCCGTTCTTAAATAATCGCCAAAAGAAAAACCACCAGGCAGCACAACTAGATCTGTTTTTGGTAATGAAGATTCATTATGCCAAATCATACTATTTTTAAAATTAAATTTATTAAGAGCAATAGCCGCGTCCCTATCACAGTTTGAACCAGGAAAAACAATTACGGTGGACTTCATTATTTAAAATTAATTGTATAATCTTCAATCACAACATTTGTTAGTAATTTTTTACAAATTTCGTCAATAATCTTTTTTGCTTTATCTTTATTACTTTCGTTTAGCTCGATTTCAAAATATTTACCCTGTCTAACATTAGTAACATTTTTATAATTCATATTTTGAATAGTTTGGCTCACTACCTTGCCTTGTGGATCAAGAACATCTTTCTTTAAAGTTACTGTTACAGATATTTTCAATTTATTTATTTTTTGAGCTTTACTGCTTCTGGTTTTCCAAACTTGACTGTGCTTAAGTTTGCTTCTTCATGAATAATACCAAGCCTTCTAGCAACTTCTTGGTAGGCTTGAATAATATTTCCTAAATCTTTTCTAAATCTATCTTTATCTAACTTTTTCTCACTTGATGCATCCCACAATCTACATGTGTCTGGACTAATTTCATCTGCTAGTAATATTTGCATTTTACCATTTTCATTTACTTTTCCAAATTCAAGTTTGAAGTCTACAAGTTTAATACCCACAGCTCTAAACATTCCCAGCATAAAATCATTTATTCTTAGACAATATTTATTAATTAATATTAAATGATCAGGATCACACCACCCAAACTCATCTATATGTTCTTTTGTAATAAGTGGATCACCCAAATCATCATTTTTTAAACTATACTCTATTAAAGGTTTAGATAAAATTGTTCCATCAGCAATACCCAATCTTTTTGTAAGCGATCCTGTTGCAATATTTCTGACAATAAATTCTACTGGAATGATTTCTACCAATTTTACTAATTGCTCACGCATATTTAATCTTTTAATTAGATGCGTTTTTATTCCTATTTGACTCAAGTTTTTAAGAATGTGTTCAGAAATTCTATTATTAAGAACACCTTTGCCTTCCACTGTTGATTTTTTTAAATTATTGAAAGCTGTTGCATGATCTTTAAAATGTTGAATAGCAGTACCTTTTTCGGGGCCTTCATAAATAATTTTAGCTTTACCCTCATAAAGTTTTTTGCCTTTATTCATAAATTATTTAAATACTCTTTTAAAAATTATATCAATATTCTTAGTATGGTAATTTATATCAAACATTTTAATTAAGTCTTTATTGGATATTTTATTATTTATCAATGGATCATTACTTAAACTTGTAAAAAAAGATATATTTTTCTTCCAAGAATTTTGTGCATTTTTTTGAACAATCAAGTAAGCTTTCTCTCTAGTAAACCCATGTTTAGTTAATTCTAACATTACTCTTTGTGAGTATATCAAACCATTAGTCATATTTAAATTTTTTAACATTTTTTGTGGATAGACGTTCATGTTTTCTAATATATTTTTCAACCTATTAAGTGCAAAATCTAACGTAATAGTAGAATCTGGACCAATGTTTCGCTCAACACTAGAATGCGAAATATCTCTTTCGTGCCAAAGGGAAATATTTTCTAACGCTGGAACAACATAGGACCTTACCATACGAGCTAAGCCTGTAAGATTTTCACTTAAAATTGGATTTCTTTTATGAGGCATAGCCGATGATCCTTTTTGGTTTTTATCAAAAAACTCTTCTACCTCTTGAAGTTCAGTTTTTTGTAAATTTCTTATTTCAGTAGCAACTCTTTCAATTGAGCCAGCTATAATTGCTAAAACAGAAAAATAATAAGCATGCCTATCTCTGGGAATAATTTGTGTTGAGATAGGCTCTACCCTTAAGTTTAATTTTTTTGCGACATACTGTTCAATTTTTGGATCTACATTAGCAAAGGTTCCTACTGGCCCTGAAATAGCACATGTAGAAATTTCTTTTACAGCATTCTCAAGTCTTTTTTTATTTCTTTTAAATTCCTCATAAAAACTTGCAAGTTTTAACCCAAATGTTAATGGTTCTGCGTGGATTCCATGACTTCTACCTATGCATATAGTTTTTTTATATTTAAAAGATTTATTCTTTAAAACTTTAAGAATTGCATCTATATCTTTCATTATTATTTTACTTGCTTGAACAAGTTGGATATTAAAACAAGTATCCAAAACATCTGATGATGTCATTCCTTTGTGCAAAAACTTACCTTCAGGTCCCACTTTTTCATTAATTGAAGTTAAAAACGCAATTACATCATGATGAACCTTACTTTCAATTTTATGAATTCGCTCAACATTTATTTTTGCCTTTTTCTTAACTTTTGCAGACACACCCTTTGGTATAATCTTTAGCTTTTCCATCGCTTGGGCTGCAGCTATTTCTATATCTAACCAAATTTGATATTTATTTTTTTCATCCCAAATTTTTCTAACTTCTCTTCTGCTATATCTTTCAATCATATTAAATAAGGAGGTTGCTTATGATTATTATTTGATTTTGTAAAAATTTCACAACCATCGTTTGTTACACCCACCGTATGTTCAAATTGTGCTGATAATAGTTTATCTTTGGTAACTGCCGTCCATCCATCTTTTAATATTTTGGTGTAGTATTCTCCTTGATTTATCATTGGTTCTACTGTGAAAACCATGCCAGTTTCTAATTTAGATCCTTCTCCTTTATTGCCGTAGTGCAGTATATTAGGAGAAGTATGAAAAATTTTTCCTATTCCATGTCCACAAAAATCTCTAACAATTGAAAATCCTTTTTTCTCTGCAAAAGTTTGTATTGCCTCACCTACATCACCTAAATATACACCATTTTTAATAACTGCAATACCTCTCATCATGGACTCGTATGTTGTTGCAATTAGGTTTTTACTTTTTATTGA